>Ga0315273_10002477_pt1 | contig 21822 bp, 14 predicted proteins | sample YL17G02_0_MG_FD_205753 | JGI IMG/M metagenome (GOLD analysis project Ga0315273, IMG submission 205753) | Sediment microbial communities from Yellowstone Lake, YNP, Wyoming, USA - YL17G02_0 | ecosystem: Environmental > Aquatic > Freshwater > Lake > Sediment | place: USA: Wyoming | collected... | reverse complement strand
GGCCCCCGTAGGGGCCCCCGGGGGCGGCGGCTGCGGGGTATCCGCGGGGCTACCTGGGCGGGGGCGACCTGCGGGCCCCCCCCACAGGATCTGGCTTCGAGGCGGGAAATGGAAAAATCAGTCTGCATGTTCAAGCCAACCACACCCTTGTCGGGGTTTTGTACCGCCGCTCTACTCGCCGCCCTGTGCGGCCAGGCGGTCCGGGCGCAGGACGCCGGGGGAGAGCCGTCCGGATTCCTGCGCAGCTATGTTCATCTCGGCGACGAGCAACTGTCGAACCTGGACCGCGGCCAGGCTGTGGCAAAGATCCTCGATTCGAATCATCCCCTGGAATTCCCCTCCTTCGGTTCGATTCGGGCCGGAGTGCCCGGCGAGTTCCTGCTCGAGAAGTATCGCGACATCGCGACCTTCAAGAAGAGCAAGGAGGTGCTGCAGGTCGGGAAGTTTCACTCGCCTCCGCAACCGCAAGACCTGGATGCCCTGATCCTCGATCAGGGAGACATCGACGGGTTGAAAAAATGCATCGCCGGCGACTGCGCCGTCAAACTGCCCGCGGCAGCGATCGAGCGGTTTCGAAAAGAGGTGAACTGGGCTGCGCCGGATCATGCGAAGCAGGCCACCGTCCTTTTTCGGCGCCTGCTCTTCGAATTGGTCCGGGATTATCTTTCGAACGGCAACGCAGCGCTTCCGGTTTACAACGATAAAAAGGCCCCGCTGCCCCTCGCGGAGGCGTCCATCTCGATCCTGCAGGAGTCTCCATTTGTGGCCCAATATGCGCCCGCGCTTGACAACTACCTGCGCACCTATCCACGTTCGCCGCTGGAAAGAGGCGAGGAATTCTTTTACTGGTCCAAGGAGAAATTCGGGTACAAGGCCGTGATCAGCATCACTCACGTCACCATCCACCGGCCGATCCGCTCTGATGCGGACTGGACCTTCATCGCGTCCAGACAGATCTATGCCAGTCATTACTTCTCGGGCTCGCTCGGCCTGGCGATCTACGTCGAGCAAAAGGCGCCGAAAGCAAACGCGGATCGGTTCCTGATTTATCTCAACCGGTCCCGGGTCGATCTGCCCCAGGGCCTGTTCAGCGGCCTGATCCGTTTTATCGTCAAGAGAAGGGTGCTGGACGGCATGGAGAAAAACCTGCGGGTCATCAAGGAGAAACTCGAATACGATTACCGCACGCAATCAAGTTCAAACAAATAGGGGGCCCGGCGAACCGGACCCCCTATTCCAACTCAAAATTCCCAGTACAGGCTAATAGGAAATTCTCAGGTTGAACTGAATGATGCGGCTCAGGCCGCGCTGCGAAGTCAGCCGACCGAAGTTTCCGCTCGTGGGATCAACGCTGGGGGAAGAGAAGTTGGTGTGGTTGGTGGCGTTCAGGAAGTCCACCTGGAAGCGCACCCTTACGATCTCCGTCACCCGCATGTCCTTCTTTACATTCGCATCCCAGTTGCGGATTCCGTCGACGCGCATCACGGACAGGGTGCGAGGGAAGGCGCGCTGCTGGTAGCTGCTGGGCTGGAAAGCGCTGCGGCCTTCGAAACCGACAAAATCCGAAGGTATCGCGGCTGAGCCTGTCTTATAGGCGATCGAAGGATCCCACCAGAGGTGGATGTCCTGCGAATTCATTTGATCGTGCTTGAACGCGTCGGCGATCTTGCTGATGTCGCCGTAGTAGAAGCGGTTGTCCCACTGCGGGGCCGGCCCGCTGTTGCGCTGGTAGATCCAACCGACCGACCAGTCGCCCAGCAGTGCGCGCATCCAGCCTTGGTTGGCATGAGCCTTGCCCTTGCCGAATGGGAATTCATAGATGCCGCTCCAGACGAAGCGGTGCGGCATCGTGTTATTGTTGATCTCCCAGCTCGGTGCGGCATCGAATGGGTTTGCGTACCAGTCCTGAACGTCGCTTTTGGCGTAGGTATAGAGGCCGGTCATGCTGAAGCCTCGCGAAAAACGCTTCTCCACCTGGACCTGGAGGTCGTTGTAATTGACGCCGCCATAGGCATCCATGATTGCTACGCCGTTGCGCAGGCCATTAAACGTGCCGGTCATTACCGGATATGGCCGCACCAGGCTGTTTGCAGCGAGCGTCGATGCGGTAAACCGGCTCTGCGTTCGCAAATAGTTGTAAATCGTCGGACTGGTCGTGGCCAGGGAAGAAAAGTTGGAGGTATTGAAAGGATTGGCTATATTCGCGGTCATGGCGGCTTCGGCCGCCGTCGCCCTCACATTCCCTGTGCCGAAATAGCTTTGCGGCACGTAATTGACGGGCTGGTTGACGGGGATTTTGCTGTAGGATCCGTTGTAGGACACCTCCACGACCACGCTGTTGGTGATCTGGTGCTGGAGGCCGACTCTCCAGCGGTGCTGGCGTGCTGGTCTGAAATTGCGGGGGTAGTTCGGATTCTGGTCACGGGCTGCGAAGTAGACCCCATCCAGGCTGTTGCCGTAAGGGACATCGAACCTCGTAGTGTCGGCGCGCACCGGGAACGGATTTACCAGAGGGTTGTTGCTGGCGCTGAGCGCGCTTGCGGGAATCGGCTTATTGTCCGATCCGCAACAGAAGGATAGCCCGTTGTCGTTGGTCATGGTGGTGCTGGTGGGCTGGCTGTATCCCGACTGGCTTGGCCTGGTGTTGTTGGCGTTAAACGTGTCGGCATACATTCCATAGCCTGCCCGAAGCACGGTCTTGCTGGAAATCGAATAGACTCCGCCGACGCGCGGCAGCCAGGTCCTCACGCCATCCGTCAGGATGTTGGGCGAGTTTTGCCCCATATAATATCCCGTGCCCTGCACCTTGATGGATGACAATCCCGACACCGGCTTGGCGGCGTAGGCCGCTTCCACCGCATCCGAGAAAGGATAGCGGTAGTTGAAATCAAAGCCGCCGCCCCAGGCGCGGTTGTAACGCTCGGTCATGCCCTGCTCCCACTCGAAGCGGAGGCCGAAGTTCAGCCTGAGTTTGTTCGTAATGCGCAAGTCGTCCTGCGCCCAACCGCTGTGATAGGGCACTGTCCAATACGCATTGTCGTTCGTATCCACGTACATGTTATAGGGCAGCCCTATCATGAATGCCGCATATTGCAGGCCAACGTTCGACGCCGTGGAGTCGTTGTCCGCCCTGCGTATATAGCGGTTATCGTACTGAAAGCGGCCGGAGGTGTTGCCGGGGCCGGTGGTGGCGGTCCAGTAACGGCGCTCATCCCAGCCGAAATTCAGGGTGTGCGAGCCGGTTATTTTGGTGAGCGCGGCCCGGAGGGTGCCCGTTGAGCCCCGAATGTTTATGACCGGGTACTGGTCACCGGTTTGCACCCCCCCGCCCATGGAATTTATATTCGGGGCGGCGTTCGAGAAATCGATTCTCGGCATCATGTGCAGATCCCCCGCCTTCGCGTCCAAATAGGTGGGGAGACCTACGTCGCTCGGCTTATAGCTTGTCTGCACAGGATTCACGTTGCCTTCGTTGAACCGCTGGTAGGCCAGCGTCACGTTCAGAATGGTGCTGCGGTTAATGGTCCAGACGTAGTCACCGCTGCCCCCCTTGTTGATACGCACCAGACCGTCAGAAATCAGGCCGCGCTTCGTCTCGTAGGTGTAGTCGTACTCGTCGGCCAGCCGGTGGTTCCAATACCACTTCCCCGACAGCTTGTGCCGATCGCTGATGTTGTAGTCGATGCGGTTCAGAATCGAGTTGAAGCGCTCGTCCTTGGGCATGTTTGTCGCGTAAAAGTTGTTGGCCCCCTCCGGTGATGCCACGCCCGTCACGTCATTCGGCTTTGGATAAAGATCAACGTAAGCCTTGTACATAGGATTCAGAATCGGGATGCCCTTGTTGCCCGGGAAGGGGTCGCGGACCACATGGCCGGTGGAGTCGAGGCGCGCCGTGCGCGGATCGTAAATCTGGTAAGCGGACCCATTGGGGAGCGCCAGCAAATCGGAGAAATCGCCGTTGCGCCAGGCCATCTTCGGCACGGTGACGTTGATCGCGGCAGTGGTCTCCGCCTTTTTCTGGTAGATGCCGTTGTAGCTGAAAAAGAAGAAGAGCTTGTTTTGGCCGTTGAAAACCCATGGGATGCGCACAGGACCGCCGATTGTGGCCCCAAACTGGTTGGAGCGGCCGGGCGCCTGCTCTGGTGTGCCCGGAGCAATCTTTCCCGACGCCAGCCCCGCCTGATAGGCCAAACGAGTAAAGTGCGGCGTGGCGTTCCAGCGCTGCTGCCAGTGCTGATCATAGAACGAGCCGTGGAACTGGTTAGTGCCGGACTTGGTCGTGACGTTGACCGTGGCGCCGGACGTATGACCGCTTGAAGCATCGAAGTTGGCCGTCTCCATTTTGAATTCGGCAATAGCGTCTGAGGGCGGCACAAAGCCTACACGGCGCCCCGTGCCCACCACTGTTGCGGCGTCGATGGCATATTCGTTCTGGCCTACGCCGCCGGCGGTATTGAATGCGGAGGTGCCGCCGTTATCGAACGGCCGCCGATACTCCGGCTGCCCGGTCCATTGCATTCCGGCCGCCAGGCCCGTCAGCGTAAACGGGTTCATATCGGAGTAAGGCAGATCGATCATCTGGCGGGAGTCGATGACGCGCCCGCCAGAGGCCGTGGTCGTCTCCAGCATCGGTGCCTCAGCGGTGACGTTCACGACATCCGTAAGGTTGCCGATCGTCAGCTCAACATTGAGTTCGAGCCTCGAACCAACCGATACGTCCATGGGTCCGAGAACGGACTTCTTAAAACCGGGGCATTCGATGGTCACCATGTACTTGCCGCTATCCAGCAACGGCACCTGGTAGTAGCCCGTTTCGTTGGTTGTGGTTCGGCTTGTGGAATTGGTTGAAACCTGGGTAATCACGACTGAAGCGCCGGGCACTACTCCGCCCTGCGGGTCGGTGACGCGCCCCAGAATGGTTCCACGCGAGTCCTGAGCCGCTGCCGGGATCGACAGAGCGAACAAGAGCGCGACAGCAAAGCAAAGCCATACAACTTTTCCCCCTCTTGCCACAGTCATTACCTCCCTCTGTGCTAATTCAGGATGTTATGAACAGTCAAAAGCCAAGGATAGATGGTCAAGCGGTCCCTTCCCGTATAAGAACTGGCGCCATTATACTGCACGAATCTCCTGTTTGATTCGTTGATGCCCTCCGGCGTTGAATGGGCAATGAAGTGGATTTAAAGTACGGATAAAAATGGCTGAGAACGGAGGCTCAAACGCATCCACCCTTCGATCAAGAATGGCTGAAAGCCTTGGTAAATGCGGGTTTCAGGCATCCTCCCGGCGCGGCGGGATCGATGAATGTTAACGTTATCAGCCAGACTCTCGTCCGAGGTGAGCAAGCCGGATCACATTCGCCTCATTACAAATTGCTTGACAGCAGGGCGTAGTCGGCTGCAACGAGGCCCTTAGGAACAAAGCGGATTTGCCAGAGTCCCGTGTATACCAGGCATGCGCCGGGCGCAGGCAGGCCCCGGACCGGCGGGCGAGAATCACCCGTTGAGCAGGGCCGGGAGTTCGCGGCGCAGCACCGCCGAATCTCCCTGGTGATGAAGCGTCCGGATGCCGCCCAGATTAAGTTTGACAATGTACGGAAAAGCTACACTATGGTAGCGCCTATCACAAAAAAATCGAGGCAGACTATGCGAATTTCCGCGATTCTGAAGACCGTCGTTCTGCTGTGCGGTGCATCGACAGCGCTTGCGCAAGTCCGGCCCGTACATACGTTTTCCATCGTCGCGCGAGATCCGGCGACAGGAGAGATGGGGGCGGCGGTTCAATCCCACTGGTTTTCCGTCGGCTCCACGGTGATCTGGGGCGAGGCCGGCGTGGGAGTGGTCGCGACACAGTCGTTCGTGGATCCATCCTACGGGCCGCTGGGGCTTGCGCTGATGAAGGCGGGGCGCACTGCGGGGCGGAATCCCTGTTCCCCGACAATCTCGAGATGAAATTCTGGCATGCGGTCGCGCTCGTCAACATGGGCCGCGTGGAAGAATCCCTGCCGCTATTCCGGGCGATCTTCACCAAAGACAAAAACTGGGCCACCCTACTGCCTCGCCTGCCCAAAGTCGACCTGCTCAAGGCAGACCAGAAGACCCTAGACAGGATCCTGGCAACTGTCGGACATGATTAAGAACAACGCCACAAATTCCACGAATTTAACAGACTTTTCCCTCCGTAGGTTTTTTGTGGAATCCGTGGAATCTGTGGCCGGTTTTTCATATCTTCGTTGGTGAGGGAGGCGGTAAATGAGATGCGGCGGATTTTTGAGATGGGCGATAAAAGTCGGCCTCCTGCTGGGATTGGCACCGGTTCCGGGTGGGGCGCAGCAGCCGACCGCGGGTGTGACCGGCATCCTGGGTGCATTCAGCGAGGAGATTGCGCTGCTGGAGCAAGCAGTGAGCAACCCGCAATCGCAGCAGATCCTCGGCATCCGGTTCGTCACCGGAACGCTGAAAGGCCGCAGAGTCGTCATCGCTTCGAGCGGCGTCGGCAAGGTCAACGCAGGCGTGGCGGCCGCTTTGCTCATCGAACACTTCAAACCGCGCGAAATCCTGTTTTCCGGAATCTCCGGCGCGCTGAACCCGGAACTGAGTCCCGGCGATATGGTCATCGCCGAAAAGACCGTTCAGCATGATCTCGGGACTCTTGGCTCCGAGGGCATTCAACTTCGGGGCGCGCGCAACCCTGCCGGCTCGCAGCGCAACCCGGTCTTTTTCGACGCCGACCCGAGACTCGTCAGCCTGGCGGAATCCGCTGCAAAGGGGATCGAACCGGGGAAAATTCAAACACGCGCAGGTGAGAGAAAACCCCGGGTGATCCGGGGCATCGTTGCCACGGGAGACGTTTTTGTGGCATCCGCAGAGAAGCGGGACGAACTAAGGAAGAGGCTCAAGGCCGACGCCGTGGAGATGGAAGGCGGCGCTGTGGCGCAGGTTTGCTATCAGCTCGCCGTGCCGTGCCTGGTCATTCGCATCATCAGCGACACCGCTGACGCCAATGCGCGCGATGACGCCAACGAGTTTTTGCCCACCGCAGCCCGCAATTCCGCCCAGCTCGTCACCGCCATCATCGAACGCCTCACAATTCGGTGACAGGCTACTCTTTCCCCAATTTCAGGTTAATTATTCGGTTTAAAAGCTTTCTGGTGAAAACGGGGAAAGAGTAGCCTGTCACCGAATTATTTGGGGCGGGGGGTGGCGTCGCCGGAGGTCATGCCGGTGACCCACTTCACCGCATCGATCCACATGTTCCGCACATCCGCTCGCTGCCATACTTCGGGCGGATGACCCAGACCGCAGTAGAAAACCCTTCCTTTCCCGAACTTGTGCACCCATGCCAGGGGGACCTCGTCGTATTTCACCCCTTTTGCCTTCAGGTCCGCCTTGGTCATGTCCAGCCGCATCAGGACGCGGCTGCGTTCACGCGAAAAGTTCTTGGTTTGATAAATCTCCTCGTAGATCTGGAAGGCGGCCGGGAAGTGACGCATGGCCGGGAATGCAGGATCTTCGACAATCAGCGTTGCCAGGAACTGGTTCCAGGGATGCCCGTCGAACCAGCCGCCGATCATTTCGCCGTATTCGGGCCACTTATAAAAAGTGTCGGTGGCGTTATGCGCGCCTAGAAAGCCTTTCCCGTCCTCTTTCACGAACGAGATCAGATCCGCCTTCTGGGAATCGTCGAGAGGCAACTCACCCGTGGTCATGAAGAAGACAGCATCAAAATACTTCAGGTTTTTCGCGTTCGCCGGGAGGTCTTTCTTTGTGATGGATCGGGTATCCGTGCGCACCCAGGTTTCCCAGAGCCCGGACTCCATGCCGAGCTGGTACAAGGTACCGAGGGCATCCGATACCGATTCGTGTTCCCAGCCGTTCGACATGCCCACGGCCAGGATTCGCTTCTTCTTGCTTCCCTGAGAATGAAGCGGAGTGCAGAAAAGGAGACAGATCGAAAGGAATGCGGCGAAACGAACGAGCTTCATATGAGCCTCCTTGGCAGCAAAATGTGCGCCGAGGATACCACAGAAGGCGGCCAACCGGCCCGCTTAGAAGAGAAAACCGCAGATGAACTCAGATTCACGCGGATAATATCCGGGTTCATCTGCCTTCATCCGCGATTCGTTTGAGATCATGTCTTGGAGGATTATTCCAACATCGAAGGCTCGTATCCGGCAGGCGGCTGGAAGCCCAGGAGTTCGAGCACGGTGGCGGCCACATTGGCCAGCCCCGCCGCGGGGAGATCCTTCCGCAAGCCAGGCGCCTGATCCGGTCTGTAGATGATGAAAGGCACCGGGTTCAGGCTGTGGCTCGTGCGGCGGTTGGGAGTGGAATCGGCGTTGAACTTGGGCTTTCCCTTTCCGTCGCGTTCGATCATGTCGTCGGCATTGCCGTGATCCGCGAGCACCACCAGAGTGCCATTCACCTGGTCGACCATCGCCTGCAGCCGGGACAGGCAGAGATCGACGGCTTCAACAGCCACCACCGTCGCATCCATGTGCCCGCTGTGCCCGACCATGTCCCCGTTGGCGAAGTTGATGCGCACAAACCTGTGATTCCCCGCGCGCAGAACCTCGATGATCCGGTCGGTGATTTCAGCGGCCTTCATCCATGGCCGCTGCTCAAACGGAACCCTGTCGGAGAGAATTTCCTCATAGGTCTCGGTATTCTCGTCGAATTTTCCGCTCCGGTTCCCGTTCCAGAAATAGGTCACATGGCCGAATTTCTGGGTCTCCGACATGGCGTATTGCGTCACGCCGCTATTAGCCAGAAATTCGCTGATCGTGCGGTCGATTAACGGCGGGGACACGAGATAGTATTTCGGCAGGCCCAGGTCCCCGTCGTACAACGTCATCCCGACAAAGAAGAGATCCGGCACCTCGCCTCGATCGAATTTGGCAAACGAGCCGGTGGCCTCGAACGCCTGGCTGATTTCAATCGCGCGGTCGCCGCGGAAATTATAGAAGATCACGGCAGCGCCGTCGCGCATCGCGCCGACCGGGCGGCCCGCCTCCGTAATGACGAAGGGCGGCAGGAACTGATCGGCGAGGCCGGGCTTCTCCGCGCGATAGGTCTCGATTGCCTCCAGCGCGGATGTGAAACCCCGCCCGATGCCGTGGACATGCGCGTTCCATCCCCGCTCGACGATTCTCCAGTCGGCCCCATACCGGTCCATGGTCGTCACCATGCGGCCTCCCCCGGAGGCGATACGGTAACGCCGTCCATCGGCGGAATTGAGCTTCGCCAGAAGGGCTTCGAGTCTCCCGATATAGATGGGCGCCGATGTTTCGGGAACATCCCGCCCGTCCAGCAGCGGGTGGACGAACACCCGCGGGAACCCCATCCGGGCAGCCTCCTCGATCAGCGCGTGGAGATGATCCTGGTGGCTGTGAACGTTCCCGTCGGAGAGGAGGCCGATGAAATGCAGCGCCCCCCCCTTGGCACAGCGATCCGCTGCGGCGCGCCATGCCTCGCTGCGGAATATGCTGCCATCCTCGATCGACTTGTTGACCAGCTTGGCGCCCTGCTCGATGACACGCCCCGCGCCGAGCGCATTGTGCCCCACTTCCGAATTCCCCATATCCGCATCGCTGGGCAGCCCGACGGCGGTGCCGTGCGCACGAATGGTTCGAAAGGCTGCGGTCGATATCAGCCGGTCCAGGGTCGGGGTGCGCGCGACGTAAACGGCGTCCCACTCGTCTTTCAGACCTAATCCCACACCATCCATGACCACCAGGAGCAGCGCTCCGGCGGAAGATCTCACTCGTACCGAGGGCTTCAATGTGTCGTCCAAGCGTGTCACTCCTTATGCAAAAACTTGTATTTATATCACATTCCCTCCGTTCAGGCCACGGCTGGCGATCTTGAGTGCGCAGGACGTTCGGAAAAATTTAACAGCGGATGGACCTGGCGCGGCATAGCTGCAACCAAAACTTGGAACCGCAGATGCACGCAGATAAACGCAAATATATATTTATTTCATCTGCACTGCTAACAGTCAGATTCTTCTCGAATCGGAAAGAAATCTTCAAGCTGCCTTTTTCACGCAGCGCGGCAAGCCGCTTGGGTAAATCCGGCTTGAACCTCTCTTTGGTTGCGGCTTGCCGCGCTGCGTTCATGTGCGATTTCATAATCATTTCTCACCGGGAAGGGATTTTCACATTGGCAGGGCAGGCGGATCTCGACGATTATATACGGTAAGCTAATAAGAGTTGAGCAACTTGCCGCCGAAATCTATCATTCAAGAGGAGGTTTGGCCATGACAGATCTGCGCTATCCGATTGGAAAGTTTGAACCCGTCACCGATGTTACCGATTCGCTCCGGCAAGAATGGATTGAGAGCATCGCGCAGGCGCCGGGGATCATCCGCTCCGCCGTCAGGGGACTATCCGCCGAACAGCTCGACACACCCTACCGGCCGGAGGGTTGGACCGTGCGCCAGGTGGTTCATCATGTGGCCGACAGCCACCTCAATGCCTATACCCGTTTCAGGCTGGCTCTTACGGAAGATGGGCCGACGATCAAACCCTATCACGAAGATCGTTGGGCCAGGCTCGAAGATGCCCGCACCGCACCGGTCGACGTTTCGCTCGCTCTCCTGGATTCACTTCACAACCGGTGGGTTCTGCTGCTGCGTTCAATGTCCCGGGCCGACTTCAGCCGCACCTTCAATCACCCCGAGCATGGAGTCCGAACGCTGGAAAACACTCTGGGCCTGTACGTGTGGCACGGCCGCCATCACACGGCGCACATCACTTCGCTGCGCGAACGCATGGGTTGGCCTTTTTGAGTGGGCAGTGAGCAGTGAGCAGTGAGCAGTAGGCAGTGGGCAGTGGGCAGTGGGCAGTGGGCAGTAAACCTACGTCTTGGAGCACCAGTCGTTTCTACTTCCTACTGCCCTCTGCCTGCTGCCAACTGCCTGCTTTCTTCCATGCCTATTTCGCAGTCTGAGTATAGTCAAATTCCGACCCCAGCAGGCTGTGAGGGATGGCGAACACCACCAGTGTTATTACCGCCGCAAGGATAATCCAGCCTCGCGCGCCCTGGTTTTTGCGCAGCCGCCAAAGTGCAATCACCCAGAAGACCATGGCGACCGCGGTCTTGTTGTCGGTGAGGTCCTTTCCCACGGGCCAGCCCGTCCAGTAGGCTCCGAAGGCGTACTTTTGAACGATCGGGCCCAGAACGATCCCGCCGATGAACAGGAAAATTACAGTACAGAGGACGATTTTGAATATCTCCGACTTTCGAGCCAGGGCTTCCAGTCCGGCACGAGTCGAGCAGAGCATGCCGGCGAACATGAAAAGGATGTGCGGATAGAGAATCGGAATGCGAGGCACATAGTCCTTGAATCGCATGGTCACGGGTTCATCGGTGAGAGGAACCGGCCCAATCCCGGGCTTGCCGATGAAGATGTGATAGATCACCTTTCCTGCCGCAGGCTGGCTCGGGATCCTTGCCACCAGAAGATCCCCTTTCCTTTCCAGCGGCATCAGGGTCCAGGGGTCGCCGCTGGGATGCCGCCGGAACTCATAGGAGCCCGACATGCCCGTATCCGGTGCGGTCACCGCAACCTCGGCGTCACCCGGGTTCTCCGAACTTCGCAGAAGTTTGAACTGAATCGTCTCGGAACCGACAACCACCTGCCCCCTCAACGGATAAGTCGGTCCGGTCATTCGCTGGTAAACGGCCGACACCAGCGTGATCAGGACCGCAATCACCCACAAAAGCCAGGATCGTGATTTCATACGACGGCAAATCTCCTTTTATTAGGATCCGATGTCCAGCGCCCCTTCGACGAGCCATCCCGCAGGACCGCTTTATTAACCATAAGGAATATGCCGAACGCAACATCCATTTATTGCGGATTGCGGATTGCGGATTGATGCGGAAAAAACTTCGTTCGGTGTGTCCTGGATCATTGCGCCGCAGCATACACACGAAGTCATCGAGGAAAATCATTCCGAAATCCGCAATCCGCAATCCGCAATAGCGGGGCAGCGTTGTGCCACAGCATTCCCAAAGACCGAGGAGATGCTGCCTGAGGGAGCGTTGAATCCCTCGAATAGAAATGCTCCGGGATTGTATTTCCGGATGCGCTGTGATTAATTGAGCGGATCCACCAGCCGACAGCAGAAAGCAATAAATCGATGCTCGTTCTCAAAGAAGTGCGCAAGTGTTACGGCGATCTCACCGCCGTTGACGGCCTCTCGCTCGAAGTGCGCCGCGGAGAAATCTTCGGGCTGCTGGGCCCGAACGGCGCGGGTAAGACCACAACGGTTCACATCGCCGTCGGAATGCTCAAACCGGACACAGGCAGCGTCTCCATCGAGGGATTGGGCTCGCCTGATCTTCCCGAGGTGCGCGCGCACCTGGGAGTTGCACCCCAGAGCCTGGCTCTATACGACGCGCTCACCGGAGAACAGAACCTCCGCTTCTTCGGCAGGATCTACGGATTGTCCGGCCGCAGGCTTGTGGAGCGGATCACCTGGGCACTGGATTTCGTTGCGCTGGCCGACCGACGCCGCGACGCCGTGCGCACTTATTCCGGCGGTATGAAGAGGCGTCTCAACCTTGCCGCCGCCCTGATCCACGACCCGGACCTGATCCTGCTCGACGAACCCACGGTCGGCGTCGATCCCCAATCGAGGAACTCCATCTTCGACAACATCCTGGCCCTGAAGCGGCAGGGACGCACCATCGTTTACACGACCCACTACATGGAAGAAGCGGAGCGCCTCTGCGACCGTGTTGCCATCATCGATCGCGGCAGGGTGCTGGCGCTCGATTCGGTGCAAAGGCTTCTCTCCGCGCATGGCGGACAGCCTGTGCTGGTTGCCGAAATCTCCGGGAAGACGGTGCGTGTGGGGACAGACAATCCGCTGGCAGAATTAAACCGCATGGCCGCCGCGAGCCCGATCGAACGGTTCTGGGTGGAACGATCCTCGCTCGAGCAGGTGTTTCTCAATCTGACGGGCAGAAATCTGAGGGACTGATGCGCGCAATCCTTGCCTTGGCGATAAAAGATCTGCAGATTCTTATCCGGGTGAGGGCGGGCCTCTTCTTTACCTTTGTCTGGCCCTTCCTGGTGGCGATTCTCTTCGGTGTCATGTTTTCCGGATCCGGCCGCGAAAGTTCCAAAATCGGCATTGCCGTCGTCGACGAAGATGCAAGCATCGGATCGGCGGATTTTATCTCCCGGCTGGAGAAGGGTGGGAAGTTCGACATTCTCCAAACCACGCGCGATAACGCAACCAGCCTCGTGCGCCGGGGAAAGCGCACCGCTGCCCTCGTTTTCCCGCGCGGTTTCGGTGAAGCTCTGAGCCGGGTGTTCTATGGGGATCCGCCCAGGGCGGAAATCCTGATCGACCCGAGCCGCAAGGCCGAAAGCGCCATGATGGAGGGACTTCTGTTCCAGCAGGCCGCAGAGGGAATGCAGAAGTTCTTTTCCGATCGGACAGCTTCGCAGCAGATGATTCACAAGGCTCTCAACGATCTCGGTGCAACCCCGAACATCGCCAGCCAGGAGCGGGAATCGGTCGGACGTTTCCTCGGCGATCTCGATAAGGTGCTGGGCAGCGCACCGCAGCAGCAGGCGCGCCCCGGAGAAGCATCCCAATGGCAACCCCTGAAAATCGAAGAGAAGGAAATCGCCCCGGAGCAATCGGGCCCGAGGAATTCATTTGACGTCACCTTCCCGCAGGGCATCATCTGGGGAATCATCGGCTGTGTGATGACATTCGGCATCGGGATTGTGACGGAGCGGACTCATGGCACGCTCGCCCGCCTGCAGATCGCCCCGCTCACGCGCGCCCAACTCCTGGGAGGCAAAGCGCTGGCTTGTTTCGTTTCGATTTTCATCGTTCAGGCGGGGCTTTTCATCGTCGGGCGGGCCTTCTTCAAAGTGTACCCCACATCCGTCATGCTGCTGATGCTGGCTTGCATTTCCGTTTCCGTCGCTTTCGTCGGCATCATGATGCTGGTCTCGAGCCTGGGCAAGACGGAACAGGCGGCGGCCGGCGCGGGTTGGGCAGCGATACTGCCGATGAGCATGCTGGGCGGAGGCATGGTGCCGCTATTCGCCATGCCGTCGTGGATGAAGACTGCCAGTCAATTCAGCCCGGTGAAGTGGGCGATTCTTGCCCTGGAAGGAGCCCTCTGGCGCGGCTTCACCCTGCAGGAAATGCTCCTGCCTTGCGCAATCCTTCTGGCCATCGGGATGGCGTGCTTCCTTATCGGCTCCCGCACCTTCCGCGCACTCTCCTGAAATCAGTTCGCAGTTCGCAGTGTCAGTTCGCAGCATCCAAAGCTGATTGGCTGCAGATGACAGGAACGACTGCGAACTGACACTGTGAACTGCGAATCGAGCACACCCTACTTGAGTGTGCCTGCCAGAGGGAGCTGACCCTCCATGACCTATTTGTCCGCCGAGAGATAGAGGCTGAAAGAGCTGATGGCTGGGCATGCAAGTGCCTTGTCGATTACCAGCCTGACATGTTGTGCCGTGACAGGTTCGAACCGGTCCAGCCTCTTGTGGCCGATGGTTGTGCCGCCTGCGAATTCCTTCCATGCCGCCCCGTCGCGATATTCAAGATGGTAGGACTCCACTCTCTGTCCCAGTGCTATCGCTTCCTGAATAGCCGCCAGGTTGAACTTCTCCGGTTTGCCCAGATCCACCTCCATCCATGAGGAGGTCACACCGTCGTCCGTGGCCCAGTACGAGTCCGCATTGCCGTCCAGAGCGCGCGCCGGCGCATAGGCCCCGGAATTCCCGCGCGCATTGCCGGCTGCGGCTTTTCTGCTCAGGGCGAGATCTGTCCGGAACATGACATCGAGCCTCGTCCGGAACTCTACCAAACGCTGCGCGTCGCCGTCGCTGAGCAACCCCTGGTCGTTTGGCGGCACGTTCAACAGGAGCAGGCTGTTGCGTCCCACTGATTTGAAATAGAGATCGACCAGGTTGTCGACCGAGCGCACCTTTTCATCTTCCTTCTTGTGCCAGAACCAGCCCGGGCGGATTGACACGTCCGACTCGCCGGGACGCCAGACCGTACCGCCCGGATCGCCGTGCTGCAATGCATTGATGACGGCATCACCCGGCGCGCCCGGATAGGGGACCTTTTTCGGATCAACCGTCGCCCAGCAGGGGTCTCCTGCGCTTCCCCGCTCGTTCCCGATCCAGCGCACATCGGGTCCCGCATCGGAAAACATCACCGCCTCCAGCTGCAGCTTGCGCACCAGCGCGCGATACGCCTCCCAGTCGTATTCCTGACGTTTGCCGTTGGGCCCCTCGCCGCAGGCTCCGTCGAACCACACCTCCGCGATCGGCCCATAATTCGTCAGCAGCTCGGTCATCTGGTTTTTGTAGTACTCGTTGTAGCGGGGAGAATCGCCATACGTCTTCTCATGCCGGTCCCAGGGCGAAAGGTAGATGCCGAGCTTCATCCCTGCTTCCCGGCAGGCGTCCGCGAGTTCGCGCACCACATCGCCCTTCCCCTCGCGCCATGGGCTGCTCTTGACGGAATGGTCGGTGTACCTGCTGGGCCAGAGGCAGAATCCGTCATGATGTTTGGCGGTGAGAATGACGATTTTAAATCCGCCGGCTTTTGCCGCGCGCACCCATTGGCGCGCATCGAGCTGCGAGGGATTGAAAACCTTCGGATCTTCCTGCCCGGCGCCCCATTCCCGATCGGTGAAGGTATTGACGCCAAAATGCAGGAAAAGGTTGGTCTCGCACCGCTGCCAGGCCAATTGCGCCCTGGTCGGAACCGCCCCGAATGGTTTGGGGGCTTCGACCTTCGCCGCCACCGCAACCCACACAATCCCGATCACCGCGATAAATACTCTGAATCCAATGCGCATTTCTGCCTCACCAAGATGATTCTCCCTCGACGCCCGTGTCTAAAAGCATTTGCCACGATTACACAAATTCCACAGAAAACAAATCTGTTTAATCCGTGTAATCCGTGGCTGTTTTTTTCACAGTCACGGCCTCCGAGTTCTCCGTTGGAGGTAGGAGGCGAGGCCTTCGGCGTCGAGGATCGAGCGCGCCTGTCCCCAACTTACGCGCTCCTTCCGGCGCAATGCCTCGAGGATCCGGATAATGCTCATCGCCACCTCGGCCGTCTGCCCCATCTCCTGCTCGCGCACGTAATCGATGGCCTCGAACAGAACCGCGTTCACCTCGGCAAAACTGAGCGGCTGCCCTGCACCGAGCTGGGCAATGACGTCGTTGACGTGGCTCTGGATCAGGAATGTGGCCCTGCCCACGAGTTTGAGGTTGCTGGGGCTGACATTGGTCATGGTATTGCCGACCACGCGCCCCAGCGCGGCCATGATCCCGGTGGAGTGCGCGTTCAGGAGCATCTTGAGCGCGATCTGGCGTCTCAGCCCCAGCGGGTCCTCGTCCGCATCCAGCGCCATGTGCACCAGGGTGTCGTCCGGACCCAGGGCGCGCGTGGCCTCCGCCGCCGCATCGGCGAGGTTTCGACCCGTCACCAGCACCAGTGCCACGCTGGCCCCTCTCTCGTGATGCAGTTGGACGAAGCGCTGGAAGACCGAGCCGGGCTCGTTCAATTCCCGGAATTCATCGTCTACGAGCACTGCAACCCCCAGGTCGCCGGCCTGCGGGCCACGCCGCTCGACATTGGAGGCCGAGAAAGAAAAGTCGTAGAGAAGTTCCTGGTCGTTGCCCGCGTTGGCAAGGCTGCGCAACGCGGCCTCGCGCAGGTACGGATCCTCTACCTTCTCTTCGAAGGTTGCGCGATAAAAGGACGATTCCAGCCCCCGGAACGGGCGCCCCAGGAATTTTTTCCACGCCTCTTTCAGGTCATCCGCCTCGGTCCAAACCTGGAGCCAGCACTTGCGTTCCGGATCCTGAACCCGGTCGAGCGGGTAGAGGCGGAAGGTCGGGCTTCGCTCCGTGTTGTCGATAAAGACGGTAATCAGCGCCTCCTTGGCAAGGTAGGTGGCAAAGCGTCCATTCCGGTAAGTGCGGGTCTCCATATCGGTGAACCAGGCCAGCGAGGGCAGGACCGAATCGACGGCCGCCTTGACTCCCTCGAAATCCGCCAGCCTCGCGACGATGCCTGCAGCGCGGCAGAATCCCAGATCGCGCATGACTTCTTCCGTCACGAATTTGCGCAGAAGGCGCGCCAAAGCCTCTTCCAGAATGGCGCCCATCACGAAGGTTTCGCTGGTTGTGGCTTGCAGACGCGTGGAGCCGGTAATCGCCTGAGGTCCGGTTGCCAGATTGATGCGCGTGATCGCCGGGTTGTCGAGCACTGCCGCGCTGCGCGTGAACGGCCGGAGCACTTCATCGGGATTGTTGTAAACGAAATAGAGACGGCGGCGCGCTTCTTCGATCAGCGCCGGGTTCAGCGGTCCATACTGGTCGAGCGCTCCGAGAATCGTTCCGATCACCGAGGAAGTCTCCCCCCCTTCGGTCACACAAAAGACCACGTCGCCTCTGCTTATGCCGCGGTCCGCGAGCTGCAGGCGGCCGATCAACTGCAGGTCCTCGAAACCCTCGAGCGAGCTGACCAGCGCGCGGTCGGCGCCCGTCATCTCCCCGATCAAGTGCTCTTCAAGGTCCGCGGGGAGGTGGTCCTTTAAAACCTTCCAGCAGTCATGGCGCTTCACGCGGGTCCAGAAGGGCCTCCAGAATGAGCTCTCCATCTGCTTGGCCAGCCGGCCGGTGGCGCCGCAGCCGTAAACGTAAATCTTGCGGCCTGTGCGGGCGGCCTCGACCACGGCTTCGACCGCCTGTTGCAGCATCGCGGGATCGCGCGCCAGCTCTCCGAGCCTGCGCGTCACATCTTGATCGACGGAGAGCAGCATGCTCAAACCGGCTTCGGTGTCGGATTGGATCGTGGAGCTCAGGTTCCAGGTTTTGGGATGCCGCTGTTCGGTAAGAAGGCTGAAGAGGTGGAACTGTTTTTTGTTTTCCACATAATCGACGGACTGCTGCGACGGTTTCAGGTCCAGCAACTCGAGTATCTGCGGCATGTCTGATCCTCCGCCCCCATTTCACCACCAAGACACCGGGACACCAAGTTTAAATATCAAATCCTTGTGTCTTGGAGAAGATAATGCGGCGGCTTGCGAGAATGCCTGCCTGAATTGAAAAGGGTTCACGGTTCGCGGTTAAATCCGAGGATAATTCACAGTAGGATTGATAATTAGGAGAAATGAATTACCGCAAACCGCAAACCGCAAACCGTGAACCACCTTACTCGTAGCGCAGGGCGACGATGGGATTGACCCGGGCGGCACGCCGGGCCGGCAAATAGCATGCAGCCAGCGATATCATTGCGAGCAAAAGAGTGGCGATCGACAGGATAATCGGATCGGTTCCGCTGACTTCGTAGAGCATGCTGCCCAGCAGCTTTCCCATTCCCAGCGACAGTAGAAGCCCCAGGCTCACACCGGCAAGCGTCAAAATCAGGCCCTCACGCATGATCAGCCGCAGTGCATCTGCGGTGGTCGCGCCGAGCGCCATCCGTATCCCGATCTCCCTCGTGCGGCGCGCGACGGTGTATGACCGCACGCCATAGACGCCGACGATCGCGAGGAAAAGGGCGACCGTGCCAAAGATGGTGAAGAGCCAGGCACCCGTGCGAACGACCCACATCTCGATGCTCGCTTCCAGATGCATTCGCAGAGTCTTCAATCCCAGGACCGGGAGGCGCTCGTCGACGGCGCGTATTTCGCGCCTCACAGTCTGCAGGAGGGCGTTTTGCCCTTCCTCTCCGCGCGCCGCGATCTTTAAATGGATATTCATGTTGGACTGATATTCCTGTCCGAAAGGCGCGAATACATGCGGCTCCGAAGCAGAGCCGATCAAGTTCTCCCGGATATTGGGAGCGATGCCGATGACCTCGAGAACCTTGGCGGGGTCGCCGGCCTTCCTTCCCCCGAACTGGATGCGCTTTCCCAGAGCCTCTTCATTGGGGAAAATTCTCTTGGCCAGCCGGTCGTCAATGATGGCGACACGCGGTCCGCTGCCCGTTTCCGCCTCTGCTGCACTGAAAGCTCTGCCCCGCAACAAGCGCAGGCCGAGCGATTTGAAGTAATCCGCGCCAACAGAATTGAAGCGCGCGTCTGCCCGCTTGTCGCCTGTTGAGGCATCGGCACGATCGGCGTCATCTCCGGCCAGCCGCACTTGGCGCCCCAGCGAGACCATTCCGAACGGAACCGTCGCAGCCAGGCCGGCAGCTTCGACGCCGGGAAGGGCACTCAGCCGTTCCACAACCAGCCGGTAGAGCTCGCGGCCCCGCGCCTCGTTATAGCCGGCAAGGCTGGAGTCCAGCTCGACCAGGATGCCGTTGTCCATGCTGAACCCTGGGTCCACATCCGCCGCCTTCAGAGCGCCACGCACAAAGAGTCCCGCCGCGACCAGGAGAGTAAGAGAGAGAGCGAGCTGCGCGACAACCATCAGGTTGCGCCTCGAGAACAATCGGCGCCGCCCGGAGCCGGTATCCTCGCCGGCGTGCTCCTTGAGATCGCCGACGACATCCGGACGCGACAGATTCCACGCCGGGCCGAAACCCGAGATCAGAGTGCTGGCGATACAGAATCCCAGCATGGCGGCAAGAATTCGGACATCGGGCCCCGATCGGAACACCACGTCCAGCGGGATCAGGCTGCGCATGGTCGCAATCAGCAGGGCGCTGCCCCAGTAGGCAAGACACAGGCCGATCGCTCCGCCCAGAAAGGAAAGCATCAGCCCTTCAACCAGAAGCTGCCGGAGGATGCGAAAGCGCCCTCCGCCGAGAGCCAGCCGGATGGCGAACTCCCGGCGCCGCGCCGTCCCGCGCGCCAAAAGCATGTTGGCCAGGTTCAGGCAGGCGATGAGCAGCACGACGGCGGCCACCGATGTCAGCAGAATGGAAATGGTTTTGATGTCTTTGTCATTGGATGGGTTCGTGCTGACAGAGAAGCGGGATGACCGCTGCACGAAAAAGGTCTGATCCTTGTTCTCTTTGGGGTAGGCCTGCGCCAGCTGGGCCGCCAGCACCTCCAGTTCCGGTCCTGCTTTCGCGGCGGTCATTCCGGGTTTCAGCCGGCCGATAAGGAACATGTTGTGATTATCGCGGCTTTCGAGGCTGCGGGCCTTGCCCTCCGTCATGAAATCGTTGCGTACGAGCTCGTCGACACCCAGCGGCAGCCAGATTTCCGGGGAGAGCAATGCCATCACACCCGTGAATTCCTCCGGCGCGATACCGATAATTGTGTACAGCCGGCCGTTGACGCGCATCGTCTTGCCCACCAGATCGGGATCCCGGCCGGTCTTCTTCCAGTGCTGGTGGCTGACGATCGCCACAGCAATCGCGCTGCCGGGCTTTTCCTCGGCGGGCAGAAAATCGCGCCCGCGGAACAACTTGATGCCAAACGTCGAAAAGTAGTTGGAGGAGACGATGTCGGCGAAGGTTCGACGCGTGGCATCGCCCTCCGTCAATCCAACAAAAGCCAGGTCGTGGGCCAGCAGGCTCGAGAATGCCAAGTTCCTGTCCCGGATGTCGCGGTACTCCGGATAGGAAAAGGCCCGATAGCTGTTATCCCTGGTGTTCTTGTTGTAGCAGGAAACCAGTTCGTCGGGATTCTGGACAGCCATGGGGCGCAGAAGGAACGCGTTGACCAGGGTAAAAATGGCCGTGTTGGCTCCGATACCCAGTCCGAGCACCAGGACCGCGATTGCGGTAAAGCCCGGATTCTTGGCAAGCATGCGCACGCCGAAGCGGATATCCTGCCAGAGATTTGCCATGAAGCCCCATTCGCGGACCGGCAGAGGAAACCGGCCCCCTGCATTATAGAACGGATAGCTTCGGGAATTGTTCGGTTTCTGGAGAGTAATTCAGGAGAGTTTCCGGACATCTGGTCCGGACACACAAATACTCCGCGTGGTGATCGGGCCGGATTTTGGTCGGAAATCAATCCGCGCCGGAAACTAGTCCGGCGCGGGCTGAATCTCTTCGCGGTGAGCGAAGTTTACTGGATGGTCTTGTCGGGATGCAGCACCTGGGCTTTGGCAACCAGTTGATCGCGCGATTCCGCGACAACCGGATTTTTCTGGCATGCATCAGTCGGACAGACGACCACGCACTGCGGGTCATCGTGAAAGCCGATACATTCCGTGCACTTTTCCGGAACAACATAATAATAGTCCGCGGAGAGCGCGGGGAACGTCTGGCCATTCAGTTCGTAATCTTCTCCGCCGACATAAATTGCGGTATTCGGGCATTCCGGCTGACAGGCGCCGCAGTTGATACACTCCTCGGTGATCATTAAAGCCATTTCCAAAATCCTCCAAATTTAATATATGGCAACCTTTGCGCAAATATAGATGACAGGTCGCCAAAAAAATCCGCTGCATTGTAGCACCACGTTGTCCTAAAGGTACAGATCAAATACACAATCCGCTTTCGGTCCGATTCAGGGATACGTCGCGCGCGAGCCGGATCTCCGGCAGGCGAAGAAACATTTCTGCCCCGTGCCTCGTCCGGGGTACGCAGAGCTGGCGCAGTGCGTCTCAAATCCTTAACCGCTCCCTCACGGTCGCGGCTCTGTAACCCATTGATTCAACAGGGCTGCGCGTGTAAGCAAGCGGCGGAAGATGCGCCAAGATTTGCGACGCACCACACTAGTTACCGGTCGGAGAGGGAGGAGATGATCGAGAATGGGTGAAGCGCTAAAGAGCCGGATATTGTCCCATAAAAGGGGCAGGTTTGATGCGGCGTCAGGCAGCCACACAATAAAGAAACAATCAAGCGCGAGCCTTTTGGGTCGGGGGATTCTTTCGGGCGAGTTCTGCCTGATAGCGTTTCCA
>Ga0315273_10002476_pt1 | contig 21829 bp, 49 predicted proteins | sample YL17G02_0_MG_FD_205753 | JGI IMG/M metagenome (GOLD analysis project Ga0315273, IMG submission 205753) | Sediment microbial communities from Yellowstone Lake, YNP, Wyoming, USA - YL17G02_0 | ecosystem: Environmental > Aquatic > Freshwater > Lake > Sediment | place: USA: Wyoming | collected... | reverse complement strand
TGTTTTGCCAAAGGAGTTATATGTGAACGTGTTTGTGTTTACATTAATTTTTATTTTCTAACGGAGGCACAAAACTGCTTTAAATGGCAAACGGAGGAGGTGTTTTTTCGAGGAGGTTTTGTAGTTAACTCATAGAAACATTGATTTATATGTTTATCGGTTGTATTGTTTGTATAATGAAATGTTAAACAGGAGGTGGAACAATGCATTTAACAAATGATAAGAGAGAACGTGGAAGTGTTGCTGTAAGTCTTGGTGATAGAAGCGGAAGGTTGACCTCTAAAAAGAAAAAGTCAATAACATTTGGGGTTGATGATACAACGATGGAAGAGCTTGAGAAATTCATCAAGGATGCTGTGGAGAAGGCTTCCAAGTGAGCTTGTTTTGATTTTTTATTTTTCCGAAACCTATTTATGTCAGGACAGTAGAGTATAGCCGAGTTGATTTCAGTTGGAAGATGATTTTGGAGTATCGAGGTTACCGACATTTCGGAAAATCGGAGCGACAATCCCGAATGAGTTGTTCGAGGAATTGAAACGCAGGGGAGTCATGGAAAATTTTGACGTGTTCATTGCACAGGCGATACTTCTTAAGTTGAAAACGGATGCGGAGGTAAGGCGATGACATATTGTAGCATTTGTGGACACGTTTTGCGTGGATATTACGGTCAGACCTGTTCACGCAGGAGTTGTCAGAACGAAAAGAAAAGGCGTTTGAAAAAATTGTTCAATGAGATGAGGTGGTTGAGGAATGACAGAAGGATTTGAAGTTATTGACGTAAAAAAGAAAAGATGGAAGTTGCCAGCGAAACGGTTACGGCTTTGCGAGCGTTGCGGTATCGAATTTTTTTCGCATAAGACATGGTGTCGTGATTGCCGTTTGAAAAGGGAGATTGACGAAGGACGGCAGAAGTTGCTGAACAAGTTCATGGAGGTTGATAAGAAATGAGTGATATGAATAAAGAGAAAAAGTTTTGTCCATTGATGTCGAGAGATGGAGCTATTGTCGAATGTTGTCCAGAGAGATGCATGTTTTGCTTTAATAATAGGTGTAGAGGGATGCAACCATGAGTAAGAAAAAAGTTTGGATTCCTGCTCCTAATGAGGATGTTGGAACGTTGATACATGCTGGACAGGATTTTGTTGCTGGTCATGCTTGGATTACCGTTCCTTTGAAGGGTAAATGTGAAGATGAGACGGAGATTGTTACGTTTTATCTTAATGATGCAGGGGAAATCTATCATGCTAATCAGGTTGTTGACGGTTTGCGTATGGTTGATGTTCCAAAACCAGATGAACGATGGGAACTCAATGATTTGCGGAGTTGGTTGAACGGTGGTAAAAATTCTTCGACATTAAAGGAATTGGTCGAGCAGGTTGCTGCTCTTCACAGCAAGTATGCGGAATATGTTCATCCGTTTGAGCCGAAGTTTTTTGCGTTGTGGAGCATTGCGACATATTTTTATCAGTTGTTCGATAATTTTCCGATTGTTTTTTTGACGGGATTGAAGGGGACGGGAAAATCAAGAACGGGAAAGGTTACGGCTTTTACGGCTTTCAACGGTCATTTGTCTCCGAATATTTCTCCAGCAGCTTTGTTCAGGGATATTGATGAGAAGAAGGGGACAGTTATAATCGATGAGAAGGAAAGTCTTGGTGAGGTCTCGAAAGAAGTGAAGGACAAGGACATGGAAAGCGTTCTAAATGGTGGTGATAAGAAAGGAGCAACGGTGGAACGGTGTGAGCTTGATTTGGCGACAAAGAAAATGATGTCAAGAAAGTTCGAGATTTACAGTCCGAAAATGATTTGTAATGTCTGTGGTGGGCTTTCTTCTGATACCGTTATGAATCGTTGTATCACGGTAATCATGCAAAGAGCTATGCATGATGTTACCATAGATGAACCAGATGAAAGAAGTAATGATTTTGTCAGTATTCGTTGTAGTCTTTATCGTTATATGATGGCTCATTGGAAAGATGTTCAGAGGGTTTACATTGATTCGGATTTTAAGGGAAACAAACGTGCGGTGACAATCTGGAAGCCTTTGGTTGTAATGGCTGGAATGGTCAATGAAGATTTGAAAAAAGAGTTGTTGGATTATATGGAAGCAAGTGTTCTTGAAGCAGAGGTCGATGAAGGTGAGACGGATGAAGTGAAACTTTTGTTCAGATTGTATGATGTTGTAACGGAAAAAAAGTATTATACATTGAAGGAGATTCGTGGTATGGATGAAACAGATTTACGTTGGTTAGATTATAATGAACGAAGGCACGGACATATGATGAAAAAACTTGGTTTCCGAAATAAGAAGCATACGAATAAAGGAGCAGCGTATTTGCTTTCTCCAGAACGGATTTTGTTTGAGCTTAAACGTGTTGGTCTTGGAATCCCGCAGAAAGATGACGATTTGGGAAGAGGGGGGGGTGGGTTTAGACCATCACCAACGTCAGCAACATCACAAACGTCACTTAAAGGTGACAATGATGACGTTAATGACAATGGTGACGGTCAAAACAGACCCCCTGATGTTGATAGTTCGTCATTGAGACCTTTAAATCAATCGTCATTAGACGAAGTTGTATCCGACAATAATAGTAGTTCAGAACAAATTGTCGAAGTCCAGAACGACAAATCAGAGCCAAGTATTTGTTTTCCAGAGAGAGTTTGGAACCAATCTGGAAAATGCAGTTCGTGCGGAGTATATAATCAAACAACTATGCATGGAAGGGTTGAGCTTTGCAAGTTGTGTTACTTTGAACTAAAGTCGGATGAACTTGAAAAAGGAGAAGGGGATATAAATCCATGTAATGAGAATCAGAGGGAAGGGAGTTGATAAGATGAAAGAGTTTGGAGATATAGAAAAACAGAATGCAGGAACACCAGCATTTGAAGGTGAGAAATCCAGTGTAACCGAATTGATTGACAAAAAAATTACCGTGTTACAATGGAAACAAATCGCAGACAAGTTCTCGGCAGTTGAAGGAGGTAAAGTGACCATAATTCAATGCGAGCATGATGGTGTAAAGAAATGCTTCTTTACGAGAAGTAAAGTCCTGCTTGACCAACTTGTGAAAAACAATGCAAGTTTGCCGTTCAAAGCAACTGTGACCAAGCCATTGGGAAAAAAGTATCTTACATTTTCATAAAAGGAAATGTTTGAAATGAAGATACTAATCCATTGCGATGATGCAAGCAAGGATGCAGTTTGCGGAGCATTGGGTTCTTTCGTTGATGAATGTCAGGAAGCCATCAAGAAAAAATGGCTTTATAAAATTGCGAAACGTGTCAGCAGCAAGGGGGAACTGATGATGAGGGCTGCGGTTTCGGTCAGTTTCAAGCAGGTAAAGGACGGAGTTGAGGTCGAAGTCCCGTTAATGATTCCGTCCGAAATCAAGGTTGCAGGGAGAAAAATGGAAGCAAAGAAAATGAAACAGGTAATGATGGACAATATCGGTGGATACTTGAAGGACAAGGGAATCGATGATTTCACAATGGAAGCGTATGAAAAATGAGGACAAAATTGACTGCTTACGGTGAAGCTCAACTTGCACAGCAACGTGCGGACAAGTTCATGTCGTTTCTTGGAAATTTATGCGTTATGTTGCTTATCGCAGCTTTTCTGATGGTTGATATGAAAGTGTATCAGGAAATATTGCAAATAGTTGGCTTTATGCTTGTTGGTTTTTTTGGTTATGCGTTTGCAATCGGTTTTCGTGATGAGACCGCAAAGGCGAAATGTTTTTGTCAGGGAGAAATATGGGAGGAAGCAAAATGAGTGTTCAATCCGCAGATTTCATTTCAGACCTTCAGGAAGCAGAAGAGTTGCTGACAAAGTGGGAGAATTGGTGTCCCGCTTTGATTCCAGCAATCTGCAAGATTCATGCGTTAAAATCGAGAGCAATGGGAAAATAAGGAGGAGATTTGATGGGAAAAAGTTTGATTGAAGATGAGGACGGAGAATTCCAAGCATGGAAATTGGCGTGGATTCCAATCGTGATTTTCGCATTTTGGATTTTGAATCCGATTGTGATAGTCAACGCTGGAGAAAGGGGAGTAATCTTGACGTGGGGAGCCGTTGAAGACAAAATCATGGGAGAAGGAATGAACTTCAGGACTCCGATTGCACAGGATGTCAAGATAATCGATGTCCGAACACAAAAATACGAAGTTAAGGCAGCCGCTGCATCAGCAGACTTGCAGGACGTTTCAACAACCGTTGCGTTGAATTACCATTTGGATTCAACGAAAGTCAACAGGATATACCAGACACTCGGTTACGATTGGAGCGAAAGAGTGATAGTTCCTGCGATTCAGGAATCGGTCAAGGCTGCAACCGCACAGTTCACCGCAGAGGAGCTGATAACAAAACGTGCTGCGGTCAAGCAGAAAATCGAGGACATAACGACTGCAAGGCTCGGTGAATACGGAATCAATGAGGAAACAATCAGTATAACCGATTTCACCTTCAGCGATTCGTTCAATATCGCAATCGAGAACAAGGTGACAGCCGAACAGAACGCTCTTGCTGCGAGGAACAAGTTGGAGCAGATAAAATACGAGGCTGAACAAAAGGTCACGACTGCAACGGCTGAAGCAACTGCAATCAGGATACAAGGGGAAGCTTTACATAATAATCCTGATGTAGTGAGTCTTCGTTGGATTGAACGTTGGAATGGAGTTTTACCTTCAGTATTAGCTGGTGGTGGCAACGGGTTTATTTTTGATATTTCATCCCTTGCCACTCCCCAGACGGGGAACAACGGGAATGAGACAAGATGAGAAAAAATTTCATCAGGATAGAAGAGAAGGCTTTCGGAAGATTACTTGCAAAAATGATTCTTCCTCTTGGATGGATAGTGATGTTTGAAAGCTTGTTTATCGGTGACATCTTGATGGAGAATCTTTTTTATTTCGGTAATCCGATACAGGTGTTGGTGATGTTAAAAATCGGGATGGGAGCAATAATTCTGGTTTTGTTTTATATCCTAATTGATGTCCTTGCTTGGTGGTGTAAGAAATGATGTGTTTGACCAATGAAGAAAAAAGGAAGCATTCCGAGAAGATTAACGAATGGAGTAACTGTTTTATGTATGGAGGAGTTTCAATTGTTATTTCCATCGGAATCTGGATGATGTATAAAGCGATTCCGAATATTGGTAATCTTGCGGACGGTGTTTTCCTTGTTACGCTCGGATTGCTGCTTCTTTATTACGTCATTGAGACAATGAAATACGACAGGGGTAAGGGTTTATGGAAATGAAGAAAAATACTAAACGCTGGTTGAAATTTGCGAACAATATGGCTTATGCTTTCACAGATGCAATGATGTTCATTTTTATTCTGCTTCCGATTAGTTTCATGTTATTCTGTTCGGGGTTGTTGTTTACGGTCAGTCCGATTGTTTCCGTTAATCTATTTATGTTCGGATTTTTCAGCGTTCTTGCTTTCGGATGGTTTTATTACCGTATAGTCGGGAGTTACAAGAAGTGAATTTATGAGAATGAAGACCGAAAAGAAAAAAGAGTTCAACTACGAACAAAGAGAGCAGGTAAGAGAAATAGTTCAGCGTATGATTTGGAATTGTATGATTGGAACTGCAAAATGGGCTGCATATCTGTTCGTTGCTTTTGTTGTCGGTTTCTGTTTTTTGGTCGGGTTCGGAATCGTGATGCCTGATTATCCTCAAGTTACGATAGCATTCCTGATGGTCGTGATTGTTATTTGCATCAGCAGGTTGGGAGTGAACGATTTATAGGTGATTTGAACATGATATTGTCAATAAAAGGCGATGAAGGAGTCGGGATGACATTATCCATAACGAGGAATTCAATTTTACGTGCTATGAAGGAGGATGTTTCCGATGCCCGAACCGATTAAACGTCCATCAACAATGAACGGTTTCACGCATAAGGTCATGCTTGGTTGCGGGAATGCATACATCACGATAAATTATCTTGATGAAAAACCTCTTGAAGTATTTTGTCAAATCGGAAATTCTGGGACATGCACAGCCTGTATGCTCGAAGCAATAGGAAGGCTTTGCTCCCTTGCGTTACGTTCAGGTATTGATGCGAAAGAGGTCTCGAAACAGTTGAAGCACATCCGTTGCGACAAACCGATGTTCGGTGAAGACGGTATGGTTCAGAGTTGTTCGGATGCGATTGCAAGGTTGCTCTGTCCTCCCGAAAAGAAAAATCACGGTGAAGAGAAATGAGTTTTAGCGAAATTATCGGTTCAGTACTTGTCGGAGGGATATTGTTTTATTTCTTTTTTGTGAACGGTGGTTTTAATCCGACCAATAGCGGTCTGTCCCATTCTTTCATGTTCAACAAGCACGAAGTGATATGCAAATCAATCGAGCATAACACATGCGGAGTGAGTCTTTCGGACTGTGATAACGGTATGATTTATGAATATATGCAGAATCTTGAACTGAAGGAGATTAGAAATGAAGACAAAAACAAGTAAGAAGCGGTCAAGGTTATTTGACGTTCTGATTGCTTCCGTTTTTTTATGTTTATGGCTCGGAGGTTATATATTGATAATGCGTTATGTTACGCAGGAATGCGTTGATGACTGCATGAAAGGAACGGCAATGGGAAGCTTTACGTTGAACAACAGTCTTTCCTGTGACATGGCTTGCAAATCAAGAGGAGAAGTTTACATTTATTCGCAATGCCAATTGAATGCTGTTACGCAAACCACGTCAAGAACATGTTCGCAGAACGGGGTTCCCGTTGATTGTTCCGTGATAGATGCGGTGAAATGAATGATAATTAATAGGCGATTATATTTTTGTTTTAAGTGCAATAAGACACGGGCTTACAAGAAGGTCGAAGGTGGTTTTAAGTGCAAAACATGCGGAGAATTTCGGATGATAAAGGAATGATTTTGATGTTTGAAATAAGACCGAAAGGCTGGAGGAAGGGACAGACGCTTTTCAACTTTTTGGAATGGTTGTCAACAAAAGGTTATGCAAGAGGTCAGTCTTTCAGGTTGGCAGACGTATTTGCAATGGAAGATGTTGAATTGGAGAAACTATTTCGGGATTTTACCCGTGAATGGAAAACAGTTGATGTAAAAAAACGTTTGATGATAAAGGAATGATTTCGGATGAGTGAAGAGTTAATAATTAAACATCTTGGAAATTGCGAAGTTTGTTTTTGCAAACCAGCTACGTTCCTTGTCATTTACAGGCATGTCGGATTTTTGCGTCATTTCAACATGGCTCGTCTTATGTGTGATGATTGCACAAAGAATTGGAAAATGACGACCAAATTTCCGACACTTCACGATTGGTCGGCAATAACGGTGAATTGTTGATGAAACTCCATGTGAAATCCTTACCAGAATTCTGGGAAAAGGAAAAGAACGGATTGAAACCGAACACCGTCAGGAGACAGCTCGGAGGCAATGACGTGATTGTAATTGAAAACACGAAAACAGGCGAAACATTTGAACGTCAGATAAGGGATGTGACTTTCTGGGAAGATTACATGGTAATTTCTTGGGTTGATAAAAAATGAAAGCAAAGGAAAAATATATCATGGGTGAATGCGAATGTTGCGGACGACCTGAACGGGTTTATGCAAAACCAAAAGATGAAGATGCTTGTCCGATGTGCGGGAGGGTTGAACCTTTGCAAAAAAAGAAGAAAATATTGTATTATGCTCGTGTTCCGAAGAAACCGAAACGGAAATTAAAAATGATTAGGAAATGGTGAAAATAAATGAAAGTGAAAATCCTTTGTTCCTGCAAGGAATGCAAAAGCATAGTTTTCGATGTCGATGAGCAGGGAATTTATACCTGTCTGGGCTGCGGTCATCCGCATAATCAGGACGAGTTCATGCCAAAAATCATAAGGGTGGATGGAAAATGAGAAAGAAAAGAAAGTTGGTGATTCAAACTCATCATATAAATTATCTACCAGAACGGACTGTAAATGTATATGTGGGAGAACACTTTTTGCTCACACGGATGAGCTGGAGAAACAATGTGAGCGAAGGTTTTCTTGAAGCTCTTGAACAGTATATCAAAGATAACCGATTCAGAGCAAAGAAGCTTGTAAAGGAGATTAAAAAATGACATCTCAAGGAGAACGTCTTTGGCATAACAAGTTAAGGCATATTTTTAATGATGCGTTCACGTTGACACAGGAACGTGAGGTCATCAGGGCAATCAACGGGGAGATTGCAAGGCTATGCAAGCTTAACAGGGAACTTGTCATGGAGAATTTGAATCTGAAGAATCCGAACAAAGCGAGCATCTATTGGAGATGCAAGAAAGGTCATAAACATTTCCTTTTTGATTGTGAAGGATGTCAATATGAATTGGAGGAATATTTATCAGGAAGAAGAAAATGATTATTGAAATCATCGTTTGGATTCTGGTCGTTTTTTCTGGAATATGGACTCCGCAGTTGATTTACAATATCGTTCATCACGTTGAACCAATTTATTGCGTTACTCCTCCATATCAGCTTTCAAGCGAAAACGGGAGTTTGATTTGCAGGAAATGGTCTTGATGTCGATAGCTTGGAACTGTGATTTTTGCGGTAAATGCGGAATCGCAGTATCGATGGCTGGAACGCTTTATTGCGAGCATTGCAGGATGAGTTACGGTGACATCCTTATATCTGAACAGGAACAAATGATTTGAATGCGTTACCAGAACTTGCCGACAGTTTGTCATGTTTGCGGAAAGAAACGTGGAACAAGAATGAACCTGAAAAAGCACGGTTGGATTCCTGACGGCAAGGGAGTGATGTGCGGTATATGTGCAAAGAAGGCGTTTGAACCGACCAACATGAAGGACGATTTGAAACCGAGAAAAGAGACCGACCTTCTGTTCGGGATGACCAGCCATGCGGAGAGAGGTCTTCATTATTTCCTTGCAGACCTTGATAACGTTTCGTTGGATGAAGTAATGATGAGGGTTGGAAAGGTTCTTTATTCAAAAGAGCATTTCGGAAAAGTGTATGTGATGAAAACGGGCAAGGGTTATCATCTTTGCGAGTTCACTCATCCGATTTCGTTGAGAAGATATGTAAGGTTGTTGAAAGCAATCAAAGCCGATGTGAATTTCATCAAGTGGGTTGGAAAGGTGAAATACGGAGTCCTTCGTTTGTCAAGGCGTTCAGGTCATTGGAATGTTCCTCATCTTGCCGTCATCCTCAATAATCCTAATTCGCATATGCCTGAAGATGTAAGCCGAAAGACGGCTTACATGGTAATCTTAAATATGGAGAATGATATTAAAGGCGTAGAGAAGGTTGATGTGCTTGAGTAAAATACGGAAAGTTCAGGTTCTGTTTCATCCGAAAGGAATATGGGCAAGAGGAACCAATTATCGGGTTGAGGATAACGTATATTATGAGCAGCAAAGACAGGCATTGGCAAAAAAAGGTCTTCCAGACATTGTAACCGTTTATGAAAAGGAATATCCGAAGGATGTTGCAACGAAAACAATCTGGAATGATGTTCGTTCAAACATGAAATCAGAATTTTATATGCTCTTTTATCCGAGTGCAGTCAAAAGAACGATGGTCGAAGCAACGGTCTATACTCCAGAAGAAGCGTTGCAACATCAAAGTTGGCATATTAGGAATAGAATGATGACACACCCAGAGCAATACATATTTAATCATAAAAATGGGAAATGGGTGATAAGTCCGAAAGGATATATCGAACAGACCGAAGCATTGGGTGGTGAAATGCAGGTAGCTCTCGGACAGGAACTTGCCAAAGGCGAACCTGCATTGGAGTATTTCATGCAGAACGTGAAGGACAAACAAATCACCGTTCCCTTATATGTCTATCCCGACAAATATTCCCTTGAAGTTCGAGCCTTATTCATTTTGGTAATTTCGTTTTATTAAAGGTTTTTAAAGGTTAAAATATATTCATCGTTTAGTGGTAAAATGGTATGGTCAAAAAGGAAAATAAAACGATATCACAGGGAATACGGTTTTCGATGGCGTGAGAAAAATAGAAAAAAATGCAAGATTCATGCACATGAATATTATCTGAAAAATAAAGTAAGAATTGATGCAAGAAATATTGCTTGGTATTGGATTAATCGTGATGAACAATTAAAGAAATCAAAATTATATTTAAAGTTGCATCCAGAAATACGAAAGAAACGATATGAAAGGGCAAAAAAACGGAAGTTTTTAATGACGGAAAAGGAAAAAACGGAGAATCGGAATTATTTCGCTGGTTGGATGAGAAAACAAAGAAAAAGACAAAAGATGAAAATTTTTAATCATTATTGTCATGGAAAAATATGTTGTATGTGTAAATGCGGTTGTAAGGTTAAATTACCAATAGTTCTGACGATAGACCATAAGAACGGAAAAGGAGCAGAGCATCGTAGAAAAATAGGTAAGACAAATTGCAAAGCTTTTTATTATTGGATAATAAGAAATAATTTTCCGAAGAAATTTCAGATTCTTTGTTTTAATTGCAATCAAGGAAGATTTATCAATAGAGGGGTTTGTCCGCAATTGAAATCGTATAAAAGAAGGATGAACAAAAGACAGGAGATGAAGATGAAAATTTTAAACTATTATTGTCATGGAAATATAAGGTGTATGTGTAATTGTGGTTGTAAAATCAAGAACCCTATTCTTCTTACAGTTGACCACAAAAATGGGGACGGAGCTGAACATCGTAGAAAAATAGGTTGTATGCAAACTCATAATTTTTATGCATGGGTAATTAGAAACAATTATCCGAGAATGTTAAGAATTTTATGTTTTAATTGCAATCATGGACGACATTTGAACGGTAAAAAAGTATGTCCTTTTGTTCGAGTTATGAAGTAATTTTTGATAAAGGCATATCGGGACGTAGCAGGTTGGTTTGAATCTTTTCACATATTTTTTTTATCTTATCTTTGTCTGTAATACCTTTTTCATGCAGATAACGCAGCCAAGCTTCATTCATATTGATAGGATTGAATTTTGGTGGCTCTAATTTTGTAATTACCTTTTCTATGTCCACAGGAGCTATCTCTTCATATGTCGAATAAAGGGCATATATTTTTTCGGTCAAAAAATAAAGCGGAGGTTTTACCCTGTTCGAGAAGCTCGGACGGCAACCACGAAATATTTCCAATCTGCAAAAAGAGTTATCTGGGGACATCATAGGATAAGCAACAAAATCCGTTACATCTCGAATTCTTCTGTCCATCTGATGAACATTTTGACTCGTATATGCAATCGTAAGGTCTCTTTTTCTTGATTTTAACAGGATGTCCGCAACGACCTTGTTTTTCTGCGAGCGTGATGTCCGTGAATCAAGCCAGAGCCAAAGCTCATCACCAGCAAAAAATCCTGAATGCATTTCATTAATTTGACCTATATGTTTTACTTCGGTATGTTTCATTCCGAACAACCGATAATTTGAAAAGAGGTCTTTTTGTTTTTTCATGTAGTTTGACCATGCAAGATAGGTTAATGCTAATGTTTTACCACTTCCTAATTCCCCGCAAATCATAAAAAGAACCAATCAGAACACCTCGTATTGCAGACATTTTTTCCTTTTCTTCGGAGCAAGCTTGCAATAATCCTTTCTTACGCACGTTTTACATTTTTTCATTTTTACCACATGCTCGTAAGGGAGCGATTACGGGAAAGTTGCGGAATCCTTTTGCATAGTAAATGTGGAAGGTCTATGGATAAACCCTGCTCCCCTTACTGTGAGCTGGTTCACTCGATTTCCGCAAATCTTTTCTTTTTTGCCATTTCCGCTTTTTTCTTGTTCCAATTTGCAAGGGCAGACCATACGCTTTCTTCGCCTTCTTCTTCCTCATCTTCCTGATAAGGAACGTGGTCTTTCCTCACGACTTCTATTTCAGACATTTCATTTTCCTCCTTTACCCCATTCCAGAGAACAGGTCTTTTATCGAACCTCTTTTCTTCCGCATTTCGGTTCCTTCGTTCCCTGCATTTGCAACACGGACTAATTCGCTCCTTCCCAACCTGAACCTGCTGACACGGTATTTGCAGAAGTTCGCAGCGAACTGTTTCAGGACTGAAACGCTGCAAGTGTCCGCAAGCGTTTCCATTGCAGCAAGCGGAGCAACTTCGTGTTCGTTCAAATCCGTCATCGTTTTTACACGCTTTGCATCCGTGTTAATCAGTTCAAGAATCAGCTTTGCAAGTGCTTCTTCCTGTCCGAGTATTCGGTCTTCTCCAGAGATTCCCATTTTATCAAATCTTTAATATTTTCATCGAGAATAACGTGTAAACAATCAGGACTCCAGCGACTATTCCCATCATCAGCATCATCATCCCTTCTGGAGCTGATTTCGGTGTTTTCAGCATGTTTCCGAGAATCTTTATTCCCGTAAGTTTCCGCAGCATCTCTGGAGTCATCTTGTATATCTCGGTGTCATAGGTTATCTTCCATCCGTCCTTGTCGTGAACAAGTCCTTTCGCTGGTCGGATGTGGTTCCAATGCATGATGTAAAAAGGTTCATATCCTTTTCCTATTTTTCTCTTGACGTAACAAAGCGGACGGTTCGCATCAACGATGTGTTTCTTGTCATCGACTACAACCGAGCCGTCATTGATGTCTTTTTTTATCAGCTTTGCAACCGAATCCGTCTTGAAGTATAAAATTCTTGGCATATTATTTCAGAACCTCCTCGATTTTCTTGATTAAATCAACGATTTTCTTTCCTCGTTCCGTCAGTTTGATTATTTTTTCCCTGTCTTCATTCGTGTATGAATCTTCAACCAAATCCATCCCGACAAGAAGCCGTTTTGCAGCATAAAATCCCAATCCTCCGTAGAGTTGCTGCGTTCTGCTGGTGATTTCCTTCTTCTGGTCGAGTAGCATCAGCAAATCGATGTTCTTGTCGGACAGGGCGTTGATTTTCATCAGGTATATCATGTTGGAAGCTATATTTAAGGGTTTGACTTGTTGCTGTCAACTACCACCTAATAAGTTAGGTGGCTTGTAACTATGCTCCGCATGATAAGGAACGGGCAGAAGCAAACCGTATATTGCATGATGTTAATAGTTGATTTAATCTATTGTAAGTTTATAGGCAGCTTCAACCGTTGCAACCATAAGTGATACACATGGTAGCAAAGGAATACATTTCTGGATAAGCTGCGGTTTTCCAGAGTAGAAAAACTCCTTTGTTGAAGTGTTGGTAGGTATCGTAGTGGCACTCGCCTTGATACCTGTCATAAACACAAGCATAACAGATGCCAATTTGACTGGAACTCCGCAGGGAGTTATGATTGGCATGATACCCCTCTTCGTAGGAATCGGGGTAATGCTGTTTGCTGTGCGGAAGTTCATTTAGGTTCGCCTGAATGAACGCCTTCAACAACAGGACATGATTCACGCATACCGTTGGCAAGCAGGAGCGTGATGAACGACAGTTGCCTTCCCATAGTAATCCTTTTATTTTGAAATATATCATGCTTTAGCATAAACGTGCTTTATATTCGGGCTGGTTCAATCAGGGAGATATGATGTCAGCAGACATACGAAGAAAAACACGGAGGTGTTTTTCTTGAAAGGTGTTGTAGTTGCCCTGTTAGTCGCCTTGCTTTTGATTCCGACCTCCGTATCTGCCGCATTCATCCAGAATGTCGGAATGGAATCGGTCAGTCAAAAAGATACGAGTTATTGTGCGAAATTCCTTATTACGGGTTGTCAGGAAGGAAACATGAATGTCTGGAAACCGAACGTTTGGAACACGTTTTTCGGTTCGCATGATTTGGGACAATCGTGGACTGATTCCCATTCTGGTTCTTGGTCGGTTGCAGTCTGGTATCAACCTCCTGCGGAATGCGGATGGAACTCGACATCTGGAACCTGCGGTGAAACTACGGAAGGATATGACGGCAGTCTCGTTCAGCATGATATTTCATTGTCAAGTTCTCCCGCAACCGTTTCTTTCTGGGCAAAAAAATGTCCGTTCAGACCGATACAATGCAATTCATGGAATTGTGACGGAACCCAATATTACGGAACAAACGAAACAAACATCGGACAGTTCATGTTCCAGATGACCGATGTGAATTCAACCGCATCCATCGGTTCATATCCTTTTTCAGCAACAGATAATTGGAAAAAATATTCGGTCTCCTTGTCTGCAAATACGTCCCATATGTTTGATGTTTATTGGCAAACGGTTGCATTAAGCGGAACTCAAGCCGAACCGAACTGCATTCTGTTTGACGATTTTGAAATTACTTACGGAACGGGGCAAACAAGCCCAGCATTGGTTTACATCAATGACATGGTGAACAAATCAAACTTCCCGTATAATTACGGCGGGGCGGGTGTCGTTGGAACGCTTGAAATTTCAAAACATTTCCAGAACGTTCCGATGGTATATTACAGTTGGCAAGCATCAAGTTATTCGGGTTGTCTTTTGGGAGCGTTCTATACGGGTAACTGCAACCCGACCATTAAAATCGGTTATGTAAACGGGAATACGCTCGATGTTTCGTCCTTTTCGGTTGCACAACATACTTGTGTCGGAGCTAATTTATGCCAAAATTCTGCGGTCTTGCCTTTATTGAACTATACGAATGTCAAAAACGTGACCATATCTTCATCTGTTGGTGGAACGTTTTATTTCAACCTGACATCGAATCTTACCGTTCGTTCAACATACGGCAACCTGCTTGACGGGTATGAAGACATCCATGCAAACCCGAACTTGTTTCCCGTCATCATTTATAATCTTGCCCTTACTCCAAGCGGCAACCTTACTTTCAACGCATGGAACTTCAAAAGTTCCGAATCCGTGACAAGCAATCTTATATTTAATTTGCTCGGTTCTGGCGGTTCCGTAATCGATACGACCAGCGGGACTTACACGTTTCCGTCAGGAATGAGCGGTTGGGGACAAACGGCTTTTGCAGGTGAATTTACTGGAGCAGAAGCGGTGAACATCACATTCAAGTCCTCGTCAGCAATACTTGGAACAGGAACTTATACGTTTTTTCCGTTAACGGGAGCAGTAGTATCATGCACATCTGGATGTGACGAAACAATTATTACAACTTATGTTGAACGGGAATATAGCGGTGGAGCATGTGTTTCAAATTATCTTGTCAATGATTCGAGATGTGCCATCCCTCCTGTTCCCGTTCCTCCTGCAAACGTCCTTTACAACACATCAACGATTGAACCCGTTCCGTTCATAAACCAGACCGCAGTAATCGCTGCTGGATGGGGTTGGGTTCTCCCGTTATCGACTCCGTTCTTCATCCTCACCATGTTCATGCTGGTCGTTGTCGGAGTTCTCGCATTCCTTACGAAGAGTGCTGAAGTCGCAGTCGGGAGCCTTCTGTTGCTGATGATGGCTTTCACTTTCTTGGGAATATACCCGATTTGGATAGGAATAATTTTCACGATAATCGCAGGACTGATACTTGCAAAGATGATGGGTATAATCGGTGGAGGGTAAACTTTTAGAACACGTAAGAACCAAAACTTTAATGAAAACAGAACATGAAAGAACAATGATTGATATGAAAAACGTAATAAAACTGAACGCAAGGATAAGCAAAACCAAAAGCGGTTACTGCATAACATTGTTTATCAATGAAGGACTGTTAAAAGCAGCTATGAACAATGAAGGAGCTGCTCTTTAATGTTCTATTTTGATAAACCTTTTGGTTCTTACGTGGTGTAAAAGGGTTATGCAAACAAAAACCCAATTCATTCTCGGATATTCCGTGTTTCTTCTTTTCATCGTGAACATGACCGCAATGTTCGCTTCTGGAAGCATTACAAGTAGCGGAGCGAGTTCCGTCCCTTCTCCTCCGAACTGTTCGGGGGATTGGTTCGGGACTTTGACCTGTCCGTTGTCAAATCTTGCGTATTTTATTTCCTTGTCTTCGATTGATTCGAGTTACGCATTGTTAAATCTGATACTGTTCGCTCCGCTTATCATCGCTCTGATATGGGCAATCATAGAAGTCATCAGGGGAGTATGAAATGAGTTATCATTGCATCAAGTGCGGGGAAAAAGTCAAACGAAGTGAAGGCTTATCCGTGAAACATAACCAATATATATGCGGACGATGCCTTAACAGGGTGATGGAGGAGAACGAAGAATGAACAAATTGTTTTTGCTTGTAATCCCGATGTTGTTTTTCATGGGAGTTCCAGCATTCGCAGTCCCTTACTGTGACGGAGGATATACACAGGGAACGTTCTGTAATTCAAATGCATCAGAGGATGTCACGCTGAACCAGACATGGATTCAGGACATCGGCAGGGGAGCGTTGATGAAGTTCCCTCTTTTGCATGATGCTCCTCAAGGGGTATTGCATGACCTCGTGCTGAATTTCTATGTTGAAAATAACAATACTATAAATTCCTCGATACGGGTTTATTGCAATGACGGAAGGTTCGATTGGATACGTTCTCCGTATTGGACGGACGATATGAACCTTACCGTTTACGGGGATGTCCTTAACGGATTAAAAAATTACGATTTGGGGTATGATGATTTTGATTTTCAGGGAGAAGGATGGAACTCTTACAACCTGACTGATTTGCTAAAAGACCATGACGGTTATACAGGTTGCAACCAACTGAATGATGAGCAATACACGATATTCGTGGAGCTTGCGGATTATCCCGTCCGCAACAAGGGACTTTACAGTCAGGACGGAAACCTGACCGTTCTTGATGTCGGTTATCCTTATGAACCGTTCTTTAATTTCACATCAAGCGAAGGCGATGATAACCGTCCGTATATCAACGTCCGATATGACATTCCCGTCCCGCAGCACGGGGATTTGTTTGCAATCTTACCGACAATTTTCGGACAGAACGCAACGTTTGAAATGAACTGGACAAACGAGGTCGGTCTGGATTACGTCTGGTTTGACAGCAACTTCACGGGAATTCCGACAAATTATTCCATGCCGAGTTACGGTGACACTTATTATTTTGTAACACCAGAAATTCCAGACAGCACGACCTTTTACGTCAGGATGTGCGGGTTCGGCTGGTCGTATTGGTGGACATCCGTTGCATGCTCCGATGAGGAGTATTTCACGATTTCATACCCTCCTCCCCTTCCGACAATGGCAGCAGTCTTTTGTTATGATGAAAACACTTTCGGTTCGTTTGCCGTGAACATCATCGGACAGAATGTCACGAATACAACGACATTCACCCATTGTCCCAATGGATGCAGGAACAACGGTTGCGTGGAATCCTCGTTTGACAGTTTTTTGATTGTTCTCGGATTTTTCATGTTCATTTTGGTAGCCTTATGGTTCATAAGGAGGGGGAATTAGGATGTTCAAATATGTTGCGGTGATTTTCTTGGTTGCAATATTGATGCTGATTGCAAATAGTTTGAATATCATTGACACGGCAAAAACCCTGATTTACCTGATGATAGGAATGTTCGGATTGGTAGGATTTTGGTATGCAAGTATGGAATAATATCAAAGGTCATGTCGAGAAGACGGTCAAGAAGTTCATTGACTACGATGAAGAAGGAAACAAACGGGAAATCAAGGTCACGACTGAAGAGTTCAATCCAGAAGAGGAAAAAGCAAGGAGACAGCTTCAGGAGTTAAGGAAGGAAGTCGTATGAATCTTGAATCATTCGATAACAAGGTCGGAAAGATTTTCGTAATCATCCTTGTTTTTGTCTGCCTTTATTTCGTCTTCGCAGCGATGGGATTCTCCGCTTTCACGGGTATGTTCGGTGGATTGGTATAACATGAACGGGTATAATACGGTTTTAATTGCGAACAGGAATAAGTGTTCCATATGAAATTCATATTGTTTCCGATAGTTTTCCTTCTCTTTCTGTCGGTTCCCGCATTTGCAGGAACCCCGTGTTATCAGGAATCTGCAAACGTTGCAACCGATTGCGGTGGTCTTGCTACGGGAGGTTATGGTGTAGAAAATCTTTACAGGTATGGTTCGTTGTTTGTTAACTACTCAAAACCGTTATATGCGTTGAACGCTACATGGAACGTATCCTACGATGTTTGGACAACGCTTTATGAGAATGAATTATATCCGATGCCGACAGATTGTTTTAATCGGGATATTTTGCAGTTACGAATCAATGCAAGCACATATTCCACTCCCGTAGCAGGTCAGCCGACTGTTTCGGGTGATTGTTGGGACGGAACCCAATGGGTTTCATTGTTCATTGTAAATGACGGAGTGCAGAACTGTTTCGGAGGAAGTGACAGCACGGCAAATGTCATCTATGCGTATGACGGTGATTGGAATTACGGTTCCGTTGCTTATATGACATGCGGTGATAACGGGGTAAGATGGTCGGGCATTGATAAGAACAACGGAAATTCGATGGCGACAATAATCGAAGAAGCGATGGTCTGGGATATGCAACCTCCTCCTCCTCCTCCTCCGTTTTATATTATCGTAATTCCGATTCTAATCGGTATCGGACTATCCATGTTCGTCTTAAGAACGATAAGGGAAGGCGAGCTTGATACGAAAAAAATAATTGGAATCGTTTTGACCGTCCTTATCGGACTAACTTTCATGAGCATATTGACGGGATTGGTATGAAATACCTGTTGCTCCCGATAATTTTCCTTCTCTTTTTGTCGGTTCCAGCATTTGCGATGGACGGTAACGTCCTTTGGTTGCCTTTCGAGAACAACGTTCTTGACGATTCTGGTCTCGGTAATGACGGAAACATGAACAACGGAACATTTGTAACGGGAAAATTCGGTCAAGCATTCCGTGAAGATTCAGTTGATTATGATTTCATCTGGGTGAACGATTCCGAATCATTGAACTTTGAGGAAGGAAACTTTACGCTTGATTTCTGGATGAAACCAGATACCTGCGGAGGTTCTGTGTTCTCAAAATCAGTTGGGCAAATTTATAATTCTACTTATCCTTATGAATATACGGGAGAAGAATTAAGTCAAGGATGGTTTGATAACAATTTAGTTGATGCAACATGGTTCAATGCTTGGGCAGAAAATTATTTCAACCCTCCAGAATCAAATTGCCCAGACTGTTATACGGATTATTTCTCTGGAAAAGATTATGATTGCGTGGTTTCCCTCGATATATACGGAACGGATTTGTCAATCTATGCTCCCGTGTGGACGGGTGAATGGAATCACATTGTTTTCGTGAGGAACGGTCTTTGGAACTATAGTATTTATTCAAACGGGGAATTTTACGGTAATCCTCATGCTTTATCGTTGGAAAATTCAAACGTTTCGTCATTCTCCGATGTGATTGTCGGAGCATATACCGATACGGGTGTGAATCCTCCTTTGGAAACAATCGGATACGATTCGCTTTATGTCCTTTACACGGGTTCAATAGACGAATTCCGTCTCTGGAACCGTGCATTGAACGATACGGAAATTTCAAATCTTTACAATTACAATTCCCTTGAATCACCTCCTCCAGCAGAACCAGACCAGACTCTTCTGATGGTCAAACCGATAATCCTTCTGTTAATCGGAGTCGGTCTGGTTCTGTTCATTTTCAAGACTTTCCGTGAAGGGGAAATAAACGCAAAAACGATGGTCGGAGCGTTACTGACGATTATGATAGGTCTCGCATTCGTGATGGCAATCGGTGGGATTGCATGAAGCAATTCCTAATTCCGATTGCCGTCCTATTCACTATATCTCGGAACGATATACATCTCGTTTAAGTATGTTCTGCGAACAGAATAGTCATGCCGTTCAAGAGTTCCAAGCAACGAAGATTTCTTTTCTGGAAATATCCGAAAATTGCCCATAAATGGGCTGAAGAAGAAAAGAAACTTAAAACAAAGAAAGCAAAAAAGAAATTGAGGTTGGTGTATTAATCATGTGGAAGGATGCAAGACAATGGAAGCTGAAAAAGAAATCCAAGAAACAGTTGAAAGAAGTGGGAATCTCAAGGTGGTAATTGATGGGAAGTTTTGCAGAAACACGGAAACAGATTGAAAAGGAAATAAAGAACAAAGACCTTCGCTCGGCTTCGCTTGAACTTGCGGACATGATTGAACGGATGTCGAACATAACTTCAAACAACTATCCTAAAGGTCTTCGGACTTATGACGAACCAGAACTGAAGGTCATGCTTGAACGTGCAAGGAAGGAACTGTTCAAAGAGGTAATCTGAAATGGCAAAACCAAAACGCATTCCGTTCTTCAAGGACAGAAAAGCAAAGGAAGCTTTCGAGTATCACGAAAAAAGACTCGGAGAACTTTTCCCGAAGATGACAAAAGTGAACAGGATTAGGAATGCCTTGTTAATCACCATGCACGAAGGTGAAGACTTGAGAAAGATACGGGAAGCAAACCTGATGGCTGCAAAGAAAAGAATGAGGAAGGTCATCTGAAATGGAAAATAAAAGAATTCCGACAGGAATAACATCAACCAAAACAGGTTCGGAATTGGTCATCAGAGAAGCTGGAGACGAAACGGGAATAATTGATGTTGGAGGCGTTTCTGGTTATCCGACTCAAGGCATTTATTGGAAGACCGAAGATATTCCAAAACTGATTAAGAAACTTCAGGAGGTCATCTGAAATGCATACAAGAGGAGCAAAGAAATGGAAAGTTGAAATTTGGTTTGATAGTCCGAAGACCGTTGAAGTTTACGCTTTCGACAAGGATTCGGCTGAAGATATTGCAGTCGATAAGGTAATCAAAGAAGAAGATTGGTTAGACGAGGTTGTAGTTCATAGAATAGTGAAAGGTAAATTGAGGAAGGTCATCTGAAATGATACCGATTACTTCATCTCCGAAACCTTCTGGACTCAAAGGTCTCTTTCACGGGTATGAACAGAGAAAAGCGGAGAAGCACGAACAGAAAAAGATGGAAAAAATGATGAAGAACGTCAACAGGAAGTATGAAATATTTTACGAAAAACAGGCTCTCCGTCTCAACAGGGAAGGTTACAGCCGTGAGGATGCGGAGAACATCATACGGAAAGCGATTTCCAAACAAAAAATCGTGGAGGTAGTTGCATAATGGCATTTTGGGACGAGCAGGAAAAGAAAGCAGGTCATTGGGTATCCAACATAGGATTCCACACTTTCAAAGTGATAAAGGACAACATCCCGATGACCGTCCGAGCAAGGACTCCGAGCGAAGCAAAGCATAAAGCGATGCAATATTTAATCGTTGCAAAGTTCAACAAGAAAGTGGATGAGGTGGCTTGAATGAAAAAAATATCAAAAATAACGGGCAGATTGGGAGACCGAAAAATAATTTGGGAAAAGAGAAGAAAGAATGTAGAACAATGGGCGGTTTTTGATTTTACGACCAAGAAAGTTGACTTTTTCGAAATGAAGGATAACGAATCACAACCGTCCGAAGGTCTGATGGATTTCACCAAGAAGGATTTCCAGAGAATCCTGAAGAAGCTCAACAAGGTGGTTTAAATGAAAAGATACCGCAAGGTCAAGTTGACGGGAATGAACATAATCGACTCACGGACAGGTCAGGCAGCAGTAGCCTTTTGGCGACACGGACATCTTTACGTTGTTCCCAGAAACAAACTGAAGCAGGTGATATAGTGACAGAAAGAGTAAGCGGTAGCATAACAAATGTCTGGATAGATGCAAAGGACGGAAGCACGATTGGCGTTTTCTACAACAAGGAAAACGACCTTCTGGTCATTGACAAGGTAAAAGGAAATCGTGGCAATGAATTCGTGCGAACCCACGTCAAAGACATAAAGCTTCCGATGCTTTACGAAAAAGGTCGCATGAAGAAACTCAAGGAGGTCATCTGAAATGGCAAGCTTCATTGAAGACAAAGCATCGGTGATACGGATATTGAACAAGATAGAAAACATCGCAATCGATGTCAACAACAA
>Ga0315273_10002475_pt1 | contig 21829 bp, 31 predicted proteins | sample YL17G02_0_MG_FD_205753 | JGI IMG/M metagenome (GOLD analysis project Ga0315273, IMG submission 205753) | Sediment microbial communities from Yellowstone Lake, YNP, Wyoming, USA - YL17G02_0 | ecosystem: Environmental > Aquatic > Freshwater > Lake > Sediment | place: USA: Wyoming | collected... | reverse complement strand
CGAACTTCGTCAAGAAGGTCGTCTCGAACTAGGAACATAATCGAGTCATGAACTGTAAATAGAATTCGGACTGCAGGTCTCCAAGGGTCAGTCGTAGGGTATTTGTCTTTGAAGATCCGATGAAGTCGAATCAACGCAGTAAGAACTAGATCGGAGGCCAGCGACTGGACGGGAGTATTCACAGCTTGACGTTCGACAGAGTAGACGTTCTCTTCCATCATGAGAGGGAAGCGTCGACGTCTGCCTGTAGGAGTCTCTACGAATTTCCGTGCTCTAACTAGTCGATGTTGAGTCTCGATCCAGGCTTTCAATCCTGGGAACGAGTCTAAGAATTCTCTCAAGAAGTACTCAGCTTCTTTGACGGTCCAAGCTTTTCCTCCCTGCTGTACGATATATTCCATTTCCCACCCATTGGCGAGACTATACGCACCTCGGCCGTAGATAATCCCGAAGTCTACGTACTTCGCCATGTACCTTTCGAGCTTGGTAACTTGGGAGATGGGAACTTTGAACATCTTACTCGCAACAAGTTTGTGGAGATCCTCGTTATTCTGATAGGCTGCCATCATTACTTCGTCTTGACTATACCAACAGACAACACGAAGTTCGAGCTGACTCCCGTCGGCTTCGAGTAGAGTATATCCTTCGGGAGCGATATACCCATTTCGGATCTTTGGACCCATCAAGATAGGGATGTTCTGAAGATTGGGATCCCTACAAGCGAGACGTCCAGTATCTGCCCCATGAAGAAGAAAGTCAGGTCGAATACATTCGTCGACATCGACTCTCTCGAGGAGACCTGTAACATAGGTCCCTTTTGTTCGGTCGAGTTGTCGATATAGAAGAAAGTCCTTCAGAAGATCTACTCGATCCTGGGGGACCTTCCCTTGCCTCTGAATCGCAAATTGGAGCTCTTCCTTCTCGGTTGACTCAACCTTGAACCCGAGTGCCTTTACCCACTTCAGTGCCTGGGTAGGAGAACCAAAGTTCAGATCTTCGGGAAGCTCTAAAGATTTCGCACTCTCGACCAATTTTCTTCGGAGATCGTCGATCTGAAGAGTCATCTCTATCTCGAGAGCTCGGAAGTACGGAAGATCGACTGGCACTCCCCCGAGTTCAATTTCTGTGAAGGCTAGAGCCCCTGGGATTAGAATCTCGTCGAGGAGTTCCCAAAGTGCAGGTGACTCCTCTTCGATATCATTACAGAGATCCCTATAGAGCCTTAGAGTGATAAAACAATCGATCCCTTGGTATTCGTACAGTAGTTGATAGTTTCTCTCCTCTCGAGGTTTGGAGTAGAACTCCTTGAAGTCGAAATGATAATCGGGAACATCGTATCTGATTCGAGCTTGGTCCTTCAAACCATGAACTCGATACCCTCGGGAGTTCCCAGACGATCCACCCGATGTATCTCCCCCGGACCCTCTTTCGTCAACAGCATATTGCATCAACATCGTATCTCGAGGAGACTGAGGTCGAACATCCGTCCCGAAGAAGATCTGATAGAACTGAAGATCGAACTTCAGGTTGTGAAAGACGAGAGGTCCCTCGAAGGTTGAGATCAGATCTCTCATCTCTTCTCGAACAGATGGTTGACACCCGACCTCGTATGGGATGATGACTGAGACTCCAGAGGTCTCTCCCGACCAAGCCCCAAAGCCAAATGACTCAATTGTATCCTTGAGGGGTGAGAACCCTGTGGTCTCGAGGTCAGTTGATAGAATCGAAGCTTCTCGGAGTTCCCTTAGATATTCAATTGCTTCTTCGGGGGTCGTAGGGACGATCGTAGTTAGACTGGGTTGAGGTAGAGGGGTCTCGTTAGAGACAAGTTTCACGATATCTTTTGCGAAGTCCCGAAATAGATCAGTGGTCCTAAGAACAGCTGCAGGATGGTACGTCGAGATTACGTAGATTGGTTTTTCGGAGGGAGTCATGATTCCGATCCCTCGCCACTTCGTAATTGGGGTAGGTTCTCCTCGAAGGGCCGAGAGACCTGTCCCACCTACACAGAGGATCTTCTGAGGGTCGACTCCGAGAATCTCGTCTCGAAGCCTTTGGGAACAACACTTCACGGCAGTTGTCGATGGTGTTTTGTTCTGAGGGGGCCGGCAGAGGCACGAATTCGTGTAATAGACCGACGAGGGATCTACCCCTGCGGCTTTCAGAGTCGAACGAAGAAGCTGACCAGACTGACCTACAAAAGGTTCTTTTCTCTGTACTTCAGTTGCACCAGGGGCTTCTCCCAGAACCATTATCCCACCTGCTGGGCCTTTGCCTCGAACAGGTGGGCAGTCCTTCAGTGGACATTTTTCACACCCTGGGTAATCAACAATCATTTAGACACCTCGTACCATATCGTCGAAGACGTTGACATTCATTTGCGAGATAGCCAACTGAAGAGGTTCCAGTCCCATCTCGAAATAATCGGAACGACGTCGAGGATACTTGGGAGCAGGTTCATCCATCCTGATCAAGATTCCCTCGGCTCCATAGACAAAAGGCTTTGCAGAGTCAATCGATCGAATTCGGGGGCCGTACTGTCGAACGATATCCCGGTAGGCCCAGAGATTACGACCCCAGCCAAATAGATGAACCTCAGCCTTCAGACGATCCTGCATCGGAAAAATAACTTTCTCGAGGGTCTCGATCAATCCCCCAGGAAATCTCTCGTAGTCCTTCGAGACCCCTACAGTCGGCTGACCGAACTTTTTGGGGAACTTGTCTTGCCCTCGAAGATAGGCATCTCCCATTCCCAGTGCACAGTCCCTCAAATCAGGGATCGAGAGGCCTTGGGGGACCATTGCGAATCGAGGGAATGGGATTGACTCCCTCAAGAACTCGAGAGTCGAGATTGACTCGATAGCTGAGACAGTATTGTCGATAGTTGCTTCGGAGTCAAAGAGCTTATCGGGAAGGACGACCTCGGAAGCACCTAGGTTGAAGGCATTCTCAAGCAACTTCAGAGTAGCTTGTCCCTCTTGAAACTCATGTGCCGAGTTATCGAGCATGACATAGGATCGAGACGATTCACTTGCCCAGAACTTGAAGTAGTCGGGGTTCCCAAGGAGGTGTGCAAGAACCAGATGGAAAGGACGGCCCTTACAAAACTCTTCGAGATGTGCAATAGGTGGAATGACGCTAGCATGCATTGGGAAGTATCCCTTTCGGAAACTGTGTTGTATCGCGAAATTCTCCAAAGACTTTCGCATATTCGAGTTGATCGATGATCCAAGGGATCGCAGTATCGTGAATTCCGAAGTATTGCCCCCAATCGAGATATCGATGGAAGACAGCAATATCTTTGTCGAGCTCCTCAGCAAGATCTTGGAGATTCTCGATTGGAGGGTACTCGCATTGAACAGGGGGATTGTATCTCCATGCCCTCCCGAAGAGTCTCTTCTGAACTCTGACTCCTCCTTCGAGCCCTCCCGACTGAATTGTGATCCTTGCCGAGGCTGCACATTCGATTGGGTTCATAGGCCAGACAGAACATCCTTGAGAGCCATTACGAACCTCGGACATTAGGGGGCAATGTCCCTTCGGTTTCATATACGAGAAGAATTGACGAGCCCTCCCATTCACTAGGAGTACACGGGACTCGAAGTGAATTCGATACCTCAGGGGGAGTAAATGCCAGGCCCGTTCTTCAGGGATGAAATCAAGCGTAAGAGGTCCCTGAAGACAGCAAGATACACATCCCTCGGTACAGACAAATTTTCGAAGGATTGTTGGAGAGAGACGAACGATACTCTGAGGCTCGTATACCTTATCTCCAATGTACGTAGAGTTCCATGAGAGACGTGCTAGACGTTCCAGGGTTCGATACGCCGTCAAATTCTGGATTGGCTCAACCATATTTCCTCTCAATTCGGAGTTCCTGAAAAGTTCGATCTTCGACTTGCTTCAGGACCCAATCAAGGATCCTAGGAAGATGAGTCTCGATCCCTAGATGATTTGCCCAATGGAGTGCTCTCTTCAGGACTGGGAGATCGTTCTCCTCGAATTGTCTTGGAGAGAATTCTTGTTCGAAATCGCAGATGACACCTCTCTGCCCATCTGATGCTCGGCTCATCTCCCATCCACGACCAAACGGCCCCTTCAGGAGATACCCTCGAGGTACCCCTTCCCGCCAGATCGTTCTGAATTTGATCAATTCAACCTGGCACGAGAAGGGATTCCATTCGTGAATGTTACAAGTTTGATTTGTCATCTCGAGATAAGAACACCAATTTTTCCCGAAGAGTTCTAGGCCCTTGCCTTGGTCAATCGTGAAGACTATCACTTCCTTCCCATTGACCCAGATAGATCGGGGTTTGCAACGATTGGCTACTTCGGGGTACTTCTCTTCTAGAGTTGGGTATTCTGCAGGTGTCCAATCGAGGCTGAAGTTTAGACAACACCCACCACACATTGGGTAGCACGAATACTTCCGGAAGAATGCCCTCGAGAGTACGACCTCAAGAGGAGCAGGGTACGATGTATTGTATGCAGTAAAGGGACTCTGTGCTACAGCCCCGAGTTGCTTGCAGATCTTCTCGACGGAATCAGGTAGACGCACACCCATAGGGATCCTCCTGATTCTCTCGGTTTATCCTGAAAACTTGCATAAAACCTCCCTAGAGAGACGGCTTCTCTCTGGATTTGTCCCAGGGGCCCCACTATTGGAACCCCTGGGAATTTGCCTAGTTGACTGGGATCTCGCCTCTTTCGGCAGTTACGGTGATTCCAATCCCTCCTCGAGGGTTGAATACTCCTATAACTCGAATCCAGTGAGGCTCGATCTGATCGTAGAGAATATCAGCGATCTGATTGACAACATTCTCGTGGAATATCCCAACATCCCGATAGGACCACAAGAACAGCTTCAGAGACTTCGACTCGACAACAGACTTATTGGGAAAATATTCGATGCCGATCGAAGCAAAATCGGGCTGTCCCGTAACAGGGCACTTGCATGTAAACTCGTTCGAAGTCAGTGAGATCTGATACGGGAGAAAATGATCGTTCGGGAAGCACTCGACTTGATCTCTAGGCTCGAGGGTCTTCGAACCTAGGATCGTCAAACCATATGAATTATCAGACATTGGTCCTCCGATATGATACGGGGTCTGTGGCCCCATTTACTCTAAAAGCTTCCAGTCGTTCGATGCACGTAGGGCATTCTCCACAGGGAGAATCACCCCCTTCGTAGCATGACCAAGTCTTCTCGTATGGAACCTTGAGGATAAGTCCCAATCGGACGATATCCGATTTCATCATGTACTGGAAGGGAGCGACGAGTCGGACTCTGTGATAAGTCCCTACGTAGATCGCATTCTGCATACCCCCGATAAACTCAGGGGTACAGTCAGGGTAGGCCCAATTTCGGGAATCTTCCGCATGAACACCTGTGGCTACGATCCCTCCACCATACGCCAGACAGATCGAAGTTGCAATCGAAATTAGGTTACCATTTCGAAAAGGAACATAGGTTGGAGAGACCCCTACAGAAGTCGAGAGTTCGTCGTAGGTTTGATGAGGCATCTCTGCGTCGTCTGTCAAAGACGAAGGAGTACCTTCCTCGGATCGAACTTGAAAGACTGGAGAGGGGATACGAAAAACTTCATGCTCCACATGATAGAACTCCGAAATTCTCTCGGCAGCATAGACTTCACGATCATGTTTCTGACCGTATAAGATCGACAGCGTCAAGATCTCCGAAGGGGGAGTGGTCTGAAGAAATGTTCCCAGGAGTGTAGACGAATCTAGACCTCCTGAGTGAAGAACGACTATTTTACTCATTAGCACCTTCTGCTAGTTTTGCGTATTGGTCGATCCCCTCGACTTTCTTCACGTAGTTGACCGCCAGGTATGTGAATGGGGTAACTAGGATCTCGTACAGGGTCTTGAATGCCCATTGAGATCCAATCATGACGTACAGGACGTCAGTCGGAACAACTCCCCAGAAGGCGATCGTTGTGAAGAGGATAGAGTCAACACCCTCCCCGAAGATGGTACTTGTGATAGTTCGAACCCAGAGGAGTTTAGGCCCAGTCTTCTTCTTGATGATCACAAGGACCCAGGCATTTACATTGGAACCGGCGAGATAAGCAACGAAGGAGGCGAGAAGAAGGCGAGGGGTAAATCCCAGAACTATCTGGAAGGCTTCCTGATTCTGCCAGAAGGGAGGGTACGGGAGAGCAAGTGCAATGAAGAAATACCCTACAGCGAAGAGGTTCGAGAGAAACCCTATCCAGATGATCTTTCGTGCAACCTTCAACCCATATACTTCGGGAACTACATCTCCGATAATATATACCAGGGGGAAGAGAAGTTCACCTGCAGTAAAGATCAAACCGATCTGGGGATCCCAGAGCTTCCCAGCTACGATATTCGAGACGACGAGTGCCACTGCATAGAGAACAGTCAGCAGGGGCAGGATTGTACTATCACGTTTCATTTCAGTCCTTGTTTTGTAGGGTCTGCGACTAGCAGTTTTGGAAGGGTCGACTGCGACCTTTGGTGAGGTTTGTGAGACCTCGACATCACGATACCTCAAGAAGGGTGTCGGTTCATTTCGCCTCGAAGCCGATGGTTAGATTAGTCGAGGAGCACCCAGGTCAGACTACTGAACGTTCAGCTTCCGTGCCGTCCCAGGAGTAGCAGGGCGTGTGGGAGGCTTCGGGGGAGTAGCAGGAGTGCCTGACCGAACAACCGAGGGAGGGGCTTTTGGTGCAGGAGGAGGAGGAGGAGTCTCGATCTCTTCACCGAGGGGGAGAAGATCGTCGACCTTGTTCTGGAGCTTCTTCTCGTAGACTTCTTGAGAGACACTCGCCAGACCAACCAGCCCGGACAATTCAGGACCATAGATTTCACCGGTCTCTTCATCAACCTCGAGAGCCATATGCTCCTGGAAGATCCCCAGGTTCTCGAAGACCGCCTTGAGACGCCAGAGTGCGTTAGCCTTCAGGCTCGTCATAAAGAACAGATGACGACCCTCGGCATCTCCGTCGGTAATCTCAAGGTCCCAATTCAGGTACTTCTCGCCAGGCTGGCTCTTAGAGTCCCGAAGGACTACTTTCTTGACCACAACTGGGTATTCGCCCGAGTCGAGGACATCGTAGTCTTGAACGCTCGAAAAATCGAGATCTAACGTCGGCATTATTCAGCTCCTTTGTCTTGAGTCTTCCCTTGAACTTCTTCAGGATACTCGATCTGAAGAAGATCCAAGAGAGCGGTAACAGTAGGATCCCACATTTCGTTCGGGATCGTCACACCAATTGGAAGACGAGTCTTCACTTTGAACTTCGGGTAGTTCTGCATCAGGAGGACTCTCCGAACTTCGTTCGCTTCGTCGACAGTTGTCGATAGATAGTTGACTGCCTCGAAGATCCCTGGTGCCTCATCGGCAAGTGCGCCAGTCAACGCCGGCTTCTTCACTTGACCTTCTCGGGGATCGGAGTCAACACGATCGAGAGCAGTCACGAAGACGTGGATCGGCAGGTCCCGAAATTTCCGAAGGAGTTTCCTCATCTGTGTCAAAGCAATTCCATAATCCCCTTGTTCAAGGAGGTCTGGGAGAGCTCGCCTTCGGGACTCTGTAGCTGCTTCGAGGATCGTCAGGAGAGCCCAAACGTGGGTCTCCGAGACAGAATCAACTCCAACCGATTGATAGATATTCTCTGCCGAATCAGACTTCAAGAGATCGTAGGCCTCGTCGAAGTCTTTCCAGGTTCGAATCTCTACGATATCGATCTGACGACCTACGAGAGAGGATGTCCCTCCTTCGTACGACAGAAACAGCATCGGGTACGTACGAACGTCGTCATTGGCTGTTCCCAGAAGAGTGGTCTTCCCACCCCCTGTGGGGCCGTATATCATTACTTTTGCTTTGCGGTTTGTCTCTGGCTGAATGATCCGCATTACCATGATCCTTTCTTGAAACTCGAGTCGAGCATGTACTGGAAGTCCCCGCCGTCGTCTTTCGATTTGCAGACCATCAGGAAGGGGCACCCTCCACATCGATAGGTCGATGGGCTGGGGTAGGCGAAGGTTTCGGGATTGTCGAGAATCCGAAGAATATCCAAGGCCTTAGCACGAGCACGATCCTCAAAAGATTCGAGCTCATGTTGATTTCGGGTCGAGGAAAGTCTCTGGAAATACTTCGACCATCCAGCTGCCTTCAAGTAATTCAACATTGGTGCGTATCGTTCCTCCTTCTCCCATCCTCGGTCTTGAAGTGCGCCAAGGTATAGGCTGTAGACTGTAGGTTGTCCCTTATCGAGAGATAGAGGACTTCCCTTTTCCTTCAGAACTCGAGGTTCTTCTGGAAGTGACTTGATCAGAACATCATAGGTGACCATCTCGGGAATCTGGTTCTCCAGTTTCCAGAGCATCCACGAGTAAGCCGTCATCTGTTCGTCGACTTCGAGACCATTTGGAGAGAATAGAGATGCTGAGGTCTTATGGTCGACGAGATGGAGTTCCTTCTTATGCTTCAGTACGAGATCCATTCGACCTGAGATCTCGATCGTCTGACTCTGGTTCCCAACTAATCCTGGTAGAGGAATTCGTGCATATTTCTCGACGAAGTAGATCTCCCCTTGGAAAGGATCTTCGTGATCCATAATGCTATAGTTCTGAAGCATCCCCGCGGCAGTCACGTAGAGAGTATCGAATTCGGGTACAATCGACGACCAGATTGGGGAGAACTCCTCACGGATATCTCGGATACTCTTCTGGACTTGGGTCTCGAAATAGTCCATCCCGTGGGACATATCCCGATTGTTCTTGAAGTACCCTTCAAGCCCCGAATGTGTTATGGTCCCGAGCCAGAACCGAGGATCTGGTCTCTTTGATGAGTACGTTCGATTCCAATACCACTGACGTCGACAGTCCGAGAAGTACGTCAGATCTGATACTGAGATCCTAAGAGGCTTGGGGTTCTCGAAGGACACTGAGGACTCCTTTCCTGAAGATGATGAAGAACATTCCCATTCGATAGGAGTCCTTTTGATGCTGGGTGAGTTTCTTCCCGTCCCATTCACTCGGGACAGGGAAGTTAGAGATACTTGGGATCGTCTTCCAGGCTGAGGGTGGAAGCTTTACTGCTTCAGGGAACATTTCCCTGAGAGTTGCATTTACTTGTTGAAGCTGTCGACCCAACTTAGAGTTCCCATAGATCGGTACTTCTTCGATCACGATCGAGAGTCCCGGGATCTTCTTGATCGATTCTAGAATTGAAGAATCTTTCAGATCTTCGATCCCAATATTCCCGGATTGTGAGAGAAGTCCCTCGGCTGTAACCAGAGCATACCCTGTTGTAAGACCTGGATCGAGGGAGAGAATCGGTGGAGCATTCGGAAACAATCTAACCTCCTCGTAAAGATTTGAGAATGCTGAGAAGCTCAGCATTTGTAACTTGTGCAAGAGACTTAGACTTTCCGATCAAATTCTCTTCGATCAGATCATCAGTAGTCCCAGGACATCTGAGAATTATCACTGTTGGTTCGTGGTCAAGTCCGATCCGACGAACACGTGCAAAACTCTGGACATATGCATCCATATCGAATGTTCGATCTTTGTAGATCATCGTTCGAGTATTCGTTAGAGTCAGACCAAACTTCCCTACTCCCATCGAGAGAATGAGGATCGGTATATCTCCCGACTTGTAGGCTTCGAGAATTGTTGCTCGGTCCTCCTCAGATGTATCCCCATTGACGTATCTACAGACGTAGTTGCGTGATTCGAGTTCTTCGTATAGACATTGAGCTCCCTGACGCCAATGTGTCCAGATGATCGTAGGAAGTTCGAAGTATCCTGTGTCGAGAAGTTCTAGAATCGTATCTGTCTTCGACGAGCTTACGATTTGACGATCTACATTGACAAGATCAGAAGCTATCTCCTGAAGGAATGTAAGTTGAGCCATCTTCGAGCTAACAGAGAGCTCTGTACCCCCTTCGAGCATTATGTAGAATTCCTCTAAGAGAGTATCATAAGCCTGAGATTGATCAGGTCTCAAATCGAGGTCGATTACTTCGATCTTCTCGAGGGGGAGGTTTAGCACTTCGTCTTGATGAACTACAAGCATGATATCCGAAAACTCTATTCGAAGATCGATATCAGACTTAGTCCCTCGAACAATCTTCCCCCAGATAGACTCTTCAATTACACAATATTGTTCTGCAAACCTCCAGTAGGACTTGAATCCTTGAGGGTCGATCAGATGGAACTGGCTCCAGAGATCGTCGGCATGACGTGAGATTGGTGATCCCGAGAGACACCAGACTTTCTTAGCGACCCGTGTGACCTTTGACAACTCTTTTACTCTTTTCGAGTCTCTCGTCTTCACGAGAATCGATTCGTCGAGGATTACGAGATCCCACTTATGCTTCGAGTAAAGTCCAGAATGGCGAGAGACTGTATCGTAGTTAGTGAGTGTTACCCCTCCAGTCTCGGGCCTTGCGGACCCTCTTTTGATCGATGTAATCTCTCTCAGATACCCACCCCATTTGACGATCTCCGACTCCCACGTTCTCAAGAGAGTCAGAGGGGCTACGATCAGTACATTCTTATACGAGAGAGCTTCGGCAGCCACGATAGATACGAGTGACTTCCCTAGCCCTGGAGATAACGACAGGAGCAGACCCTTGGGACGAGTCATCAGTGCCCAAGAGGCCCTCTGTTGATACGGGTACATCTTGCTATACGATCGATGAATCTCTAACGACCGAGGCGGGTCAGCTGGTTCGAGATCTAGAGGATTCCCATGAAGGAACAGATCTACCTCAGGGGTAGGGGTAACTCCAGGGAGTGCCCTCAAAATTGAGAACGCGTAGCATCTATATCTTGGGAAAGACCATCGACAAGAGTCGAGTTCCTTCCCACCGAGGGTCTCCTTCAGGAGTTCTCTCAGCCCATCATCGATCTCGGGGACATCGAGAACTAGAACTGTTGGAGTTATCCGAAGTCCCATCGACTGATCAGTCAGAGATGATGGAGACGAGGATTCCTTCGAACTCCATTTTAGCGGAATCTTCACTGAGACCTACTTCTTGAAGAACATGGATGGCTTCTTTCTGGCCGAGCCTCACTAGGATCCTCTTCCAGATGAATGTTGGGAGAACTACCATGGGAATCGATCCTTTCACCTCCTGAAGAACCTTCAACTGACAGTCAGGTTTCGTATGAATGAATGACGACAGAGTCCCACATGCGAGTTGGTGATCATGAAGAGCATGATCGAGGCATTTTCGGGGGAGAGTATCGAGGGAATGGCTCTTCCCGCAGACAGGACAATCGTAGAAGTGAAGTGTCATTTGGGCTTCCTCTGGATCAGACTGTACAGAGAGTCGAACATTCGAGACTGATTCAGTCCTCGATCTCCAAAGAGAATCGCACGAGCAGCCCCTTCGTATTTCGAAGTAGGTCGGTAGTCTTCCCACTCGACATCGGCTTGAAGAAGCCCCCATGCGGTCCCTTGGTACCCTGGAAGATCAGATCCCATTCCCTCACCCTCGAAGAGACGTCGAACTGCCTCTTTAGATCGTTTGGCAAGGTTCTGCTCCACCTTCCAGGTCGGAGGGTTCTCCATAAGCTCCGTAGGCCGGTAGACATCGTTTGGTGGAGGAGTATCGGGGTATACATGATCGAGAATCCGATCGATCTCTACTCGGGAGAGTAACCTCTTCTGGAAAGTCTGATAGATCTCTTTCAAGGTCTGAACGCGTTGAGTCGATCGACCCCAAACGTCTTCGAGCCACATTCCAAGGTTCTCTCTGACGTTTCCTCTATGAATGACTCGATACACTTCGGAAGAGTGTCGACGTGCAAGCCTCATCGTGTTCACACAGACAGTTCTCACCGAGGTTACCCTCACTTCGAGTGCTTCCCACCCTGAGTAAGGCGAGATCATCAACAAGTAGTTCTGGATCTCGTCCCCCTGAAGATCGAATGTTGGGAGAGGTGTAGTGATGAACAGGTACTCACCTTTGCCGAGGGACCCCATTGCCTCGACTGGTTGAGTAACGAAATCGTCCCAGATCTCGCAGATATCCTGGGGGGATAGAACAACATACCCTGGCTTGACGACCCCGAGTGAATGATACTGGGGGTCGTCTGGGGTAGGATGACGGACAATCGAAGCTAGAGGGATCCCGGCTCCCGACTTTAGGAATAAGGGCTCAAGAGATACATCGTAAGGCCCAATGGCTGTAAATGCGTCTTGTGCACTCATGGGTCGGTCCGAGACCAATCCGAGAAGATGCCATGCTGGCTTCCTCCCATAGAATCGTGCATTGAATAGTCCGGCGCCTTCTTCGGCTGAAGTCATAGGTTGAGTCTCCTTGAAACAAATTTTGGGGTGGTTATATTATAAGGTATTTCGGAGGTCAATAAAAGGGGGCACAAAATATTGGTCCTACGATTTCGGATATTGATTCCGAAATACTGTCGATACTCTTCGGATTACGTAGAGCCCAACAACCCCGAGAATTGCCCAGAGGTCCCATCGATGAGTCGGGTCCACATACCGACCAAGGACGAGAATCATCAATACCCAAATTATGCACAGACCGATTTCTCGGTCATACTTTCGGAACCATTTCCGGATCTTCTTCATTCGATGTACTCCTCTTCCTCTTCGGGGATTACAACACCGTAGTGATCTGCGTAATTCACAACGAAATCCGACAGCCAAGAGATCGAACCCCACCCAAGCCTCCATATTGCGAGCTTCCCGATCTCGATCTGAACTTTATCGATCATGAAGACCAGGTCAGTCCGACCTCCAGTAGATTCGAGACGATAGATCTCAGTAAGGAAACTGTCGGGTGCTAAGATTTCACCCTCATGAAGAACCAAGTTGATCCCTGCGTCCCACTCAGTCAGAGGTTCACCAGCTCCGAGGAGCACTAAGGCCTCACGACCTTCTCTTACGAACTCCTGCATCTTACCAAACGTCGATATTTGAATTTCGCTCATCTTGCTCTCCTTCCTTGAATCAGAGTTCCCAAGACCCGGGTTCGTTGACGTGGTTCCATCTCTCGAACCGAGAACTTGAGTTTGTATTTATGAAGTGTCGTAGACACCTCAGACGACTCACCAGCATTGATCCACTTGACTCCTTTCTCGGTCATCTTCTTACAAATCTCGTGAAGCATCCAATCTGAGGTCCCTGGCATTCCCCCGTTATCGTCTTTCCAGTTCAGAACCTTCTCGACGAGATGTCCAGCGACATCGGGTCGATTAGCGAGGGTCTCGTAGACGTAATACCCTACGGGATAGCCATTTCGGATCCCAAGGAACGAGATCTTCGGGGGGATCAGTGTCTCCGCACAAACGAAGTCTCGACCTACAGCGAGCTGTCTCTGGGTGGATTCTCTCTCGTCTTTCCACCTCTGTGTTACGGTCTTCCCGTACTCGGTTGCAGCAAAGTTATCCCACTCGATATCAGCAATCTCGAGATCTCGACCAGCTTTCCGTGCTGAGTGCCAAGAGCCATGGGAGAGGAACTCCCTTGGGGAGTTAGCAATCTTCTCTACGTCATACCATTGCTGTCGAGAGACAAGAGTCGCTCCATCAGGATCGAGTTCCCTGATCCTCTCAAAATCGTCGAAGACGAGATTCTTGATCAAGACTGGTCTCAAAGAGATCTGTGCCAACTCCAGAGCAATCTCGTAGAGCTCGTCTGGATTCATATCGAGCTGAAGAACCCTTAGACGAGGCACATTCGCAAACTTTCTCCCAATGATGACCGACCCAGACTGACCATCTAAGATGAAGAGCCTCTCTCTATTCCCTTGATGACCCGAGGCCTCGTAGGCCCAGTAGTACATCCACGTATTCTCGTGAACTACCGAGGTACTGTCCCTCTTCGAAAGCTTCTCTCGAACGTTCCCCCAATCATGCTTAGAGAGTTCGGGAAGAGACGTATACTTCTCGAGAATAGTCCTCGCTTCAGGACTCCACTGACTCACCGGGGGATCCCGATAGGGTTCGGACCACCCTGTGATTTCGTAGGGGAGAGATCGCCCTCTCATCCCTCCGGTGACGTTGTACCCCAGACCTCGGAGTTGTGCGATCAGGTTCATTCGAACAATTTCTACTCGGGGATGTGAACTTTCGAGACCTAGACAGTCAGCAACCAACTGATCAAGATCCACCTTGTAGGCGCCCCCAGAGAGAAGTTTCTCGATCACTGGGATTATCGGTTCGTCCAAGTCCATCGCTTTCAGGATCGACTCGAGTGCTAGGGGATTTTCGATCATAGTGCCTTTCAAGAGCCTCGTGGCTAATCTTACGGATCTCTCGACCTCCGAGCCAAGAGATTGTTATTATGCCTGCCTCCTCAGAAATCACCTCGTACTCAGCTCCTGATCTCTTCGCTGTGACGTGATCGCCAGTGGCAACAGGTACCGGAGGTCCATTCCTGGGGTTACTGGGAGACGGACCAGAGACACCCCGAGAATTCCTTGTCTCTGGTGAGTTTTGGAGAGGTTTTGGAGGGGTATCCAAGCGGAACCCCTGGCCTCCCAACGATCGGTACTCCTCCAACAGCAGGGGAAGTTTCGCCAAGATCGGTAGCCACTCATTTGAGTAGACTGCACAGATCGGCTTCTTCCCCTGCCGAAGAATGAAGGGGTACCTTTCACGATCGAGTGTGAAAGGTTCGACTGTCATCGGAGATCTTGGCTCCTTGATGCAATCCCGGATGCTCTCTTCATATTCTCAATTGCTCCAGTAAGATTTCGGGGTTCGTATGCGAGGACAGCAACTCCTAGGATCACAGCGATGACTGACCAGAGATACGGGTAGCGGGTATGCTCCTTGTAGTACAGTGCAGTCGTTTCGATCTCCTCATCGGTCTTCCCCAGGGAATCCTTCCGGAGATCATACGAAGACTGACTATACGGTCCAAGAATCTGAACCATCACGTAGTCGATTGTGTTTACACCCGAGATTACGTCCTGGATATTCCCTCGAAAAGAGTTAGTATGCTTCGACGCTACTGATTGACGAGTATCGGGATTGTAGTGAAGACCTTGATGCGAAAGAGTCTTCGTAAACCAACCGACTCCAAACTGATATACGGTCCCATCCCCTGGTTGAAGACGATAGAGATGAAGAGGGATTGCAATATGGGCCTGAGACATCAAGCTAGTCATCGTCTTCCTCGCTCTCAGCCTCGTCGTCGGGATGAGCTTCCTCCATATGCGAAGTGATGGAGTCAGAGTCATCAGAGATCTCTCCACAGTCGTCACATTCGTAGAACTTCGTCTCCTCGTCAACTTCAGTGTCCCCACAGTCGGGACATCCACTGTCAGGAGTCAGAACAGTCGAGAACTTCATGCACTCGGGACATTGATGGTTGTCACCCCTGTACGAATTCTCCCGGGTGAAGACCACTCCACAATTCCCACACTCGTAGAGTTTGACCAACTCGTCGTATTCGTTCGAATCGAATACCCGATCACACGACGGACACTTCCGTCCAGACTTAGTCGTCATTGTTGCTGTTGTCATTTGATTCCTTTGCTTTCTTAGCTTTTTCGGCTTCGGCTCTCTCCATTGCAGCTGCTACTGCTTTCTCGGATTCACGATCCTTGATATGCTGGTTGAGTTTAGCTTTCTCTAAGGCTAATCGAATAGCCTCATTCACTACTCGATCATCAGGCATCGATCCACTCATCTTCATCCTCGACTTCCTCATCTTTTTCGTCAAACTTGATCGAGATCTCCATTACACGGCCTCCTTCGATCCGTGCCATCACGGGGTACGTCCCATCCCCGAAGCCAGTAGATGTAACTACCGCGAGGCCATTATGGACTGGCCCAGCACGATTCTCCAAGGTAACCCGGCAGGCCTCGTCGTAGCTATTATCGGCTGGAGGCCAATTATCAAACTTCTCTCCCTTCTCAGAGAGTTCCTCGTACTTGGTGAGATTGAATTCCCCATCTCTCCACTCATCGAGATAGCAGGGATCGATAATGATCAGTTGTCCCGAATCTACGGAACAATCTCCTACGTGGGTCCAGATAGTTTTTGGCATTGTTTCCTCGTTTTGGGTCTAATGTCCGAGTTAGTTAGTTAGGTTATTTTGTCTCTCTTAGAGACAAAATAACCTAACTAACTTGGCTCGGTTTTACCCTGGGTTTTGGTTAGATCGGATCGGTTACTTCTTCAAACCCAGGAAGGAATTCCCATTGGAATTGTGTTCCAGATGGGAGCAGAATATAGAGTCCCAAGAGTGTCGAGATCCTCGCATTGATAGCGCCGAGGAGTGCAGACTTGAGACCTAGTGAGAGTTCCGCTGCAGGGACTGCTTTCCAGCCATTCGTTTTCATCCAGTTCACCAAATCGGCAGCAGTCTTCCAGCTCGAGAGTTGACCTCCTTGTTCAACAAGTTTCCGAATATCGACGATAGAACTATTCTTGAGATCCAGACCGAAGAAGCCGGCTCCAACAGATTCGTAAAACCAGACGAACATGATTTTTGAATCTTGGATGAGAATCTCAGTCCCAGGTTTCCCCTGAAGTGCCCGAGTGATCCCATTGACCACAGAACCTGAGGCAAGGGGGACCACCCTGTCGACCATTGGGGGAGCAAAGTTCGAAGGGAGTGAGACAGCCGCACACGACTGAAGTCCAAACGAGAGGACGAGAAGTAGAACGATTGGGGCCTTGGCCCAGATAGATACGGTTTTCATTGTGTTTCTCCTTCGGGAGAGTAGAGTGAGGCTCCTCGATCGAGAAGCTTGAATCGAACACTCCGAATTGCCTCTTTGAAGAGACCGGGTGGAGTGCTGACGAGATCATGTGCCCATACACAAGTAGGGTCGATCTCTATAATTATTTTGCAGAGCTGTTCAATTCGCCCTGAGGGCTCAGGTTCTGCAAGTTCGCTGAGGACTAAGCGTTTCAGTTTTTCAACGAATACCATTGGATCCTCTCTGATTGGCGACAAGTCCCTAGGTGTAGCCTTGCAGACTGCAACCTAGGGACTTGTCTAGTAGTTGTCAGTCTAGGTTCTCGTCGTTGACGACATCAGCGAGATCTGATAGCCATTTCCAAACGAGTTGAACTTCCGATGATCGCTCGGGGGGAACTCCATATCGACAGATGCAGGCAAGGAGTCCCGCGAAGATCCTCGACATCTGACCGGCAGGTCCTTCACAGATCGAGAGTGCCGGGCACTCGGTACAATTCTCCTCGGTCGAGAAAGTTATGAGATCTTGTAGGGACGAAGCAAAGTCGGGTGGAGCAAGGTCCTTGAGGATCCCGAGAACGTCGATCAGAACATACTGGACGTCGTCGATCCCCATTAGTCGATGACTCAGTAGGAGACCAAACATAGACCCCAGGCGTCCGTAGAGGTCAGCCGAGAGAGATGGGACGTTGAACCTCTCCATTGACTCGATCGCATACTCGGGGTCCGATGCGAAAGCACGGTTCCTTAACGAATCTTCGTCTTCCGTAAAGTGGGAGTTCCCCGAGAGAATCGATGAAACGATATACCCCATGTAGGAGGAGCCAATCAGTTTCGAGATCTTGTAGATTCCAACGTCTTCGACATCTTCGACGGATTGACGAAGGATGTCATACAATCGGTCGAGCTGATTGATCGTTATAAGAATCGACTTAGGGGTCAAATTCTCGATATCGATCTCTGTTGCAATCTCTTCCTGGGTTGCTGCCTCAATTACCGCACCAGGGAGATCAAGCTCAAGGATACGGCTGCGAATTGACATGTTATTCCTCACTTTCGAGTCGAATGTACGAGACCATTGAGGGGTTTATCTGAGATATGATCAACTTCCAGAACTCCTCGAGAGTATCGAAGTCGACCCACCGTGCTGATTCAGTCCCCCAGGTCTTGTATGAATCCCCATCGATTGCCCCGGAAGGGGTCTTATCGTAGGATTGAACGAAGGACGTAACGCACATATCGTCCTCTGAAATAATCTCCGCAGTGTAAACCCTTTCGTATGGGGGATTGTGCGTGTAGACCCTATTCCCGGTCTTCACCGAGAATATGATCTTCTGTGCTACCTTCCGTCTGAAGAATTCTCTCATGCTTAGTCTCCCGAGGGTAGAAGGTCGTCGATCGAGAGATCTGACGACCGAAGAAGTTCGTCAAACATCAGCTTGACCCGGAACATCTCGATGAAGTCCTCGTCATCGAGTACCTTCTGGAGGAACCCGAATAACTTCGTCTGAATGTCGAAGATCCCTGGCCCTGTCCCCCTGAAGAACGATCGAAAGGCGATAGTCCCGAAGTAGATCGAGGCTCTGGTCGAATCAGAGGCCATCTCGGGAATCCTCGCGTCGATCCCATCGAGATCGTCGAATGCAACGAGAGCTTCTCTGCAGGTTGGCAGGAAGGACTTATCGAGGAGGTCCATCTCGAAGGCGAAGTCGACGAACTTCATCATTTGATCGATCACCTTGTCGATTGGGGCTTCCAGAATATCGACTACGATCATGCGATATTGGTCTTCTCGAACCCTCCCATGATCTCCCTGGGTCTCCAGGAAGTGACCGAGCAAGATCGGCATCGAGTACGGAATCGGCTCGACTTCGAAGACCTGGGAGATCGAGATCATCAAGATATCATGCTCTGGGTAGAGAGCTGACACCTCGCGACAGACCGTCTCTCCGAGTGTACCGATGGGGTCGAGACGTGAGATCTCGACGTTTGACCGACGGGTCTCTTCGTACATCCGAGAAAGCTCGGACTGGGTCTCCGGGTGATCCTGAAGATGCACACACAGTGCACCTCCAATGTCCAGGACCGACAAACAATCGTGAACAGAAAAGCCTTCTAACATGATTTGCCTCCTTCGGCAAGTAGAAATGATTGGGGCAGAATTACCCCTAGTGGACCTGAGAGGACTCGAACCTCTACTACTGTCTAGACAGTGGAGTTCTACCAATTGAACTACAGGCCCAGGACTTGGATGTAGGGCTTACACTCCCTACCATATTGCAGCACCACCCGCAGGATATCACTTCATCCAAGTATCAATCACCAACGGCGTTCCATCATCTGATCGAACAGTCGAAACCAAAAGGTAGATACTCCCAACTTCAGGATTCGGAAATAGTATTGATCGATCCCCGACGGTGGGTAGCTTTGAAGATCAGAGTGATTCTCGTAGTAGGCCAAGATCGCATCGACCTGGGATTGGGGAGCCGAGAGTATAACAAAGTTCTCGATATACTCCCTCAGTGCCGTATCTGTCTCGATCGCGAAATGATCTTTGAGAACCCTCTCGAGAGAGTGGCTCGTATCCAGAATCAATTCGGAGAGACGGTTATCGATTTCTTCGATACTGGTCATTCGATCCTCCTAGTACGGGAATTTGAGAATGAAGTTAGGATCTTCGATGAAAGGCATCAGATCTCCAGTAGACTTGATCTTCGAAGCTAGCAGTAGAGGGTCCCGTGTTGTTGGAGCCGATCTCTTCTCGTACTCCTCGAAGCCTGGGAAGTAGGCACCCTGTTGAACTTTCCGATATGCCGTCCGGAACGTCATCAACCGAGAAGGTTCTACGAAGATCTTCAACCCGGTCAAAGAATCGATCATCTCGATCCCATTGTTTACATCTGACCAATACAGAGGGAACCCCGTGTGGAACACTTCCTGATCATCAACCCAAGCGAGTAAGCTATATCGTTTCCACCGCCCAATCCGATCTTGATTCCCTAGAATCGTTCTAGACGCCAGACGCCAAGATCGTTCACTTACCCGATAGTACCGACGACGTTCAACAACTCCCCGAGGGAGCTCGATATCGAATTTCAGACGTAGCCATCGTCGAGGACCCCGTGTATACATCTCGATATTGGAGACCCTCGTATCAGGACGTCCCTTCAGAACTCGGAGGATCACAGGGAGGATGTGATGGGTATCAGATAGATCGAAGGATACGACCAGACGGAGATCTTCGAAGCTTCGATAGGCTTCGATCACCTCAGTACCTTTTCTCCCAGTCTCGAACTCGAGAAGACGAACCGATACTTTGTGAAAGTAGAGCCAACTGGCAGAATCTCCAAATACGGTGATGGGAGAATCCGGCACAAACGACCCTCCGTAGGTCCCATCTTCACGGGGCATCGTTTCAGAAGGATACAACTCGCCTACGGCCCCCTCCAGTGAACGTCTCTGGGGGAAGTAAGCATCCTCCTTCCAGACCTGGGCTATTCGACAATGAACTGACATTTGGCACCTCCTAGTACCCGAATGAGAATTGAGGCCCTGTGAGATCGTCGAAATCGATGATCCCTAGGGCTTTAGCACAATCTTTGCAGTAGTACTCAGATGACTTGATGATCGACTTTGCTCCGAAGACCATCTCTGATTCGAACAAGACCTCATGGCATTCGTAGCATTGGGACTTACAGGTCGATCCATTCGAAATTCCGAACGAGAATTCTTGTGCTTCCCACAAGGGAGCACCAGATCCATCCCAGTGAAGATTCTTCGGAGGATCAGGCCTCTTGGTCGATTTCTTAGGCCTTCTACGAAGAAGACTCTTCGACAGTTCAGCTTCGAATTCTGGCTCATCGTCATCGAAAGCATCGTCTGATGTTGGGGGACCCTTTGGGATTCGACGAGTCTCCGGTTCTATTTCGATCTTATACTCAGACCCCTTCCAGGAGAAGACGAGAGTGACTCCTCCGTCCCTGATTCGTCCCTTCCCGAGATACTCGTCGGGGATCACTTGAATCGAGACGACCGAATACCCCGGATAGGCATTCAAGCACTCGATTACATCAGATCGAATATTGAATGGGATTTGATCGACGATCTCAGCCATTTCGGTTAGCCCATTCGTAGTATCCCAGCTTATCGACCTCGCTGAACTCGTTCTTGATCTGTGTCGTGAACTGAGGCTTCCGAAGGCGAGCACCGATGACCTCGACGATCTGGTTCAGGTAATCCTTAGCGGCCATCACGTGATGATAGACATGAACCAGTGGAACTGAGGTGTCGAGGATCATCTCGGCCGTATCAATCAGAAGCATAGAGAGCTTCACCCTGAGAAGATAATCAGGGGTAGCACGGCCTGACGTCAGAGCCGAGTATGTTTTAGCTAACTCGGCTCTCTGGTCCCTGAAGGGCTTGGTATCGGCAAGATTGCTCATACTGATCTCCTTTATTAGTGCAGGATCGCACTCAGTCGAGCCCTCATCGAGAAGGCTCGACCAACTGGGATTCTACCAAATCGGGCCGGTACCCTGAGCAGCAGCTTTGACGACCTCCCAATTCTGAACTACACCTACGAAGATGTAGAGTAGAAGGAAGAAGAGGCCTGCGAGATAGGGCATGCATCCGTACTGTTTCTTGACCATGATTGGGCTCCTTGACAAGGATTGAGTGGTGGTGGGGGGATAGGTGGTGGTGGTTATATTATAAGGGATTCAATGGGGGCAATAAAAGGGGGCACAAAATATTGGTCCCCTCGATGTACCGGCTCAACCTTACCGAACCGGTACATCTACAATTTGCCTCCTAGAAGATCCCGAAGTAGATCCCCAGGCAAGCGATGATCATCAGGATTCCGATGATCCCCAGGCAACACGAATTAGGACCGCATTGATCGGGTTCTCTCATCTCAGGTCTCCTTTCTATAGAAATGATTCGGGGTCTGACTGAAACCCCTTGGAGTATCGAAGATCCTCAGACTTGGCCCGGCTGGAGTAGAAATCGAGATCAGGCTTCAGGTTCGTATTCTGGTCTCGACCAGAATGATCTACCTCAGTCAGCTCAAGAGCATCAGCAGGATCAGGCTCATACTCATCGTGGTCTTTCAGGTCGAGGATATCGCCTATCGTTAGGACCCGGGG
>Ga0315273_10002474_pt1 | contig 21834 bp, 18 predicted proteins | sample YL17G02_0_MG_FD_205753 | JGI IMG/M metagenome (GOLD analysis project Ga0315273, IMG submission 205753) | Sediment microbial communities from Yellowstone Lake, YNP, Wyoming, USA - YL17G02_0 | ecosystem: Environmental > Aquatic > Freshwater > Lake > Sediment | place: USA: Wyoming | collected... | reverse complement strand
CAGACAGTTACGTTGTGGGGGCCGCTAGTGTAGACCATAAACGAGGAATTGCCACATCCGGTCAACGTGTCGTTGTAGACATCATCGATGTAGAACCTGCATGAATTCCAATCCACTGCGAAGTTATCCGTGACAGTGTAGTTCAGCGGGATATTGGAATTATATATGGTTGGCAGATCCTGCGGCAGCTGGATGGTTATGCCAGGCGGAATCGTGTCGATGGCGAAATACCAGGTATCGCTGGTCCTCCACTGGGAGTTGTTGTCCGAGCAGTTGACATACCATGAATGAGGGCCGTCCGATATCGCAGGTATTATGAATTCAGTTTCAGAGCCGTTGACCGTGCTCTCGTTCGTGGCGACCACGCTGTCGTTCATATACATCGAGCAGTTCAGCAACGAAGTGTAGTCATCCGTTGCGTTGAACGTGAACGCGATTGTGTTGCTGGTGAAGCCGGAGTTGTTGGCAGGAGAAGTGAGGTTGACGATCGGGGGTACATCTATATAGAAGTACCAAGTGGCGCTAGTGTTCGTATTGTTACCTTTATCAATGCATGTCACACTCCAATTGTGCTGGCCAGAGGTCGTTAATCCCGTAACAAGGAATGTTGTGTTCGTATTGTTTATGGTCGAAGAATTGGTCATGTTATATGGGGTATAACTACCATCAAAGGTTAATGAGCAATTCATTGGGGCTGGTTGATCATCTATGGCATAGAAGGTCAGATTGACCGAGCTCCCAATCACAGATGAGTTGTTCCCCGGAGATACGAGATAAACCTGCGGGGGGGTCAGATCATAGTAAGCCGGGGTTTCAATTGCAAACGCCAGGTAGACATTTTGTGCGCCCGTACTGTTAGTTATTATCTCGTCTCCATAATTTATAAGGGTGGAGTCATTCCATCTGAATGAACCGATTTTTCCATTAGCTTGATTATCTAAGCGGATTCCGATGATTTTTGTTAATTCAGATGCGTTTTGAGTAGGATTCCGAGCAAGCATGATAAAACGCCCAATATTGGTGAAATTATTGCTCGTTGTACGATTGGCAGTAAGGCACTCCGGAGCGCAATTAATGTAATTAACTTTCCCTGATCCTTTATCCTCCCAAACAACAATACCTGTTGAGCCAGAATTCCATTCTACATCAGCAGCCCGCTCACCATTGGTGCTGCCCTGGTTGTGGTTTCCTTGAACTTTCCAAGTGCTTCCGTTCCAGAATGCCGTATAAAGATCAGATTTACTATCGATACTTGCTGCTTGAAGATAATCTGATTCAGGATCGGCCTTTAGAGTGATCCACTGCACGTATTTACTATTAGAGGCTGCTGTAAAGCTCTGAGATGTACTCCAAACCGATCCGTTCCAGTATTTATAAAAAATAGATTCATTTGCGCCAGCTGCTATAGCCATCGCCCTTCTAGTTGAGTACATGAATCTAACGCTGATGTCTTCAGTATCAGACTGAAGATTTTGTGATATAAGAGCCTGGTTGCCCCAGGAACTTCCATTCCATATCCATGCATAAGCTGAATGATTTGTAAACTGGACACCGATCAGCGCCAAATCCTGGCTGGAAAAGTAATTGTTCTTGTCCATCACCAACCAGGAATAAGACACATCGCCAGTGCTAATATTGTCGTCGATATATTGTTCGGTGATCCCTGAGAAATTGGTCGCACTTCCGGGAAGGACCATGTAAGCGAGATCACGGCTTGTATTTGTGCTATTTACAGAGTATACCAGAACCATGTCTCCGCTGTCCGTCTCAAAACTGAAATCAAACCTTCTCGTTGAATCCAGAATTCCGCCAGATGCTATGCTGGCGAAATGGTGGCTATGCTGCCATGAGCTCGCGAGCGAACAATTAGTCAAACAGACGTATGCATCCAAATAGTTGTCATTCTTTCCCTGGGTCACGAGAACGATTTTATTCATGGCCCCTGAGGAATGGATGACCACTGTATTGATCTCATCCCCTTGTGATTCGAGAACTGCCTCGTTCTCCCATGTTCCGATTCCAGAAGAATTCCAGAGCCGGATTCTCGGACAATAGGTAGGATTGGCTACGCAGGTTGGATCTGGACTTCCGCCAACGTCTGAACGATATGCAGCAATCGCGCCTACCGCGCTTACAACCTCTGCAAAAACCAAAAGCATCAAGAACGCTATCAATATGTGTCGTCGCATGGGCTAGACATCGATAAATAGGTTTATATACTCTGCTCAAAGCAGATGAATTGCTCAGGCGTTATGGGAAGTGTGGAATTGAGTCCACAATCATGGCATCTGCATTTTTGAAATCAATTTTAAAGCGTACTGCACCAATAACAGCATATGGCAGTTGGCAAAATAGAAAAGTACATTTTGGAAGAACTTCAGAAGAAGAAGGGCCTGCTGTTCGCACTCATAGACCCGCTTGACTACAAGACACCTGAAGATGCAATTTTAACAGCGAAGAATGCGGACGAGGCGGACGCTGATGTCATACTAATTGGAGGAAGCATGGGTGTTGAAGGAGAGCCGCTCGACATAGTTGCAAAACGGATAAAGGAAACTGTGTCAAAGCCCGTGGTGCTCTTTCCCGGCAATGTAGGCACGCTCACGAAATACGCGGATGCGGTTTACTTCATGTCATTGCTAAATTCGAGAAACACCTACTGGATTGCTGAGGCGCAAATGCTCGCAGCTCCCATGGTGAAACAATATGGAATTGAGCCGCTTCCTGCTGCATATGTGGTGGTGGATCCGGGAGGAACTGTCGGCTGGGTCGGCGACGCGAAGCGCGTACCAAGAGACAAGCCGAGGGTGGCCGCAGCATATGCTATGGCAGCCGAATATATGGGATTCAGGTTTTTCATAACCGATGCCGGGAGCGACCCTGTGGAAGGCCATATACCACTGGAAATGGTTAGGGCTGTGCGATCCTCGATAACGATCCCTTATATTGTAGCCGGGGGCATAAGAACCCCGGAACAGGTGAAGGACGTGATAAAGTCAGGGGCAGACATCGTACAGGTCGGCACTGCATTCCAGAAACAGGGCTCCACAGAAAAGATAAGGGAAATGGTGCTTGCTGCAAGGGAAGGCGGAAAGCTAAGGTAGAAATTTCTTCAGTCAGGCTCTATGTGTATATTAACTTCCTTTACCTGCGGGACGGCGGCGATTATATTCTCCTTGAGATCATGCGCAACAGAATGCGCCTGCTTTATTCCTGTGTGATGGGGAAAGTGGATGTGCACATCCACCAGGATCCTGTTGCCAGCATACCTTGCCCTGAGCTTGTGGAACCGCGTAATCCTGTCCTCAGCGATCAGCACGCCCTCTATGCGGTTCATGATTTCCTGGTCAGGGCTGAAATCCATGAACACGAAGAATGAGCCCTTCAGCAGCTCGTATGATATGTAAAGCATTACCAGGGCGACCCCGAAAGCAGAGAGCGGGTCCCCAATCCCGAAACCGAGCCTTACCAGCACGAGCCCGAGGAAAACCGCAACTGAGCTGATTATATCTGTGGTGAAATGCGCTGAGTCTGCCTCAAGTGCCTGGCTGCCGCCCTCTTCCTTTGCGACATTGTTTAGTCGTTTCGAAGTGTAATAGGCAACAGGAATTGAAACCAGCATTAACGCGATGCCGACCTCTGACATCTCGACCTCGCTCGGAGCAGATAATTTCTGCCAAGCCTCAAAAATAATGATAAAAGAAGTGCCGGTTATCAGCAAGGCCTGGAGCATGGAGGAAAGAGTCTCGAACTTCTCGTGCCCATAGTGGTGGGTCCGATCACTCGGCTCTTCTGCTTTTCTGATGCCGAGGTAGGCAAGCATAGAGGCGAAAAGGTCGAAAAGAGAGTGCGCTGATTCAGCGTAAAGGCCGATGCTGTTTGTCACGAACGCTGCAACTATCTTGCTTGCCAGAAGCCCGATGTTCACAAACATCGAGAAAGTTGCTGCTCCGAGCTTCTTTGTCATTGGGATAGATAGCGACCGGTAATTAAAAAAGTTTAACTGATTATACCAAACCGGTGATTTTTTGGAGACGCAGTTCATAGAGTTCCTCGCGCGATCCGGAGCGATAAAGTTCGGGGATTTCACGCTCAAGTCGGGAAGGCAGTCACCCTATTTTATTTCTACAGGTGAGCTGTGCAGCGGAGCGATATCCTACGAGCTGGGCAGGTTCTACGCAAAAAAGATCAGCACTGTTTACGGAAGCGATTTCGACGCCGTGTTCGGACCAGCATATAAGGGGATCCCGCTTGCCGTGTCAACAACCGTGGCGCTGGCCAAGGAGTTCGGGATAAACAAGAACTGGCTTTTTGACCGAAAGGAAAAGAAGACCTATGGAGACTCGAGCATGTTCGTTGGCACAGTGGATCATGGTGCAAAAATCGTGATCGTTGATGATGTTTTCACCACCGGAGGAACTAAAGTGGAGGCAATTGAAAAGCTGGAAAAAGTATTGAAGGCAGATATTAAAGGAATCGTGATAGCGGTTGACAGGATGGAAAAGGGCATAAGAAGGAACGCGGTCACGGAGTTCACTGACGATACCGGGGTTCGCGTTGATTCCATAACCAACATAAATGATATTTTCGAGCATTTGAAGAACAGGGACGTGGCAGGCAAGGTCTACGTGAATGATGAGATTTACGAGGCGTTCTTGGCGTACAGGAGGAAGTACGGTGCGTAAATAACCTTACCCTGACATATCCAGGATCCCATCATCTATCCTTGTAACTGAAAGCCGGATGCACTTTGCCTGGAAACCAAGGACCTGCGCAAAGCTCGGCTTTGTCCTTCCGTTGTCTCCTGACACCAGCTCCTTTATGTAGGTGCCAGCCTCTGTTTTCATCCTGAAGGTCGAGTGTCTTGAGTCTGATGTCTTGGTACAATTGAGCTCAAGCACTTTCCTCTTTCTTATTAGGTCTGCCCTGCGATGAACTACCCGTTCGGGTGTTTGTTGTTCGAGCAAAGCTCCTGAAAGCGATTCAATTTGTTTGATTTCGCTTTCGCCAACATCTTTCTCGAACTCCACTTCAGCCTCGTACTCCTTGTCAAAATGGGACTCAGTAACAATCTCAACAAAGGGGCGGGCAACGAACTTCAGATCGCTTACTGATACTTGCATTCCGGAATCGATTTCACTTCTTATTTTTGCAAGATCGATCACCCGGACAGATGGACTTTTTATTTCCATGACAAAAGGCCTTCCTGCAGTGTTCGTTGCATCAACATCCTCGCGTCCTGATGAATGCATGGAGTAGTCTTCTGCTTCGAAATACTTTTTCATCACGTCCCCGATCTTTTCCTCAACTGATTCGTAGTTCTTTCCCTTTCCTTTGCATTTCTCACAGCCTTTCCCCTCGCATCCAGAGCACATCCACCTGCTCTGGGAAAGTCCTGGAACCAGTTTTTTGTATCTTCCAAAAACAAAGACCGGTATGCGCTCGCTGCTTATAACTACTTTTTCTCCAGTGAAATCAAAAACAACACGGATATCCCCGTCAGTTTCGTATTGAAGGCCTGTTGATTTTGAGAGAGCTGATGAAATCTCCTTGTTCAACCTGCCTTTGACTGATTCCGCTCCAAGAAGTTTCCTGTCGAATTCCGATTCCTCCTGCGCCATCCACTCCTTTGGGATTTTGGTGGATATGGAAAACGAGGAGAATCCCTTGAGCAGGCCGGCGGCCTTTTTTATTAAGGCTTCGGTATTTTTTGGGGGATTTTTCATACTCCGAGCTCTTTGTGCGGGATGGATGGAAGCCCGTGCTTGATGCGATAGCCTTCGAGAATAAGGAATGCCCGTTTCATTTTCTTCAGCCGATCACGCGCGAGCCTGGAGTTCTCCACCCTTTTTGCATAGAGGCCGAAGTCAGCCAGGGTCTTGGTGCTGTTCTTGGCCATGGCCTCCAGCACTTCGATAATCAGTCTCTTTCCACGTATGTCATCGCCCCACACACTGAGGGAGAGTGCAACCTGGTTTATGAAATGCGTCTTGTCCGACTCGGACATTGCTGACCAGACGTTTACTATCTTCTGCTTAACCTCTTCCCCAACATAATCGAATTCGATCATACAATCGCCTCCGTTTCAACCCACTTTTTAAAATTCAGTTTCTCCGGGTTCTTCACTGCAAGATCCAATAGCGCAGCGAGCTTGACTGCAAGAATGGTTGCAGACTTTGTAAGCTCGGGCATTTCCATGACCTTTTCAGCTATCATTCTCTCCACAAGCTTCGGGATTTCTTTAGGGCCCGGTCCCTCTTTCTTCTGAGGCTGTGGTGCAAGTGCCATAAGATATTCCTCTATAGTGCCCTTTGGCTTTTCAGCTTCAAGAATTTTATGCAGGATCTCGTGGAATGTGAATGGTTTTTCTGCTCTTTTTTTTGCCAGGATTTCATATTCGCGCAAGGATACTTCGTCAACCTTTGGGGCCCCAAAGGCAAGTTTCACAATTTGGGCGAATTGCCTGTCCAGCATGGTCTCTTTTTTCTTCAATTCTGGCTCAGCCGCTTTTACCATTCCATCGACCATTCCTACTATCTGCGGGAAGAATTTAAAAGCGTTCATGGCACCAGGGCTACTGCAAAACCCGCCATTAAATTCTAATCTTTTTAAACCAAAAAAGACAACATTTTTATACCCTTTCCGCAATAAGTGAATAGCTGATAACCAATTTCAATTATCAGGCGGGAGAATCATGACTCTGAGGATTGCAGCCATAGTAAACGGGACCGCAAAGGGCAACAGCCTGGACCACGCAGCGAAAGAGCGCTCTAGGCTCGAGAGGGCATTTCGCAATGCCAAGGTTGACACAACCACAAAGGCTGATCTTGTCCACATGCTCTGCCAGGATTACCATAGAGAAAAGGTCGATGTGGTTATCGTATCCGGAGGAGACGGGACTGTTCAGAACTTCCTGGTATCCAACTTCAAAGAGAATTATCGGAGGTTCGGAAAAGGCACTACTCCAATCGAATTCGCAAGGAAACTCAACAGGATGGCATTGGATCCTGATTCCGGGATACATCTTCCTGCGCTATATCACAGAAAGAGAGGGAGCGTCAATTATTATGCCAACGCCCTTGGAATGAAAGATGATTTGGGAATGATTGCTGAAAACTGCGAAACGGCCGAAAAATATTTCAGCCAGCTCGGGACAAGGGCATTCCCCAGGGTATATGTCCCGATAATGATGATCTATCCGAAGGAAAACCAGAAAGACCTTGATATGATTGAGCTGATGACTTCCTATGGTGACGGTTTCGCCTTTAATTATTTCGATCAGTACTATGAGCCGAGAAAGAGAGGGGAAGAGTCTACCTTTTTCACTGCCATGAAGGTGATCGCAAAGGGGACCGCTTCCGGCTCGCTTGAGCTGGCACTGGACAAGGTTTCAGAACTTTTATTTTCTTCAAATGGATTCGGGAGGAGCATCTATCCAAAAAGATACGTGGATTTTTTAGTCCCAACGATCTCCTGCGAAATCTTATTGAACGGCAATAAACTACCTTATACGTACAGAACTGTAAACATAATTGGGACAATAGGTACGAGCCTATACGGAATTAAACTTTTCTGGCGCATGCCAGGAAGGGCAGAAGGTTTCAGAGCATATTATCAGCCATCTATGTTTGAGAATCCGGAATTTCTGGATGCATCGAAGTATGAGTTTCATTATTTGGGTGGAAATCCCCCGCCAGTTGAGCTTTCCAAAATGGTGCCAAGTTTCTTCCTGGGAAAAAAAGCGAACGCCCCGCACGTGACAGACACCTTGGCAAGAAGGGTTGAGATCAAACAGGAAGATTCATTGAGATTCATATGCGATGGGAGCAGGCAAACCAATGGGAACAGCTGTGTAATTGAAATCGCATATCTTCAGCCATTCATACTCCTTGACCAGCCGCCCAGAAGGTGATCAGATTCAAAAAAAATCGAGCGTCTTCTGCCTGCCTCCGACTTTCAGGCTGTACTCATCGAACCCGAGCTCCTTGAGGATCTTCATCACTGCTGGAAGCACCTGGTTGTTCACATAGTAATCAGGGTCAAAATCCTTTGCATACTCGGCCAGCTCTGCTTTTTCGGAAATTGATTTTCCTTTTTTTGTTATCACGTAAGAAATGACGCTGCCAGTCTGGACATCCATTCCGCGTGCGATTGCCTTGTTTGCAGCACCAAGTTCAGGAGAAGATATCTCGTAGCCCCCGCGCGGGTCTTTCTTCAGTTGGGTTATGATGGTGAGTTCTTCCATTGTGACGTTTCCCTTGTTTATCCTGTCCACTGTCTCGCGGACAATCTTCACTGCTTTCTCTTTCGATCCATCACGAAGGATGGCCTCTAAAACAGCAAGCTGGGTTTTTTTCGCTATCTGAGACCAATCCCTGCGCACAAGCTCGAAACCTCGGATCTTGATCCTGCCGTCCTCGCCAAGAAGAGCGTATTTCTTTTTTGCCCCTTTTTCCTGGCCGGTTTTTTTCGAAACAAAAACCCCGCGCGGATAAAACCCTTCGAGCTCGAGCTCCATTTTCTCAGGAAGCGATGCGTTTAAGTCACGAACGAACCTCAGCACGTCATCCTTGGTTTTATTTTCCATAAGTAAGAATGTCGAGTCCGTGTCGGCGTAAAGAACCTTAAACCCTGATTTCTCCGCCTTTTCGATCGCCTCGGCTATATGCTTTCTGCCATATGCCGTCACAGACTCACCACACTCGCGCGAGTACCATCTGGAACGTGCGTATGCGAGGTAGCCATAGAAAGAATTTGAAATCACCTTAACGGCCGTCGACCTTGCAAGCAGCATCTTGTACTCATCCGAATCCTTATCCAAAGTTTTAAGCTGTTTTTTCAGTTTCACGCGGAAATCAATGAGATAATCCAATACGTACGGGATCAGGCCGACTGGTTTTTTCAGGAACATCGCTCCGGTTGGGGAAAGATGAGCTTCATTTCCTTCGGTTGCTTCCTGCACGAGCGTGCCTGGATCAATATTATACGCAACGATTATCGAGGGGTACAGCCCCCTGAAGTCAAGCACAGCAATGTTTTCGTATACTCCAGGCTCAGGAAGTTTTACATACGCGCCTTGTATCTGGGTTGCCATCCTCTCTGCAATCGCTCCGCCCTCGGGCTTTGAAGGGATCGCCATCCCTTTCCCAACCGCTTCGTACATAAGAAGATTTTCCACGAGCTGGCCAGAGGTTGCGAGCGAAGTATCATAGAGAGGAAGCCTTGCAAGCGCGGACAGCTCTTCCTCAATCTTCAAATAGCGGTCACCGAGCTCCTTGACGATCTTTGAGTCAGTGAGCGCGTAATCAGCAAGCTCATCAATATCCCCGGAATCCCAGACCTTCCATATCTCTTTCCTGTTCATTGCCTTCTTTCTTTTTCCGGAAAGATGCATTGCTACGGATTCAAGCGTATAATCAGGGGTTTTTATCATGCCTATGTGGCCAAAGAACCGTATCATGGGGTAAATGTCAATGTGTATCCTGCCCGGAATTTTTACTCCGGTCACCATGCCCCGCTTGCTCTGCCTGAGGCTGCCTTTCCGCCTCCCAATGTTCAGCATTGCGCCTTTTATTTTAGAGCGCGTGTCCAGATACGGAAGGTCGAAATTCGAGCTGTTATATCCAAAAATTATATCTGGGTCTTCTTTCTGCACAATGGCACTGAAATCCTCGATCATTGATTTCTCGCTTTCGCATACTTTGATGAATGGGAGCTTGCCTGGCTTTGTTGTCAGCACCCCTTCGCTCGTTCCTTCGTAGCTGATCATAATTACGGGATCGATTTTGTCGCGTGGCGCGCCAAGCGGGTTGTAAGTCTCTATGTCAAACGCGAATGTGCTAAGCTGCGCACTTCCTGTTTCACACGAAATTATTCTCTTTATTATTTTTCCCTCGCGCTCGTATTTAAGCACACCAAGCGGGATTAGCCTGTGATCAAAGATAAATCGCCTTGCAAAAGGAATGGAAAACTCATGGCATGGAAAAGGAATGTAATTGCGCAGGATAGGGACATCGGAAGGCTGCTTGCAGATAACTTTTATCAATTTTTTTTCTTTTTGCCCGAACTGAAGCACTGCACGGCTTATGTCCTTCGGGCTGACTGGGCGCCCGTCCTTTGCATGGACGACCATATTCAGAAGCTCTTCAGCACGCTCTTCAGGGACCTCTGCGTAAAAGTAAGGGTTGGATGGGTAGTAAAGGCAAACAGCTTTTCTCTTTCCTTTCAGCAAAAGGCGGACGTAGGTCTGGTCTTTGCGCACTACGTAATCTACGTCCAGCAAATAGGCCTTACGGATCATCATTTAGATAGTTGAAAGCAAGAGGTAAAAAAACGATCGTGCGGTCAGCGCCTTTCCGAATTTCAGTTATTTTCATCATACGATTCAGAAAGGGTTTTCCCTGTAAGCACTGCGTACATGCCGGGTTCATAGCAATAGAACTTATATGCATCTTCCAGGCATGGTTCTTCCTCAGCTGGCGGCCTCCATCCACTTATGGGATACCCGTCTTGGCCGATTGGTTTGTCCCACTTCTTCTCGGTTCTGAAAGATAACATTAGCAAACTATAGTCTCCTAAGAAACCCGAATAGAATGATTGACTTGTTGGATTTCCATGACCATCTGTTTGCACTCCACAATAAAGAGTTACTGGCCCGGCGATCGAGATTGGGATAAAACCAGAAACCCGGTCACCAACCTTGACTGTCGTACTGAAGTCTTCAAAAAGGGGCGTTAAGTTCAATAACTCTCCCGTATACCTGAAATCTGTTGTAGTGAAACACGGTTGTTGGGTTAAGTCCATGCGGCCTTCGTATAAGCAGTAAGACATGATTTCATTGAGGTCTTTCATCTCATTGAGCCTATTCACCATTTTCTCTGTCAGTTTACAAGAAAGCAGCTGGCCTCCGTATACATACCGTTCACGGCCTTTGGGGTCACGGATGTTGAGCGTAAAAGTTCCACCCTCACCATTAAATGATCCAATGCATGGCGTGCCTCCTACATCACAAGACTGCTTGGACTGGGATAACTGTTGTGCCTGGACCGATCGCTGAGGTGATGTAACCCATATATGCGTGCCATTGTCAAAGCATCCGAATCTATTTTCGTATTCTTGGCATGGTTCATATTCTTCAGGTGGCCTCCAGTTGAGAATGGGGAATCCTTCAGAATCGGTTGGTTTGTCAAACCACTTTCCGACTTTAAAATATAACACATGTACGTTATACTTAGTCAGATTCGATGACCCGCAATTAAAGATGATCGGTTTGAGCGCCGAGGCAGGCCCGGGGGGCCCCATTTCAGTTATGTTCAATTTATATCCATGCTCCAACGAATATGTGGGATTAGCTATAGTGAAACACGGATTGCTGGATTCATTGCAGGATTGCATCATTTGATGAATATCTTCCAATTTATTCAGCTTAATCAGCTCATCCAGCTTATTCAGCTCTTCCTCTGTCAATTGGCAGGAAACTAATTCCCCTTCATATACAAATCGTTCAAGGGAAGCCTTAGGGGCTATTGTATTGTTGGGGTAAAGTTGAGAGATCACCACTGCCAATGTGCCTTTTCCATCATTGAATCCATAGTCGTAGCACAGGGCGCCATTAACATCGCAATACTTTTCGAACCAATATACGCGCAGCGGTGATTCAGTTGTTGATACGTTGGTCTGCTGGGATGATGCGTTCTGTGTTGATACGTTGGTCTGCTGGGATGATGCGTTCTGTGTTGACCCTTGGGGTCTGGATCCCTGCAGAATATATCCGCTGATCAGAATGATTGCAGCGAGACAAAAGATGATGACAAGGATTTTGGATCGTTCCATGACTATATGTGAAAAGAAAGAGATTAAAAAAGGAAAAGATGTTTGGTCATTGCGGGATTGCGACAAACGCTCCATTCACACCGCAGTCGTAAGAGTGAAATAGAGGATCAAGGTATTGGCAGGATTCATCCTCATGAACCCTCTGATATGCGGTTTGGTTGGTTTCACCGGTTTGAGGATCGACAACGTCAACGCGCTCCCCGACCATGAAGGTCACATCGTACATATGATAATATCCCTTGGAATCAATACCCACAACGCTTTCATTGCCGCATTTGAGAACTGCCAGGTTGGGGGCAAGATTAGGTTCCACTGTGCAACGGCTCGAATAAAGGCTTCGCATACTGCAGTAATCTATCTGGGAGAAAATATCCGGCATTTTTTTGACCTCGTCCAGCTCCGTCCGATTCAGCTGACACATTTGCATTTCGTCTGATGTAATGGGCGACATGAATATATGCAAGGGCCGCTGGGGGTTTTTACTGTCTTTTATGTTCAGCGTGAGAGTACCATCATTGCTTAATGAACTGGTGCATGTTATATCATGGGAAATCGTTGGCTTCACTGCATTTTGTCCTGAACACAACACCCCTGGACAATAAAAGTTTTCTAATACTACGCATTTCTCTACCTTAGGAGAAGCGATTGTGCCTGTCTGCTGGATGCATCCGCTGACCAGAATGGAGAATGCGAGGCAAAAGATGAGGATGAAGAGTCTGGATCGTTGCATGCTTATGCTTGAAAAGAAAGAAATTAAAAAAGGGATGAGACGAACAGGGACTCATTGCGGGATAGGCATTGCGACGAATGCTCCCAGCACGCCGCAGTCGTAGTAATCATAATTATAACCAGGATAGCAATAGAACTCCGAGTAACTCAGATACTCGGCTACTCTCATTCTTGCGGTTGCGTTGTCACGAATGTATAGGCGCTCGCCAACATGGAATGTAAGGACGTACATGTTATAATGCCCTGTTGAGTCCCTGCTTGCTACAGTAAGGTTTTGCTTGAATTTTAGGGCCACTCTTCCCGGGGATTGACTGATATTAACATGATCCTTTGGATAGGCTTTATACCCACAACACCGTGAATAGAAGAAGTCCTTTTGAGAACTGACGTCAGGCAATCTTAAAACCTCGTCGGCTTCGTCTTTATCAAGAGGAATATTGACAAATGCATCAACTGGGTAAGCCTGCATATACACGTACAGGGGTTGCTTGGAACCGTTCAAATAGTGGATGTCGATGGTAACTGTTCCATCCTTGCTCAATGATCCATTGCATCCTATTTCCTTGGATGCCGGGCCGTGGCTCGAAAAGTTATTGTAAACCACGCATTTCTCGCTAAAGGCATACTCATCAGGGGCTTTCATTTCCAGGCATCCGGCCATTAAAATAGAACCGAAAAGGAATCCGAGGAAAACAAAACCTGACCAGGTTCCCATGAAATAGCTGTTCAAAGTTAGAGCTTAAAAAAGGGAACTGAATTCGAAAAAAAGAAATGAAAATAAAAAAAATCTATTGCTTTGCAGCACGGAATGCGAGCTCCTTGTCCACGAGCTCCTTGAGCACTTCCTCGTGAATAAAGCGCCTTCCGCCGACCTTCTCGTGCGGGATCCTTCCGCGGTCAAGCCTGCGCTCAAACGCATTCCTCTTCAGCCTGATACCATTCTTGTGAAGCTCCTTTACGGCCTGGCTCACTGAATGATAATTCGAGCTTATGTGCGTGAGTGCCTCCACTGCTTCCTTCGGGACAAGCCTTCTTGTACCGAACTTCACAGATGGAACTGAGCCCTTCTCGATCCTTCCGATGAATGCGCGGAAGTTGATGTCTGAGTTGGCCTTCTTGTACTCCTTGAAGGCTTCCTTGACAGTGTAGAAAGAGTTCTTTGTGCCGACCACATCGTCAAGTACCATTTTCGGTATGTACCTTTTCCTTCCAACCTTCACGAACGGGACAGTGCCACGCTCGATCCTTCCTCCGAAGGCCCTGAAGGAGATGTACACTCCGCTTTCCTTGAGATAGTCATAGGCAGACCTGACTGAGTAAAGCTCATGCTTTCCCTCGAGCTCATCCTCGCTTGCCTTCTGCCGATAAAGATCCTGTGCAACCTTGAAAACACTGGCAATAGAACCAGACAGCCCCTTTTCCACTGTGGTGCGCTTCTGCTTGATACCAGCTAGATCTATGGACCTGTATTTATCCACGAGTTCATCCTCAATTTCCGTTTCAATAACTATTTTTTTCCCCCGAGGCATCAAATCACCTTATTTTTTCATTTTATTTTATACCACTATAACCATATACTTACATTCTTATAAACCGAACTATTTTTAAACTCTTGTTTTTCAATCACCCCCTTTTTTTAGACGAAAAACTACAAAAACAATTAATATTATGATGAGCGCCGCGCCGGACATGTAGATCAGTGACGATCCGTTCCCTGCCGGCGTCTCCTGTTGCGGTGGTGTTGTATCATTGTTCGCAGGTTCAGCAGCAACCACTGTGAAGCTTCCTGTCAAAGAAGCGCGGTTGCCCTCCCTATCCGATGCTTCTATCTTGAATTTTACAATGCTGTTAGGAGCAAATGAAGGGAAATCCACTGCAAAATTATTTTTGCTTATGGCATAGGCAGTGGCTTTTGTCCAATCCGTATACTGGGTCCCGGACTCTGTCCGATAAGTCACTTGCACTGAAGATGGGTTCACGCCGCTGGCGTACTGACCAGGATCAAAAATGTTTATAAAAAGTCTTGTGCTCCCATCAGCCGTGGACTGGGTCACGTTTGCTAATGTGGGAGAACCGAAATCGAAAACTACGCGCGTTGTGTTCTCTACCACGGGAAACATGGTTAGCTGCTTCGTGATGCCAGAGTATGTCACAGTGAAATCAATCTGGTCACCGAAAATGCTGGGGTTGAAGTAATGCCCATCTGGGCCGAGTTCTACGGATTTGTTTTGAAAGAAAACAGTTGCGGCCAATGTGTTTCCCAAATCATCAACAACATCGAATGCCAGGGAGTTGTAAGGAAGCACTGCCGAATAAACAACATCATCGTTTACTGTAAAGCTGCCAGTCTGCTTGCCGTCTTTGTAGCTTATTAGATAGTTGGCCTTTCCCTTGGGTGCAAAAATAGTAACATACCCATTTTCATTAGTACTTCCATCCTCTGTGCCCACAGTCACCTTCGCTCCAGCTATTGGGACGTTGCGCTGGTCGTGGACAAAGAACTGAACCGGGTACACGTTCACCTGCACATCAACTGGATTCGAGTGGGCGTTGGCAAAAGTCTCTTTTGTACTTGTGGTGCCTCCGATCGAAGCATTGATGTCTATTCCGCATTCCAGCCTTGACTTCACTGTTTCAATATTGCTGATGTACACATTTACCATGCCAGACTGATTGGTTACTTTTGGACCGAGGATATGATATGTTCCCTTGCCTTCGGTGCCAACTGATCCGGAATACTGATATCGTACAAATACATCAGCATCCGGAACAGGCCTGAACTTTGCATCCAGCACCCTTATGCTAAATGAATCATTGTAGGAAATGTTGCAGGTGGGGGTGTCTGTCGGAAGCACGGTAGCAAAAGATGACACTGCCAGCAACGAAAGAAGTAATAGCAGGAAACGGAAATTCATGTCCGTAAATGGAAAGCAAACATTTATAAGCAATTCCATAGCTCACGGGTGAACCAAGTACGACAAGTGGCGCGTTTGCCTGAATTCCGATATATATTATATTTCTTTCGCACCACACAAGACACGAAACGTTGCGACCATGTAGGGCGCTTGTTGCGCCCAATGGCCGCTTTCGCTTCGCTCAAGCGACCATAGTCTATCGGTTATGATTCGAGATTGCCAATCTCGCGGACCGGGTTCAATTCCCGGTGGTCGCATATCAGTTTTCAGTTTCCGGTTTTCCGTTTTGGGTTTCTGTTTTTCAGTTTTCAGTCATGCTTTATCCTCCATACAGGATTTTCTCAAGCTCATCCTTGCCTCTGTAACCGGAATACGCCTTCTCATCCATCACAATGCTCGGGACCATGAAAATGCCGTATCGGTCCATGAGCATTTTCGTGAACGGATTCTCGATGTCAGTGTCAAAATGATACACTATGGTGCTGTTTTCCCTCAGCGACTGCTGGATTACGGCACCTTGGTCCCTGGCTGGATCATAATTTTTGTTTGAATAGAAGTACAGGATCGCGGTATGGTTTGTGGCACAAATCTTGTCGACTTTCCTGAGCAGCAGGTAATTCCGCACTCCAAGTGTGTTGAATTTGTTTTTCAAAGAAAGCAGGTCAGGGTCGAACTTTCCCCGCTCGTTCTCCAGAGCCCACATGCGGTTATTGAATTCGCGGATCTCTGAGCTGAATTTGCCCAGCATGGACTGGTATGCTCCGCAGCTTTCCGAAGAATTAAGGCTGCTGCCTTCCAGCAGATAGAGGGTATCCATCATCGCAGAATCAGCTGATATGGAATCGTAATCCTGGGAAAGTGACATCACCGCATCCAGGCCCTGGCGGAAACCAATGAAAACTCCGATTATGAAAACAAGTGTCACAATGGCGAGCACTGCCACGTGCCTTCGAATGTTTATCTCCCTCACCATTTCGCAGCCCTCCTGGTAATAATTTCATAGCCCCTCCTAAAAAAGGCATACACGTACATGAAAGGAGTGAGAAGCGTCATCAGGAAAAGGTGAAAAAGCATTGAAAAAGAAGGCGTTTCCCTTGCCTCTTTCATGCTTATGAAAAAGAGTACCAGGCCAACCACTGCTGCAGCAGCGGAGAGGAACTGGAATGGCTGGATAAAGGCAGATCCTGCTGCCTGCCCGCTTGCGAGCGAGCTCGCGGCAGATAATGCATCGCTTATCATTTTATAGAGCGAAACGACCAGCATGACTGTTATTGCCGGAAGCACGAAAACGCCCAGCTCCCCATATCTCGGGGCGAAGAGGTGGGTGTACCTTTTCATGTTCTCCCAAAAGCCGGCATACCACCGCTTTCTCTGCCTGAAAAGAGCTCCCAGAGAGGTTGGCACAGCCGTGTACACCATCGCCTTTTTCGATGACCGAATCAGGTAATCCGCGCTCTGTATGCGGAGCGCCATCTCGTTGTCCTCTGTGAGCGTTTTCCCATTGAAGCCCCCGAGCTTCCTGAAAACAGAGGCCCGGTAAACCGTGAATGGGCCGGGCGTCACTGTGATGCTGTCAAGCCTGGCGAATATCTTGCTCATAAGATTGCTGAATGTGTATTCAGCTTTCTGCATTTTTTCGAGCATCGTTTCTGGCTTCCAGACCTTCATGGTCGGGGTCACTGCCATGACCCTTTGGTCGCTGAAGAAGCCGATCATGTGCCTGAGCGCAGATGGATCCACATAGCAGTCCGCATCCAGGGTCGCGATGAGCTCTCCTGATGCATGCTTGATCCCATTGTTAAGTGCCTCTGCCTTTCCGCTGTTTTTTTGCTGAAGCAGCTTTATTGGAAATTTTCCTGCCCTGGTTCCCGTTCCATCAGTGGAGCCATCATCGATTACAATGACTTCGAAGTCTGGATACTCAAGGTTTAGCACTGACCGTATTGTTTCATCTATGGTGCCCTCTTCGTTGTAAGCCGGTATCAGCACCGAAACCTTCGGCGTACTGCCTGTTGCAGGTTCTTCAACTTCCTCCTCAAGATAGGTGATCAGAAGGTAAGTGAGGAAATAAAGTGAGACAAATCCGAAAGCGTATTCCATCATTTCTTTCGGAATACTCTTCGCTGTTATTATATATAATAACACCATTCGGTTCGTCATCCGCCATAATACTGTTCGCTCCCTGCGAAACCAATAAAAATCCTCCTCGCACTTAATCTTATTACACGTCAAGTCAAGGGGTGTGCTATGCCAACCGCGGATGAACTGCTTTCCATGCTGGACATAAGGCTGACAAAGGATATCCTTGCCCATGAGCAGACGATTTCAAAGAATTTAAAGCGGCTGAAGGAAGGCATGCTGAACATCGGGCACCTTGTTGACCCGCTTATTGTAGATAATAAGACAAACGTAGTCCTTGACGGGAACCACAGGCTCAAGGTGCTTGAGATAATAGAGTGCCCTTGCGCCGCTGTGCAGGTAGTGGACTACAACAATCCTGAAATAAAAGTCGGCACCTGGCTTCCTGCCGTCAAGAAAAAGCCTGAAGAGTTTCTTATGGCAGACAAGAACCTGAAAATCGAAAAGGTAGATGAAAAAACAGGAAGAAAGGCTGTTGAGTCAACCAAAGCGCCGTTCGTGATAATGAACAGGAAAAGCAAGGACTCGCTTCTTATAAACCCGGGCAGCTACAAAATGCGCGAAATGGTGGAGGAGCAGGTATTCGTGCTTTCCCTTTTGAGCAACACGGAAATGACATACATTCCGGACAGCGAAATTGACGAGTATCTTGACAATGGATACACAGTGCTATACCGCAGATCGTACACTAAAGAAGAAATAATAAAGACTGCAAAGGACCATGCCCCATTCCCGCCGAAATCAACAAGGCACCTGATTCCAGGCAGGATAATAAGGCTGAACATGAAGCTCGGCTGGCTGCACTTCGATTTGCCGGACGCAAAGAAAGAAATGGTGGAGATGCTCAAGAGAAGGGCGTACAACGGGAACGTGCGGAAATACTACGAGCCGGTTGTTGTTATTTACTGAGAACCTGTTTTGCCTTCAGCCCATGCTCTTGCATCCATTGCTCAACCGGCTTGCTTCGCCTTCCCATCGAGATCTCGTTCATTTTCGTGATCGTGCGGTCAGCTTCCCTGCATCTGGCGGTGATCTCATCAGGCTGCGTGATACCGTTGAATTTCTGCCTGAAGTATCCCCATTCCATCTTCGCCACGAAGTCCCTGCCAGCGACTTCTTCAAGATCAACACCAAAAACCCTTTCAGCAGCGACGCGATAGTCCATGGAATAAGCGGGCGTTATCCTCGATCCGTTTTCACCGAGCACGTACGCCGTGTAAGCCTTCTCGAGCTCCACAACGAATGGGTGGCGTTCGCCCTTGTTTATGAGATAGGTCCTCTTTGTTTCCTCAAGCCTCCTGAGCACAAGAGGATCTGATGGTTGTTCTTCGGACCGGAATTCGTTGACCTCCATCCATTTCTTCAGCTCGGAATTGTGCGTCAGCGACCTGGCGTGCACGATCCCTGCGCCCGTGCCCATGAGCACGATGGCGGATACCTCCCAGACGGTCTTGCCTTCGAGCGAATCGAGCACGAAACTCAGCTTCGGTGCTGCGACCACAAGCTCGACTTTCCTGCCCGACACGCTCACGCCGCTCTCCAGCACCTTCAGCATCCTGTCTCTTGTGGTCCCTGCAAGTATATTGGATGAAAGAGGGGGGCAGTACGCGCGCATTGCTCCGGTATTCCTGTTTGTGAACAGAACAATTATGTTCTCCGCGGATCCTTCGACCACTTCCTCGTTATGGTTGAGTGCAAGCACCTCATCGAATCCGAGCCTTAGGGCTATGTTCTTGTTCCTGGCTGAGTTCACATAGTCCCCTGCGATCTTCTGCTTAACAGGCATTGATTCATCTATTCTGTGTAGCGGAGCTACGAGCAGGTTCAGCCCCCTCGCGTAACCTTCAGGGGAAAGGTAGAGGCCCCATGGCAGTGTGCCTATGCCATAGTATATCGGCTTGTCGACCAGCTCGCCTCGCTCGTTTTTCATGACTGTAGGAACCTTCAGCCCTTCTTCTCCGGATATCCAGAAAACCGGCCGGAAATAACCTGCCTTGATTATGTCCATCCTGCCCTCGGGAAAAGGCGGACCACTCACGAGCTTGTTCAGGAAAGCGAGCGAGCAAACAGCTGCCTCCATTTCCCTGAGAGTAACTTCCCTGTCGCCAATGGTCCGCTCGCCATTGTCATTCACTTCAAGAAATTTGGCCATCAGCTTGAACGGAACATGGCGATCAACAACGCGACCGTCCTTGTAGAAGATACTGACGCCCATTCCGACATTGTTTCCGTTTTCAAGCGATTTCTCGGAATCAGCGAAGAATTCCCTTGGCGTACGCTGGAGGTGCTCCACGTGATCCACACTGTCATCAAAAAGGTCCATTGTCCCCCTCATGAGCGAGAGGTTGAATGCCATGGATGAATAAACGAAACGCGCGACGTTGTGCGGAAGCTCTATAAAGCCGTCTCCGTACGGGGTTCTCATGATGCGTATGCCCTCAAAACCGCCAGCACCATAGTGTAGGGGATTGGTGAATATCGTATCCCCAGCGACCTGGGTTGGAACAAAGCCACCCATTCTGCTAAAGTATGTATATTTTGCTTCGTGGTCGACCGGGAACATGGGGCCGTCCCACACCATCCCGTCATCATCTATAAATGCCATACTTGCCTTAGGAATGTTGCCCTCGTCCAGTTCTTTCACTCTTCCGTATTCGAAAACGTCGCCCCCCATGCACGATGATGTGTTTGCTCTGATTTTAAAATGTTTCATAAACGTGCCGAATGTTCCACAATTGACGAACTGTACTATTCCTAAGTTTCCTCTTACTATAACATTTATAAAATGTTACTAATACAATATATTTGTGATTATATGACAGATTCAGGACTAATAACAAAGGAGAGAAGGATCTATCGCACCCATGTTGGAATAACCAGTAGGCTTGACCGGGCATTCGTGAACGAGACCCCGCTGCTCAGCGTCGGGCCAAAGGCATTCACGCTAACAGAGGTTGTCGCAGCCGCCGTGTTATCCAAAACCAACCTCTACCTGATCGGTAAGGTCGGAACAGCCAAGACTGTGCTCAGCGAGACGATCTGGCAGAGCGTGTTCGGAGGCTCGGGATTTTACCTTAGAGGGGACATCAATCTTCAGCTCAAGGACCTTTTCATGGGCAAGATCAACTGGGATGGGAAGACGCCTGACGAGATTTTCAAGGTGTCACCAGAGTATATAGCTACAATCTTCACTCTCATCGATGAGCTGAACCGTGTACCTGGAGTGCTCCAGAACCAGTTCCTGAATATCGCGGATGGATATATCGAGATAAGAGGGAAGAAATATTCGATCGGAAGGAATGGCTATCTCTTCATGGTGGCAACTGGAAATCCTGCATCTAATGGCGATCATCCAGGGGCATTTGATGAGGAGCTTGCGCTTCTCAACAGGATCCCGCTCATAATAAACGTGGATAATACCGACCTGGCAGAAGGTGACAGGGCGGAAATAAGCGAAATGGACATTGACAAGGACGATATCGTGAAAGATGATGCGCTCGTGGAGGATGTGATTTCCTCTTATCATCATTTGAGGAAGGCGATGGAGGAGGACGAGGACATCGTGGGCATCCGAGCGCTCTTCTCCGAATTGATCGGTCGGGCATTCCAATACGTGACAATCGGCGGGAAGTCGGTCAACAAGGCGAAGGAGGATGGGTGGAGGGACGCCCTAGCCGGAGAACATGACGCCGGACTTACGATGTCATACTGTTCAGAGATCCCAATAAGGACCATAAAAAGTTCCGGGAGGCTAGCATTCGCCCTGTTCAAGCTCGCTGAGATCGAATGCTCTATTCTTAGGAGGACAAGTGGGGCAGATGCACATGTAGGGACCCAGGAGTTCGTGGATGTCTACCTGGAAAGCCTGAAACTGGCCCTGAACTATGACAGGCATTTCATACCTGAAGGGCTTCCTGCCAAGCTCGGGAAATCCCATACCCAGATGCTGGACACTGCTTTCGATGATTTCCGCAAGACAGTGGATCCTGATACGCTCGAGAACGCTGCCATCTCTTTGAATGATTTCAGGAATTATCTTCGGCAGGGGGATGAGGCAAGGGCCAGAAAGGTCATGGAATTCATCTCCAAATCAGCAGATGAATCTCCGATCCTCCGTGCTGCCTATAATGTAATGAGCGGGAAGCTCATGAAGATTGAGAAGGAACGCAGGAGGCAGATGCTGTCCGATGAGGCTGGGAAGGAGGAAGAATGAGCATGG
>Ga0315273_10002472_pt1 | contig 21843 bp, 25 predicted proteins | sample YL17G02_0_MG_FD_205753 | JGI IMG/M metagenome (GOLD analysis project Ga0315273, IMG submission 205753) | Sediment microbial communities from Yellowstone Lake, YNP, Wyoming, USA - YL17G02_0 | ecosystem: Environmental > Aquatic > Freshwater > Lake > Sediment | place: USA: Wyoming | collected... | reverse complement strand
TTACGTGGTATTTGTCAATGACTTTCCCCCAAAAAATTGCACCGATTGCTGATAGCGCATAATGAAGTCCTACTACAATACCAACATCTACTACGTTACCACCAAGAAAAAGAACATACAATGGTATGACAATATGTAACCCCTCTGCTGTTATGCTGGCTGGTAATACAAAAAACATCCAACTTTTGCTTGTCTTCAATCTGTCATCCTTGTCCTTTTTGGATATTATTTTGATATCTTAACTGAATCCATATTTTGATGTATTGACTTGACTTCAAAAAGACATTATAGCTTGAAGATTTGACAGATTAACAAAAAGAATTGATTATTTCTAGACATTTTTTACCCTCTTGTCTCTTGTGAGATGCGGATTTCTGATTCATGCCCCAATATTTTACTAACATTATGGGGGATGTGGGTCCTCTATCTCATTGCATCTTGATCATTAAATGGCATTTTTTTATTAATTCTATTCCAGATATTCATATTGGCAATTATTCCACTAATAAAAATAGAATAAGCCGTGAGATATGGAATATCCACAATATGACCTGTATAATATTCCCCAATAGAATCAAAATACATGAAACCATAGTCAGAGATGACAAAACTTAGCATTCCAATAAAGAATAGTGATATTGAAAATTTTATACGTCCTTTGAAAAACAACATTATGCCAAGAATAGAAGGAATCAACATTACTGAATCTGCAGCAGGATAGGATGTATGTACTATTTCCTCAAAGGTACCAATATTTGATTTTGTAGCGTATAACATCAACATCAAAACCACCAATACAACAAGCGAGACTGTTACGATGTTTTTTCTTGAGATTTGAGATGCAAATGGTCTCATATAATTTACACCAAATATAAAATAAAACACATATCCTCCAAACCAGAAAAGATCTGCATATGATAAAGTATCGGTATTTGTTAATTCGTTTAATGTCCATATTCTTTCAGCTATCCACCACATTGCAATTCCAATTGTAAAATACATCCATGCTCTTCCGTGTTTCCCTCTTGTTCCAGTCTTGAAATTATTTACAATGCATGCTACTAGTAAAATACTTGTAATGACTAAATTCAGAGTATTTGACCATAATTCTGCATATGAGTGTGTAATCATATTTGATATTACAATTGCAAAAAATATTGTCGGTAATGAAAAAACTAGAAATAGAACACTTGATTTATTTTCCAATTATTTGTTTATCACCAAAAGAAATTCCTTAATTTGATTTTGATAGGAAAACTCTTCTAGTTTATTGTTGATACTGTTAACTATTGAGAGGTAGCCATCACCAAACACCTGTTTTAAAACATCTACAAGATACTCTGGGTGTTCTAGACAATCATGAAAATAACATTTGTATTTTTTGTATAATTTATTACCTACATTTTCACATACTGCTTCGCTTATTTCAGACAGTGATCTTTCTATTGCTAGACTGACCAATGCATCTTTCACCCCGGTAAATCATCCAATACTCTTTAAGATCATATGATGTTATTAAATTTTTAATATTTTCTTTGATTTAAAAGTACAGTGAATTCATCAGCCTATTTGTAAAATGAATGTTTCTATCTTGTCATCTCTTAAAAATGGTTTATTTTTTTATGATGAAAAAACTTTTTTATTATTTTCAAAATTGAATATGTGCTTTTGAACCAAAAAAGTTAGGCTTTAATTTTTTGTTATGTTATTTACATTCATCATCGTAATTCCAGTGCAATCTTTAGTCGTTGTTCTCCAATTGTCTTGCTTTGTAATTCCATATGTTTTGATTGTGTTATTGTTTCGGTAATTATGAGTGCTTTTTTCTCTGCAGATCTAAGTCCACTTGTATTTTTCATATCTGATTTTAATTTTTTATTAACTTAAGGGGCAGTATGTGCGTTGAATTACATACAATGTTAATGCATACAAGCAATCTATGTAAATAATACTTTGTTATCTACGATACTCTGGAAACTATTTTTACGCCCTCTTTACGATGTAACTCGATGCTCTAGGTATGGGTTTTCGTTAATAAGAAACTGAAAAGTATACTCTAGCTAATACTTTACTACACGAAAGCATAAAATCCATAAAATCTAACTTTCTTTAGAGATTATGCCTTTGGAATATATTGACAGAAAATACGTGCAAAAGAATTCAATTGAAAAAAGAGATTATCAGGTAAATCTTGCAAATCAGGCAATTCAAGAAAATTGTATTGTGGTATTGCCAACTGGTCTAGGGAAGACTGCTATTGCATTACAAGTCATTGCAGAGTATTTGTCAAAAGGAACAGGAGGTGTTTTATTTTTAGCACCAACTCGAGTTTTAGTCAATCAGCATTATGAGTTCTTAAAACAAAATCTCACAATTGATGATATATCGCTGATAACAGGAGAAGACCCAATTCAGAAAAGAACAAAACTTTGGAATAGTAGTGTGATATGTGCAACCCCTGAAATTGCAAAAAATGATTTAGACCGACAAATTGTTTCTCCAGATCAATTTAGTTTGGTGATATATGATGAAGTTCATAGAACTGTAGGTGATTACGCATATTCTGGAATTGCAGAGAGATTTGCAAATTCCAATCTAAGAATTCTTGGAATGACTGCCACACTTCCAAGTGAAAAAGACAAAGCGACTGATCTTCTAGTCAAGCTACGAATTTCAAGTGTAGCTGAAAGAACAGAAGATAGTCCTGATGTAAAACCATACACACATGAGACAAACACTGAATGGATTAGTGTAGAACTTCCACCTGAAATGAAAGCGATTCAAACATTACTAAAATTATCTTTAGATGAACGATATGCTACTCTGAGAAAAAATGGAATTAGGTTGGCAGAACAACAATCACTGTCTGCTTTATTGCGAATTAGACAATTCGTACTAAATCAAAATAGACGGTCTGCAAAACCACTATTCACTGCAATTAGAATTCATTATGCCTTGAATATTTTGGAGGCTCATGGTATAACCTCTTTTTTGAAGTTTTGTGAGCGTGCAAAAATAAAAAAAGGTGTCGGTGTAAATGAATTATTTGAAGTTGATCCTAATTTTACAAGAGCGATACATCTTGCAAAAGACGCCCAATCAAAAGGAATAGAACATTCTAAAATTCAAAAACTAAAAGAAATACTAGACTCGGTTCCAGGAAAAGCTCTGATATTTACAAGTTATCGTGATTCAGTTGATGTAATTTTTAACAAATTAACTGAAATGGGAATCTCTGCTAGAATACTGATTGGAAAATCTGGAGAAACTGGATTGAAACAAAAAAAGCAAATCGAAACAGTGCAGAATTTTCGTGATGGACTCTTTAGAGTGTTAGTTGCAACACGTGTGGGTGAGGAGGGATTGGATATCTCTGAAGTAAATCAGGTTATTTTTTATGACAATGTTCCAAGCTCAATTCGTTATGTTCAACGAAGAGGTAGAACTGGAAGAAAAGATGCTGGTAAACTAGTTGTGCTTATTGCAAAAGATACAATAGATGAGACTTATTATTGGATTGGAAAAAGAAAGATGACTGCCGCAAAATCAATGGGTGAGAAGATGACTAAAGTATTGCAAAAAAATCAAGAAAACGAATCTCAAAAAATAGGATTAGATGCATTTCTTTAATTCTGAAAAAATATCTGTCTTTAATTTTGATAATTTAGACACCAAAAATTATCCTACATCTCTAAAGTTATCGCATGTCATAGTACTGCATGCCCTCAAAGCGTCCTAATTCATTAAAAGGAATGCAAGATTTACTCAAAAAAGAAAAACAACTGCATAAAGAAATCCGTAACGATTACAACAAAATCAGTGAAAAAATAAATCTTGATTTTGCTCAAATGCAAAAATCAAAAACTAAAAAATAGATCTAGTGCTATCCCAATCTTTTGATTATGTGATATCCAAATTCTGATTTAATTGGCTCAGACATTTCTCCAATTTGTAACTTGAAAGCAGCGTCTTCAAATGGCTTTACCATCATTCCTTTGGTAAAATATCCCAAGTTTCCATCTTTTTTTGCACTACCTGTATCAATCGATAATTCTTTTGCTAATTTACCAAATTTTTCGCCATTTTTAAGGCGTTCATAAATTGCTAATGCTTCACTTTGTTTTTGTACCAAAATATGTGAGCATTTTATTTTATTTGACATCCTGAAATTATTTCTGTCTCTTTATTTATCTTATTTCTTTTTATTGTAATTCAAATCATGCGTGTTTGATACAATAATAACACACAGTAGCTATTGTTTATGTATTGAAAAATAATAATGATGAATGGCTCTATTATCCTAATTGACGATGATGAAGATATTTTGGAGTTATTAACCGAGTATTTTTCACTTGAAGACTTTGATGTTGTAGGACAAGGCAGTAATGGATTGGAGGCAGTTAATCTGTATGTTAAACACAGACCTGATTTTGTAATAATGGATATTGCAATGCCAAACTATGATGGTCTATATGGATTAGAACATATAAAAAAACTCAATTCAAACGCCAATGTCATCATACTTACTGGAAACAGTGACAAGTTGATTACTACAAAAATAATTCAATTAAATGCTACTATGATCTTGGAAAAACCATATCCTATTGAAAAATTAGTATCTACTCTTAAATCAATTAAAAATCCTTCTCAGTATGTTTGATCTATTGGTATTTTGTCTAAAAAGTTATAACTTCTTGATTTAAATCTAATTTAAATTGCCATTTAAAATTCAGTACAAGTTCCAAGATGATGCTACACTTTATCATTGTATAGTTTCATATGAACAATACCAAAACTTTTGTGCATTGCCAATAATACATGAATGTAAAATAATAAAAGGAAATCAAATAAACACAAAAAAAAATCATGATGAAATACAAAAAGCCTTAGACATGGCATACAAAAAAGATTCTAGTCACATTCGTAAGTTATCTGAACACTTTTCTTTATGATGTTATTCTTTGAGCTAAATAATATCTTTTTAAATTAAATTTCTAGTTTGCGCATTTGCACAAACTAATTTTTATACATCTCTATGTGATTTGTATATTATGAAAATACTTCATATCGAAGACATTCCTGAAATAAGTCAAATTTTTTCAGATATTTTAAAAACCAAAAATCATGAATTTGATAGTGTTATTGATGGGAAAAAGGGTCTTGATCTAGTATTGAAAAATCATTATGATTTGATTCTACTTGATATGTGCATGCCTACCTACAGTGGACTTGATTTTCTTTTGGATTTAAGGGACAAAAAACCATCTGAGATTAGAAAAGTTATAGTCATAAGTTCACTTGAACTTGATAAATATCAAACTAAATTTCTAATAGAACTTGGTGTCCGTTTCATACTACAAAAGCCTATTTCTATTCAAAATCTTTTATCACAATTAGAGCCTGAACTTACCCCTTAAGTTTGGTATTTTTGAATTAACATGTATTTATTGTAATTTTTTTATTTTAGCCCCCAACTTATTTTATTGGTAGATATAATTTTTAGAAACGGTGCTTCGTTTTCTTTCCATGGTTCATTTTTGACCCATGCAAACTTTTTTTCAAATATTTTGTATATTTGTATGAATTCTTGTCCTTTTTCTAGAATTTCTACTTTTCCTTGAATGCACACAGCTTTGTGTTTTCCAGATTCATACACGTCAATTACTAAGCTGGCTTTTGGATTTATTTTTATATTTTTGAATGTCCTAGTTTTATAATCAGTTGCAATAAAAATAATATTATCATGATAAATAAATGACACTGGTTTTACATGTGGGATATCTGCATGTGATGTTGCAATTCTTGCATCTTCTATTGATTGAAGAAACTCTTCTTCAGATTTGGTAAATTCCATCAATTAAAGATCTGTTCTCTAATTTCTGGGATATACTTGTATATCATATCTCTTACTTTCATTTGTTCTTCTGCCGTAGGCATTTCTTCTTGTGCACTTAACAAGGCACCACTCATACCCAATGCCATTCCCATTATCATTCCATAGACAAATTCTTGCGGATTTTCAACTTTGAGTGTTTTCTGATTTTGTTTTATGTCTTCTAGATAAGCTGGTATTGTCAAAACTGCACCATTGATAGTTTGAGTAATTATTAACTCTATTTGTTCTTCATTCATAGTTTGATACTAGAATTATTGTTAATAAATTTGCACCTAAGATATTTAATCAAGGACACAATGATTACTACATGTTTTCTTATTTTACCACAAATGAAGCTAATAAGGCATTACCTGATATAATCAAAAAATTTGAGTTTACACTGGCAAAAAAGAATGAAGTCTCCAAAATAGAGCAAGACCTTCAGATGAATTTTTCTAATACAAACAACTTTGAAGAGTATGTTTTACTCAAACAAAAACTCAATTCAGCAATAACCAAATTTTATGAAGCAATGGAAATACTTGAAAATACAGGCGTTGTTGTTAAAGGCATTGAGCAGGGACTACTTGATTTTCCATCAAAGAGATTCGATGAAGATATTTGGCTTTGTTGGAAATATGGTGAAACAGAAATCAAATTCTGGCATGAAAAGGATTCAGGTTTTATGGGAAGAAAACCAATCGAAGTAAGCGATGAGTCATTAATTTGATATTCTGTATTTAATTAAGCAAATGCTCTTTTCTAAGATCATTCCATCCATCTACTAAATGAGTGACAAAACGGTCCTTGTCATTTGTACAATAGCCACATACACATCGTGTCAATTTGAATCTCCTGTACTTTCATTTAGCCAATAATTGTTAAACAACAATGATTTTGAATAAATTATTGTTTCTGAATTTGTACAAATTGCTCTCATTTCTCTATTGTTTCCTGTAGAGTTTTTTATAAAAAACAACACTTCATCATTATCTTTAATTAAGAAACAGAGGTTGTCTTTTACAGTTGGGCATAGTTCTTTTATTTTTGTACTGTCCATATTCTCAAAAATATACTCTGATTTTTTTGAAATAGGTGAAAGAATCTTGTAATCAATCCCTCGTTCTTCTAATGCTTCAAAGAAATTGGCATGATAAAATTTCATCATGTCTTTTTCTGATCCTAAAATTCTACATTCAGTTTTTGCGTTTAATATCATATCAAATATTTTGCTATTTACTTGATTTCCACCTTGTAATACTTGGAATTTTTCTTCCTGCTCTTCTTCAGATTCATTAATAACTCCTGGAATCTTTTCCCACAATTCTTCTAAAATTGATCCTGATTTTTTTAATTTCTTTAAACGTTCTGTTTCAGTACTAACTAAAACATGAATCGCTTCTTGAATGGAGACTGTTGAGAATTTAATTGGATGTTCAAATGTTGCAGAAACTATCCCTTTGTTCTGTAGCGCTGTTAACAGGTGGTATGTTTCACTTCTTGGAATATCTACTGCCTTTGCGATATCTGATGCAGATCGCTGACCCATTTTTCCTAGATAAAAAAACACCTTTACTTGATTTGGTGTTAATCCAAATGTCCAAAAATAGTCTTTAATTTCATCATAATTTGCCTTATCTACGGGAAAATTGCCTAATTGCAGCATGCTTGATACTATTTCCATTATTGGGAATGATGATTTTTGGCTTATAACTCTGATCGCGCAATTGTATACAAATACTTACATTTGAAAAATTTTTAAAATTTTTTCTTTTTATCGAGCCTATTTTTTTGAATATTTATAAAAAAATGGCATTTTTATCAAAAGATTTAGTCTTTGTAGCCATGGCGCAAAATTTACACCATCAATTCCATATTGTGGTAACTGTATTTTTTACGCATTAACCTATGCCACTATTAGGAAATAGGATATTTTTAATTTTTTCCTTAGTTGGTGCACTTGGTACTATCCTTGTTAACCCAGGTATTGACTTTGTCAATCCTGGTATATATTTTGGGGTTTTGGAAAAAACCATATATGTTGTATTTGTTTTATTGATAATCTCTACTTCAGATACCTCTTCCGTTCCTGCAAGTTTGTTTCTTAGTAAAAATATTCCAGCAATAACTAATCCAGCTGAAAATATGTCTACAAGCGTAACTGTTTCAGAAAGAATCAGGCCTGAAAACAATATTCCGAATACTGATGTGGTTGAATACAATATCACTGTTCTTACTGCTCCAATGAGTTTTAATCCCATTAAGAAAAATAATGTAGACATTCCAGTACCGATTATGGACATTACCAAAATATTTGGTAACTGTGTTAACTCTACATTCATTGGAATCTGAAATAATACAATAATTGAAATTGTAATTGCTGCACAAGTAAATGATATTATTTGCACTGTTCTTTTCACATCGAATTTTTTCCCAAGATATTTACACAAAGTAATATCTATTGCATATAACAAACCTGAAAAAATTATCAACAAATCTCCTGTTACTATATTTCCCAAACTAAAATCGTTTTGATAAAGATTATTTCCTACTGGTATGGCCATCATTCCTATGATAATCATGGAGAAAGGTATGCATTCTTTGATTTGTAATCTTTCTTTAAACACCAATATGGCAATAACTAAAGCAAAAATTATTTCACTGTTGCTAAATATGGATGCATTTACTGCAGTTGATGTACTTATTCCATAAAAATATGTAATTAATGCTGAAACTTCTGCTGCCCCAATTGACATCATAAATATTAGATCCCTTCTGGTAATCTTGGAAATTTTAGATGACTTTTTTACTAATGGTGTAAAGAATATTCCACAGATAAAATAGATCAAAAATGCCATTACTATTGGATTTATTTCGACTTGGTTGTTTCCACCTTCCAACATTGGTTTGCAAATAACATGAATTAATGCTGCAAGTGCTGCCGCTAAAATAATGAAATAATGCCCATATTGGGACTTTCTTACAAGATCTAATGCGCTCATTCCCAAATTTGGAAATGAGCCGATCTTTAATAATATTGTCTAATCTGTTTGAAAAACTTGACTATTTTTGAGCCTGACTTTTTACTCATCTCCTACCTTGACAATTTCAAATGAGAATCCTAGACTGTTATAATCCTCATTGATGATTCTATATTCAATTTCATTTAATATTGCATTCATTTGTTTGATTATGAAAAATGGCCAGTTTTTACCAAGATCATGTTGAATTATTACTTTGATTGTATTGTTTGTTGGGATTAATCTAAACTGCACATTCATGTTTTGACATCTTTTTTTGAATAAATCCAAAATGGAATCTAAACTGACATAACCATACAAATAGTTCAATGAATTTTTGAAATCAATAGTTCCTGTTGTTTCTGCAATTTTTTGTATTTTTTCCTTTGAACTCAAATCCATTAACTCACGAAATGTTGATCTGAACATTGTTATCCATCCCATCTCGCTAGTCAACTCATTCCAGTTGACTTGTTTTTCTAAAAGATGATTGATCAAAGTATTGAGACTGATTTTTTGCTCAATGCATTTCTCATGTAGTTTATTGCTCAAGTCAGAATCTATTCTGATAGAGACATTATCTGTTTTCCTAAGGATTCCATTTTCTTGTAATGTCAATCTAATCGAACTCATTTCCTGTATGTATATCATCCATTTTTATGCTAATTACTTATTTCCACTTTTGGTAATATGCATTGGTATGTTATGTTTAGACACTTACTACTTTATACAAATAATTACAATGTAGTTACTTGTATGATTACGTAATAATTTATGCGTGATTTTTGTAATCTTTCCTGCATACATAGAAAAAAATTAGTTCTTTAGCTTTATTTTTAAAAATAATAGTGAAAGAATTAAAAATATTATTTCCAATCTTTGTTGTGTTATTTCAAAAAGAACACTCCAATTAGTTTAATACTGATTATTTGTTACATATGCTATTGGAAAATGGTTTAGATAATTTACTGGCCCCCTCTTTACGTAAGTCTATTGAGGAAAATCTTGGTAAATCAACCTTAAATAAAATTGAGCAAAGATTAATGGAACGTCATGGTGTGGGAATTGTGCAGGCTATAAAAGATTTTTATAAATTTGACAGTGTATTACGAGAGTTTTTTGGAGCCGGCGCAGATGGATTGGAAACAAAATTCCTACAAAATATCATTGATATGAAACAACAAAAGAAAGCAACCGATGATTGGGTCAGTGTTCAAGATCAAGATTTGGCTAGAATATTTCTAGAGTCATTTGCAGATGAAGATAAAAAGGCAATAATTGGAACTGTTATAGATGAATCACTTATCATCGCTGACATATTAAAATATTGCAAAGTTCCCCAAACATCAGGATATAGAAAAATTAATCAATTAATAGACAATGGGTTATTAATTTCAACTGGATATGATGTATCTACCGATGGTAAAAAAATAAAAAAATATGAAACTATCTTTAATAATGTAAAAATGGATATTGAAAGAAATACTGTAGTAGTAAAAATTCAATTAAAACAGAATTCATCATCACAAAGCACTATACTTCAAGTTATTAAAAATTAATGACTTTTTTGTATAATGCAAGAAAATCAATGTTCATTTTAAATCCTAATTTTGTTCTATTTTTATTTATTCTGATTTTTGTTTAACGTTAACTCCTACTTGTTATAATTATCCTTTGTAAATCTCATATTTGATGTGGTGATATTTGATAATAATCCACCCAAATCAAAATTAAACTCAATTACAATGTTCTTCTATGATGAAATAATGAATATATGATAAAAAATTGCCCTACATACCACAATGATATAACCGGATGTCTTAGATCATAGCCTTCAAACAATTCGATGTAATAGTACCATGAATCCCCTATCATAAACAACAAAATTCCCACTGTTAGTAAAAGCCAGGTAGTGCCTACAATTCCTTTTTGGAATATCCTGAACCCGTAAACTGATAGTCCTAATGTTACAGAAACTATGCTTACAAATACAATCCCGTAATAGAAATCAAAATTTAATTCGCCAATTTCTAATGCCGATATCAGTGTATAAGATACAATGATACTCGCTGAAACTATGCCTATCATAAGTTTGTCCCTAGTCTGAATTTCTTTGGTAAAGAATCTAATGTGTAAGAGCAAGTATACAATTATCATCACATATAGCAAATAGTAAAAAACATCAGCTATTGATGGATATGGATCCAATCCAAGAACTTCTTCATATATGAAATATGTAAATTCTCCAAGAAAAAACCCAACAAATCCAATTCCAAGTACTATGTATGCTTTACCATATACCCCTATTCCAGAATATTTTTTTGCAGTCATAAAACTTAGTATTGCAACAATCAATGGTATTGTAGTTGATGTGCCATAAACAATTGATATTGGGTCATCAACAATATAGGTTAGATAAATCTGAAATGCAATAACTCCTGCAATTATTATTGCAATGATTCTATAATTAATAGGACTTTCTAGTTTACTTGGAACGATCTCCGGTGTATCTTTATTATGAGTCACTATACTTGCCAGTCTTCATCATAACATTTGTACTTTTTTGTATTTTTGTTATTATATGCATTCAGATTTACTGGTCTAAGAACTGTATGTTCATATATTTCTCCTGCATCTTCATATCTTTCAAAGCTTGCAAATGCATCCAAATTTTTTATTATATCTGGAGTCAAAAGATCCTCTTCAAATGACTTTAGTATTGTTTCAGACCACTTCCAATCTAGGTCAGTGTTACATGAATAGACAACCCATGTAAATTTTCCATCAATCTTGAAAATATCAAATGGAAATATCACACAATCAAAAGGTTTGTACTCATTGATTGTGCATCTTTTGTCAGATCCTAAAAACATGCATTCTAGTGAATTAGGTTTTCTTTTTAACACAGACATTTCTTTGCCATTAATTAATTGTGTTTTGGCAATATCTGAAAAGCATGATTTTTTTTGAATTTCTATTAATTCTTTTTCTGTAACTGTTGGCGTAAGAAAATTAACACAGCATGTAATGGTTTTACATTTGTCGCAAAGACCATTCCATGGATTATCTAGTTTCATTCCCTTTCCTTGGATGGTGTAAAATCGGAATAATTAACATGACTAATTCACTATATGGCAATGTTAAATTCTCATCTTAATACTTTTTAAGATTTTTGATTGTTTGCTTATTTGAGGCTATTCTGTATTTGAAAATTTTTGACATCAAGTGTCTTTAGTGGCTGTGCTGTCTCCCATAATAGGCTACAAAGACTGTGTATGTTGTTTACCATTTCAGATGAATTTGTACACAAGGAAAAATCTGATTCTGAATTTGTAGACATTTGACTTGCAGCTGCAGAATCTGACATTATCATTTGTTTGTCTTTCTGAACCACCATTCTTCCTTTTGATGGAAGCTTACAAATTCTAGTCTCAGTTGCATTAAATCTTTTTACAAAAGGTATTAGTTTTGGATCATCTATCTCTACTAGCAATCTAACTTTGCCGCCTTTCTTTTCACATATTGTAATCTTTTCAGGTATTGCACTATGATACATTCTAGATATGTCTTCAAGTGTAGTTGAAATGTATACTATATCTGATGAATTTTCAATTAGTTGAGCAATGTCTGCATAAATGTTACCTCTTCCCTGAACTACTCTAAATGTTGGGACATTAGTTCCTTGTTTTGTAGTAATTTCGTTATTGATTTTTTCAATAATTGCTTCACCACCTTTTTTGATTCTGTTGACTTCGTCTTCTTTTTTTCTTAGTGCAATTTTTAATGCATCTTGTGGATCTGCCGCTATACATAATTTAGGACTGGAAAGTGTTGTTGAAATAATATTTCTGCTTACTAGCTTGTCTACTGTTCTGTACATTCGTGCTCTGTCAATGTCTAATTCTTTTGCTAGTGCGCTTGCTGTGATTGGTCCCATTCTTAACAGATTAAGATAAATTTTGGATTCTAATTCATCAAGATCTAATATTTCTTCTAGTTCTGATGCTATGCCACTTATTTGATCTTGATATGCCATCATTTCGTTTCCTCTCCCGCATTTTCCACAAGTAAATTTTGTGTAATTACATTTAGCGCTTGCGCATAATTTCCTAGTTCCCCATTTGTTATTACCTTCATACCTTACAAAATATGATTAGATCGCTGATAACTAAAAGACTAGTATGTTATTTGAAATACTTCCAGATTGCACCTATCTTTTGCTTTTTTACGGCTAAATTTTATAATTTTTTACCTGTAAAATTTAATTTGCATATTACATTTGAAGTAATTGTAACTAAAAAATGTCTAAAATGATATCTATGATACATTAAATGCAATTACTGCCATAATTATCATCACAACAACATGTTTTGTTCCAGCAACATACGAGCCTGACCCAATCTTTCCTGCCGCCACTCCTCCAAATACTGCCTCAATTATTGCCATGTTAAATAATGCTGATTTTAATTTTGATATGTCCATATCAGCTATTGAGCTAAATAACCCTGTTTTGCCTTTACCATTACCTGCTGCTAATAGTGTATCTTGCACTTTTTCAATTTCCGTAAAAAAACTTGTAGATAGCAATACTGCAACTGCTAAAAATACCGCAAATGAAATGTAAATTGTATATGTATATGGCTGCAAAGCTGACTTTCTACTTTTTTCAATGTTTTGCATCTCTGAAACATGTTTTTGAATCATTTCCAAATTTTCACTAACATCTCCTCCTATTCTCATGGCCATTTCAAGCAATACTGTTACACGTCGTGATACTCTGGTTCCTGTTCTTTTTGCAAAATTCTCAAATGCATCTTCAATTGGAGTTCCCCAACTGATGTTTGCTTTAAGATTCTTTAATTCAGGAGTTAAAGATCCTAGATTTCTTTCTGCTGCTTGCTCTATTGCTTTGATAAGATTTGAGCCACTTTGAACTGAACTTAATAATGCCAATAAAAATATGGGCATATTTCTATCTACACTATCTCTTCTTTGAACTTCTCTTAATTGATGTATTGTTAATGGAATTATTCCAACCATAATTCCAAAGATCATGCCAACGTCTTTGATTGTAGTTGATCCTGAAAATTCTGATAACTTGAGAGTGATTACAATTACGCTAACTGATGCAATAATTGAAAACATGATAGATTTTACTATCTCACTTTTCAGGATTGATTTTTTTGGAATTATTTCGCTTAATTCAATCTCTTTTGGTTTTCTGCTAACTCTTTGCATGTTCTTACCTCTTTGGCACCATCGTATCCATCATAACTAACATCAATATCCCACTTAGTGGGACTACTGCAAATGTAAGGACATTCATCAATGTTAGTAAATCCAAACCTCCTAAACTTGGACTCATAATGCCCATTATTGATAGCATGATTACTGCAAGTAATGGAAAAACTATCAATAGAATTGTATATATTTCTGCAACTGACCCTAGTGATTCTGTAGTTTTTTGTAGCATCATCTTTTTTTCTTCTAGCTGAACTTTGGCTGTTGCGTTAAAGTATTCTTTTAAATCTCCTCCTGATTCCGATGTGGTAATTGCACCTTCTAATAATTCTGAATATGGTCCTGATGGGGTTCTTTTAATTAGATCTTTTACTGCAGTAACTAGATCCATTCCAAGAATTTCAATATTTCTTGTAATGAATCGTGCATCCTGTACAATATCTTCATCTGTTTCCTCTTTTGCTATGGATTTGAAAATTTCTTCTAATGATAAACCACTAGTTGCAAGCGTTGACATGTATCCAATAAAATGTGGAATTTCTTCTAACAGTTTAGTGGATCTATTTTTTACTCTCATTGGGGGGATTAACTGAAGCAGGCCAAATGTCATTGTCATTAAAGACATTCCTGCAATAAGTGGAAGTAAATAACCTATGATTGCAGGTTGAATGTTGATTAATTGAGATGCGATTAGACCTATTATCCCACCACAAATTCCTGCAATTAAGCTAAAAAAAACCATACTTGAAACATATACTTCAAAAGGAATTGGCATCATTGCTTGTTTTATTGATTTTTCCAATGTTCCTAGTTTTGGATATAAAAATTTTATATGATCATTTAGTAATTTATAACTATAAACATGAATGAACCCTACTGATTCCTCTTGTTTTTGTTTTGTTGCTGCCATCATATGTTACATCTCTAATCTCTTTCTTTCATAGTATCTTTCAGGATCCGAATAATACTCCATAATATTGTTAGACACTTCTTTATGATCCCGTATGTTATTTTTTGTCATCCACTCTAAAGCAAGTCGTCTTTTTGTCAACTCGTAATTGATTTTTTCATCTGTTTCTCCATCACGTTCTTTGATTTTATTAAACACGACACTATTTCCCATAAATTCATGTTTGTCTTCTCTTGGATTCCATTTGAATATCTCATGTGTTTTAATCTCTCCTGTTGTATGATCAATGCCCTCTATTTCTGAAACCTGAATTATTCTTCTAGCTGATTTGTCTCCAATTCTTATTTTTAGCTGTAATGTAATTAAATCAAGACTATTTGAAATCAAAGATTTTGGAACATCCATAGGAGATGATGTTAATCTAGTTAAAGTGGCATCTACTGAATCTGCATGTATTGATGAGAATCCTCCGTGACCTGTTGCCATTGCTTGAAATAATGTGTATGCCTCCCTACCTCTTGTCTCTCCGACAATTATGATGTCTGGTCTTTGTCTAAGGGCAGCTCTTAGTAGATCGAATTGATTGATCTCTCCAATCTGTGTATCTGTGAAACTCTGTCTTGAAACAGCTGGAATCCAATTTTCATGAGGTAAATTTAGTTCCTGTGTATCTTCTATGCTGACCACTTTTTGTCCTGGTCTGATAAATGTCGCCAATGCGTTTAGTGCAGTAGTTTTTCCACTTGCAGTGCCACCTGCAATTAGCATTGTTGCACGTTTTTCAACAAGATACCACATGTATGCAGCGATGTCTGCTGACATTGTTCCAAATTTGATTAAATCTATTACCGTAATTGGGTCTGCCCTGAACCGTCTTATTGTAAATGTACTTCCCCTTTTTGTAATCTCATGACCCAATGTAAGATTAATTCTGCTTCCTCCAGGTAATGACGCATCGATAATTGGATCTGCAATTGAAACATGTTTTCCACATATGTATGCCATTTTTCTTGCAAAATTGTTTAATTCTGATTCTTTTTCATAAATTATATTTGTGGGAATTGATTCGTGTTCACGATGCCACACATATATTGGAATGTTTGTTCCATCACAACTAATTTCCTCAATCATATGATCCCTCATGAGTGGCTCAATTCTTCCGAGATATACAAAATCCCGAACTGCAAAATAATTAATTTTCTCAATATTTTTTGGAGGAATTTTTAATCTATATTTTTTTATCATTGTAGATATTTTATTTTTTAATCTACGTTCTGCGTCTTTTTTAGATTTAATTTCACCCAGTGATACTGAAAGCTCTGTCATTAACAGCTTTTTGATGATTTCAAAAGCCTTTTGGTCTCTCTCTGATAATTCTGGTTCTATTACCTGATATCTTAAACCTCCTTTGGCTGTAGGATCTTTTATTATTCCTGCATGAATTTCATTGTTATCCCAATCTAATTTTGATAATGTCATAAACTGTGGAATTTTGATTTCATTTTCTTCATTTAATTTAGATGTGTTGTCTAGAAGATTTTTATTTAATTTTGAAATATTTCTATTGGCATGCTGTATATTTTGTAGTACTGAAATTTTATCTTTAAATATTTTTAGCATCATTTTTAAATATTTTTATGCCCACTGCGTGTTTTAACACTTGTTCGTTCATTTGAACAACCTTTTGCTTTTACTTTAGTTTAAGCAGATAATGTTAACCATGATATCTGTTATTCTCTTATGTTATGAGGTGTATAGTTGATGTTTGGACGAAAATCTAATGATGACTCAAAATCTAAATCTGAGAATAAACTTCCACATGTTGGCAGCCTTGCATCGATTTTAAAAAATGAATCCGTCTCTGTAGATGATGCAGTAGAATCTCCATCTAAAGTGATCTCTGAGCCTGATTTGCCAAAATCTTCTACTAGCAAATCTGTAAACTTGATTCAGGAAGTTCAAAAACTTGATGATCAGACGATTAAACCCTTTATTGATTATACTGAAGGTCGTATCTTTTATCCTGTATTATCCAATATAGGGGAAACACAGGATAATGTCTCATATTTGGATGATTTGGTCTCTGATGGTATTTTGGCTAAGCACATATATGAAAAATTAATTGTTTGTCCTATACATCCAAATGTCTTTTCATCAAGCATGAGGTTATACTGTCCCAAATGTAGTTCAATGAACGTTGAGAAACTAAATCTATTTGAGCATAAAAAATGTGGCTATATTGCTGAAAGTAAAAATTTTGATTTTTCAAATACTACTCACTCTATTTGTCCATCATGTCTAAAGGAAATCAAAAATTTTGAAAAAGAAATTCGAGTTCCTGCAATGTGGTATCAATGTGAAGACTGTGTGGAAAAATTCGACAATGCTGTAATAAAACTTCATTGTAGAAATCATGATCATGATTTTGATACTAATTCTGGAAAATTCATCAGTACATTTTGCTATAAATTAAAAAATTCAGATATTTCCAATATTTCTGATACCACCCAAATTAAAGATGAATTAGTAAAGTTGCTACGAGGTTTTAATTTTACAGCTGAGGTAAATTCCTTTGTAAAGGGAAAAAGTGGCAATATGCATGAAATTCCAATATTTGGTAAAAGCAAATCAAATAACGATTCTATTTTGATTTTTATCAAAAATCAATCTACTGGAGTAGATGAATCTGATATGAATTCTATTTTGATTCCAAAATTAGACATTGATCCAAAAAATACCTTGCTTGTTACAGTATCTGATGTCAAAGAAGGCGTTGAAAATATGGCTAAACACTATGGAATTAATTTGATTTCTGATCCTGATTTTTCAAAAATAATCTCACGTGTTGAGGAATTTGTTTCTGCCTGGTATGCAAATAACGGTGGTCGCAAATGACTTGTCTCTCTAACTCTATAAGAAAAAGACGTGCAATAAGCCAAATTATGGGAAGTGTTGTGATTTTGGGCGTTGTTACCTCTATTGGCTCTGTTATTTTGTTTAATGGTATGAATCAAATCAATGCATTTTCGTACGATCTATCTTTTCATGACAAGGCAAAAAATGAAGCATATCGTGAAAATCTAATGTTTGAGCATGTACGATTTGAGCCTGGAACTAATCAAATTATTCTTTATCTTGCAAATACTGGAACTACTGAATCTACAATTGAAAGTATTACTGTTGTTCAGCTTGACACTCAAAATATTTTAGTTGATTGGGAAGAAGGTGTAAGTTCTACTGTTCAGATCAAAGAATCAAGTAATCCAATCACAATAGATGCAAATCTTAATTCACAAACTTGGAATGATCCAATATATCGTAACTCTGAATATAAAATATCAATAACTACATCTAAAGGTAATTTCTTTTCCACCGTTGCCAGTCCATATAATACATAGGATTACAATGAACGATAATTTTAAATTTAATTCGCAATTTGGAAAAAAATCCAAAATATGCAAACGAAGAGGTATTGCAGATATTATTTCAACTATGTTGCTTATGGGAATAACTGTCACTGGTGCAAGTACTCTGACATATTTTGTAAATGACTCTTTTGTTTCTGGGAATTTAGCTACTGCTGCATCATTGGATACTGCAACAAAATCTATTCCATTATTGGCATTTGATACCAGAGATTCTACAACTTTGTTGCAACTATCTAATCTTGATAACAAATTTGGAGACCAAAAATTATGTGCTGTTTCTTGTACCAGCGTCAGTCTCTCTGATAAAATTCCGTCTAATGGAGGTTCTGAATTTCTTGTAATACAAATTAAAAATAATGGCATCAATTCAATTTTTTTGGAAAATATTCAATTAAATAATGTCATGCATACTTGGGATTCTCAAACATCTGGTGTGACATTGAATACTGTCCAAAATTTATCTATGGGTGGTAACTATCCTCATGATGGGAAATTTTCAATATTGCCTACTTCTTCTACTGTCCAGTCTGCTAATAATGAAATCCAAAGTGGAAAAACCGTCAATCTTTTGATCAAACTTGGACCTAATGATCAAGATATTTTATTAAACAAGGCAATTCGGATTTTCTTAAATGTTGGGGGTATGCATCCTGTAGAATTTTTAATTGAGAGTGGTAACGCAAGATGAATCATTTATTTTCTTCCCGTTCTAGGCGTGGAATTTCATCTGTTGTAGGTGCATTGATTTTTACCGTTTTGATGATTGCTGGTTTTTCTACCATGAGCTTGGCGTTGGATTCACAGACTGATATTGTAAATACACAACTCGCAGTAGCCGACACTGAACTCAAAAAACAACAAGAGCAATTTGGAATTGCAGTTTCTACTGATGCAAATAATATCTTAAATGTCTTAGTTGATAATAAAGGTCAAAATCCAGTTGAAATTTCACGTGTGTGGATAACTAATAAAACTCTGGCAACTCAACCTGCAAAACCATTTTCTGTTAATTCTAATGATGCATTTGTTCCAAGTGGATTTACATCAAATGTTCTTTCTACTTTGCCTCTTTACATGATGCCTGATACTTATGATGTCAAAGTAATCTCAACATTGGGTACTGTAAGAACTGCTGAAGTAACTGTAGGTTCTGGACCTTTATCTGGTGTACTCAGAGCTGAATTAATCACTGATCCCCCGGATGTAATTATTGGACAAAATGTCACTGTTGCAATGCTTGTAACAAATACTGGTTCATCAACTATTGAAAATGTCGTCCCTGGCTCCCTTACTGTTACTCCACCTCTTGCAGTGCTTGCATCGTCTTTACCAATTCCATCATCTGTTGATCTTACTCCTGGCGAATCTGTTTTGTTTTCTTGGGATTATAAAATATCTGGTGCTAGTGGAGACGATGTAACTTTTTCTAATTATGCCAATGGAATCGACATGATTGGTAATGTCGTAACTAGTAACACTGTTTTTGATACAAGTACACTATCTACCGATGGTAGTAATCCCGAAGATCTAATTGTTTTAACACAAGATTTGTTGGCAAAACCTGCTATTTTTACAATAATTCCTGGCCCTTTTGGAGATGATAATCAACAAGGATTATGGGGCGTTAACATTGTTAATCCCACTGCCCAAGATCTTTATGTTAGTAAAATTGTTTTTACCGCATCATCTACACGAGCTACAGGCACTGATGTTATAATTGATGCAAATTCGTGTGGTGCTGTAACTATTCCTAATACCCCTACAGGTACATGGAATTGTCCAGTCAACAATCAATTAATGTGGAAAAATCTGGCAACTCCAGCTCTGGTTCCAGGTTACTCATCTGTATCTTTTCTAGCTAAACTTCAAGCTGGTAGTCTTCCTGGCGTTAATGATTTACTGGAGACTGTACCTATAACTGTAAATGTCTTTAGCTCTTTGGGCCAGTTTGGAAAAGCTGGATATGCTACATCATTTGTTAATTCAGGTTCTTCAGTTGCAAATGTATATCTCACTGATCTTCCTGGTTCTATTTCAAATACTCATATCTTATCATCTATTGTGAATATCCATAGTGGAAGTACTGTTAAACTCAATGCAACACTAGCTGATTTTGATACTGGTGCAACTCAATTCATTGATAGTGGTTCACGATTAATAATTAATATTCCAAAGGGGTGGACAAATCCAACTGTGACTAATGCTCCTGGATTTAATGTTGTAACACCAATTCAAACTTATTCTGATAGCTCTTCACAAATTGTAGGATTTCTTAAATCTGATCTTACTGGTTTTAACAGTGTCGCACAAACTATAGAATTTACAATCAAAGCTCCAACTGTTACTACCACTCAGCTTTATGTGATGTATATCCTTGCTGATGGTACAATCACCAACGATTCTAGTGTTTTAGGACCATTAGCTGAAGTTGTTTTGCAAGTAGTTCCATAGATATTATTTTTTATTGGTAGCATTTTGTTGGATTAAGTATTGAACTTAAGCTCTATTCTTGTTTCTCTTTTGTAAATTATTTTGAACCCCGTTCCCTTTAACACCATTTTCTGTTTAGTAAAATCGCTAATGATAAAATCATCCGCAATTTTGACTATGGTAATAATAACAATTCTAATTGTAGGCAATATAGTTGTGACTCCATTTGCATATTCAGCTAAATCTCCGCCTGTAGTTCCCCCACCAACTGATGATGATGGTGAACTATTGGATTTGATATGTCATGATGGAAAAGAAATTAAACTGATCAAACATGTAGATCTCTGGAAACAATTACATGACCACCTCATTGATCCATATGGTCTGGATATTCCTGCCAACCAAAAACCAAATCATCCTCCGAGTTATTTAGTTCCAGATTTTTCTGCACCTTGTGGTGATCAAAACGGTATGGCAAGTATTACTGTGAGAAAGACAATTACTAATGACAACGGTGGAACAGCAAAACCTAGTGATTTTACAATTAAACTAATCAACATAGATACGAATGCTGTAATAACACTTGTTCACGATAAAGATGCAACAACAAATCCTTTGATAAACATTAACAAAATTTCACCAGGTACATACAAAATTATGGAAATTATTGATCCACTTATTTCTGCAAAGTATACTACTGTTTTAATTGCAGATGATACAGAATGCCCTGCAACTGTGAATGTACCCTTTACTTTAAAGTCCGGAGAAAACATTTCATGTACTATCTATAACGATGATGACGGCACTAATGGTTCACAAGGTCCAAAAGGTGACACTGGTCCAAAAGGTGACACTGGTCCAAAAGGTGACACTGGTCCAAAAGGTGACACTGGTCCAAAAGGTGACACTGGTCCAAAAGGTGACACTGGTCCAAAAGGT
>Ga0315273_10002471_pt1 | contig 21843 bp, 28 predicted proteins | sample YL17G02_0_MG_FD_205753 | JGI IMG/M metagenome (GOLD analysis project Ga0315273, IMG submission 205753) | Sediment microbial communities from Yellowstone Lake, YNP, Wyoming, USA - YL17G02_0 | ecosystem: Environmental > Aquatic > Freshwater > Lake > Sediment | place: USA: Wyoming | collected... | reverse complement strand
TTTTCTTTAGCATCAACATTAATTTTAGCATTAAAGATTAATGTCATACGCGGTTCCAGCAATCTTGAAACTACATTTCTTACAAGACCAAATGCCAACTGCATCTCTACTAAATTGTTTTGAACCACATTCAGGACAAGATCTTTCTGCTTTTAGTTGAAAGTGAATTTTGGCATATTGTTTTCTAATTTTAATTCCATATCTTGCACCTAATCCTTTTAGTGATTTCTTTGCCATTTTATTTTTTTGTCCCCATTACTTGTTTTAACTTTTCTCTTATTGTTGCCCCTACCTTAACAGATATTTTTCCACATTGTATAACTTCGTCAAATGTAAATCCACCGTTTCCTCCTTTTTGTAAAGCGCAAATATTTCCATTAGAATCAGTAGTAATTGTAATTCTTGCCTCCATGCTATCCCACTCATCACCATTTGGATCAACAATTATATGATTTCCAATTTTGCCCATAGTCACAGAGACTGGAATAGTGGTGATTGGAATATTCAATTCTGCACCTTCAATTAAAGTGGGCACATCATTTTTCATTTCCCATTTTGGGGTTTTAGAAGAAAGGATCGCAGCTGTTGCAGCATACGCACATGTATCAAACAAGTTTCCATCATAATCAACTACAACATTATCAGCAAAAACTCCAACAACTGATTTATTTTTTTCAATTACTAATTGAGACAAATCTATCATGTGACTTTCTCTAATGCCTCTGTCAACCACTCTTGCCAATTCAATAACATCTGGGCCAGGAGGTCCTGTTTCAACACTAGGATGTGAAAATGGTAAAAGTTCAGCTGTGCAGATGAAAATACCCTTGTCACCCATATCTGGAAAAGGCCTATCTGGTTGAATCTTAACGCCACAAATTACTTCACTATCACCCAATCTTACTCGTGCAGAACCATTTGCTTTTGGAATTGCATTTGGTTCAATTACTAATTTTCGAGGTTCGTCAAATGCCCTTCCATCAACTCTTTTCCCTTGTTCTAATAATTCAAGGATTTGAAATTTCTTTAGTTCGTCGATTACAGAAACAGATGTCATTTACTATCTCCATTTGCAAAATATTTTTCAGTTAATGCTTTCTTTTGTAACTCATAAACAATTTTGCAACCTTTAATTCCAGTTTCAACACATTTTTTAAATTCTTCGGGAGTCAATACCCCATCTAATTGTAATAATGTAATTTTATCCGTACTTGGCATATAGCCAATAGGCATATCAGCTTGACCAGCTTGATCTTCTTCATTATTAACATCAAGAATAATGGTGTCAGCAGCTTTACCTGCAGCACATGCAGCAACCATGTCTCTCATTGGAATTCCAGCATCAGCTAAAGCCACCGATGCAGCAGATAGTGCAGCACAGCGAGTGCCTCCATCAGCTTGAAGAACTTCAATATAAACATCAACTGCAGTTCTTGGAAATTTATCTAACATTATTGCAGGCTCTAGTGCTTCTTTGATAACTTTGGAAATTTCAATTTCTCTTCTAGAAGGTGCAGGGTTTTTTCTCTCAGTTACAGAAAAAGGTTCCATGTGATATCTAACTCTTAAAATTCCGGTATCAGTGTTTGACATGTGTTTTGGATGTACATCTCTTGGACCAAAAACTCCAACTAAAATTTTATTGTCACCGAATTCAATATATGCCGAACCATCAGCGTTTTTCAATCCACCTGCCTTAATCATAATTCGTCTTGGCTCATCGACTTTTCTACCGTCACAACGAATTCCATTTTCATCTAGTAACACTAGCTCTGTATCTCTTCCACCCATTATGATTCACCTTTTGATTCTAACATTTCTTTCACTTGGTCAGTTAAGTTAGCAACATGTGCTTTTTCATCTACCATTTGTATTGCTTTTTTAGCCTTTAATAATCCCTCGGGACTCTCACATGAAACTACTACCCAACCGTTTTGACCGATAGTTATAGCAGCATTCGTAGCCATTTCAATAGTTTGAATCATAGAGCCCTTTTTGCCAATCAAACGTGGAACCTTGCTAGGTGAAATTTTGATCAGGTCTCCAGAATCAATTTTACCAAGATCCCTATCAGCTATGGTAACAAGTGGATCCCTCGTTCTATCAAAATTAGCAATTCTAGCTGCGACGAGATCGCCTGATTTCAACTTTGAGGAAAGCTCATCAGCATGTGCTGAAAAATCTCTTCCAAAAACATCTTGTGCAGGTAAAAATCCCACATAACATGAATTGATATCCAATTCCCAGGATAATGATGTGTGAGATACGACTTTTCCAATTACAAGATCGTTGATCTTTGGAATGTATTTTCCAGTTAGAGGAATTACTTTAACAGAATCATCATAAATTTCTGAAATTCCTATTGTGGTAGAAATAATTTTGTTACCATCAAGTATCACATTTTGTTCAGGTCTATACGGTCCAGTTGTCACTATATCGCCAGGAATAACATATTTTCTTTTGTTATCCATTATTTCATAACCTCAACTGTAGCAGAACCTTTTGTTATAGAACCTAATCTATCAATCACGTTTGGCCTTGCTCCAGCGGGTATTTCAAGTATTGCTTTTAAGGAACCATTATTTTGCCATTCCTCTTTTTTTAGAGACCCTATAGATTTTAGAACAGCAAAAGATTGAGAAGCATATTGTGCAGGTATAGTTATTTCAAGATCAATATTTTCAGATTTCATAGGTATGATTGAACGCAATTTTTCTACAATATCTTTTACCTGTTCATCTACACTTTTTTGTGGGTCTACTGTTATTCTTCCATCCTTTAATGCTTGTTCAATTCTCACTGGTGGATGAGGTAAATGAGTTCTAGGATCAACAAAAGTCTTGGCAATATATGAAACAATTTGTTTTCTCTTCTCCTCTACCATCTTACGTCGTTGTTCAGTAGTAAGATTTAGATCGCCTTTTCGAAGCATTATCTCAGCAATCTCTAAGACATCTTCAGTTTTGAAAGCCTTGATTAATTTTTCTGTTGATGGTTTAGTCCCCTTTCCAGAATCGGTATAAATCTCATCAGAAACCATGATTGCAGAAATATCTTTTTTCTTTCCAAGTTTGTAATCAAGTGCAGGATCAGGCTTTACCAAAATCTCAAATTTTTCACCTTCGTGAGAATATCTCACTATTGTAACATCCGTCATTTCTGAAATATCATAGGATAATTTGGTATTTATCTATACGGAAAAAACAGTCTTGCAAAATTAGTTATTTTTTAGAATATGGTTTTTAATACTTGACTCCGAGTTTCCAAAATATTACATCATTCTATGGTTAAAATTCCCTTCATACCTGCCTCATAGTGACCTGGTATGTGGCATCCTATGATGTATGATCCTTTTTCGAGATTCATGATATCGCTTTCCTTTGATTGCCCTGCCTCGAGTTCATCTATTTCAAAGAGGACATTTTTCATCAGGGTTTCCTCGTCTTCTGCAAGTTCTGCTTTGTCTACTATCTCTTTTTTAGAAGCATCATAAACGACAAGCTCGTGTGCACCTACACCGTTATTGATGAGAATGAATTTAGCATTTCCTGCACTTAAGTGTATTTCAGAAGGTGTGAATTTAAACTCCTTGGCATCTATTGTCACTACCTGTACTCCATCGACTATTTTTACATAGGATGGGAGAGTGGTTTCAGATTGTTCAGCATTTTCACCTTGTTCGGCATTTTCATTTTCTTCTGACTCTGGCTTGTTTTGAAGACTATTTACAATCTCATTTGCTACTTGACTCGCACTTTCTTTTTCATTTTGTTCAGCTCCTGATGCTATTTCAGATTTTTCCGTTTCTGAAAGTCTGAAATGTACCGTTAATGCTGCAGAAATAAGTATAACAGCTACAATACCTGAAATGATTGCTATTTTGGAAGTACGTTTCAATTAACATTTTTTTGTTATATAATGTGGTTATAAGTTAAGAGGTAGATTCCAGAGACTAGTAATTGTTGCAGTTAAAGACAAAAATGGAAAGTAGAGAGATAGTAAATAAGACAGTTTAGAAAACCAGTTTTTTTATGCCTAAAATGGGTTTGATTAAATCACGTAAAAATTTTATCATCTTAACGTAAAACCAGCTAGATTTTTATGTGGACTTCAAAAATTTTCCTCTAGGATTTGTCTTCTTTAGAGATTGTTAACAAGGATAATCAAAAAATTTCAATCAAGTTAAAAGGAATTTCTTTACAGTATGCAAATGCACTTAGACGTATCTGTTTAAACGGTATTCCGATATTTGCCATAGATACAGTAGACATTATAGAAAATTCATCAGTATTGCCAGATGAAGGTTTGGCGCATAGATTAGGCTTAATTCCAATTAGGACAGATCTATCAAGGTTTAATGAACCATCAAAATGTGATTGTCAAAGTGAAACAGGTTGTTCTAATTGTAAAGTTATGTTGGTTCTAGATTCTGGAGACTCCGATATTACAAGAACGATCTTATCAAATGAATTAACATCGGAGGATGAGTCGGTAAAGCCAACTTCAGATAAAATTCCAATTGTTCAACTGGCACCAGGACAGAGAATCAAAATTGAATGCTATGCAAGACTGGGTAGAGGTACAGAACATGCAAAGTGGAATTCATCAAACATTGCAGTTCTCACCGAAACCAACAAAGAAGACGAGAGAATTCTCACAGTAGAGTCAACAGGAGCATTAAAACCAGAACAGATAATCCTTGCAGGAGTAGATGAACTCAGTAACAGGTTAGTAGAGTTTAAAGAAATTATTGACAAATTAGAAGAATAAACTAAGCATAGACATTATATTTGGGTTTTAAGTCGGATTATTCACATGGTTAATCAAGTTGTCATACGCATGGCAAAAGATCTAAAAAAGGCATCAGTCAAAAATGAAGCCCCCATTTGGGCAAAGTTGGCAGAATATGCATTAAAACCATCCCGTGCCAGACGAAATATCAACTTGAAACGAATAGGTCAACTAACAAAGGATGCCGACACAGTAGTGTTTCCTGGAAAAGTATTGGGAACAGGAGATATTCATCATAAAATCACACTTTGCTCATTTTCAATTTCAAATTCTGCAGCTACAAAGATTTTAGAAAATGGGGGGGAAATCATTAGTTATTCTGATTTGATAGTGAAACACCCAACTGGGAAAGGAGTGATGATACTTGGCTAATCAAGAAAATGTCGTATCAATAGATAAACCAATTGTTGTAGATGCTACAGACCACATAGCAGGACGATTATGTTCTAATGTCGCTAAACTATTGTTAAACGGAAACAGGGTATCAGTTGTTAATTGTGAGAAAATCATGTTGAGTGGAACAAGATCAAATTTAATAAGTGAGCATAGAGCATTTTTAGAAGTTAATAGTGTAATTCACCCAAGGCATGGTCCAGTACATCCAAGAAGACCAGACACAATTATGAAAACAATGATTCGTGGAATGTTGCCAAGAAAGAAACCTTCAGGTGTGGCAGCTCATAAAAGATTAAGAACATACATTGGTTCGCCTAAAGAGTTAGGTGCATTTAAAAAAATTCAATTTGAAAACGCAAAAATTAGAAGATCTTCTGCCAACTATACAACAGTGGGAGAGATTGGCAAGATAATAGGCTGGACAGAATGACAACGCCAAAAACAGAAATTTATTTTGCAACTAGAAAAACATCTAGTGCACATGTTTACATTACAAAAGGACGGGGCAAGGTTAGAATAAACAATGTACCTGTCGAAATGATTCCACAGGAAACTGCTCGTGAGATTATGTTAATTCCATTAGAAATTACTGGGGATTTAAGAGATAAGATAGATATTTCAGTCAGAGTGCGAGGAGGGGGATTTATGGGACAAGCAGGTGCAGTAGCCACTGGAATTTCAAGAGCCCTTATAGGATGGACTAAATCTAAAAAAGAACCTAAAGATCATCCATTTCCAAAATCCACAAGAGAAGACCTAAGACAAAGAATTACAGATTTTGACAAGTATCTGATTAGCGGCGATGCCAGAAGAAAAGAACCAAAAAAGTTTGGCGGACCGGGTGCAAGAAGAAGAAAACAAAAATCATATCGTTAGACTGTGAAAGCCATAATTCTAGCTGGTGGTAAGGGAACTAGGGGTAAGCCATATACAGAATATTTTCCAAAAGCAATGACACCGATAAATGATAAACCGTTAATCGACTATATTGTAAGATATCTAAATTCATTTGATTTCATTAAGGAAATTATCATAATTTCTGACTTCGAAGGATTGGGGGGTCAAATTAGAAATTATTACAGCAGTTTCAAAAATAAAAAAAAGATTACATTCGTTCAAGATACCCAGAGTGGAACAGGGGGTGATCTTTTACATATTGAAGATAAACTCAAGGAAAATTCAGAATTTTTGTTATGGTTTGTAGATAACCTATGTGCCATAGATTTAGTTGAGATGAGAAAAGTGTTTAAAGAAAAAAATAGTATTGCATGCATTGCAACCAGAACAAAAAGAAATGAAGAAACAGGATTTGCACTAGTAGAAAATGGCATAATTAAGGAATTCAAAGAAAAACCAACTATGAAATTACAATTTTCAGAGTGTCTAGGCATTTACATTCTCGGAAAAGATATCATCAAAAGAATCAGAGCAAAAGAAAAACAGAAAGAGATCAATCTTTCATTTGACATTTTACAACAATTATCCAAAGAAGGAAAAATTAGTGCCTATGACATTCAAAATACAGAGTGGATAGATGTCGAGTCACCAATGGTTTTAGAAAGACACAAAAAAACTGTGAAAAAAATCATAAAACAGATGGGGTTTTAGATTGTTTTTCAAATTCGGAGATTTCTTTTTCGTATTGTAAAGTTTGAGCAATATCATCTAATCCCTCCAAAAGAATTTGTTTCTTGTGTAAATCAATATCAAATGGAATTTCTTCAGAACTTGTTTTAATTATTTGATTTTCCAGGTCTACTTCAATCATCCCTGTTTCGCGTTGTAATTTTTCTACTATTTTTTCTTCCAAAACAATCGGTAAAAGACCATTTTTGAAACAATTACTGTAAAAGATATCAGCAAAAGAAGGGGCAACGATTACTGAGAAACCATAGTCTTGTAATGCCCAAACTGCATGTTCTCTACTAGAACCACATCCAAAATTATCTCCCGCAACAAGAATTTTAGAATTTTTGTATTTTTCATTATTTAAGATAAAATCAGACTTTAGATTTTCTTGATCATCATATCTCCAGTCATAGAAAAGAAACTTGCCAAAACCAGATTTTTGTACCAATTTTAAGAATTGTTTTGGTACAATTTGATCGGTATCGACATTCACTTGATCTAATGGAGTGATTACAGTTTTGATTTTTTTGAAAGATTGCATCTTAATTCAGATCCATTTTTCTAACATCTACAAAATGTCCTTCTATTGCAGCGGCGGCGGCCATCACTGGACTTACCAAGTGAGTTCTCCCCCCAGTTCCTTGTCTACCTTCAAAATTTCTATTAGAAGTACTTGCACATCTTTCACCAGGAGATAAAATATCAGGATTCATTCCCAAACACATACTACAACCTGATTCTCTCCATTCAAAATTAGCGTCTGTGAAGATTTTATCAATGCCAAGATCTTCAGCCTGTTTTTTCACCATTTGAGAACCCGGAACCACCATGGCTCTAACATGTGGAGATATTTTTCGTCCCTTGATGATTTTGGATGCTTCAATTAGATCTTCCAATCTAGCATTTGTGCATGAGCCTATAAACACCCTATCTATTTTAATTTCAGTAATTAGAATTCCAGGTTTTAGATCCATGTATTCAAGTGCTTTTTCAGCACCCTTCTTTTGATTATGATCACCCTTGGAAAAATCTTCTGGTGATGGAACTGACTCTGTGACATCACAGGTCATACCAGGATTTGTACCCCAGCTTACCTGAGGTGCAATATTATCAATATGTAAGGTATAAATTTTTTCAAATTTTGCATCGCTATCTGTTTTAAGATGATCTTTCCAATAATCTACTAGTGATTCATAATTTTTTGGGGTGTATTTTCTATCTCGAAGATAATCAAATGTTTTCTCATCTGGAGCAATTAGACCTGCGCGTGCACCTGCTTCAATTGACATGTTACAAATAGTCATTCGCTGTTCCATTGAAAGATCACTGATTCCATCTCCCCGATATTCAATAACTGTACCAGTACCACCAGCAGTGCCAATATTTTTGATTATTGATAGTATGATGTCTTTAGCAGTTACAGCGTGAGGATTCTTACGTTTACCTTCCACCCTAATTTCAAAAGGTTTTGGCTTATCTAACCAAAGTGTCTGTGAGGCTAAAACATGTTCTACTTCACTAGTGCCGATTCCAAAAGATAGTGTTCCAAAGGCACCATGAGTGGAAGTATGACTATCTCCACAAACTATTGTGGTTCCAGGTAATGTGATTCCCAACTGAGGCCCAATGACATGAACAATTCCTTGATCATGACTTGTAATATCAAATAATTGAATTCCAAAATCCTTACAATTTTTTTCAAGTGTTCGTATTTGAATCGCAGAAGTTTGATCTAAAATTGGGAGAGATCTGTCAGTTGTGGGAACATTATGATCCATTGTAGCAATTGTGAGGTCAGGTCTTCTTACAGATCTATGATTCATACGAAGTCCATCAAACGCTTGAGGTGAAGTTACTTCATGAATAAGATGTCTATCAATATAGATTAAAGAGGGATTATTTTTTTTTTCTACTACTATGTGAGCATCCCATATTTTTTCAAAAAGTGTTTTTCCCATGATAATCTTAGATTGGTTTGTACTTGAATAAGCCACCAGATTCAATTATTTTTCCAATGATTTCTGAAAATGGTTTCATCTTGTAAGTTTGTTTTTTTGTAAGATTTTTGATTGTGTTATTACTAATATCAATATCAATTTCGTCACCTTCAGAAATATTCGAGTAGGCATCCATTTCAATTTCTATAGGCAGTAAAAATGCGCCATCTACTGCATTTCTATAAAATATTCTTGCAAATGAAAGGGCAAGCACTGCCTTTATTCCAGAATGAGAAAGTGCAATTGGTGCATGTTCGCGAGATGAACCACATCCGAAATTTCGTCCAGACAAGATAAAATCACCCTCCTTCACCTTTGAGTGAAAATTAGGATCCAATCCCTCCATAGCATGTAATGCAAGCTCAGCATAATCATGTATTTTGAGATATTGTCCCGGGATAATGACATCGGTGTCAATGTTGTCTCTTTCGTATTTTATGACGTTTCCTTTCATTTCAAATCTCTCGGATCGGTAATTTTACCTGTAACTGCAGATGCTGCTGCTACTAGTGGTGATGAAAGATACGTTTGTGAATCAATATGTCCCATACGTCCTGGAAAATTTCTATTTGTTGTACTGATACAAATTTCGTCTTTTGCCAAGACTCCCATATGAGCTCCACAACAGGCTCCACATGTTGGGGGTCCAACTGTCGCGCCAGCATCTAGAAATATTTTGAGCAATCCATTTTCCATGGCTCGTTTATAAATAGAAATTGCAGCAGGTAAAATTTCTGTTCTAATTTTTACTTTTCGTCCCTTGAGAATTTTGGCAACTGCTTCCAAATCTTCGTATTTTGCACCAGTGCAAGAACCAATGTATGATTTATCCAAGTCTACTGATGGAGCTTCTCGTACGATTGAAATGTTTTCTGGAGAAAAGGGTTTTGCTACAATTGGTTCCATTTCTGAACCTTCGTATTCGTATATTTTTTGATATTGAGCATCATAATCTCCTTTAATTAATGAAATATCTCTGGCACCTTTACTTGTAAGATAATCTACAACTTTTTGATCGGGTTCAACTATTCCATTTTTAGCTCCTGCTTCTGTAGTCATATTACATAAAGTCAATCTACTTTCAACTGACATTTCATTTATTCCACCTCCACCAAATTGCATAGTTTTGTATGCACCCCCTTCAGTGCCAATATCGCCAATTATTTTTAGAATAAAGTCTTTGGCCATTACATACTCTGGAAGTTTTCCATTTAGCTTAAAGTATAATGTTTCAGGAACCTTGAACCAAATTTTTCCATTCAATAAAACATAAGCAACGTCAGTATGACCTAATCCACAAGCAAATGATCCTAGAGCGCCAGTAGTATTAGTATGCGAGTCACCTCCAACATATACTTCTCCAGGCATCACCATCGCTTCTTCATGAGATAACGTATGACAAATTCCATATTGCCCCATTCCATACTTGAAGTGTTTTTCAATCCCATAATTTTTTGTGAAATCTGATAATTTCACAATATTTTCAGCAGAGATCTTATCTGCAGAAGGAACAAAATGATCTTCGGCAACCCAAACTTTTGATGGATCCCACAATTTGTCAACATTAATGCCTTGTTTCTTTAATTTGTCAAATACTTTGATTACGCCTGGACCAGATACGTCGTGAATCATAACTTTATCCACATTTGCAAAAACTACATCGTCGGGAGATACTTGTGCCCTACCTGAAGCGCGTGCAAGTATCTTCTCAGTAATATTCATAATCAAAAAAACTAGTTCTACAGATTAAAAGCTTTTCAGAACAGTAAAAAAGAAAAGAATCATCAGACTTGATGTGCCCCTAACCGTATTACCCCTATTTTCAGAAAGAAAAAGAGATCGGTTTGATATCTTTGAGGCATTGGTAGAGACATTAGATAAAAACAATGAAAGGTTACAGGAGGGAGATGTCATAGTAATATCAACAAAATACATCTCCAATGCTCAAGGAAGAATAATTGATCTAAATAATGTCAAGGCATCAATAAAAGGAATAGATGTTTCTAAGAAATTTCAAATAAAAGCTGAAATTGCAGAAATAATTTTAAGAGAATCCGACAAAATTTTTGGGGGGATTTCAGGTTTTGTTATTACTTCAGCAGATAACATAATGGCTCCAAATGCAGGAATTGATAAATCAAATGTAAAAAAAGGAAACATAGTTCTTTATCCAAAGGATCCTTATATTATCGCAGAACAAATTAGAAGAAAAATATTTTTAAAATTCTCAATGCATGTAGGAGTTATTTTGGTGGATAGTAGATTGATGCCAGTTCGTATTGGAACATCCGGGGTGGCGATTTCATGTGCAGGAATTGAGCCAGTATTGGATATGAGATCTGAAAAAGATCTTGACGGAAATCCATTGAAAGTAACTTTTCAAGCAGTGGTGGATAATCTTGCAACAATCGCAAATCACAAAATGGGTGAGGGTGCAGAATCCAAACCGTTTGCAATTATTAGAGATTCAGGAGCAAAGTTGACAGACAGAAAAATTAATCCAACAGAGACAGCAATATCTCCAGACCTGTGCGTATATGTTAGAGGTTTAACAAATCCACCGAATTATTAGAATTTTAATGAGTTCTGCTTTAAATAGAGGTTTTGGGGGGACAAATTAATGGAGTACCTAACCAAATATCCCAAAACAATTTCATTTCGTGATGGATTAAGACATAGTATTGATGTAGATAATAAGGGAGTTGAACAACTACACATTGTAGTTAAGAAGAGCTTTGACGAATTAATGAGAATTTTTACCAGTGAAGGTTTTACTAAAGTTAAATTTGAACACAAACAACCTGATCAAATTGGAAATGGTTTGAATCTCAAACTCAAGAAACCTTGGGAAATGCATGTTAGATTAGTAGATCTCAAAAAAGGTTTAATCGGAATCCATGCGGAAGTTGAAGTTTCAAGAGATTATCTTCAGCACTTAGTATCCCAAAGAACACCTGTAGTATATGAAGTTGAAGAAATATTGAAAAAATATCAAGTAGATTATAAGATTTGGCACGATAAAATCAAAAAAAGCGTTCATACGATTGTTGATAATTATAAAGTAAAGCTTGCAACACCTAGCATTCCAGTATTCGCGTGGAAACCAATGTTATTCGTAATTGGAACAATATGCATATTCTACCTTTGGAAATTCATCAATACCATCTAAAATAATTAGAAACAAAAAAGAGAAAATAGACTGATCATATACCCAGAGTTTCTTCTTTGGTTAGTTCAAGAAAGACTTTATCACCTACAGACAAACCCATTTCTTTGTATTCATGCATCTCCAGTTTCAGCTGTGTAACTCCACTTTGCATGCCCATTCCACCCATTCCAGAAAACATTTTGTTGAGATCCTTCATCATATCGTTCATGTTAGTAAACCCCATTACTTTTGGGCTGCCAAAAGGAGACGGTGTAGATGTGTTTCCTTCTTTAAGGTCTTTAATTGATGATAGTGAGACTACAACATACGGTGAACCTTCAGGTGAAGCATCAATACTTCTTACTACAAATTCTTTTTTCATTAATTACCATCTATTTCTCCATAATTTTAATTTTGATGAGAATTTTGGGCTAGAAGAACCAGATTTGAAGATTTAATTACAATTTTTGTGATTTTTAATTAATGATTGAAGATAATCTAAAAATATCGTTAGAGTATTACGGGATATCACCTTGGGAAATTGAAGTAATTTATGGATATTTAAATTCCAGATTTACGATAATTCAAGAAGAAATTGAATCAAATGATGAAAATTTCGTCAGTTTTTTGAATTTAGATATACCACTTACTTTTAACGAAGAATTTTTCAAATGGTTTGATTTTAGCCGTTGGGAGAAAATGAAAGATGTTTTCAAAGAAATGAAAAGGCGGAGAGGCAGTGGAAATGCTTTAAAGATCAAAATAAATTTTTTAGGAAAGCCAAAAATAATTTTTGACATAGATGTTGAAGATAAACAATGGTACAATAATGCAATTGAAAAAATAGATTTTGTTTTAGAGTTACTCCCATATCACCTAGATCCAGAAAAACTACCCTCAGATATTTTGGAAGTAATTTACAAATTTGATCCAGAGTCAACAAGATGGCGTCTCAATTCTGCAAGATCAGAAAATAAAAAATATATTTTCAAAGGAAATAATTGGAATGTGACTACTTGAGATCTTTTTGAAGTGGTTCAAGTAAACCATGTAGTTCTTTGTATTTTAATTCTAAAAATTCTAACGCATTAACGAGTTTTTTTGATTTACCGTATTTGTAACGAATTAATTCACGATGATGCCAAAATTTTTTTCCGTCTTCAACTGAAATGGTAGTAAAATAATCAGGTCCCTTCAATGAATCTGGAAGTTTAATATCATGAGGAAAAAGTAATTCTACAATAAACCATTCGTCACCATCAGGATAATCAGACCCTGTATCCACATCAAAAAATATATGAAGTAAATCAGATTGCATTAACCCATCTTCGTTTATGAGGGGATGTTTAACTCCAGATTTTTTAAAATCAAGATTAAGAAGTTGTGGCTCAAAGAACCCTTTGATAATAGATTTTCTAAATATTTTATTTGCCTCGTTTATGTTCAACAGTAAGGTGATCTACGAATAAACTAGTCTATAACTCATTAGGTTATTCATGTTCTAAATTCTAAGAGAATCAAGTATTTCTGAAACATCAGTAACAGGTAATCCGTTTTCAGAAATTTTTTGTTTTGCAGGTGGATTTTCAAGATAATTAGGAATTCTATCAGTCAGTCTAGTAGAATATTGAGAAATTAATTCATTTTGATAAAATACCCCTATAGGAATTTTTTGCCCCCATTCTAGAGATTTAATCAAAGCTTGAGACAATTTTTCATTAACTTCTGACTCATCATCATAATGTACCATAGGGTCAAAATGCATATCTTCAAGTTTATAGATTCTAGAGTGTCTTTCCATAGATTCTTGTGCTAAATCTACTCCCGCATACCAATCTCTTGTGTTGATATCATTGTAAGTTGGACATGGTTGTAACACGTCAAGGAAGGAAAGACCTTTGTGACGAACAGCTTTGATGATCAGATCTTTCAGATGTCTAACATCATAGGAATAGCCACGTGCTACAAATGTAAACCCACTGGCGACTGCCAATCCAATAGGATTTACGTTATAGTTGGTGTTTGGAGATGGGAGTGATTTTGTTTTCTCACCAAGCTTTAGTGTTGGGGAAGCTTGTCCTTTAGTTAACCCATATACACCATTATCAAATATGATGTAGGTCATGTCAATATTGCGTCTTCCTGCTGCAACAAAATGACCAGCTCCTATTCCTAATCCGTCTCCATCACCGCCGACTGCTACAACGGTCATTTCAGGATTTGCGAGTTTTCCACCTTGGGCAAAAGTTAAAACTCTTCCATGTAGGGTGTGAACACCATATGTGTTGATAAAATGAGATGTCTTTCCAGAACAACCAATGCCAGAAAAAATAGTTGCTTTATCACGTTCTATCCCCATTTCTGCCAATGCCATTTGTAGCGCATTAACTATTCCAAAATCCCCACACCCAGGACACCAATCATTGTGTACTTCAGTTTTATAATCAGCAAGTTTAAGCGCCATGACTTAAAACCTCTCTTTTGTTTGCTTTATTTTCAACTATCTTTTTTAATGAATCATAAATTTCAGTACTAGTCATTCCTCTTCCAGTATATTTTAGTATAAAATAATCAATTTCTCGAGAAATATTTTGCTTGAAAATCTTGCCTAACTGGCCTGAATGATTTGCTTCAATATCAATGATAGTTTTTGTATTTTTTAAAAGAGATGAAACATAATCAGATGGGAAAGGATGAATTAATTTAATTTGAATAAATCCAATATCAATTCCCTCTTTTTTAAGCATGGAAATAGCATCTAAAATTGGACCCTTAGTAGAACCCCAAGAAATTATAGTATAATCAGATACGCCAAATGAAACTACTTGTTCATCATCTGGAATTCTACTTAACACCAAGTCTAGACGAGACATTCTTTTATCCATCATTTTGATACGAATCTGAGGATCTTCCGTAATATGGCCAAATTCATCTGATTCATCACCAGTATTCCAAAAAACGCCATTATCTAATCCTAATCTAGAGCGGGGAGAAATTCCATCATCAGTGAAAGCAAATCGCTTGTATTCTCCTTCAATTTTATCTAATAATAGTCCTCTATCAATTGAAACCTTTTGAGGGTCAAATTTTTTGCATGTTACAACAGAACTTGAAAGAAATTTATCCATCATATGAATAACTGGAATTTGATAGATATCTGCATAATTAAAACATCGCCCTGTATCATAGAAACTTTCTTCTATATCGCCTGAAGCATAAACGATTTTTGGAAAATCACCATGACCAGCATGGACTGCAAAAAGGAGGTCATCTTGTCCGTGCCTTGTAGGAAGTCCTGTTGAGGGTCCACTTCTTTGATACAAAGTAATCACAATTGGGACTTCATTAATTCCAGCCCAACCTAGTGCTTCAGTCATTAATGCAAAACCAGGTCCAGAAGTCGATGTAGAAGCACGCGTACCAGTTAAGGCAGCACCAATCATCATACCCATTGCAGAAATTTCATCTTCAGTTTGGATAACAATGGTCGAACCAGGTCTATCATTTTGAATTTCCAAGAGTTCATGTGATTCAAGATATACACTTTCGTCAGAAGCAGGAGTAATAGGATAGTACGATTGGAATCTACAACCGCTAACCATTTTTCCTATAGAAGTTCCAAAATGACCCTGAACAAGAATGGTGTCAGGTCGTTTGGCAGTACCAGTTAAACTATATTGAAAATTATCGAATTTTGATTTAGCATAATCATAGGCATAATTTGCTGCTTGCTTATTAATTTCTGCTATCTGGGATTTTTTTGAAAAAATTGAATCAATAGATTGGAGTAAAGGATCTAGAGGCATTTTGATTAATCCTAGTGATAACGAAACTGCAAGTACATTAAACATTCTAACTAGTCCTTTTAGTTTTGGATTTTCTGTCTCTTCCGCAAGATTAGATAGGATTTCTCGAAAAGAAACAGGATAAAGATTAACGCCTTTCTCTTTTGCAATCTCAAGGACTCCAGTGATGGTAAAAGGCTTATTTTTAAAGGTTAATTCTTTATGTAATCTTTCTTTAAAATAAGTATCAAGAGTATGTACTTCATCAGTAGTTATTTTATCCAAATCAGAATCGTAAATTATTCCACCGTCTTTAGAAACTTCATTAAAATGTCTAAAAATTGTTTCAGCATCAAAAGATGCCATTAATGTGATGTCATTTACATTTGAATGAATATCTTTATCAGAAACTCGGACTACAAAGTAACTATGATCACCCTTAATATTGGAATAAAATTCTCGTTTACCAAAAATTTGATACCCTGTTTGGGCACAAACTTTAGAAAAAACATTAGCCCCAGAGTCTACCCCACTTCCTTGTGGACCTCCAATTAACCAAGTAAAATCAACAGAACTCATATACAATCATCTCATTTTTGAGTATTAATAATGTGGTGAACTAATTCTGCTAACCACCAGTAGCTGAATCAAACAATGCGCATTCACATTTGTCTCGCTCACCACAATAGGGACAGACGCAACCACATTTTTCAATAGAATTACCACATTCAATACAAATTGCAAATTCCTCTTCTTCGATCTTTGACATCTTGATTATCTAGAAAGAAATCGTATAAATGGTTTGAGATAAATCTCATGAGTAATGGGAAAAAAACGAATTTTCCTCACCAGAACAATTCATCACTTTGCGTTGAAAAAATTAAGAAGTAGATATCAGGTTGAAATCCATACAGGTAAAATTCCAATTTCGCAAATAAAATTACGAGATAAAATAGAAAATATTGAAGGATTGATTTGTTTTCCATATGACAAAATTGGCAGTGATTTGATAGATGCTGCAAAAAATCTCAAAGTTATCAGCACTTATAGTGTGGGTTTTGATCATATTGATACACAATATGCAAAGAAAAAGAAAATTCGTGTAGGATATACTCCAGAAGTACTTACGGACGCAACTGCAGATTTGACATTTTCCTTGATGTTGGATGTTGTACGTAGAGTGTCTGAAGGTGATAGAATAATCAGAAATGGAAAATGGAGGCAAATTTATGGTGCATTCGATTATGTGGGAATGGATCTTAGGGGCAAAACATTGGGAATTTTTGGATTAGGAAGAATTGGTAGTGCTTTTGCAAAACGTGCAAAATCATTCGATATGAAAATAATATATCATAATAGAAAACCTATTTCTAAAAATAAAGAAAACAGACTTGGATTAAAGTATGTTACATTAAACAAACTAATAACTCAAAGTGACATAATTTCAATTCATGCTCCACATACAAAAGAAACAGATCAATTATTTGATATGAAAATTTTTAAAAAAATGAAAAAATCTGCATTTTTAATCAATACATCACGAGGTAAAATTATCAATGAAATAGATCTTGTTATAGCACTAAATAAAAAAATTATTGCAGGTGCTGCTCTGGATGTTTATGGATCAGAACCGATTAATGAAAATCATCCATTAACAAAAATACAAAATGTTGTTTTGACACCACATATAGGAAGTTCAACAAAGGAAACAAGAGTAAAAATGGCAGAAATCACAGTAAAAAATTTGAATTTAGGCATTAGTGGAAAAAAACCCATTTACTCAGTAGGGTATTAAAAATTAATTAGGATTTATCCTCATATTACATAAAAAACTGTGAAGTTTTTATATGAAGATTATAACCTAAAATAGATTGAAAAAATTTAAACACACAAATGAAGAATTAGAATTAGCTAAACAGCAATCTGAAAAAGAAAAGAAGAAAAAACAATTAGAAGAATAAAAAAGTTTTTCTCCTTGTCATTTTCAGACAAGGTATTTTTTTAAAACTGAATTTTTAAACCATATTTTTTACATAATTTTTCATACATTTTTTTTCTCTCAAAGTTAAGATTATTAGCGTGATCATACATTTTTGTAAAAAATGCACCCAAAATTCGTTCTCCATTTTGATCAAAAAATTGGACGCTAAAGCTTGTACGATTAGGTTTTTCTTCTACAATAAACTCAGCAATTTGTATCAATTCAGAGTTAATGTGCATGTGAGCTGGTCCATCATGGTCACCAATTGTAATCCATATTTCTTTCTGTTTAATGTGTAGGGAATTACTTCTGATTTCAGAGACAGCGACGTTGTTTTTTATAATCAATAAAACATCATCAATTTTTAATAAATCAGATAAAATATCCAAAAGCAATATAATATGATTAAAAAGAAATTATTTCAATTTTTATGAACATTATGGGTCTAATTGGACAAAATCATCCGGATCGCCACGTATACAGTCAGTCCCAACGGGTTTTAAAGGAGAGAAACTGATTTTTCCACTAGGTATTTTATCTTGGTTCTGGAGAAATTGAATTTTTCCTAAGACTATTTGTTTATGTTTATCGCATGTAACTCCAACCATGTATTCATCTTTTTCTACCACAACAGACACAACAAATTCTGGTGGATTGACACATTGATTTCCATTTTCCATAATTGAGCATCTGTCAGGCAGCATATCAAGAATTGTATTTTATAAGATATTAATCTTGATTGTGGTATATTCAATTTAATATTGACGATGGAGAAATAGAAACGCATTGACTAATACTTTTGATCTTGTAATTATTGGTGGAGGAATACTAGGTACATCGATTTCATATTTTCTCTCTTTTTTAAATAAATCAAAACAAATTGCAGTAGTAGACCAAGCGCACAGTGTTGCATTTCATACAAGTGGAAGAAACACGGGAAAAGTTCATGCCCCATACCTATATGATCCTGAGAGAAAAAAGATTTTTGCAAAAGCAGCCTTTCACGGTTATGAAATGTGGGAAGAGTACGCTAACCTAAAAAAATTACCATTTAAAAAGGATGGTGTGATAGAGATAGCTCTTGAGGAGAAAGAAACCAAAGTACTTGAAAAATATCTGAAATGGGGAAAACAAAACGGACTACAAGATAATGACATCAAATTGATTGATAAAAATGAATTGAAAAAAATAGAACCTGAAATAAAATGCGAGTCTGCACTCTATGTGTACAAGGATGGTTCTGCGAATTATTCTAAATTTACTGACTCTGTGATGAGAGACAGTACAGAAAACGGAATTAAGTTTCTTTTAGATAGTAAAGTAACAGATATCAAAAATGTTGATGGCAAGTGGAAAATTATATTAAACAAACAACAGGAAATTATCGCAAATTATATTATCAATGCAGCAGGAGGCGAAGCAATAGACATTGCACATAAAATTGGAATTGCAGAGAGATTTACAGATGTACATTTCAGAGGAGAATATTGGAAAACTCCTAAAGAATATCATAATTTGACAAAAACAAGTGTATATTCCGTACCAGAATATCCAGATTATCCATTTTTAGATCCACATTGGATTATTCGAGTTGATGGAAGTTGTGAAATTGGACCAAATGCAGTTCCGGTGTTTAGTCCATATGGCTATAATAAAATAGAAAATATTAAAGAATTTATTCCAAAAATGTTGGAAATGCTTAGGTCTGGTGCAAGAAAGACAATATTTGATAAACAGTTTCAGGAACTCGCAATAAATGAAATTAGATCCTCAATGTCAAAATCAATAATGATTAATAGAGTTAAGCGGTTCTTGCCAAAAATCGATACTGAAAAAATTACAGAAAAAGGAACAGCGGGAATTAGATCCTCAGTAATAGATGAAAATGGAAAATTTGTTCCAGATGTAATTTTTAAAAACAATTCAATGTCTTTTCATATTTTGAATTATAATTCTCCAGGAGCTACAGGAGCTTTACCATTTTCTGCATATATTGTCAATAATCTGAACAAACAAGGACTGTTTGAAAGTAAGAATCAAGATGCACAGTGTGGACCTTGGAAATTTAGTGAGATTATTGAAAAATTAACATTATAAGGACTGGCGCCGGGAGGGAGATTTGAACTCCCGTTCCCTTGCGAGAACGCGCTTTATGGTGAATTATTTCCAGGCGCGCGCCCTACCAGGCTAGGCGACCCCGGCACTTGTCTTTCGACAAAGTAATTCCTCAAAATTTGATTATATATTGTGTTACTTAGAATTACAAAAAGTTACTTCCAAATATTAACAATTACTGATTTTTCTACGTTGTTTCCTAGAGAATCAATTCCATTTGAATTAATTTTGTAAAGACCTTCTAAAACATGAGCATTGTCATTTTTTATTTGGTCCCAAACATATACAATTTCTTCTCTTGGTTCTAGGATAGTAGGCACTTGAGAGACTGGCGGAGAATATATCATAATGCCAAACAATCCAGTTATCTTCAAACCATAAGATGTGTCTGAAAAAGTAATCTGCGTGGTTCCAGAATTGACAATAGTTATTTTAATTTTTTCATCTTTCTTAAAATCAGATTTTTCGGTTACTATGGAAATTGAAGGTCCATCTACGAATACCAGTTGATTAGTATTTTTTATTTCGTGTAGATAAAATCCAAAAATAAAACCTGCCAAAATCCCAACACAAATAAAAATTACAAGACTCCTCGCTAACAATTATTCAAGAGTCTTTAGTTCGATTTTTTAATCCTTTGGAGAAGGTTTTGTTCTCCATTTCTTTGGATATGTGTTAGGAGCCATAATAATTCGTTTTGTTTCAAATGCATATCCTTTTGTTGCATCACGTATTTCTTCTTCAGACATCATTGATTCAGCTAAAGCCACCGCTTCGCCTTTTTGAGTATAAATTCCTACAATGTCTCCTTTTCTGAGATTAGGAGAGATTTCCAATACGCCAGGAATTGCAAGTTGCGCGCCATGACACATGGCATCCACTGCAGAATCACGAATCACTACAGATTTTAATTCACTCAAAGCATATTCAACAGGTTTAATCATTTTCATAAGTTTAGTATCATCTTTTTTTTCTTCCCAAAGTGCAAAAGCATTTGCAAGTTCATGCAAAGTTACCAAACCATCAGACTCATAGAATTGATCGACTCTTGTTCTTCTCAACTCTATCATAGTAGCTCCAGGACCAAGTATCTCTCCTATATCATAGTAAAGTTTTCTAATGTATGTTCCAGCTTCACACAAGATACGAGTTAAGAGTAGTCTTTCTTTTTGCTCAAGAAGTTCTAATTCATAGATAGTTCTTGTTCTAGTTTGTCTAAGGACAGAAGAACGTTGTGGAGGTTTCTGGAAAATCTCTCCTCTGAACATATCAAGAACGGCATCAAGTTTTTCTTTTGAAGGAAGAGAATGTATTCTTCCTAGTGCATGATATTCTTTCGGGCCATAAAGTAATACTCCAAGTGCCTTTGTTGCTTCTCCAAGACCTAGAGGTAGAACTCCTGAAACTTGAGGATCAAGAGTTCCACTGTGTCCAATCTTTGGAATTTTTAGGATTCTTTTTGTCCAAGCAACTGTTTCGTGACTAGTTGGACCTGGAGGTTTGTCTAGAATTATCAAACCATAGTTAAGTAATTGTTCAAGAGTTCTTTTATCATAATATGTTCCGTAAGCGTCATCTGTGATATCCTGATCAATTACAATTAGATTTTGTAGTTGTTTTAGAATCATTGTGATTTCCTCACAGTTTCTTTGGCAATATCAATTACTTGAGTTGCATTAAGATCATCAGTGTCTATAATTTTATCAAACACAGACATATCATTTCCAAAATCAAAATGATATAATTTCTTGTATAATACTCTGTTTTTATCATATCTTAATTTTGTTATCTCGTACGCTTCTTGTGAAGTCATGTTATCTCTTGTTTGCATTCTTTTTGAACTACTATCATGAGAACCAGATAACCAAATTTTGATCCCATTTTCAACTAACCATGGAAGAGTATAACTTGTAATAACCATTCCACCATTGTTAAAAAGTTGGATTAATCTATCATCAACTTTCTTATCAAATTCAGAATTAATTTCTCGTTGCCTAAGAA
>Ga0315273_10002470_pt1 | contig 21848 bp, 19 predicted proteins | sample YL17G02_0_MG_FD_205753 | JGI IMG/M metagenome (GOLD analysis project Ga0315273, IMG submission 205753) | Sediment microbial communities from Yellowstone Lake, YNP, Wyoming, USA - YL17G02_0 | ecosystem: Environmental > Aquatic > Freshwater > Lake > Sediment | place: USA: Wyoming | collected... | reverse complement strand
ATGGGGAAGGTCCGCTTTTAATCATTGCTGGCGCAGGAACGGGTAAGACTACCGTAATTACGCGTAGGATTGCTTGGCTCTTATCCGAAGGCCTGTGCAAGACCGATGAGATACTCGCGCTTACTTTTACGGATAAAGCAGCCCGAGAGATGATTGAACGGGTGGATATTCTTGTTCCTTATGGGTATACAGATATATGGATATCTACCTTCCATGCCTTTGGAGACAAGCTGTTACGTGAAAATGCTTTGGTTGCCGGTATCAATCCTGACTTTAAGGTGCTTACCCGACCCGAATCAGCAGTCTTTTTCCGTGAGCATCTTTTTGAGTTTAACCTCTCCTATTATCGGCCCTTAGCTGAACCCACCAGGTTTATCGAAGCCTTGATATCCTTATTTAGCCGGGCCAAAGACGAGGATGTCTCACCTCAAGAATATTTTTCTTTTGCCCAAGATTTGGTGATTAAGGCAAAAAATACACCTGAGGATTTAGTGCTTCAGGAAGAAGCGCAGCAACAAATTGAGCTTGCCCAGGCTTATATAAAATATCAGGAACTTTTAGCCAAAGATGGTTTAGTTGATTTTGGAAATCAGTTTCACCTTGCACTTAAACTTTTAAGAGAACACCCCTTAATCTTGAAGAAATATCAAAAGCAGTTTAAATATATTCTCGTAGACGAATTTCAAGATACAAATTATGCCCAGTTTCAAATTGTAAAGCTATTGGCAGCTGAAACGAAAAATATTGCTGTGGTCGCAGATGATGACCAGTGTATCTATCGCTGGAGAGGAGCGGCTTATAGTAATGTTTTGAATTTTATGGAGAGTTTTCCCGAAAGTAAAAAGATTAGTCTTATTCAAAACTACCGTTCAGGACAGGCCATACTTGATGGCGCATACCAACTTATCCAGCAGAATAACCCTGAGCGTTTTGAGGTTAAGGCTAATATTAATAAGAAGCTTGTAGCCGCCAATGGCACAGGTAATCCTGCCGAGCATAAGCATTTTGAGACCAATTCCCAGGAAACAGACTGGGTTGCCCAGTTTATTAAAGATAAAATGCAATCTCCAGATTTCAAATATAGAGATTTTGCGATTCTGGTGCGTTCGAATTCCGATGCCCAACCCTATTTGCAATCCCTGAACATGCAGGATATACCCTGGCAATTTAGCGGCAACCAGGGGCTTTATTCCCGGGAAGAGGTTAAGCTCTGTATCAGTTTCTTGCGCGTCATTTCTAATCAGGCGGATTCCTTAAATCTTTATTATCTAGCGAGCTCTGTTGTTTACGGCTTAAATTTGGCGGATTTAACTCTGTGCATGCATTATGCCAATCGCAGAAATAAGTCTTTATATTCTGTGTTTAAAAATATAGATGACATACCGGAACTTGCGGAAGTAAGTTCAAAATCTCGTGATAAAATAAAAAAGATTCTTGAGAATTTGGATAAATTCCTGAATGTTTCTCGCCAGGAGACAACCGGAAGGCTTTTATATACTTTCTTGACCGAGACCGGATATCTGAAAAAACTTACCCGCCAGCAAAGCCTGGAAAGCGAAGCCAAAATTCAGAACCTGGCTAAATTTTTTAATATCGTACGCGATTTTGAGTTGGTTGCCCAAGAAGACCGCGTGATATATTTTACTAATTATCTTAATCTTTTAATTGAGGCTGGCGATGACCCGCCTACCGTGGAAGCAGATTTAGATACCGACGCTGTAAACGTACTTACTATTCATAAGGCTAAAGGCCTAGAATTCAGGGTCGTGTTTTTAGTCAGCCTGGTTAACGGCCGGTTTCCTGTTCCACGGCGAAGACAACCCATTGAATTGCCCGATGTTTTAATTAAGGAAATACTGCCTATGGGTGATTTTCATCTTCAGGAGGAACGCCGGCTTTTTTACGTAGGCATGACTAGAGCAAAAGAAGCATTATATCTTACTTCAGCCTCAGATTACGGTGGTCAACGCACCCGCAGGATCAGTCAGTTTGTAATTGAAGCATTAGGTAAAGAGGTGGCAGAGAAGGAAAAGATTAAAGCTAAAGCTATCCAGGAGATCCAGCGTTTTGCGCCAGCAAAAGCTGCGAAAAAAACTAAAAAGGAAAAGACACCTCAAGATAAAGTGATTAGTTTAAGTTATTATAAGATTGATGATTATTTAACCTGCCCTTTAAAATACAAATACGTAAATATTCTACGCGTTCCGATTATGGAACATCATACAGTTGTTTACGGACGGGCGATGCACGATGCGGTATGTAAATTCTTTCAATATAAGTTGTCAGGAAAAATAATGGAATTGAAAGTGCTACTGGATACCTTTAGCAAAAGTTTTGACCCTCAAGGCTTTTTAGATGAGAAGCACCAAGAGGAGCGATTCCGCATTGGCAGTGAAGCATTAGTCAGGTTTTATAATTCTGAAAACACCAAAGACGCAAAACCTTTATATATCGAAAAAGAGTTTTCCTTTATGCAAGAAAATAACAAGATTACCGGCCGCTTTGATAGAATAGATATTGAGCAAGACGGAGCAGTGATTATTGATTTTAAGACTTCGCAGATCTCCAAGCAAGAAGATGCGCAGAGGCGCACAAAGGAGAGCCTGCAGCTGGTTTTGTATGCGCTTGCTTATAAGAATATAAATAAAAAATTACCTAAACGTGCTGAGTTACATTTTTTAGAGTCAGGGCTTATAGGAAGTACGGTGATTGAGGAAGAGGATCTTCAGAAAATTACTGAGAAGATTAGAGAGGTTTCCGCGGGCATCCGTAAACAAGATTTTCCCGCTACTGCCGCTTATATGTCCTGCACGTATTGCGCCTACAATCAAATTTGTCCTTCTGCTGAGCTCAGGTAGAGTATAATTTAATTGCAAGAATTTAATTTTGGCAGTAAAATAATGAAACTAATTTAAACACACTCAAATCAAGGAGATAGGCTATGAAAATTAGAGAAATAAAAGTTGAGGAGTTAAATACTAAAGAATTTATTTCAGAAAGAACCCAAGAGATTTATTCTTTAGTAGGCAAAGGATTAGCTATTAATGCCTTATCAGGAGGAGTGGATTCTTCAACGGTTACTATGTTGGGTCATAAGGCGTTAGGTAAAAGGCTAAGAACATATTTCATTAATAATGGTTTAATGCGTCAGGATGAGCCCCAAAAGATTGTCTCATTGTTTCAAAAATTAGGAGTTCCTGTAGAGATTATTAATGCCCAAAAGAAATTTTTCCAAGCCCTTAAAGGTATTGCTGACCCTGAGGAAAAAAGAGAGGCTATTACCCAGACATTTTACAAAGATGTTTTTGGTAAACTTGTTAAGGAAAGTAAAGCAAAATATCTCTTACAAGGAACAATTCTGACTGATGTGGATGAAACCGTTGCCGGAATCAAAAGGCAGCATAATGTTTTTGAGCAATTAGGAATTGACCCTAAAAAAGCCTTTGGCTATAAAATTATCGAACCCTTGGTGCAATTGCGTAAGGACGGAGTAAGGAAAGTAGCCGAAGATTTAGGATTACCTGAGTCAATATACAAAAGAATGCCCTTTCCCGGGCCAGCATTATCTACGCGGGTAATCGGAGAAGTAACCCTGGAAAGAATAGAAACAGTTAGACTTGCCACCGCCATCACTGAAGAAGAGTTGGTTTTTATCAATGCCTTTCAATATATGGCTATTTTGCATCAAGACAGAGTTACGGGCATCCGAGATGGTAAAAGAGATTTTGGTTTACAAATTGAGATTAGGTGTTGGGACAGTATTGATGCCCGGAATGCCCGGCCTACAAGGTTACCTTATGAAGTTTTAGATCGCTTGGCACACAGGATTATTAAAGAAGTCCCCGGTGTAGTGAGTGTTACTTACAATATAACTTGCAAACCACCATCAACTATGGAGGCAGTGTAAAGGTCCAAAAGTCCTCTCTAAAGTTAATCCCTTGGTTATAAATTTTAAGGATAAGAAGTTTGTTCAACTTCCTATTTTGATACAGTAGTTTGTTAAAATTATGATTTCACTGATTAAATTCAGATTTCACAGATTATTTATCGACGAGATAATATGTTGAATCTGTTTTAAAATCTGTGAAATCAACCTTAAGGGATAAGATAGTTGTATTATACTGCTTGGTAAAAAGTTACATAATTTAGACTGCTAAAAATAGTAAAAATTTGCCAAAGTACTATTTTGATAATACAATGTTTAAAGTAATCCTCTATATAGCAATAACCTTTATTTTACTGACAGTTTATATTAAATATTTAGAGAGCCGGGGCATATTCTTTCCCACAAAGAACGTTGAGCTTACGCCGAGCGCTATCGATCTTTCATTTGAGGATATCTATGTAGATACAGATGATAATATTAAAATACACGGATGGTTTATAGTTAATAGTAGCGCAAAATATACTCTGCTTCTTTTACATGGAAATGCCGGAAATATTGGCGATAGGTTTGATAAGATAGGCCTACTTCACGGTTTAGGTATGAATATATTTATTATTGATTACCGAGGATTTGGGAGAAGTCAAGGGAAGGTATCTGAAGCCGGTGTATACCTTGATGCTAAGGCAGCCTACGATTATTTGATTAATAGTCGCAAAATTAAACCTGAATACATCATATTATATGGTGAATCCATAGGTAGTGCGGTAGCGATAGACCTTGCCTGGACCAAAAAGACTGGTGGTTTGATTGTTGAAGGGGCATTTAGTAAAGGCAGGGATATGGCGAAAAAGATTTATCCCTTTTTGCCCGCATTCCTTTTTTCTAATATATTTGATTCTTTGTCAAAAATTAAGAAAGTTAATGTCCCAAAATTATTTATTCATAGCGAGAATGATGAAATGATTCCCCTTAGTTTAGCTGAGAAACTTTACCATGCTGCACCTCAGCCAAAGCGATTTGTAAAAATAATAGGTGGGCATAATACTGCTTTTTTAGATTCTCAGCCAGTTTTTCTTGCTGCGGTTGGTTCATTTATGAAAGAACTGTCGATAGATGTAAAATGAAGATCATTAATGAAATACTAAAGATAAACACAAAAGGTAATCCTGATTTGCTTAATATAACTAAAGATGTAGAAAAGTGCTTGAAGGTCTCAAAACTTAAACGCGGAAGCGTAACAGTCTTTATTATTGGTTCAACTGCCGCAATTACCACATTTGAATACGAACCCGGATTGATAAAAGATGTCCAGGACCTTTATGATAAGCTCATACCTTTAAATAAACATTATTCTCATGATGATACCTGGGGTGATGCCAATGGATTTAGCCATTTAAGGGCAGCTCTCCAGGGTCCTTCTTTAAACATTCCCTTTGAAGATGGTCAACTGTTACTCGGCACCTGGCAGCAGATAGTCCTGGCAGAATTTGATAATCGGCCAAGGGCCCGCAAGATAGTCATTCAGATTATAGGAGAATGAATTTATTGACACGTAGCCCAAATTAGAATATAATAAATTTTAAAGAATAAAGGAGGTGAAAAAGATTGGTTTTAGTTAAAGATAAAAAATCAAAGATTATTGATGCCTTTAAGGTTCACAGCCGTGATACTGGCTCGGCAGAGATACAGGTCGCCCTTTTAACCGAGAGGATTAATATCTTAAGTGAACACTTTAAACACCACAAGAAGGATTTTAATTCCCGCCGGGGACTTTTAACGCTTGTAGGTAGGCGCCGCAGGTTCCTCAATTATCTCAAGAGCAAAGACATCAAGAAATACGAAGAGGTCTTAGATAAACTTAGCTTGAGAAAATAGCTCGGTTATTCAATCCTTAAATTAAAGGTGAATTTATGCAAGATAGTATAATGAAGATTAAATTTGGAAATAACGATTTAATTTTAGAGACAGGTAAGATTGCCAGACAGGCTAATGGTTCAGTTACTGTTCAGTACGGTGGAACCGTGGTCTTGGTAACTGCCTGTATGTCTAAAGAACCCAAAGAGGGACAGGATTTCTTTCCTTTGACCGTAGAATATCAGGAAAAAACCTATGCAGCGGGAAAGATACCCGGAGGTTTTTTTAAAAGGGAAGGTCGTCCCTCGGAGAGTGAAATTCTAACTGCCCGTCTTATTGATCGGCCAATCAGGCCACTTTTTCCCAAAGGGTTTTTGAATGAAGTTCAGATTATGGCTATTGTTTTATCTAGTGACGGAGAAAATGACCCGGATGTTTTTTCAGTAATTGGCGCATCCTTAGCTTTATCTATATCCGATATTCCATTTAATGGACCATTGGCTTGTTGTCGTGTAGCCAGGGTGAATAATCAATTTATTCTTAATCCTACCTATGCAGAATTAGAGAATTCAGATTTGGATGTGGTAGTGGTGGCGAATCTTAAAGGTATAGTAATGCTTGAGTCTAAGGCCAAGGAAGTATCTGAAGAGGTTTTTCTTGCCGCAGTTAAATTTGGTTTCGAAAATCTTAAAGAAATAATCCATGTGCAGGAAGAATTTATTCGACAATACGGAAATTCGAAGGTAAATCTGGAGTATAAGATAATAGACCATGTTTTAAAAAACAAGGTTGAGGAGTTATCCCGAGAAAGATTAAAAGAAGTTTATAAATTAAGCAAGAAAGAAGAGCGCGAAGAAGAGATTGATTTATTATCTAAGGATTTAGAAGCTAAACTTACTCAAGAGGGTTATTTGGCTTCGGATATAAAGATGGCTTTAGTCCAGATAGAAAAAGAACAGGTAAGAAAGAGAATACTCGAAGAGGATGCGCGTATCGATGGCCGAAGATTTAAGGAGATTCGGCCAATTAATTGTGCGGTTTCGGTATTGCCCCGCACTCATGGCTCAAGCCTCTTTACCCGCGGCCAAACCCAAAGTTTAGCAGTGACTACCTTGGGTACAGGCGAAGATGAACAGCTTATTGAGGCTTTGGAGGGCGAGAAGTATAAATCCTTTATGTTGCATTATAGTTTTCCGCCGTTCAGTGTCGGCGAGACTGCGCCGGTGCGTGGGCCGGGAAGGCGAGAGATTGGACATGGCGCTTTAGCCGAAAGGGCGCTTTTGGCAGTAATGCCTTCTAAGGAAGCGTTTCCTTATACAATAAGAGTAGTTTCGGAAATCTTAGAATCTAACGGTTCATCAAGTATGGCTACGGTTTGTGCAGCCACTTTATCCTTAATGGATGCAGGTGTGCCGATCAAGGATGCGGTAGGAGGTATTGCTTTAGGCTTAATTAAAGAAGAAGCCAAGACGCTCATCCTAACTGATATCACTGGACTCGAAGACCATTTTGGAGATATGGATTTTAAAGTAGCGGGTACTAAAACCGGAGTTACTGCGGTGCAATTAGATTTAAAGATAGATGGTGTTGATTTAAACCTGTTAGATAAATGTCTCTTGCAGGCAAAAGAGGCAAGACTCTCTGTTTTAGAGAAAATGCAGCAAGCGCTCTCTGCCCCGCGTCAAGAATTGTCGTCTTATGCCCCGCGGATAGAGATAATTAAGGTAAGGCCAGAAAAGATCGGCGAACTGATTGGGCCAGGTGGTAAAACCATCAAAAAGATTATTGCCCAGACCGGGGCGAGTATTGATATCCAGGAAGATGGTAGTGTTTTGATTGGCTCAAATGACGTCTCTAAGTGTAAAGAGGCAATCGAGATGATTAAGGCCATAACTGATGATATTGAGATAGGCCGTATATATATAGGTAAGGTAAAACGCATTATGCCATTTGGCGCATTTTGTGAAATCGCGCCAGGCAAAGAAGGGCTAGTGCATGTCTCTGAATTAGCTAACCACTTTGTCAAGGAGGTAGACCAAGAGGTTAAGATAGGAGATGAAATCAAAGTTAAGGTTATTGGTATAGACGAATTGGGCAGAGTTAATTTAAGTAAAAAACAAGCGCAGCCAGAAAATTCTGATCCTGGAAAATAAGTTATCTGCCCGAACTTACCCCTCACCCAGATACAAAGTAGCGTCTCTGTGTAGTAACTGGGTGAGGGGTTAATTCGCAGACGGCTTCGCCTACGACTTACGTCACTGGCGTTCCGTAAGTCGTCTGCTCATTAAAAATGAGAGAAAGAAGATTAGCTGAAGTTAAAGGTATTATCTTATTAGCCATAGGCCTGATGATTTTAGCCAGTCTAATAAGGTTTTCAATTCTTGACTCCTCTTTTTATACCTCACATCCGAACATCCCGCCAAATAATCTTCTTGGGGTTTTTGGTGCTAATCTGGGAGTAATAATTGTATTTTTATTTGGCAGGTTTACCAGTTTTATCATTCCTTTATTGGTTATTCTGTTTGGGATTAAATTTTTCCGACAAGAAAAGCCCTATTTAAGTATACCTAGACTTATAGGGATGATGATTTTGTTATTATCTATAAGTTCTCTTATCGGAATGTTTAATTTAAAAAATGCATATTTTAAATATTATTATGCCGGATTTTTGGGTTTTATTACCTCTAATTTTATTACGGCATATTTTAGTCGGTTAGGTGGCTATATCGTCTTTATTACGCTTATCATCTTATCGCTGGCCTTGGTTACCGAGATTCTAATCTCCTCGCTTTTTTATAAAATTATCAATAATATCAAATCCATAATTAGGCCAGTTTTTAGATTTAGAAAGAAGGAAAAAACCTTTCCGGAAATTAAATCTGGTATTACTCCTAAGAAAGAACCCAAGGAGTCTTTGATTTCAGAGGTAAAACCTAAAATTGCTGTGTCTGAAGATGTACCGGTAAAGCCTAAAATCCAAATTAAGACTAAGCCGTTGGTATCGGAACCAAAGATAAAACCTAAGGAATTAAAAATTGGTGACTATCATCTACCCTCTCTGGATCTTTTAGAATCGCCCCCACCGCTTGAGGCGAGGCAAATCAAAGAAGACCTTAAGGCCAATGCCCGCATTTTAGAAGAAACCTTAGAAGATTTTGGCATCTCTGTTAAGGTTACTGACATTGAGCGGGGTCCAGTGATTACCCGTTATGAGCTTGAGCCTGCGCCAGGGATAAAATTAAATCGCATTGTCGCTTTAAACGATGATATTGCCTTGGCAATGAAGGCACAGTCAGTAAGGATTATTGCGCCTATTCCCGGTAAGGGGAGAGTGGGCGTGGAAGTTCCTAACACCAAAAGTGTTTTTGTTTATTTTAAGGAGGTGCTCACCTCTCGGGAATTTATAGAGTCTGAATCAAAATTAACCCTTTCTTTAGGCAAGGATATCGCTGGTCAACCAATAGTAGCAGATCTGGATGAGATGCCCCATCTTTTAATTGCGGGTACCACAGGTTCGGGCAAAACAGTATGCGTTAACTCTTTAATCCTTTCTTTGCTTTTTAGGGCTACGCCTCAGGAACTGAAATTCTTAATGGTTGACCCCAAGATGGTGGAATTAGCGCCCTTTAATGGCCTGCCGCATCTTTTGTGCCCAGTGGTTACCGATGCCAAGAAAGCCTCGCATGCGCTTAACTGGGTAGTTAATGAGATGGAAGAGCGTTATCGACTTTTAGCTAAGGTTGGCGCAAGGAATATTGAAGCCTATAACGAGAAGCAGGAGAAGATACCTTATATTGTGGTTATTATTGATGAATTTGCGGATTTAATGAGCGTTTCCCGAGATCAGATTGAGAATGCGATTACGCGTCTGGCGCAACTATCTCGGGCAGTAGGTATTCATTTGATTCTGGCGACGCAGAGACCTTCGGTAGATGTGGTTACAGGAGTAGTGAAAGCAAATTTGCCTGCGCGTATATCATTTAAGGTTGCTTCTAAAGTAGATTCGCGCACAGTATTGGATATGAATGGCGCGGATAAACTTTTGGGAAAAGGAGATATGTTATTTTTGCGTCCGGGAGAATCCAAGCTAATCCGCATTCAGGGCACCCTAGTCAATGATAAAGAAATTGAAAGAGTTGTAGATTTTATTAAGTCCCAGTCCGAGCCGGTTTATGATGAAGAAATCCTGAAAGAACAAAAAAAATCTTACGTTGCTAATGGCGAAAAGGATGAGCTCTATGACGAAGCAGTAAGGGTTATTATGGAAGGCAACCAGGCTTCGGTATCAATATTACAGAGGCGCATGCGTTTAGGTTATACGCGGGCTGCCCGCATTATTGATATGATGGAGCAGGAAGGTCTTATCGGCCCTTTTGAGGGTAGTAAACCACGCAAAATCCTGGTTGATAGAGAAGCGTGGTTAGAGAAAGGCTTAATTCCAGAGGAGGAGGCTAAAGAGTAGATGGAATCTGTTGGTGCGAGATTAAAAAAAATGCGATTACAAAAGGGTCTTAGTCTTGAAGAAGTAAATAAAAAGACCAAGATTCATTTAAAAATCTTAAAGGCAATAGAAGAAGATGCCCTTGTGGATCTCAATCCTGTATATATAAAAGGATTCTTAAAAATATATTGTCAATTCTTAGGCCTCGAACCTCGAGATTTTACCCCGGATTATAAGGAACCGCAGAGCGCAGCAAAACATGCGCCGAATATCCACGGGAAACCTTCATCAACACCTAAGTTAACTACGCTTAAATTTGATTTTTGGGGTTCGAAAATAGTCAAGTTTTTTATTTATGTTTTGATATTTATCCTTTTGTCAGTCGGACTGTTTAAATTGGGTAAGGCTATTTCTTTAAAGCGCAGCTCTTGGACTAAGAAGAGTAATAAGTTATCAAAGCCTTTGAATGTCCCAGCAGAGAAGAAGGCGGCCATTTCTAAAACAGAAAAAAAAGAAACTACTCTCGTCACTGGTAAGCCTGTTTCTGCCGAGGTCTCACCTCAAAAAACTGCTCCTGTTCCTGCGGTAGTGAGATTAGTTATACAGGCTAAAGATAGTTGTTGGGTATCTTTAAAGGTGGATGGCCATGTAGTCTTTCAGAATATTTTAAAAAAGGGAAGGTCAGAGACTTGGCAGGCAAAGGATAAAATAGAGCTTTCTCTGGGTAACGCGGGAGTTGTGGATTTAGAAATAAACGGGAAGTTGATTTCAAACCTGGGCAGAAGAGGCCAGCCACTCAAGGATATATTGATTACCAAAGAAGGCCTAACTGTAGGTAGATGATGGATAAACCTAAGATCGGAATCTTAAGTCTTGGTTGCCCGAGGAATCTAGTAGATTCACAGAGCGTACTCGCTCGCCTTAACTTAAAGAAATATAAAATCGTGGATATGGATAGGGCGGATATCGGTATTGTAAATACCTGCGCCTTTATTCAAGATACGAAAATTGAATCTATAGATGCCATATTAGAGTTGATTGATTTAAAAAAAAGGGGTAAACTAAAAAAGATAATTGTTTACGGCTGTCTCACTCAGCGTTATCAGGATAAATTAAGAAGAGATTTACCCGAAGTAGATGCCTTTGTAGGCAGGATTTCTTTTCCCGCTTACCACAATAACGGGATCCCATCTACGACGGGAAAAGCGGGATCCCTCCTCGTATTAGATGATAGGCGGGAAAATCATAATTTAAAGGAATTTTCTCTAACGCCCCGGCATTATGCGTATCTTAAGATTTGTGAAGGCTGTATTAATAATTGCAGTTACTGTATAATCCCTAAGATAAAAGGGAGATTTACCAGCCTGGATATAGATTCTATACTCGGTAAAGTAGAAATATTGGATAAAAGAAGAATCTCTGAACTCAATATTATCGGTCAAGATATTACAGGCTATGGTATAGATTTGTATAAAGATGCGAGATTAGTTGGGCTTTTAAGAAAAATAGTTAAAAAGATAAAAAATATTGGCTGGCTTAGGTTACTTTATCTTTATCCCAGTAGAGTCACTGACGAATTACTGGAGCTTATCCGTGATGAACCGCGTATCTGCAAATATATTGACTTACCCATCCAACATATTAATGACCGTATCTTAAGATTGATGAATAGAGATACAACCAAAAATGATATTTTAAGGTTAATTGCAAAAATCAGGGAAAAAATTCCTGATGTGGCTATACGCACCTCACTCATAGTTGGGTTTCCTTCTGAGCAAGATGAGGAATTCCAAGAATTAGTTAAATTTGTGGAAGATGTTAAATTTGAAAGACTGGGCACTTTTATTTATTCCCGTGAAGAAGAGACAAAGGCATACAGTCTTAAGAAACAAATTCCCCAAAAAACTAAACTCGAGCGTTTTAATACAATTATGTCCTTACAGAAGAATATTTCTCAGGAGGTTAATCGCAGATTCTTGGGCAGGATTATGGATGTGTTAGTCGAAGAGAGAGAGAGGGATTGTTTCTTGGGCCGTAGTCAGTATGATGCGCCCGAGGTCGATGGGTTGGTTTACATAAATTCTCAAAATAAATTAAATTCAGGTGATTTTATCAAGGTAAAGATTACCGGTACCTTAGAATATGATTTGATAGCAGAGGAAATATAAATGAATATTGCAAATAAATTAACCATGCTGAGGATTATTTTAACTTTTGTATTTATGTTTTTTCTCTTTGCCCACGGGCTTTGGGCAAAGGTTATAAGTCTCGCTATCTTTATCTTTGCAGCTTTATCAGATTTTTTTGATGGCCGGATAGCCCAGAGAAATAATATGGTTACTGACTTTGGAAAACTTATGGATCCCATCGCGGATAAAATCTTGGTCTTGGCAGCCTTTGCTGCTTTTGTTCAGATGCAGTTAATTGAAGCCTGGATGTTCGTGATTATTGTATCGCGAGAGATATTAATCACATCACTACGTTTGTTTGCTTTGAATAAAGGCAAGGTATTATCTGCCACACGGGCAGGAAAACATAAAACTTTATCTCAGATGTTAGTAATATTATCGATATTAATATTTATTGTTTTAAAGGAAGTAAGGTTGAAATTCTTCGATTGGAATCCAGCCTGGGAAAAACTCTTTCGTAACGGTATATATGTCCTCATGTTATTTACCGTTGGGCTTACCCTTTATTCAGGCCTGTCTTATCTTTGGGAAAACCGCAAGATAATCGCCAAATTTTAATTCTTTAAAAGTGAAGATATATAATTTTATTGTAAGAACAATCAGCACTGTTTTTTATGTGGGTTATCTGCCGCTCATACCGGGAACTTTCGGTAGTTTAGCCGGAATTTTTCTATTTTATATAATTAGAGGTAATAATTTTACCTATATATTAATTACTTTGCTTGTGGTTTTCTTGGGGTTTTTGGTATCCGGTAAAGCCGAAAAGCTTTTCCAGAGAAAAGACCCGCCTTTTGTGGTCATCGATGAAGTCAGCGGTATGCTCCTAAGCCTTTTGTTTATACCTTTTGATTCAAGATTTGCTATCTTAGCCTTTATATTATTCCGTCTGTTTGATGCCTTTAAACCATACCCCATAGACAAACTTCAGAATTTAAAAGGAAGTCTAGGGATAATGTGTGATGATCTCGTGGCTGGATTATACACCAATATTGTTCTTCAGATTGTTTTTAGATTAGTTTCTTTTAAGGCTTCGTAGATAGGGCCTTTTGGGGTGAGGGTGCTTTTAAAAAGAGTAATCTTAGTAACAGGAAAGTCCAAATTATCTTTTTCAAAGCCAATCGCTAAATTCTTTAATTCCTGAACTAGTTTAATCCGATTTAGACTTGACCTGGTCCTGCCGATAGTGATATGAGAAGAAAAAGTCCTATCCTCCTTAGGAATACCGACCTTGGAAATTTTATCCTCTAAGGCTTTGGCTATTTCTTTAGTTTCTTTATCCCCCTTTTCGATACCTACCCAGACTACTCTGGGAAAATCTATTTTTGGGAATGCGCCAAGGGAAGATATATTAATGTAAAAAGGATTACTGTTTTTAGCAATCTCATCCATAATTTCGCAAATCCTAGAGAGTTTCTTATCATCAATTTCTCCTAAGAACTTTAAAGTCAGATGAATATTTTGCGGCTCGACCCATTTAACGTCTGCACCAGTGGCCTTTAATTTATTTTGCGCATTGGCCAACGATTCTTTGATTTTACTGGGAAGTTCTATAGCAATGAAAGTCCTCATAAGAGCAATTTCAATAATTCCAAGGCGTTTAAAGCCGCTTGTTTTCTTACAGTATTACGGTTTCCTTTAAAACTAAATCTTTTGCAAATTTTTTTATTTTTACTATCCATAGCAACAAATACCGTGCCAATAGGTTTTTGGGGAGTTGCGCCTTTTGGTCCAGCTATACCGGTTATGCCTATACCAAAGTCAGTTTTGGCGTTTTCTCTTATTGATTTGGCCATTGCCATGGCTACGGGCTTAGAAACCGCGCCATACTTGGCGATAATACGGTAGGGGACCTTTAAGATAGCGCGTTTCGCCTGATTGCTATAAGCCACAATGCCGAGAATGAAATACTGGGAGCTACCCGCTATATCGGTAAAAAGTTTTGAGGTCAGACCTCCAGTGCAGGATTCTGCAACTGCCACTGTTTTCTTGTGTTCTATCAGGAGTAAATGTATTTCATTTACAATATGTTCCATACAAAACAATATTATAGACTAATTTAAAGCTATTGACAAGACAAGAATTTTTGTTATAATATAATACTAGATTAATCTTCGGGGCAAGGTGTAATCCCTGACCGGCGGTTAAGCCCGCGACCCTTGACATCAAAGATGCCAAGGGAGATCTGGCAATATTCCAGAGCCGATGGTAAAGTCCAGATGGAAGGAGATTAATAATTCTTACCCGAAGATCATCTTCGGGTTTTTTAATGACGACACAACTTATGGAGTGGATAGCGAACATAAGTTGTATGTCGGAATTAACCCCTCACCCAGCAGAGATAGACTTTACTGTTTTAGCCTGCTGGGTGAGGGGTAAGTTCGCGCATACAATTTACGTTCACTGCCGTTCCATAAATTGTGCACTCACTTATGTTTAACGCAATTACAGAAATATTAGAAGATTTAAAAAAAGGCAAAATGGTCATTGTGGTTGATGATGAAGACCGCGAGAATGAAGGCGACCTGGTTATGGCCGCATCCTTTGTCAGACCCCAAGATATAAATTTTATGGCTAAGTATGGACGGGGTCTTATCTGCGTGCCCATGGAGGAGGATAGGTTAAAGAATTTAGATTTGGAGTTGATGTTAAAAGACAATGATTTATCTGGCCGCAAAGACAAATTTTCTACTGCCTGGATGATTTCTGTGGATGCAGCTTATGGCATCAGCACCGGCATCTCTGCTTATGACCGGGCGCATACAATAGAGGTATTGATAAATCTTCAGATTAAACCCGAAGATTTAATTCGCCCAGGTCATATCTTTCCCTTAAAGGCACTTAAGGGCGGAGTTTTGGTCAGGGCAGGTCATACCGAGGCAGCGATAGATTTAATGAAATTAGCTGGGCTTTATCCGGCTGGCGTGATATGCGAAATAATGAATGACGACGGTACAATGGCAAGATTACCGCAATTACGTGAATTTTCTAAGCAGTATAATTTAAAGATTTATTCTATCGCTGATCTTATTGAATATCGTCGGCGTTCAGAGAAGTTAATTGAAAGAGTTTCCCAGACTTCCCTACCTACTGAGTCTGGCAGATATAATTTAATTTTGTACCGAGACCTGATTAATAATAAAATTCATGTGGTGCTTAGCATGGGAGAGCTGGTTAATGAGTCGGTACTGGTGCGCGTGCATTCTGAGTGTTTAACTGGAGATGTATTTGGCTCTTTACGTTGCGACTGTGGCCGACAACTTAAAAAAGCCATGCAGATTATTGAACAGGAAAGAAGAGGCGTTATACTCTATATGAGCCAGGAAGGTCGCGGTATTGGTTTAGTGGATAAAATTCGTGCCTATAGCCTACAGGATAAAGGCTTGGATACAGTTCAGGCCAATGAGGCTTTAGGTCACAAGCCCGATTTGAGGGATTATGGGATAGGTGCTCAGATTTTGGTAGATTTAGGCCTAAAAGATATTAGGCTGCTTACTAATAATCCGCGTAAGATTGTGGGCCTGGAAGGTTATGGACTACGCGTTATTGAGCGTATCCCCTTAGAGACCGAACCAAATCCTTTAAACTATAATTATCTCAAGACGAAGAAAGAAAAGTTAGGGCACGATTTAACCATATAAGTGAAGCCTAAACTTATGGAACGCAAGTGAACATAAGTTTATTGGCTGAACTTATCCCCCGCCACTTTTTGTGACTACGGTAGGTTTATTAAATTACGGTTGAGGGGTAGCAATACCGTTAAATTTTATCTTAAGCATTTTTAAAAAGTGGTGGGGGTCAATTCGCACACGCAGTAGCATATTGATAGGAGTGCTATAACTTACTCACACTTCGTGTTCGTAAGTTATGTGCTCATTGAAAGGAGGAGAGAGATGACAAAGGTAATTGAAGGCAATTTAATTGCCAAAGGTAAAAAGTTTGGCATCATTGCCTCGCGCTTCAATGATTTTATTACCAAAGAGTTAGTTTCGGGTTGTTTGGATATTCTGGTAAGACATGGTGCTGAAGATAAAGATTTAGTGGTTACCTGGACGCCGGGCGCCTTTGAGATTCCTTTAGTAGCGCAGAAACTGGCTAGGTCAAAATCATTTGATGCCGTTATTTGTTTGGGTACAGTGATTCGCGGCTCAACCCCGCATTTTGACTACATTGCCTCAGGAGTAGCCAAAGGTATTGCCAGGGTTTCTCAGGATACGGGCCTGCCAGTAATTTTTGGTATTATTACCGCTGACACCATCGAGCAGGCAGTTGAGCGCGCTGGCACAAAAGAGGGTAACAAGGGCAGGGATGCTGCGCTTTCAGCCATTGAAATGGCTAATTTATTAGCGCAACTCAAATAATCTTATTTAAACCAATTTAACCAAACCCACGAGGATGCGTAAACGCAGTCTTTCCAGAGAATTTGCTTTACAAATTTTATACCAGATGGATATTACTAAGGACGATTGCAACCTTTGTTTGGATAGCTTTTGGAATGCGCGCGCTGAAGAGCATATTGAAGAAAATGTAAGAAACTTTACTAATGAGCTGGTCAGAGGGGTAGCCCAGAATTTAAAAGAGATCGATGGCAAAATATCCCAACACGCTGCTAACTGGCAGCTTAAGCGTATGGCGTTCGTAGATAGGAATGTTCTGCGTTTAGGAAGTTACGAACTTATGTTTCGTAGCGATATCCCTCCCAAGGTTTCTATCAATGAGGCGGTTGAACTTGCCAAGAAATATTCTGGTCTTGAGGGCGGTAAATTTGTTAATGGCATCTTAGACAAGATAAAGCCAGAGAAAAAACCATGAGATTCGCCGACCTACATTTACATACCATTTTTTCCGATGGCACCTATACGCCAGATGATTTAATTCGGGAGAGTGATAAGGCCGGTCTTTGCGCCATCTCAGTTGTTGATCACGATATCATTGAGGGCATAGAACCTACTTTAGAAATAGCCAGAAGTAGGAATATTGAGGTCTTACCGGGCATAGAACTCACTGCTGAATACGACGGCACAGAGGTGCATATATTGGGGTATTTAATTGATTACACAGATAAAGAATTAAGAAAAAAATTAGATTCCTTAAAAAAAAGTCGTGTTGAGCGAATTTATAAGATACTGGATAAACTACAAAAAATAGGCATAAACTTAAAGGCGCAGAAAGTATTTGACCTTGCCCCGCAGGGAACTGTGGGAAGGTTGCATATTGCCAGGGCTATGGTTGAAGAAGGTTTAGTAAATTCTACAACTGAGGCCTTTCAAAAATATATCGGGGATAAATGTCCGGCCTATTATTTAGGATTTAGATTATCGCCTTTTGAAGCAATAAGGTTAATTAAGAATGCGGCTGGAATTCCCATCCTGGCACACCCTTATAGTTTAAATAAAGATGATTTAATCCTTAAGTTTATCGAAGACGGGATAATGGGTTTAGAGGTGTATTACCCTGAGCATTCCCAGTCATTGATTAATTTCTATTTAAGTTTAGCTAAAAAGTATAACTTATTAGTTACAGGCGGTTCGGATTGCCATGGCCAAGCCAAGCCCGGGGTTCAGATAGGTTCAATTAAAATACCTTATGAGTTGGTGGAAAAATTAAAGGAAGCAAAAGCCAATATTTAATGATGAAAAAAGATCATATATATTATATGAATTTGGCTATGAAATTAGCCGAGAAGGCAAAGGGCAGGACTTCGCCTAATCCCATGGTCGGCGCTATAGTAGTAAAGGACGGCCGAATCGTAGGCAAGGGTTATCACAAAAAAGCAGGCACAAGCCATGCCGAAGTTATCGCTTTGGATGCGGCAGGCAAAAAGGCCAAGGGGGCAACTTTATATGTAACTTTAGAGCCTTGTGCCCATCTTGGAAGAACCGGGCCTTGCGTGGATAGGATAATTAAAGCTCAGGTAAAAGAGGTTATCGTGGGCATGATTGACCCCAACCCTTTAAATGACGGTAAAGGCATCAATATTCTAAAGCAACAAAGAATAAAAGTTGATGTGGGACTCTTAGAGGATAAATTAAGAAAACTCAATGAATCATTTATAAAATATATCACTAAAAGAAGGCCTTTTGTGACGGTTAAGGTAGCCCAGTCTTTAGACGGTAAGATTGCCACTAAAACCGGTGATTCCAAATGGATAACTTCGGATAGGTCGCGCGGTTTTGCCCACCGCCTGCGCCAGAATTATGATGCGATTATGGTCGGTATCAATACTATCTTAAGAGATAATTCTAAACTTGAGGCCTGGTTTTCCAAAAAACAGCTTATAAAGATTGTTGTAGATAGCCAGTTAAGCACTCCCCAAGACGCCAATATTTTTTCTAAAAATAGTTCGGTAGTCATCGTTACGCTCCCTATTTCGCCTGGCCAGGAGACCGAGAATAGAAAGGTATTAGCTGGGAAGGCTAAGATTTTAGAAGTCAAAGAAAAGGCAGGCCAGGTGAATCTTAGAGATATGATGAAGAAATTGGCACAACTGGAAATTACTAATATCTTGGTCGAAGGCGGTGGAACTCTTATTGGTTCCTTATTTGACGAAGGCCTGGTAGATAAAGTGTTATTTTTTATCAGTCCAAAAATTATCGGCGGTAAAGAGGCAATTAGCTCAGTGATGGGCAAAGGCATATCGCGCATCGATAGCGCCATAAAATTAAAGGATCTCAGTTTTAAACGTATAGGAGAAGATTTTTTAATCGAGGGGTATATAAAGTAACATGTTTTCCGGTATAGTAGAAGAGTCGGGCGTAGTAAAGAACATATTTAAGCGCGGCAACAGTACGCTATTGGAAGTAAAGGCAGAAAAGGTTACCGAGGACGCGAAGATAGGTGATAGCATCGCTGTAAACGGAGTTTGCCTGACGGTAGTAAAGAATGAGCAAGGGTGTTTGAGTTTTGAAGTCATCCCTGAGACTATTAAGGTTAGCAATTTAGGAACTTTAAAGGGCTCGGATAAAGTTAATCTTGAGCGTAGCCTAAAGATGACAGACAGGTTATCCGGGCATTTCGTCACCGGACACATTGATTGCGTCGGTATAATCCGTAAAAAGAATTATGTGAAAAATAATTTAGGTTTTGAAATCGCTATTCCTAACGAATTTATCCCCTATTGCCTAACTAAAGGCTCTATTGCTGTTGACGGCATAAGTTTAACCATTCAGGATAAAAAAGCCAATACCTTTACCGTTTATATCATTCCGCATACCCTTAAAAATACCACCCTGGGTTTTAAGGGCCCATCAGATAAGGTAAATATTGAGTTCGATATTCTCGCCAAAAGCGCCTCTAGGTAATCGCTTATCAAATTATTGCTAACTCGTTTGATTTCTGATATACTAATCCCGTTAGAAATACCAAATTACTATATAAAAAAATAAGATTTCTAACGGGACTAATCTGGCAAATTGAATTGGAACATATCCCTCGCCTTTTGGCTTATCGTTCTAAAGGCTCGGGATGTTTTTACCGACACGTAAGAGATTGTAAAAACTCGGGGCGTGGCTCAGTTTGGCTAGAGCGCTTGGTTCGGGACCAAGAGGTCGACAGTTCAAATCTGTCCGCCCCGACCAGATTTGACTTGGCGCAATTTTTGACGGAAAAGAGGGATTTTTAAAATCTTTTTGCGCCAAAAAATTTTCATCATAACTTCTTTTATAATAAGGGATTAAATCAAAGGGCTTTTTGAAATCTAAAAGCATAATTCTATTCAGCAGGCGGCGGTTCGTTCCAATTTTTTCCACCAGAGACTTAATTTCGTAGAAATCTCCAGATGTGGCAAGTTTCTCGGCTGAGCAAGCAAGATTTATCCATTCCCGCAATGGTTCGTTCCAATTGTTTCCCTTTTCAATTGTACCATCCAGAAAGGCATTAACTAACTTATCCAGCTTCTCTTCAGTTTCCTCAATCTTTATTTCAAGATTTTGGGCGAAAGATTTCGAAGACTGAGTTTGTTCCTTTCCCCAAATATCAACCTGGGCACGCATCTTTTCTGTCCAGTCTGGGTAAAGAGCGACTTTTGAAAGTTCATCTCTTAACTGAGTAGCTAGTAAATCTTCTCTTAGGTATCTTTGAGAGCAGGGGCCAAGCCGTTTAGTACAGCGATAATATCTGTAAGTGCCACCGCAACCGTGAGCATACTGAGCGGTTATCGCTGCGCCACATTCACCACACCTTAATAACCCAACGAATGGAAAGTTATGGCTCTTTTTGCTTTTTCTGGGCTTAGCTCTATCCTTGAGGATTTTCTGCACTGTTTCAAAAGTCGCTCGGGAAACAATTGCCTGGAATTTTCCTTCGTAGGTTTCGCCATTATGTACGATTAAGCCTGTATAAATGGGGTTGGTAAGCATATGTTTAACCACTGCCTTACAAAGCCGCTTTCCTGTCTTGCTTGCCACGCCCAAAAACTTAAGGCGTTCAGCTAAGCTTTCTAAAGTATACCTTCTTTGGCTAAATTCCTCGAAGGCTTTAGCGATGACCCTTGCTTTTGTGGGGTCTGGCTCGATATTTCTTGTTTTAGCGTTATTCACATAGCCAAGGGGCGCTAAGCCTGTCCATTCGCCACGCCTAAGTTTTTGGCGCATCCCACGCTTTACATTTTCAGAGAGATTATCTGAATAATACTTACTTTGGCCAAAGGCGACCTGAAGCATAAAGAGTCCTTGAGGGGTTGGCTCAAACCAGAAGGCAGGGAAGCGCAAAGAAACCAGCTTTCCTGTATCAATAAGATAAATTATTTGCCCGCCATCAATACTGTTTCTCGCAAGGCGATCTGGATGCCAGGATAAGAGGCCAAAGGGTTCTTTACTCTCGTTAATCTTAGCAATCATCTCACTAAAAACCTCTCTTCCGGGTTTCTTTGCGCTCTTGCTTTCAATGAACCTTTCGGTTATCTCAAGCTTTTCGCGCTTGGCGTATTCTTCCAGTTCTGTAAGCTGGGCTTCAATAGACATTACCTGTCGTTCCTCGTCCTCGGTACTTTTGCGTGCGTAGAGAAAATATCTTGTCTTCATTAGGTCACCTCTTAACGGTTAGGTCGCCTTTAGCCTTAGAATGTAAAGCGTGGGATACCTGCCTGCCGGCAGGCAGGGAGAAACTCGTCTTTGACGAACTAAGGAAAAAATTGGAAAACAAACAATTTTTAACCCTCGATAGTTAAAAATTCTTTGTTAATCCCGCATATGCGGGATTACGAACCGCCGCCTGTTGAATAAAAAAGCCCTTTTTGATTTTAAAGAGCCCTTTGATTTAATCCCTTATTATAAAAGAAGTTATGATGAAAATTTTTTGGCGCAAAAAGATTTTAAAAATCCCTCTTTTCCGTCAAAAATTGCGCCAAGTCAAATCTGGTCGCAGCTATTAAACGCTGCGCGAACTTATTTTGAGAAATTGACTACTGAAATCTAATCTATGTTACCGCCCCGCAGGAGCGGGGCTGCCGTATCTCCCTTTTCCCCGCTCGGCTTCTGTTGGC
>Ga0315273_10002469_pt1 | contig 21851 bp, 23 predicted proteins | sample YL17G02_0_MG_FD_205753 | JGI IMG/M metagenome (GOLD analysis project Ga0315273, IMG submission 205753) | Sediment microbial communities from Yellowstone Lake, YNP, Wyoming, USA - YL17G02_0 | ecosystem: Environmental > Aquatic > Freshwater > Lake > Sediment | place: USA: Wyoming | collected... | reverse complement strand
TTCCTCCGCAAGAAGGGGAAGGCGGTGCTCTCCGAGGAGGCCTCGCGCGTCGTTCCTTTCACGACGTCGGTTTTGGACGGCATCGACGTGAGAGAGACGATTCGCCACTGGACCGAAAAGACGATCTACGTGCGCGAGTCGGGACGCACTCCGGGAGACATCGGCGTCGTCGTCGTGATCTTCGACGAGGACGAGGACCACGGCGGAGAGCGCTACCCGTACCAGCTGACCTGGCTCGGAGAGCACGGACAAGAATCGGACATGGCGTTCTACGCGACCCTCCCGGAGCGCGCCGTCGTGGGGCCCGGCATCTGCCGCGTCACCTACGGCGGGTTCCTCCTCTCCTACCCGCCGGGGAGACTCGGAGACGTCTGGACCGACGGCGACTATCGGTTCGCGGAAACCAAGGCCGAGGTGTTGCTGCTCGCGGCGCTCGACTACTCGAGGGAGCGGGTCGTGATCCACGTCGCGCCGAAGGCCCCCCGCCCCGTCTTTCGCGAGATCGCCACGCGACTCGACCGGAAGATCCTTCACCTCCCGATCGGAACGCTCTCCCCGGCCACGCTCCGAAAGATCCGCGTCATGCATGTCTTGTCCGGCCACGCGAAGCGCAAAATCGCCAAGGATTACCTCTGGTAGTTGCCGCCAAGCGCCGCGCGCCGTACGATGAAGGCGCCGTCTGAGTCGAAGCCGCGGACATCGTTTCCGCCGGATTTCGTGAGAGGCCACCCCATGGACCGGAAGTACGGACACAAGGGCTACCAGGATTCTTCTCGTGAAGACCGCGATCGCGACCGCAAGCACTCCCCGCCGACGACTCCGCTGACGCCCGAAGAAAAAGCACAGCAGAGATCGCTGAGGCACGCCGTCCAGCGGGAGGCCAACGAGGTGATGCGCTGCCCGAACTGCGGCCGCAACGTCGCCGCCTCGGGAGCGGTCTCTTCGGAGACCCGATGCCCTCACTGCGCGGCGTACCTGCACGCCTGCCGCGCGTGTCAGCACTTCGACACGAGCGCGCGCTGGGAGTGCCGCGCCCCGATCACCTCTGCCGTGACCGACAAATCCAGCGCGAACAGCTGCTCGTCGTTTGCGGCCCGGATCGTGCTCGACACGACCGGAAAGCGAGCCGGATCGGCCGGGTCCTCGAACGACCCGAAATCCCAGTTCGACAGCCTCTTCAAGCGCTGACGGGGCTTCTTGTCTCCCTTCGGGGCGGAACCTATATTCCCGGCGGTCCGGGATACCGGTCCGTGACTCCCGGGCCTTGGGAGAGGGAACGACAATGAACGATAGAACAGCAGAACGAGGCGACGGCCGGATTGGGTTCTTGATCGCCCTTGCGCTTCTGGGGGGCGGCATCTTCGTCGGCGTGAAGATCATTCCGGTGCGGGTGAACGCGTACGAGTTCCGCGATTTCATCCAGGAAGAGTGCCGGTTCGCCGCGACCCGTTCTCACGACGAAGAGATCTTCAAGCGCGTCTTCGACAAGGCGCAGGATCTCAAGCTCCCGCTCCAAAAGAAAAACCTCCACATGGAACGCACGACGCACGAGATGATCATCAGCGCGAAGTACGAGCAGACGATCGACCTGAAGTTCACCAAGTACGTCTACAAGTTCGATCACGAGGAGCGCGCGCCGCTGTTCTAGACGCCGGGGAGCCGCTGCCCTTCTTCGACGACGACCACGCCTGAAGCGACGACCGTTCGCACCCGCCTGACACCGAAGCGATAGACCAGGTGGTAGCGGTTCGGGACCGCGTGGATCACGAAATCCGCGCGTTTGCCCACCTCGATCGAGCCCGTCTCCTCGGCGCGCCCCAGCGCGTAGGCCGCGTTGAGGGTTGCCGCCGCGATCGCCTCGTCGATCGAGAGCCCAAGCAACAGACAGGCGAATTCGAGAACCGCCCCCATCGCCTCGGTCGGGCTGGTCCCCGGGTTGAAGTCGGTCGCGATCGCGACGGGGACACCCGCGTCGATCAGACGACGCGCCGGCGGCAACGCCCTCGACATCAGGAAGAACGTCGCGGCCGGAAGAAGCACCGCCGCCGTCCCCGCTCCGGCCAACGCTTCGATCCCGGCGTCGGACACGTGCTCGAGATGGTCCGCCGACGCCGCGTGCAGCTCCGCCGCCAGCAGCGCCCCTCCGTCGTCGGCGAGTTGGTCGGCGTGAAGGCGCACGCCCAGTCCTGCGGCCGCCGCGGCCTCGAGCACGTGCCGGGCCTCGGCCAACGAGAACGCTCGGGCGTCGACGAAGGCGTCGGCGTAGACCGCGAGCTTGCGCCTGCTGATCTCCGGGATCATCTCGTTCACGATTTCATCGACGTAACGATTGCGATCTTCACGCCGCTCCTTCGGAACCGTGTGCGCCCCGAGGAACGTCGGCACCACCTGAACCGGGTGCCCTGCGGCGCCCAGCCTCACCGCTTCGAGCTGTTTGATCTCGGCCTCGGTGGACAATCCGTAGCCGCTCTTGGCCTCGGCCAGGGTCGTTCCGAGAAGAAGCATCGCGTCGAGCCGGGCCCGCGTGAGAAGGGCTAAGTCCGTCGGGGACGCCGCGCGCGTCGCCGCGACGGTCGAGAGAATTCCCCCGCCGCGCGCCGCGATCTCCGAGTACGTCGCCCCGCAGAGGCGCTCGTTGAATTCCGACTCCCTCCAGCCTGCGAACGGGAGGTGCGTGTGCGCGTCGACGAACCCCGGCAGCACGGTGGCGCCGCGCGCGTCCAGCGTGCGGCCGCCCGCCGTCATCGCAACCCCCTGTCGGAAGTCGCGTTCGGTGCCGACGAAGACGAAGCGTCCGCCGCGACAGGCGACCGCGGCGTCGCCGATCGTGCGGAGGCGCGCCAGGTCAGAGCCCAAGCGCGCGGATCGTCCTTCGGGGGTGGCCAGTTCGGAGATGCCGACGACGGCGAGGTCCGCTTCGATCATCCGACGTCGGTCGTGGAGCGCCGCCGCAAGAAGCGCAGGCTGTCGATATCGGCCTTCTCTTGCTTGCGCAGGTCCAGAAGCGACAGGTGCTCTTCGATCGCCGCGCGCAGGCGGTTTTCGAAGGCGTCCTTCTCGAGCCTGAGGCGTCCGATCTCGTTTTCGACCGCGTGCAGCTGATCCTGCGCCTGCTCGAGCAGCCGCTCGGCCTTGAAGCGGGCCTCTTTCACGAGGAGGTCGGCCTCGGCCTTCGACCGGTCTTTGAGGTCCGCCGACATGATCTGCGCGGTCACGAGCGTCTCTTGGAGCGTGCGCTCGCGGTCCTTGAAATCTTCCAGACGGTGCCGGAGCACGCCGGCTTCTTCGTTGAGCGTCGCGTTTTCGAGGTTGACCCGCTCGATCTCCTCGGCGACGGCGCGAAGAAAGAGCTGAACCTCGTCGGAGTCGTACCCGCGCATCTTTCGCGTGAACCCCTGTTTCTCGATGTCCATCGCCGTCAGACGCGTGCTCATGGTGTCCTCCGAAACGAGGCCAAACATAGCCTCCTGCTTCTAGCCTTGCAAGACTCCGATCAGGTCCGCTCGCCGAAGATGGCGCGGCCGACGCGCACCAACGTCGCACCTTCTTCTATGGCGATCTCGAAGTCGTCGGTCATTCCCATCGACAGCTCCGGCAGGGGTCGCGCCAGAAGCGAAGCGGCGCGTTCGCGAAGCTCTCTCAGGCGGCGGAACCAGGGGCGCGAGAGCTCGGGGTCGTCGACGGGCGGAGGGATGATCATCAGGCCGCGCAGGTCGAGGTGGGGAAGGCCGGCCACGGCCGTGAGGAGCGGCATCAGCCCGTCCTCGTCCGAGCCGCGCTTTCTGGCCTCCCCGGAGAGGTTGGCCTGCACGAGAACCGGTTGCGTCATCGATCGTGCCGCCGCGCGGCGATCGAGCTCGATAGCGAGCTCGCGATCGTCGAGCCCGTGAATGAGCTCAAACGCCCCTGCGGCGTGCCTCGCCTTGTTCTTTTGCAAGTGCCCGACCAGGTGCCAGGTAGCTTCCGGCCCGGCCTCGGCCATCTTGGCGAGCGCCTCCTGCACGCGGTTCTCGCCGAAGAGAGTCTGCCCCGCGGCCATGGCCTCTGCGACTCCCGCCACGGGCACCGTCTTCGACACGGCGATGAGGCGCACCGATCCGGGGTCGCGGCCCGCCCTGGCGCACGCGGCGGCGATCCGGTCGCGGACCATCTGGAGCCGCCCCGCGACGCCTTTCACTCGAAGGTCTCGTGGACCTTCACCGCAGTTCCGTCGCCGCCGCTTTCGATCAGGTTCAGCGCGCGGTTGACCAGCTTGTCCGCGTCCTTGTTCTTTTCGCGGGGGACGTGGCCGATCTTGAACCTGCGGAGTCTCGCGATGCGGCGCACCGCCTCCGCGTGGAGCGGGATCAGGTCGGGATGTCTGACCTTGTACTCGCCCCTGACCTGCTTGACCACCAGCTCGGAATCGGCAAGGAGCTCGACGTCGTCGGCTTCGCGCGCCAAGGCAAGGGCGAGCGCCTCGAGGAGGCCGGTGTATTCGGCGACGTTGTTGGTGGCCCGCCCAATCGCGCCAGCGAACCCTTCGACCGCGCGCCCTTCGGGATCCAGGACGACCACGCCCCAGGCGGCGGGACCGGGATTTCCTCGCGAGCCGCCGTCGAAGCCGGCTCTAAACCGCTCCGCCATTCACCGCCTCCGCCTCCGTGCCGGGTCCATTCAGCGCAGCGGACGTCGAGACGGGGGCGGTCGTGAACGCGGCCTCGGTGTAGAGATAGCGTCGGCAGCTGCCGCACACGTGGATCTTCGAGGCCTGTCTGATCTCTTGGTAGACCTGCGGGCGCAGGCGCACGTGGCAGGCGGAGCAGCTCTCCCGCTCGACCCGGACGAGGAAGATCCCCTTGCGGCCTTCCTCGACGCGCCTGACGTTGGCAACGAGCGCGGCGGGAAGCGTGCTCTCGATCTGGGCGCGCTCGGCGGTGTGGCGCTCGATGCGCGCCTGAGCCTCCGCGACCTCGGCCTCGACGTCGGCGCGTTCCTTCCCGACGATCGTGCGCTCGGATTCGATGTGCGCCGCGCGGGCTTCGAGATCGATCTTCAGCGTCTCGACCTCGTCCATGCTGGCCAGAATGGCCTCCTCGTGATCACCGATGCTCGCTTTCGCCGCGTCGATCTCTTTGAGTACCGCCGCATACTCACGCTGGTTCTTCACCTGCATCAGGCTGTCCTGATAGTGCTTCCGTGTTTCTTCGAGGGTGGCAAGCTCCAGCGAGCGCTCGCGGCGGTCGGCATCGATGGCGTCGAAGCGTTCCTTCGTCGCAACGTACTCCGCGTTGCGCTCACGGAAGCGCCCTTCCGCTTCCTCGATTTTCGCGGGTGCGCCGTCCGCGACCGCATGGGCGGCCTGGATCTCGAGGGCGAGCTCCTGCATCTTGACGAGCTTGAAGAGCTGAGTTCTCGCGTCCGGCATGCGTCCCCTCCGTCGTTCGGTTCCCTAAAACACGAAGGGCGCTCGTGAACCGAGCGCCCTCTCCGCGATCTTCGCCTGCGGACCCGCCCCCTTCGTTCGAGGCAGGCCCGGTCGGGCGAGCTCACGCGTGTCCATTGGTTTGATTCTCTTCACGGCAACGAACGACTTTATCACCGTGTTCCGACATCGTCAACCAACATGACGGGGTCAAATCCGACCCCAAACCAGGTGGCAGATGAAGACAGCCGCAGCGATCCCCGCGGCGTCCGCCAGTAGGCCGGCGGGGACGGCATGGCGGGTCTTCTTGATGCCGACGGCTCCGAAGTAGACGGCGAGGATATAGAACGTCGTGTCGGTCGACCCTTGCATCGTGCTGACGAGGTAGCCGAGGTACGAATCAGGGCCGCGCGTGCTGAGGATCTCGCTCATGACGCCGAAGGCTCCCGATCCCGAAAGGGGCCTCAAGACCGCCATTGGGACCGCCTCCGCGGGAAGGCCTAAAGGCGCCGTGAGAGGCGACACCGCGGCGACGAATAGATCGAGGCATCCCGAGCCGCGGAACATGGCCACCGCGACGAGGATCGCGACCAGGTAGGGGATGATCCGCAGCGCCACCTGAAAGCCTTCCTTCGCCCCTTCGACGACGGACTCGTAGACGCGCACACCGCGAGCCCAGCCGAAAAGGACGAGCCCGGCGATCAGCACGGGGATCATCCAGAACGAGGCGACCGCTCGCGCGACCTCGCCCCACGGCCTCACCCCGACTTCGCGGCCGAAGTGGAGAACGAGCGCGGCGCCTACGGCGGCGACGTAGCCCGTTGCGAGCCAGCCACCAAAACGCGGCGGGGTGCGCGCGGGCTCGTCGGGACTCGACGGCGGCGGCTCGACCGATGAAGCCGGGGAGAGGGCGCCCTGCGGGTTCGTCGACCGGTATCGAGGGAGCTTGGCGAGCAGGGTCGCCGCCAGGATCGCGACGAGCGTGGCGCATGCCGAGGCGAACCAGGTGGTGAAGAAGATCCCGGCGGGGTCCTTCGAGCCGGCAGCAGAACGCAGCGCGACGACCCCGGTGGGGAGGATCGCCAACCCCGCGGTATTGATCGCGAGAAAGAGCACCATCGCATTGGTCGCGGTGCCCTTCACCGGGTTCAATCGATCCAGTTCCTGCATCGCGCGGATCCCGAACGGGGTCGCCGCGTTTCCCAGACCCAAGACGTTTGACGCGATGTTGAGGATCATCGCGCTCATCGCGGGATGGTCCGCGGGAACGTCCGGGAAGAGGCGCCGCATGATCGGGGCGGAAGCCTTCGCGATCAGGCGAAGCAGGCCGCCGTCCTGCGCGACCTTCATGAGGCCCATGAACAGCGACATCACGCCGACAAGACCCAGGGCCAACTCGACCGATTTCTTGGCGGCGTCGAGCGCCGAAGACGAGACCGTCTCCATGTGACCCGTGAAGGCGGCGACGAGGACGGAGACGAGGACGAGGACGACGAAGAAGGCGTTCAGCACTCGTTCTGCCGCAAGGCCCGCGTCACCAGCGCGTCTTCTTCGCGCTCGTGCTCCCGCATCATGGCGAGGAAGCGGTCCAACTCCGCTTTGAGGGCCGGCGCCTCGGCGGGGTCGCCGCTGCGGGCGATCGCGCGTGCCCTCTCGAGCGCCTCATCCAGCCGGGCGTGCTGCGCGCGGAGGCGGCGAACGTCGCTTTCGGCTTGGGGAAGGGCGTCCTGGATCCCCTGCAAAAGCCCCCCGTCCTCCTCCGTGCCGAAGTGCTCGGCGAGGCGCTCCTTGAAACTGTCGATGCGCACCGCGACGGTGCGGAGCGTCTCGGGCTCCGCGCTTGCCGGATCGAGGTCGGAAAGGGCGCGCTCGAGCTGGTCGAGGTGGAAGTGGATGACGCCGTGGTCTTCGACGGCCCGTTCGCTCAGTTTGGAGAAGATCTGGGAGCCGCTCATCCGACACATCCTGTCCGCGCGGGCAGACGTTACCGCGCACCACAAGTTTGCCGTAGCCGGGCCGTACGTCAAGTCGGATGGGGAAGAGTCAGCGGAATATGTGCACCGTCAACGGACGACGAGAATCCGTTCGAGCGGCTTGCGCGCCAGGTTGGGGACTTCGCACCCCGGTGCGGGATAACCGGCCGCCACGAGGAGAAACACGCGCTCTGCCGGCATGTCTACCCCCCGAGGAGCGCCTCGGTCCCCTTCAACGCCAAGCGCCGGCAGGCCGCGTCGATCTCCTCCGCCGCCCTGTCGACGTTGAGGTCTTTGGCGTCGAGCTCGACGACTTCGATCCGCCTCTTCCGCAATACGGAGGCCACCTGCCGGTAGCCCTCTTGCAGCCGCAAGAGAAACGCCTCGTTCTCCCACGACAGGAGCACGCGGCCTCGAGACCGGATGCGTTCCATCGCCGAGCCCGCATCGCGCGTCGTCAGCACGAGCACGTCGGGCGCGGGCGGTTGCGCGAGGTCGAAGACGTTGAGCAGCCAGACCTCGGGCGCCTTGCGGATGAACCGGGCCCACTGGCCGAGCGGGATCCGCCTCTGACCCGAGACGTAGAGGAGGAGTTGCTGCAGCCCTTTCTCGTCGAACGCGCCGCTGTAGAAATCCGCCTCGCCCCAGGCCAGGAGATCGACGAGGGGACTTCCATCCCCGACGACGAAACGCGCGGTGCGTCCATCCTGGAGCGCCTCGTCCACGCGCGCCCGCCGGACCATCTGGGCGAACTTGTTTCCGCGGTACATGCCGCCGGTCCGCAACACCCAGGCGAGCGCCTGCGGCACCGCGCCGCTGCGCACGAGCGGGACTCCGTCGGACTCTCTGGAACCCGCGACGTCGGATTGGAGGATCGTGTCCGCGATGCCGATCGTGCGTCCGGCCGCTCCGAGCCTTTCGGTGAGCGCGAGGAACAGGGCGTGGTTCGCCTCGCCGTCGATGCCGCAACACGCCACGCGCACGGGCGGCGTCGGACGCGGCCCCGGAACGGGGCGAGGGGGTGGAGCGAGTGCTAAGACGTCGGCGCGAACCTGCTCGGCGATGTCGCGGGCATCGAGCAGCGGCGAGTACGTGCGCGGCTTGCCGATCATGACGTCGAGGCCCAGAGGGAGCGGCACCGATTGTCCGCGCGGCAGGCTGCGCTCCGCCCCGGAGAGAAAGACGGGAACCACGAGAACCCCGGGGACGCTCTTCACGATCTTCCCGATCCCCGGCTTGAAGGCTCCGATGACCCCGGGCGTGCCCCGGCTCCCCTCGGGGAAGAAGATCAGCGTCTCCCCCGCTGCGAGAGCGTCGATCACGGGCTGAAGGACGTCCCGCCCCGCCGCCGCGGTCCGCTCGATCCCCATCGCGTTCATCCCCACCATCACCATGGTGCGGCGCCACGCGGTCTTTCCGAAGTAGTCCGCGGCGGCGACGGGGTGGATGTGCACGATGCGCTTGATCGGGAACATCGTCATCAGGAGCGGTGCGTCGAGATGCGAGTTGTGATTCGCCACGACGAGACAGGGCCCCTTTGGAAGGGAGCTCCGGCGGCGGTAGTGTGCGCCCCAGTACCACTTCAACACCGGCCGCACGAAACCGAGCTGGAAGGCATAGAAAAAGGCGAGGCGGAGCCAGCGCCTTAGCGTGTTCACGAGGCGACGGCCCGCAGGTAGTGGTAGAAGACCGGCGCCGCGTAGATCGCCGGAAGCGTGCGGTCGAGGAAGGCGGCGCGCCCCAGCACCGCGTCGGATTGCGTCCGCAGGAGATCCTGCGCCACCGCGTCCGAGACGAGCGAGCCGCCCGCCATCGCGAGGGCGATGAGCCCCCCGGCCACTCCGCCGTGAAGCGACGCGGTCGAAGCCAACGGCGCGAGCGTCGCGCCGACCGCTGCCGCGATGAAGACGCTCGCGAAAACGCCGAGCAACGGACGCACGCGCTCGCCGCCGGGCCGGATGCGCCCGGTCAGCCGCTGCGGTAGGTCGGCAAGTAGCGCCGTGATCCCGAACAGCTCGAGGCTCCCTGGGGGGAGGCGCGTCATCAGGCCGAAGTGGGCGGCGCAGAACACGAACACCAATACGCCGAGTAGCACGCGCCCCAACGCGTCCAGCAGGCCGGGCTGCCGCGGAACGATCGAGAGCAGGACGGGGACCAAAAGGAATAGACCGATGACGGTCGCCGCGCTCAGCAGACCGAACGAGCCGGCCCACGTCGGCCAGAGTGCCAAGGGGATCGAAATGTAAGCGACGAGAACCGCCCAGCGGTCCTGGGGCCTCAAGGGCGTCAGGGTGAAGTACTGCTTGAGCGCGACGAACATCACGAGGCCGAGGAGCGTGAACGAAATCGCCGAGTCCAGGCGCGAGAGCGCGACGATCAGGATCGCGAACTGCGACCACGCCGCGATCCACCCCGGTAGCGCCCGGTAGCGACCGCCTCGGCGCCCCGCGAACACGGCAAAAGGCGCCACGATCGCGAGCGTGGCGGCAAAGATCAAGACGAGCTTCGGAATCGCGGGCATGCCCCCTCCGGCCGCGTATTATGCGGCGGCGCCACGATTCTGCGCGCCCTTTGCGGCTGCGATCAGGGCCTTCCGTGTCCAGAAGAGAAACACCAAAGAGCTGATCGCGGTCGCCGCCATCAATCCGCCAACCAGCCCGAGGACCTGCGACACGTGGAGCCTCGGAGCCAGCCAGAGCCCGGCCAGCGCCGCCGGCGCGGCCAGCACCACGTAGCGCAGCAACGACATCGTGAGGCCGGGCCGCCCACGCCCCATCCCCTCGAAGACCGGGCGGCACAAGAAAAACGGCGTGGCGAGAAGGGCGGCCAGCGGGACGATGCGAAGCGCCGGGACGAGATAGGCGATCGTGACCGGTGACCCGGAGAGGTGGTGTGCTAAGGGAGGCGCGAGAAAGAACAGCACGGGCGCCGCCAAGGCGACGTAGGCGACCCCTGCGAGGTGGGCGTCCCTCAAGCCGCGGCGGACAGCCCCGAGGTCGCGTTCGCCGATCCGGCGCGCGGCGAACGGGAGCATCGCCACCGAAGCCGCGATCGCCGGCATGACGACGAACTGGAAGACGCGGTAGTAGATCGCGTACGCGGCCAGCGCCTCCTTGCCGTGCTCTAACCCCTTGAGCAGCCAGTTGACGAGGCCGGTTTCCGAGGCCATGAGAACGTAGGAGAGCGCCGAGGGGATCGCGAGCACGAAGAGGGCGCGGTAGGGGCGCGGGTCGCGGCCCGGGACCGACGGGAGGCCCTTGGCCTTGCGCGCGGCCTCGTGCCCCGCCGCCTTTCGCAGCGCGTAGGCCAGCCCTCCGAATCGCCCGATCACCGTCGAGAACGCGATTCCGAAGACGCCCCAGTGGAAGACGAACGTGAAGATCGTGTTGAGAATGACGTTGATGACGTTCGACCAGATCCCCGCCCACATCGTGGCCTTCGTGTCGCCGTGCGCCTTCACGATCGAATCGGGGAGGACCGACCAGAAGAGGGTCAGCGCCGAACCGCCGACGAGCACCGATCCGTAGATGGCGAACTGCCGCGCGACCTCGCGATCGGGCGCGAGCTTGTCCGCGAACACCCAGCACCCGGCGCCCAGGAGCAGGAAGACCGGGATGCACAGCAGCACCAGCGTCCAGGTCGCCTTCAAGTATTGCTGGAGCTTCGTCTCCTCCCCGGCCCCCATCGCGCGCGAGAAGTTCGACGTGAGGCCGGTCGACATGCCGACCCACACGGCGATCATCATGAATTCGAAGGGGAACGAAAGACCGATCGCGGCGACCGCGGCGTCCGAGAGGAACGACGCGTAGTAGGTATCGACGAAGGAAAACAGCGATCGCATCCAGAACGAGATGACGAGGGGCACCGTCATCATCAAGAGGGTAGGCCGTCGTGGCGCCTCCCCGGTCACACGGGCCTTCCGCCGCGCGCCGTCCCCGCCAGCATCCCGCAGGCCGCGTGGATGTCGGGGCCGCCCGAGTAGCGCCTGACGAAAGCGATGCCGCGCGCTCTCAAGGCGTCGAGAAACCGGCCCCTCTCGGCGTCATCGGGAGGACGATTTCGCCCGGACGGATCGTTGACGTCGATGAGGTGCACGCGGACCGGTCCGCCCGAAAACTCCCGCGCGATCGCCTCGGCCTCGTCCTCTCCACTGTTGACGCCGGACATCAAGACCCAACCCAGGTGCACGGGGCCGCCGTGGCGAACGGCGTGCCGCCGCATCGCGGCTGCTAACTCGGCGACGGTGTATTTCTCCGCGAGAGGGACGAGCGCCGCGCGTCTGGCGTCGATGGCGGAGGTGAGGGAGAGGATCAGGCGGAAGACGTGCCCCTCTTCGGTGTACCGCTCGATCGCGGGGAGGAGCCCGACGGTCGAGATCGTGATCGCCTCGCCGCGGATCCTGAGACCCGAAGGGTCGCGCAGGATCGTGGCCGCGCGGATCACCGCGTCGTAGTTTGCGAGCGGCTCGCCCTGGCCCTGGAAGACGACGCCCGTGATGGGGCGTTCGGAGGGAGCGTCGCGCTTGACGGCCAGAACCTGCTCGACGATCTCCCACGGCTCGAGGTTCCGCAAGAGGCCCAGGCGCCCCGTTTCGCAAAAGGCGCAGCCCAAGCCGCAACCCGCCTGCGAGGAGACGCACACGGAAAACCGCGGCCGGTGGAGCGGGATGCGCACGGTCTCGAAGGACGCTCCGTCTCCGGCGCGGAAGAGGTACTTGACGAATCCATCGAGCGCGCTCTCGCGCCGGTCGACGCAATCGAGGCGCTTCGTGCTCCCGCGCCTCGTTATTTCCGCAGCGAGCGCGTGGGACAGGCCCCTGAGGCCGACGAGGTCGTCCCGCCCTTCGCCGGTGACACGCGCGATCACGCGACGCGCGATCGACGGGTCGAGCGGGAGATCGGGCCAGAGCGTGGCCAGAGAGTCCGGAGTTTGGCTGCGCAGGTGATCCGGCCACATGGCTGCGCATGGTAACAGCGGGGCCAGACACGCCCCGGCTCGGCGAACAGCCTAGCGACCGAGGACGACGTTGATGCCCGCGAGCAGGAGTTCCACCTTTGCGCGTGCAAGCTTGCCGACGCGCTCGGTGAGCACCGTCTTGTCCAGCGCAACGATCTGAGACACATTCGCGACGGAGTTCTTCGGCAGGCTCGTGGCCCGCGCTGGGAGGAGCGCGTTGCCCGGGGCGTCCGCCCATTGCAGATTGCTGGTCAGTGGGACGCACACCACCGTTGCGATCCGGCTTCGGTTCAGCGCGTCACCTTGGACAACGACAACCGGCCTTCGAAAACCCGGCCCGGAGCCCGTCGGCGGCGGGAGATCGGCCCACCACACTTCGCCTTGCGAGATCACCACTCGGTTTTCTGCATGATGCGACGAGCGGCGGCACTCACGAAGGTGTCAGGCTGGTCGTTCACTGCGGCGCACACGCGATCCATGGCCTCCGTCACCTCGTCGGGGGCATGGCGCGCGACATACTCTCTGAGGGCCGCGCTGAACACCTCGCTTCGAGACCGCCGATCGCGTCGAGCAAGGCGCTCAACCTTCTCAAACACGTCGTCTGGAATCGAGACGGCAGTTTTCATACCGGGAGTATAACTTCGACGGAACGGAACTTCAAGGCGGCGGCTGCTAACGCCGTACGCCCTCCGCTGCCTCGATCCACGCCTCGATCTTCGCCGTGACGGCTTCGACGGTGAAGCCGAATTGTTCCGCGTTGACCGCCCCGGGGGCCGACGCGCCGTACCGATCGATGCCGAGTGCCAGGCCCGAAGGGCCGGTGAGCGCGCGCCAGAGATCGGTGCGCCCGGCTTCGATCGTGGCCACCGGCACGCCGTCGGGGAAGAGCTCGCGGCGGTACGACGGGTCTTGGGCCTCCAAAATCTCGACACATGGGATCGACACGACGTTCAGCTTGACCCCGCGCTTGGCCAACGCCTCACGCGCGCCGACGGCGAGATGCAGCTCGGAGCCGGTCGCGGCGACGACGGCCCGCGGCGATTCGTCGCCGGCGACGAGGTAGCCGCCGCGGCGCAGCTCGCGCTCGCCGATGCGGCCGGGCCGCTCGATCGGCGGGAGCTTCTGCCGGCAGAGCACGATCGCCGACGGTCCATCCTTGCGCGCGAGCGCCATCCCCCACGCGAGCGCGGTTTCGACGCCGTCGGCGGGACGCCAGACCTCGAGGTTCGGGATGAGGCGGAGCGAGGCGATCTGCTCGATCGGCTCGTGGGTCGGTCCGTCCTCTCCGACGAAGATCGAATCGTGCGTGAAGACGAAAACCACGGGGAGCTTCGACAACGCGGCGACGCGGATCGCGCCACGCATGTAATCGGCGAACACGAGGAAGGTCGATCCGAACGGGCGGAACGCGCCGTGATAGGCGATCCCGTTGACGATCGCCCCCATCGCGTGCTCCCTCACGCCGAAGTGGAGGTTGCGGCCGTCGAAGGCGCCGGGACCGACGTCGCCTCCGCCCTTGATGACGGTGAAGGTGGACGACGCGAGGTCGGCGGCGCCCCCGGCGAGGCCGGGCACGAGCTCCGCCGCCTTTTGAAGGATCGCCCGGCCGTGCTCCCTTGTGGCTCCCGCGACGACGGGCGCCGCGGCGAGGAGTTGCGCCACGAGATCTTCGGGCACCGATCGCGTCCAGATCGCGTCCCACTGCGCGGCCTTCACGGGATTCTCGTGGGCCCACTGCTCGAAACGATGTTCCCAACCGGTGCGAAGCGCCGCCCCTTCCGCCGCGCGCGCGCGGAAGAAATCGCGAACCTCGTCGGGGACGTGAAACGCCGGCTCCTCCGGCCACCCGAGCTTCTGCTTCGCGGCCTTGGTTTCGTCGGGCCCCAACGGGCTCCCGTGCGACTCGGCGCTGTCTTGCTTGTTCGGCGCGCCGTAGCCGATGTGGGTCTTGCACGCGATGAGCGAGGGCCGCGCGCGATCGGCGATCGCGGCCTCGATCGCCTGGGCGATTTGTTCGTGGTCGTGGCCATCCACCGACTGAACGTGCCAACCGTACGCCGCGTAGCGCGCCGGCACGTCTTCGGAGAACGAGAGCGAGGTCTTGCCGTCGAGCGAGATCCCGTTGTCGTCGTAGAGGACGATCAGGTTCCCCAACCCCAGGTGCCCGGCGAGCGACGAGGCCTCGCCCGAGATCCCTTCCATCATGTCGCCGTCGCTGGCCAGCGCGAAGACGCGGTGGGCGACCGGCTGGAACTCGGCGTCGTTGAATCGCGTCGCCGTCATTTTGCCGGCGAGCGCCATGCCCACCGCGTTTCCGATCCCCTGACCCAGCGGCCCGGTCGTCGCCTCGACGCCCACCGTGTGGCCGAACTCCGGATGGCCCGGCGTCTTGCTCCCCCACTGCCGGAACGCCTGCAGCTCGGCCATCGGAAGGTCGAACCCCGCCAGATGGAGGAGCGAGTAGAGGAGCATGCAGCCGTGCCCCGCCGATAGCACGAACCGATCGCGATCGGCCCAGTCAGGCGCCGTCGGGTCGTAGCGCAGGAAGCGGCCCCAAAGGACGAAGGCGACGTCGGCCGCGCCCATGGGGAGACCGGGATGCCCCGATTTCGCCTTCTCGATGGCGTCGACCGAAAGAAACCGAAGGGTGTTGGCGGCGGCCCTCGCGAGCTTTGCGTCGGGTGCGGGCGACATAGGGGGACCTCCAAGAGCGGCTGCGGAAGGGCGATCATTATAGGCTTGGGGCGGAGGCGTTAAGATCGTCCCATGCACCCGCTCGCCATCATCCTCTTACTCCTCGCCCCGGAGCCGGCCATGACGATGAAGCTCACCTCGACCGCGTTCGCGCACGAAGCGGCGATCCCCTCCCGGTACACCTGCGACGGGTCGAACGTCTCCCCGCCCCTCGCCTGGAAGGACGCGCCCGCCGGAACCAAGAGCTTCGCGCTCGTCGTCACCGATCCCGATGCGCCCGATCCGAAGGCCCCGAAGACGACGTGGGTGCACTGGGTTGTCTACGACCTCCCCGTCGGAGCAGAGGGCCTGCGCGAGGCGGTCCCCGCGAAGGGGCTTTCACCCGGCACGCTCGAGGGGTCGAACGACTGGGGGCGCACCGGCTACGGCGGCCCGTGCCCGCCGATCGGCCGCCATCGCTACGTCCACACCCTCTACGCGCTCGACACCGTGCTCGCCGATCTCGACAGACCGACGCGCGCAAGGCTCCTAGCCGCGATGGAAGGGCACGTGCTCGCAACGGTTGAGTTGATCGGGACGTACCAGAGGCAGTGAGGCGGCGGAGTAGACTCCCCACGTCGCCCCAATACCACGAGGTCCACGATGTCCGTCGCCGTTGCCGTCCAGAAGGGTAAAACCATCGCGATCGCCGCCGACACGCAAGAGAACTTCGGCGACCGCCGCGTGCTGCGCGGAGACCACAACTCGTCGAAGATCATGAAGGTCGGCGCGTCGTACATCGCCCAGACCGGGTGGGGGCTCTACGAAAACATCCTGGGGGACTACTTCGCCAAGGCGGGGACCCCGCGGTTCCGTAGCGAGCGGGAGATTTTCGTGTTCTTCAACCGCTTCTGGAAGCGGATGCGGAAGGACTACTCGTTCGTCAACGACCAGCCGATGGAGGACGACAAGTCCCCGTTCGCCGACCTCGACGCGTCGTTTCTGATCGTCAACACCTCCGGGATCTTCCACGTCACGGGCCAGATGTCGGTCACGCGCTTCACGCGGTTTGACGCGATCGGATCCGGCGGGCCTTACGCGCTGGGCGCCCTGCACGCGCTCTACGACGAGAAGCTCGGCGCCCTGGAAATCGCCCGGCGCGGGTGCGCGGCGGCCGTCCACTTCGATGTTTCCTGCGGCGGCGAGCTCGACCTGTTCACGGTCACGCTCGAACGGCCGCTTCGGGCGTAGACTTCCCCCATGCCGTACCCCGTTCTCACCGGAGCCAGGCGTCGCGTCGTGCGGCGCCTCGAACGCGAGGGAGCCGTCTCCCCCGTTACAGCCCGGCCACTTGCCGACCTGAGCCGCATCGAGCGCGGGCGCGTCTCACGCCTGATCGAGCTGGGCGCGATCCACGAGACGTCTCCCGGGATCTACTGGCTCGACCGCGAGCGGTACGCGGTGTACGCCGATCACCAACGGCGCATCGCGATCCTCGTCGTGATCGCCGTTCTCATCGCGCTGTTTTTCGTCGTGGAGCTTTCGGGCCGTCCGTGACGATCGGCACCTCCGTCTTCGACGGCACGGGGACGTCGGCGGACGAGCGGCGTCATTTCCTTGATCTGCTCGCGCTTCCCCCCAACGCGCGGCTTCTCGAGACCGTAGGCGGCGCCGTCGAGGATCCCGACGAAAGCTACGACGCCGTCTTGTGCATCGATGCGATCGCGCACGTTCCCGATCGCGCGGGAGCGCTCGTCGATTGGGCGCGCAGCGTCAAACCGGGCGGACGCATTCTGTACACCGACCCCGCCATCGTCGCCGGGCTCGTCACGAGCGACGAGCTCGCGATTCGTAGTTCGATGGGGTTTTTCGTGTTCTCCCCCCAAGGCGAGAACGAGTCCCTCATCGAATCCGCCGGATTGCGTCTGCTCCGGGCGGACGATGCGACCGACACCGTCGCTCTCGCCGCCGCCCGCCTTCGCACCGAAAGAACCCACGACGAGGGCGCCCTCGTCGCCGCCGAGGGACGCGAACGCTACGTCGCGCGGCAGCTCTTCCTGGACGTCGTCCACCGGCTTGCCTCCGAGCGGCGCCTCGCGCGGATCGCGTTTCTATTGGAGAAATCGCGGTGAGCGAAACGCCAGGCGACCATCCGGGCGTCCTCATCTTCCCGCCACTGCTTTTCGTAATCTGCGTGGCGTGCGGTCTGGTCGCGCACTTCGGTTGCCCCTACCGTCTCGCCCTGTCTCCGTGGATTCGTGGATTGGGCGGCGGGCTGGCGCTCGGCACCATCGCGTTCGCACTCTGGGGACAGCGCTCGATGAAGGCGGCCGGAACCAACGTCAACCCGGGCTTGCCCGCGCTCGCCATCGTCGCAAAGGGCCCGTTCGCGTTCACGCGGAACCCGCTCTACCTGTCCTTGATCTCGCTGTTTACGGCGATCGGAATCGCGCTCGCGTCGCCCGCGTTTCTCGCCGTCCTCGCGCCGCTTTGCCTCGTGCTTCATTTCGGCGTCGTCCTCCGCGAAGAGCGCTACCTCGAGGCCAAGTTCGGTGACACCTATCGCGGCTACAAGTCGCGCGTGCGGCGCTGGATCTAGGCTAGAATCCGGCCACTTTTTTCGGAGGAGCGCGCAGTGGCCACGAAGACCAAGAAGACCGCGGAAGATCTCAACCTCAACAACATCGTGTCGCGGCAGTTCGAAAAAGCCGCGACGCACGTCAATCTCCCGGCGGGGCTCCTCCAGCAGATCAGGGTCTGCAACAACGTCTACTACATGCAGTTCCCGGTGAAGATCGACGACAAGTACGTCATCTTCGAAGCCTGGCGCGCCGAGCACAGCCACCATCGCAAGCCCTTGAAGGGCGGCATTCGCTACAGCCTCATGGTCGACCAGCACGAGATCATGGCGTTGGCGGCGCTCATGACCTACAAGTGCGCGATCGGCAACGTTCCCTTCGGTGGCTCGAAGGGCGGCATCAAGCTGCGCCCGCGCGACTACACGCCCGAACAGCTCGAGCGGATCACGCGCCGCTACACGGCGGAGCTCATCGCGAAGAACTTCATCGGCCCGGGGATCAACGTCCCCGCGCCGGATTACGGGACCGGCGAGCGCGAGATGGCGTGGATCGCCGACACCTACGACGCCTTCCACCCCGGCGGCATCGACAACATGGCCTGCGTCACCGGGAAGCCGCTGTCCCAAGGCGGCATCCCCGGCCGGCGCGAGGCGACGGGCCGCGGCGTCGTCTTCGGCCTTCGCGAGGCGTTCCGCGATCCGGCGGCTCTCAAGAGGACGGGGCTTGCGGGAACGCTCGAAGGGAAAACGGTCGCGGTGCAAGGGTTCGGGAACGTCGGGTACCACGTCGCGAAGATCCTCCACGAAGAAGACGGCTGCAAGATCGTCGCTGTCGGCGAGTACGACGGCGCGGTGATCGACCAGAAGGGCTTGGACATCGCCAAGCTCTCCGCGTGGTTCCAGGCGAAAAAGACGATCAAGGGCTTCCCGGGCGCCAAGTCGACCCTCGGAAGCGGCGTCGACGTGCTGGCGCTCGACGTCGACATCATCATCCCCGCGGCGCTCGAGAATCAGCTCACCGGCGCCAACGCCGGTCGCGTGAAGGCCCGCATCGTCGCCGAGGCCGCCAACGGGCCGACCACGACCGACGCGGAGAAGATCCTCCTCGAGAAGGACATCCTCATCCTCGCCGACATCTACCTGAACTCGGGCGGGGTCACCGTGTCGTACTTCGAGTGGGCGAAGAACATCTCGCACATGCGCTACGGCCTCTTGCAGAAGCGGGCCGACGCCTTCCAGCGCGAGCAGATCGTCTCCGCCACCGAGGACATGATGCACTCCCGCTTCCCGGCGAGCGTGCGCGCGGGGCTCCTCAAGGGTCTCGACGAGGAAGACCTCGTGCGGTCGGGCCTCGAGGAGACGATGGTGACGGGCTACCAGGAGATTTCCGAGATCCTCAAGAAGAACAAAAAGGTGAACGACTTCCGCACGGCGGCGTTCGTCTGCGCCATCGAGAAAGTCGGCCTCGCCTACCTCGAGCTGGGCGTGTTTCCTTGAGGTGAGCGGCCGCCGCGGGACTAAGCGGTGCCGTGCTTCGTCTCGACCTCGATGCCGATTTCCTTGAGGAACGGCGTCGGGAGGATGCCGCCCGCGCAGACGATCACAGCGTCGTTGGCGATGTGGACGACCTGTCCGTCCTGCTCGACCTCTACAGACTTCTTGTGGACGACATGCACCGTCGAACCGTACAGGACCCGGAGGCGCTTTTTCGCCGAGGCCTCCTCCACTTTTTTTCGATTCTTCTCCTTGGCCCGTGTGAACGCCTTCTCGCGGTAGGAGAGGGTGACCGTCGAGCCCGGCTCCGCCGCAATCGAGGTCGCGGCCTCGAGAGCGCTGTCGCCTCCGCCCACGACGAGCACGTGCCGACCTCGGTACTGCTCGGGGTCGATCAGTCGGTAGACGACCTTTTCGAGATCTTCACCGGGAACGCCGAGCTTACGGGGCGTACCCCGGCGACCGATGGCCAGGAGTACGGCACGGGTGCGGTAGTCGCCTCGCGTCGTATGGACGGCGAATCCGTCCCCGTCGGGGACTATGGTCTCGACGCGCTCCTTGTACTGGATCTTGACGCCGGTATCGCGCTCGATCTTCTGCCAGAACTCGAGGAGATTCTCCTTGGTCGTCTCGAACACCTTCACCTTGCCGACGATCGGGAGTTCCATCGGGCGGGTCATGACGATCTTCGCGCGCGGGTAGTGGGCGACGGTCCCCCCGAGGGTATCTTGCTCGATCGTCACTGAGCGCAGCTTGTGGTGCATCGCCCCCAAAGAAGCGGAAAAGCCGCTCGGGCCGGCGCCGACGATGACGACGTCGAATCGGTTCCCCTGGCCCATCCCGGAGAGCTTGCGGATCGACTCAATGGCCTGTCGCCCCTGCTCGACGGCATTGCTGACCAGCCCCATACCGCCGAGCTCGCCGGCGATGAAGATGCCCGGGAGGTTCGTCTCGAAGTTCGGCCGGACGTTAGGAATATCGAGGCCGCGCTTGTCCGTACCGAAGACGAGTTGGATCGCCATCGTTGGGCAGGAGGCCTTGCAGGCGCCGTGGCCGATGCACTTCGAAGCCTCCACCAGCACCGCCTTCCCCTGGATGAGGCCGAGGACCCCCTCCTCGGGGCATGCGTCCACGCAGTTACCGCAACCGATGCATTGGTCCACGTCGATGATGGGATGGATCGAGGAAGGTTCGTTGAGCCCCGCCTTCTCGTTGTCCTCGCGCAATTCGTGTGATTCGCGCTCGAGGCTCTGGCGACTGCGTAGGTGCCACGCGCAGACGACGAGGGTCGCCGTGACGAAAATCATCGTGGTCAGCATGTAAGTACTACGTCCCCCAAGCTGAGCCGGTGAGAACTTGGTCCGAAAGGCGTGCCCGCCGATGAGCAAGCAACGGCCGGGCCAGCCGCGCCCCATCCCCGCTTTCGGGGCCTTTCGAGTCTCCGGTCCGCGCCACAGTGCTATTTCTGAAACCAGGATTACCTCGCATGACCCGAGTGGCCGCCACGATTTCGGCAGGCGCCGGGACGATTCGCGCGATTCGACGCGTTTGCCCTTTCCTTGTAATCCCCTCGCGTGTGCTGGCGAACGTCCGATTTTTTGCTCCGTGGTTCTGCGTGGCACCGCGATTGCTGGCCACCCTGACGCTCGGCCAAGGGCTCAGGAGGCTGAACGTATGCGTGCGACGAATGGGTGCCGGACACAAGAATGGCCACCCTCACGGGTTCTCGCCGCATGCGTCGTTCTTGCGTTCGGCGCGTTTCTCGCATGTAAGGACGTCACGCTCGACAGGGCGAACCAAGCGCCGGTGACGCTGGCGTCGGCCACGCCGGCATCGGGACCGGCCCCGCTGACCGTGGCCTTCGCGGGCTCGGCGACCGACCCCGACGGATCGATCGCCGGCTACGCGTGGACGTTCGGCGACGGCGCCACGTCGTCGCTGGCGAGCCCGACCCACCTGTACGCCACGGCCGGCAGTTTCACCGCAATGCTCGAAGTCACGGACAACGCCGGCGCGAAAAGCCAGGCGACCGTGGACGTCGCGGTCAGCGTTCCGGAGAACCCGCCCCCGACAGCGACGGCCTCGGCAACCCCGATCTCGGGGAAGGCGCCGCTCCTCGTGACGTTCACCGGTAGCGGCACCGATCCCAACGGGACGATCGCCTCCTACGCGTGGATGTTCGGAGACGGAGGCTCGTCGACGTTGCAGAACCCGACGCACACGTATCAAACCAGCGGCAACTTCATCGCCACGCTCACGGTGACCGACAACGGCGGCGCGACGGGCTCGTCGACGGTTCCCATCACGGCCGGGAGCAACCAGCCCCCAACCGCCAGTGCGTCGCCCACTCAGACTTCCGGGAAGGCGCCGCTCCTCGTGGCGTTCACCGGAACCGGCACGGATACGGACGGCACGATCGTCTCTTACGGTTGGACCTTCGGCGACGGCGGTACGTCGAGCCTCCAGAATCCGACTCATACCTACCAGTCACCGGGCAACTACAGCGCCACGCTCACCGTCACCGACAACAACGGAGCGAAGGGAACATCCACGGTCGCGATTTCGGCCGTTGCGAACCAGCCTCCAACCGCCGCGGCGTCTGCGAATCCCACATCCGGGCTTGCACCCCTCGCCGTGGCCTTCGCCGGCTCGGGCTCGGATTCCGACGGCACGATCGCTTCGTACGCATGGACCTTCGGCGACGGCGGCACGTCGAACGTGCAGAACCCCTCGCACACGTACCAGACGGCCGGCAACTTCAACGCCACGCTCA
>Ga0315273_10002468_pt1 | contig 21871 bp, 16 predicted proteins | sample YL17G02_0_MG_FD_205753 | JGI IMG/M metagenome (GOLD analysis project Ga0315273, IMG submission 205753) | Sediment microbial communities from Yellowstone Lake, YNP, Wyoming, USA - YL17G02_0 | ecosystem: Environmental > Aquatic > Freshwater > Lake > Sediment | place: USA: Wyoming | collected... | reverse complement strand
GGCCATGTGGCCGGCCTTGAGCCACTTGGCCCGCATGGTCTTATAGATCACGTCGATGACCTCGACCAGGAAGGTTCCCGTGCCCACGGCGGGGTCGAGAATCTGGACAAAGGGGTCCGTAGGCTTTGCGCCCTTGGGAATCTCCAGGCCCTTGTATTTTCCTGACCATCTCGCCCCAAGTCGTCGTGTCGGCCAGGCCGTCGGGCAGGCCGAACTCCTTCTGGAGGATTTCGTGCACGCTGCGGACGATGAAGGAGACGACCGGCCGGGGGGTGTAGAAGACGCCCCGCTGTATGCGCTTCTTGGGGTCGTATTCCTTCAGGAACAACTCATAGAAGTGGACGACCGGGTCTTCCTGGGGGTTGCGGTCGCCGAAGTCGCGGAGGACGGCCTCCATGTTGGCGTCACGCAGGGTCTGCACTACGTCGTTGATGCCTACTTCGTCGAAGTCGATCTTGCCCTTGCGGCCGCCCACGGTGAGGAAGGTGCTCAACAAGTCCCGCAGGAACGGGTTAGTCACGGGGACCATGTCGGCGATGTTCTCGGCCACGAGGCCCGCCGGGCGCGAAACGCGGGCCGAGAGCAGGCCGTAGGTGATCGTCTGGGCATACATGTCGGCGAAATCGTCCGCCGAGAGGTCGTGAATGAGGGCTTCCTTGAATGCGGCGTGCAGTTTGCGCAAGGGGCCTTTCTCGGACTCAAACCGCAGGACGGTGTTGACCCGCTTGCGGATGTCGGTGCCCAGTTGCGCCAGGCGGATGGAAAGGGCCTTGGACGTGGTGATGACTTCGCGGTGACGGAGCGTGAAGGCCGAGGACCAGCACTGGCGCCAACCCTTCAGGTCGGCTTCGTCGTCCGGCCAATGGAGTTTCTCTTTGAGTTCCTTGTGAACGTGGTCGATGTGCAAGGCGGTGTCGGCATCGTCCCAGCCGAGCACCTTCAGCGTGGGCAGGTCGCCCGTGCCCTCCTCCTGGCCGAAGTGAGCGAAAGTGATCTGGCGCTGGTCGCCCTCGCCGTAGTTGGAGATGAAGAGCAGGTCATGCAGGTTCCACGACGCCTGCTCGGCCTTGCGGGCCGAAGCCCGCTTCTTGATAACGAGTTGGCTGAGGATGCGACGGAGGGCCATGACGGGTAGGCGCTTGGGCTCGAACTTGACGAAGAAGATGCCCCAGGGCTGGCCGGTGACGAGCGGGCGGAGCTGCTTAATCTCCTCGATCTTGGCGGCCGTCTTGGCGTCGATGCCCAGTTCCTCGGGCTCGTAGTCGAAGGTCAGATCGTCGAAGTCGTCGGCGTCAATCGGCCAGTCGAGTTCGTCCCGCAGGTACTTGACCAGGGAAGGGAACGTCTTGATCGCCTGAAGCTGCTTTCTGTCTTGGTCTGACACGGCTTGGCCCCCCTCACGAGAGTTCCATCCAGGCCTTCAGCACGGCCTTGACGCCGATCGGCGCCTGGACCTGCTTAAGGTAGGTGTTCTTGACGTGCTTGTCAATCTGGGCGCGGATTTCCGAGAGCGTCTTGTCCTCGATGGCCCGGTGCCGCGGCGTGTCGGGCCTGGCGCGTATGAGGCCGATGATCTCGCCGGGCTCCTCAACAACCTTCTCGCTCGCCAGGTCGTAGAGGTACCACTTGGTGAAGCCTGCTTCTTCGGTCCACTTCTGAGCGTTCTGGGACTCGTCGGCGCGGTCCTGGGCGGGCGGGGCCGGCAAGGCGTAGCAGAGGAAAACGGCCCGGCTGCCGGGAGAGGGGTGCTGCTTGCCGCTGAAGACGCGCCGAGGCAGGCAGGACAGCCGCTCTTCAAGACCGGGGTTATCGGCGAGGAGTTTCTGGTACTCCAGGTGCATGGCCTCGGTGGCGGTTGTGGTCCCCGCGTAAGAGTGGTTGAAGTCCTTCAGGGCGTCGAAATCGTCGTCCGGCCGGAGCAGTTTCTTCCCCTCGATGCCGAAGACCTTGGAGATGCGCAGGGTCTTGTGGGAAACCTTGCTGTAGAGCCGCAGCAGTGCGTCCAGTTCATCCGGCGGCAGGAAGTTCCAGTAGATCACCGTGCCGCGCGTCTCCTTCAGTTCCGGATGGTCCGCGACCATCTGGGCCTCGATCTCCGGGTTCAGGCGGCGGTCCACGCGGCCAATGCGCTGCATCAGGCGCACGGGGTTCCAGTGAATGTCGTAGTTGATTAGCCGCGCGGCATCCTGGAGGTTCAGGCCTTCGGAAAGCACGTCGGTGGAAATCAGGATGCGGGTCTCTTCCTCGATGCCCTCGAAAAGGTTGCCCTGCGGCGGCCGGTTGTAGTACGGCGCAAAGGCCCGGATGATCTCCGTGCGGTCACGGCCGCAGGCGCTGTCCACCTCGTCAACGCCGTCCAGACCGGCCTCCTGCAACTGCTTCTTCAGGTAGCGGGCGGTGGCCATGAACTCCGAGAAGACCAGGACCTTCCGGCCTTTCAGGTCCTTGTCCTGCTTCAGCATCTTGACGAGCGCCTTAAGTTTGTCGTCGTTGGCCGGCTTGAAGCGCTTGAGCTCTCTGAGGAACGCGACAATCTGCTCCAAGTCGAGGTACGTTTCGTCGAGAATCTCATCGACCTTGTACTCGTCCGGGGAAAGCGCCTCGATCTTCTCCAGCATCTCGTCGTCGATAACGTCTTCGTCCTGCTCCTCATCGAACTCCTCGCCGAAGAGTTCGTGCTGGTCCTTGTGCACGTACTCGATCAGGTCCTCATGTCGCCGGCGCCACAGGTCAAGCCGCTGCCTGTCTGCATCGGTCCGGCTGTGCTTGGTGGCCCAGGCCAACAGAGTGATCAGAAGCGTTTCGCAAGAAAACTCGAAGGCTCGGGCCGAACTCTCGAACCGCTTGAGGAATTGGGTCTTGATGAGGCCGACGACCTCTTTCTGGCGGTTTTCCGCAAAGGCCCTTTCCTTCTTTTCCATGTCGGGGCCGATATAGTAGGCCAAGGGGTAGTACACGGCCAGGGAGAACAGCGGCTTCTTCTTCTCAAACGCTTCCTCGATCATCTCAAGAAGGCGACCATAGGTATTACGCAACTGGTACTCGACAACGCGAGGCGGCTCGCGTTTTGGGAAGAGGGTCTCGGAGATGCCGAGTTGCTTCTGGCTTTCCTTGACGTAGGCGCGACTGCGCTGGACCACGAGGGCACGGAATAGGTCATCGCTCCACAGGACTTGCTCGGCTTCGGCCTGGTTCGTCTGGACGCTCGGCCCATCTTCCCCCTGCTCCTCGCCCTCAAGCATGCCCTCCAGGACCTTTTCTAACTTGCGGAAGTGACCCGGCAGAGAGTGGATGCCCAGCGGTGCGTCCTTGAAATGGGCGGGGTCTGGGGTTCCATCAGGCTTCCGGCCGGAAAAAAGTTCGATCATGTGCTGAAGGTCCCGAAGGCGATTGTTCACCGGCGTGGCGGTCAGCATGAAGAGCGTTTTCCCGCCGCAGATTTCATTCAGCCTCCAATACCGCGACAGGATTTCACCCTCCTCGCCCTTGAGGCCGGGGTTTCGGAAATGGTGGGCCTCGTCGATGACGATGGCGTCGGCCATTTCCTTCACGCGGTCGAGTCGGTACTGGAACTCGCCGCCGCGCAGCAAGTCGGTGTGGTTGAAGATGACGAGGTTGCTGAAGTCTCCGCTGAGGTAACGCAAGTAGCGGCGAAGGTCCCGTTCCCACACGTCGTACCGAGCGGCCTTGGGGACAAACAGCGCCACACGCTTCCGGTCGTACATGACCAGCCGTTCGATGAGCATGAGGCCGATGAAGGTCTTGCCCAGGCCGACGCCATCGCAGAGGAAGGCGCCGCCGAACTGGGCAGCGATCTTCAGCAGGGCGTGGTAGCCTTCCTTCTGGTACTGGTCGAGGACCGGGTACATCCGCGAGCCACTATGCTCCCACTCGGTGGCGGTCATTTCGTGGCCGCGAAAGAACTCCTGCATCGCCTTGGCGTACACTTCAAACGGGGAGTATTCGCGGGTGTGGCGCTCGAAGACGCGAAGGATGTCGGGCGTTACGTCCTCGGCTTTCCTCCAGTGTTCCTCGTACCACTCCTGGAGGGCCGCGACGGGCCGACCGGTGATCTGGACGTTGAGTTCAACGTTCTCCGTGAGGCCGGGGTAGGTGAAGTTTGACGAGCCGACGAGTGCCGACGCGCCGACGACCTCCAGGCGGGCGTGCGTGATGTAGGCCTTGGCGTGGAACTTGTCGCGGCGGTACACGCGGCAGACGATCTTGCCGCTGCGGATGGCCTCGGCGATGGCGGGCACGCCGGCGAGGAAGTCGTTCTTCTGCTTCTCGGTCTCCAGGCTGTCGTCCAGGCGGCGAGTAACCTGGGCCAGGCCCTCGACGAAGAGGTTGCGGGTGCGGCGCGAGACCTCGTCGCCCATCAGGATGCGAATCTGATCGACCTTTTGCCACTCGTCCTTCAGGGCCAGCAACGAGCCGATCTCGAAATAGCCAGTGGCGATGTCAATGGCCCTGGATATCTGGCACCAGCCGTGAAGGTACTGAAGGACCTTCCAGTCGGCATCGCTGTTATCGACGATGAAGAGGTCGCTGCCCTGTCGCATGGGCTGGTCTCGCTTTTCGCTTTCACGGGCGTTGCCGCGCAGGGGCGCACGAGAAGCCCGTGCCAACGGTATAGCACGAATTGATGTTTCATGCAACTACCTACCGGAGTCAGCGGGTGGGCGCAACGTGCTCTAACAACAGCATGAACACCAAGGTGGTATTCCGGGCGTGTCAGGAGTCAGACTTCGCCGAGCGGCAATTCGTGCGGCGAGATGATGCGCATGCGGCCTTGGCCGGAGGGGATGAGGACCAGTTCGGTGCGGCGGCCGATGACGCCGACCTGGACGGGACCTCGGCTATACTGGTCAGTCTACTCATTGTTGGGCCTAAAGCATTACAGGTACTCCTTGTCGATCCACACCTGCCCGCAGGCCAGGCACCGGCATCGGCGGCGGCAATCAACCGCGCCCCTGATCCGGCGAGGGTCGGGGTTGGCCTTGGCGATGCCGGCGAGGTGGCCCACGCCGGCGGTGGGTGGCAGGTCAAGTGGGGCATCCCAGCAGCGCCCGGCGCCCTGCTTCCCCACAGACGGCTGCCCGTGGGAGGCCCGCCGAATCGGCTGAATCTTGCGTTGCCGCGCCGTCTGTGATACGGTTCAAGGAGTGGCGGTTGTCCGAGGTAGGTTCCGCCTCCGTCTGCGGAACGCCGGTTTCCGGACACGGGCACAGGCCGAGGTCAGCGCTTGAGTCGGAAAGGCATTAGCGCGATAGTTCTCGCTGTGGCGGCGGCCGGCGCCGTCGTCGCGGGCGCCGTTGCCTGGCCGTACCTGTGTCCCGCGAAGGATTCCCACGCCGGGCCGGCGACCGCCACCGTGTCGCGGCGCGACTTCGCCTCCACCGTCCTGGCGACGGGGGCCGTCAAGCCGCAGATCGGCGCCGAGGTCCGCGTGGGGGCGCGAATCTCGGGCAAGGTGGAGCGCCTCTACGCCAACATCGGCGACCTCGTTAAGAAGGGACAGATGATCGCCGAGTTGGAGAAGGCCGATCTCGAGGCCGCCGTCGCCGAACACGAAGCCGATCTTCGCCTGGCCCAGGCCCGGGTGCAGTCCGTCGAGGCCGTCGGCCCGCGCGAGATCGAGAAGGCGGAGGCCGACGTCGCCCAGTGGGAAGCCACGGCGGCGCTGGCCAGGAAGGAGCACGAGCGCGAGGCCCAACTCCAGAAGCAGGCCTTCTCCTCTCAGGAACTCCTCGACCAGGCCCAGGAGCGTCTGTTGGTTGCCGAGGCGCACGCACTCTCCGGCCGCAAGGCCCTGGAACTGGCCAGGACACACTTTGCGGAGGACCTCAAGCAGGCCCGCGCCGATGCCGAGCGTGCGAAGGCCGCCCTCGACAAGGCCCGGGTGGAACTGTCCTACGCGACCCTCAAGGCGCCGATCGGCGGTGTGATTGCGTCGGTCTCGACGCAGGAGGGCGAGACGGTGGCGGCAGGCCTGAACGCACCGACGTTCGTCACGATCATCGACCTCGAGCGCCTCCAGGTGGACGCCTTTGTGGACGAGGTGGACATCGGCAAGGCCCGCGTGGGCCAGAAGGCCGTCTTCACGGTGGACTCCTTCCCCGGCAAGGAGTTCGAGGGGAAGGTGTCGGCCATCCACCCGAAAGCGGTTCTTCAGGAGAACGTGGTGTATTACGACGTGGTGGTCGAGATCACCAGCCCGTACGGCGGGCTCCTGCGGCCCGAGATGACGGCGAGCGTAACGGTCTGCCTTGAGGCCCGGCAAGGCGTGCTGTCCATCCCGGGCAAGGCCGTGAAGCGCCGTGCCGGCAAGATCGTCGTGTACGTATCCGCGGCCGGCGGCGCGGAGCCGCGCGAGATCAAGGTCGGCTGGAAAGACGGGGCGCACCTGGAGGTCGTATCGGGCCTGCGCGAGGGCGAAACCGTCCTCCTCGACGCGCCGGCAGACGACAGCAACGCGGCCGCGAAATAGCCCGCTCTGCCGCTCGTTATCCTTTCAGATGTGAACCGCCGCCACCGGCGTGAGGGGCACGCATGATCGAACTCGAGGGCATCGAGAAAACGTATCCCGGGGCGGCGCGCGCGACGCCCGTCCTCAAAGGGGTCTCGTTTCACATTGAGGCCGGCGAATACGTCGCCATCATGGGGGCCTCCGGCACCGGCAAGACGACGCTGATGAACGTGCTCGGGTGCCTCGACCGGCCGACCGCCGGCCGCTACAGCCTGGACGGCGCCCAGATCGGAGACTTGGACGACGACGCGCTGGCGCACCTCAGGAACCGCAAGATCGGTTTCGTCTTCCAGCAGTTCCACCTGCTCGACCGGGCCAGCGCGGTGCAGAACGTCCTTCTGCCGCTCATCTATGCCGAGGAATACCCCGCCGACGCCAAGGCGCGGGCGCAGGGGGCTCTGGACGCCGTCGGCCTGGCCGACCGCCGCGACTATACGCCGAGCAAGCTCTCCGGCGGCCAGCAACAGCGGGTCGCCATCGCGCGGGCGCTCATCATGGATCCGGCCATCCTCCTGGCCGACGAACCCACCGGCAACCTCGACCGGGCGAGCGGCCTGGAAGTCCTTGCCGTGTTCCAGCGTCTGCATCGCCAGGGCCGCACCATCATCCTCGTGACCCACGATGCCGAAGTCGGGCAGCACGCCCAGCGCGTCATCGTCCTCAAGGACGGCACGATTGCCGAAGACCGGCGGGTCGCGTCGCCGCGCGACGCCGAGGCGGAGCTTGTCGCCCTGGCGAAGGGGGGCGACGCATGAGCATTCCGCGCATCGCCGCCGAGGGCCTCCGGGCACTGGCCGCGCACAGGCTGCGGACGTTCCTCATGATGGCCGGCACGATCGTGGGCATCGGCTCGCTCGTCGTGATCATGGCCATCGGCAAAGGCACCGAGCGGGAGGTGATGAAGCGCGTCAACTCCTTCGGCATCCGCCTCATCAAGATCAATGCGGGCGGGGGCCGCGGGTACACCAAGCCGCAGGCCGGCGTCGCGACCCTCAAGCAGGAGGACGCGCAGGCCATCCGCGACTCCCTCAAGGGCTGGGACATCGTGACCTGCGTCGCTCAGAAGCACGCCATTCCGATGAAGGCGGGCGGGCGCGAGTGCCAGGGCGACGTCTTCGCGGTGGACTCCGACTGGCACGAGGCGATGCCCTGGCCCGCCAAGGAAGGCGACGGCATCTCCCCCGAAGACATGGCGACCCTGGCCCACGTGGCGGTGCTGGGCACGCGCCTGGTCAAGGCGCTCTTCGGCGACGAGAGTCCCGTGGGCAGCGACATCCAGATCAATAACATCCGGTTCCGGGTCAAGGGCTTGCTCGAGCGCCACGACGTCAGCCCCGGCGGCGATGATGAGAATAACCGGGCGGTCATCCCGCTGACCACCGGCCTCCGCCGCGTGTTCAACCAGAACCACCTGACGTACATCCGCGTCCGGATGAAGGATGCCGCCGACGTGCCGCGCGCGGCCGAGGAGATCCGGCAGCTCATGCACGCGCAGCATCACATCACGCCGCCGGAGCAGGACGACTTCTCGGTCGTGACGTCGGCCGAGGTCGCCGAGGCCGCGCGGGGCATCTCGGGAACGCTGAACGCCCTGCTCGTCGCGCTGGCGGGCCTCGCGCTGCTCGTCGGCGGCGTCGTGATGATGAACATCCTCCTCGTGTCGGTGTCGGAGCGGACCAGGGAGATCGGCCTGCGCCGCGCCGTCGGCGCCTGCCGCCGGGCGATCTTCCTCCAGTTCCTGACCGAGGCGCTGGCGGTCACGCTTGCCGGCACGGCCATCGGGGTGGCCCTCGGCTGGGGTACGAGCGTGCTCCTGCCGCGCCTGACGTCGATCAAGACCGTCATCTCCTGGGAGCCGTTCGCGCTGGCGGTTGTTTTCGCGCTGGCGGTGGGCCTAGTGTTCGGCGTGCAGCCGGCACGCCGCGCGGCCCGGCTCTCCCCGGTGGACGCGCTGCGATGAGGCTGACGCGGAACCTCGTCCTGTCCTTCGAAATCCTGGCCGCCCATGGACTGCGCACGCTCTTGTCGGTGGCGGGCATTGTTGTCGGCGTTGCGGCCATCATCCTGATGGTCTCCATCGGACGCGGGGCGGAGGAACGGATCCTGGCCCGTGTCCGGCAGATGGGCACCAACCTGATCGTCGTCAACGCCGGCCAGACCAGCCTTGTCGCGGGCCGCCAGCGGCAGGTCAGCACGGTCAAGACGCTCCTTCCGTCCGACGCGCAGGCGGTCGCCAGGGAGTGCCCCTCGGTGGCCCAGGTCTGCCCCGTTACCGTCAAGAAGATGAAGGTGTACTGGGAAGGCGAGACGGCCGTCACGGGCGTGGTGGGGATGGCCCCCCAGGGCCTCTCCATCCGGGGCTATCGCCTGGCCGCCGGCCGCGAGTTCGACCCCGAAGAGAACCGTGCCGCCCGCCGGGTGGCCATCGTCGGCGCCACGACCGCGAAAAACCTCTTCGGCGGCAACGACCCGGTCGGTCACGAGATGCGTCTCGGCCGCGTGCCGTTCGAGGTCGTCGGCGTGCTGGCGCCCAAGGGCGCGGATCCCAACGGCGCGGACCAGGACGACCTCGTCGTTGTGCCCCTCGAGACCGCCATGCACAGGCTGCTGAACGTCACCTATGTCCAGGCGATCTACGTCCAGGCCGTCAGTGGCAACGAGATGGGGCGGGCCGAGGCCGAGATTGACGATCTGCTTCACCAGCGGCATCGCCTCGGCACCAAGGACGATGATTTCACGATCCTGAACCAGGCGGTGCTCCTGGAGACCGAGCGCCAGGCGAGCCAGTCGCTCACCCTTCTGACCGGCGCGGTGGCGGGCATCTCGCTGATCGTGGGCGGCGTGGGCATCCTGGCGGTCATGCTGATTTCCGTGCGCGAGCGGACGCACGAGATCGGCCTGCGCCGCGCCGTGGGCGCCCGCCGCCGCGACATCCGAAACCAGTTCCTGCTGGAATCGAGTCTGCTCGCCGGTTTGGGCGGCGCGGTCGGTGTCGGCGTGGGTGTGGCCCTGTCATTCGCGGTGTCTCACCTGGGCTACTGGGACGCCGTCATCTCGTGGCCTGCGGTCGCCGCCGGATTCCTGTTCTCGGTGACGGTGGGCGTCATCTTTGGTCTGTATCCCGCCACGCGGGCCGCCCGTCTCCAGCCGATTGAGGCCCTCCGCGCCGAGTCGTAGCGCGAGGTCGACGAAGGAGGTAAACCCGTGGAGTCCACCCCTGCGAAACGAATGATCCGGATCGTCTGCGCCGCCGCGTTCTTGTTGGCCGTCTGCCGGGCGGGGAGCTTGGGCGCCGCCGAGGCCGCGCCGGCCCCCGCCAACGAGACGGGCGAAATCTCAGGCGACCTCGACTGGATCGACCCCGCCTACGACGACGCCGGCAACATGATCAGCGGCCCGCAGCCGGGGGCCGAAAGCGCCCGCCTCCACTTCACGTACGACGCCTGGAACCGGCTTGTGCAAGTTCGGGCAGACGATCCGGGGAACCCCGGCCAGCCGGGAGACACGATCGCCGAGTATCAGTACGACGGCGCCAATCGCCGCATCGCGAAACTCATTCCCAGCGGCGACGACTGGAACCGGACGGACTACTACTACAACGAAGGGTGGCAATGCCTGGAGGAGCGGTACGGCGAAGGCCAGCCCAAGGAGGCCGTGCCCGAAACTCCCTCCGTCCAGTGGCTCTGGGACCCGCGGTACATCGACGCCCCGGTCCTGAGATGGCGCAGCGTGAGCGGCCCCCTTGACGAAACGCTCTACTACTGCAATGATGCCAACATGAACGTGACGGCGCTCGTCAGCGCCTCCGGCACCGTCGAGGAGCGGTACGTGTACGACCCGTACGGCAGCGCGACCATCTACGACGGGTCGTGGAACGAGGTCCAGTGGGAAGCGTCCAAGCACAACGCCGTCCTCTACTGCGGCTACCGCTTCGACGCCGAAACGGGCTTCTACAACGTCCGCTTCCGCTACTACCATCCGACGCTGGGCAGGTGGATGGCGCGGGATCCTGGGCCCGCATCCCCGCGGGACGAAGGGCAAGAGGATGTGAGTGGCGCGTACAGCGACGGCATGAACCTTTATCAGTACTGCCACAGCACGCCTGCCGCAGGAACAGATCCCAGTGGCCGAATCTTCATCTTGATACATGGCAACACGGCTTCCGGTCACCACTACGGGCTTGGTGAAATGCGCAAGCTCACGAGGCTGATCGCGTCCCAGATCATGGGACAGGACGAAGTCAAGCTGCACGATCCCGAAGGGAAACACAGGTTATGGATGTATGTCAAGCATGCCGCAGATGCTAATATGCATGCTGGCAAGCGGTGCTCCCCTATCATTATCATTGGATACAGCGACGGCGCGACACGCCTACGATGGCTAACGCAGCAACTTGCAGCCAAGTATCCGAAGGAAAAAGTCGATTACGTGGGAGTGATCGACATGACCCGCAGTACATTCGGGCGGTTTGGGACCAAGCTTCCGGGGGGCGGGCCCTACGTTACATTGCCAAGCAATGTTCTGGATGGCGACAACTTTTACCAAAGACACTTCCTCTCTCCTCTGAAGGGGATGCTGGTCATGAGTCCTGCAACGGTCTTTAACCACAATTGGAATATACTCTCTACGGGCGGGACTTCCGATCACTTCAACATCGTGGCGGACGCCGCGATTCAGAACCGGATAGCCAACAGCGCCGTGCAAGCGTGGAGGAAAGCGAAGGAGATGCTGTGATCCAGTACAAGGTGATGATGCGCTGTGCTGTGGCATTCGTGGCGGGAGCGTCTCTGTCCTTACTTTCGTGGCCATTGACTTGGAGGCTTGCCGCAAGCGTCATGGACACCTTTGTCAATGACGTGGGGCTGGAAGAAAGTATGTTCTATATTGTCTATTGTGGATGTTGGGGCATGGCCGGCGTCTGGTGCCTGGCGGGATGGTGTCTATGGCAGCGGCGAGCAAGCGTGGAGGAAAGGAAGGGCGATGATGTTATCCAATACAGGGCGGTGCTGCTCTATACTGGAGCGTTCGTAGCTGGAGTGGGTCTTGCCATACTCTCGTGGCCGTTGACATGGACGCTTGCCGAGGGCGCACTGTACCTATTTGGCCATAAGTTGGGACTCAATTATAGTGGGATCTATATTGCCTATTTTGTGTGTTGGGGCATGGCGGGCGTTTGCTGCCTGGCGGCGTGGCGTCGTTTGGTGCGTGTGTGTTCGGCAGTCAAGAAATAGGCGTGTGTGGGTCCGGCACGCTGGCGCGCAAGGAGTCTGACCGCCAACGGCATGTCGTTCATGCAGAGACTTGCGATGGGGTAACGTGTGTGGGTAGAACCCGCTCGCGCGACGACGGATTCCCGAGGAAAGGCTACGGGTGTAGTAGGCCAGCAAGATTGGGTTGGGGGTTGGTTAGGCGGGGTTGCGTGGTTCGAGTGGCGTATTGCGCTCGTGTTGCTGACTCCCGCTGTCGTATGACCACGCTGGCATGGCCGAGCGCTGCTCTTTGGCATCAAGAGTTCAGCATGAGCGCACACTACGACCGTGGCCCCGGACGAGCGGGCGAGCGAGAGGGTTGTCAGGCAACGCGCCGCAGCGTGATCGTAAGCAGATGCTTGTGTCCGCCCTCGAACGTGACAGCCAGGTCCAGCCGGACGCCGGGTTGGCCTTTGACGAACGTCTGCGGTCGGCGGAATCTGCATGGGCTGCAAGAGGCCATGCCCAGTGTAGGGAAAGGAGATCGGGAATGACCACGCCCTGCCTGCCAGAATTCCCAGGGACGATGGGCGTGAGGTCCTTGGACAGCCTTCTGGCCATGTCTCCGAGCCAGTTGTTTCACACTGATGTCGCGGAGATGAATCTCCTGTGCGCCACGGGCTTGCCGGGGGCCGAGGATCTCAGTGTGGGCCGCTGCCTCGCCACCCTGGACGCCTGGGCCCGGCGGGTCAGGCGCGAGACGGACCGCCACCTGTATCGTTTTCGCCGGGCCCCCGCCGAGTTCAAGCACTCGGAGGGGTACTTCCGCATGCTGATGCTGGTCACCGTGCTTCAACAGGATTTCGGGGTCCGTTACAACCCGGACCGCATCAGGGGCATCGATTTTCGAGACTCGCGGGACCTCTTTATCCACGGCCTCCTGGAGGAACCGCACACCGGCACCTGCGCGTCCATGCCGGTGCTTTACGTGGCCGCAGGGAGGCGCCTGGGCTATCCCCTGAAACTGGTGCTCACGCACGGCCACATCTTCGCGCGGTGGGAAGGTGCCGACGGCCGGGACCGGTTCAACGTGGAGTGCGCCAGCTGGGGCATGCTCTCCTTCCCGGACGAATACTACAAGACGTGGCCGACGCCGCTCACGGGCGAACAGGTCCGGACAGGCCGTTACCTGATGTCGCTCGGCGCGGCCGAGGAACTGGCCGTCTTCGCGGAATCCCGGGGTCATTGCCTGTTGGACAACGGCCGGATACGGGAAGCCCGCATGGCCTACGAGCACGCTTGCCGCCTGGACCCGCTGAGCCCAGGTCACTGGGGTTGGCTGGACGACGCGCGTGTCCGAGAGGCGTCTCTCGTTCCTGACGGAGGTAACCTGAACACGTTCTCGAACTGGGGGTGCAGCATGACCATCTCTTGCCTGCCGACCGCAGACATCACGCTCTCCGCCGAGCCGGTCAGGACCTCTTCCCTCGACTCCACGCGCTATCGGAACTACCACCCGACGCTGGGGCGGTGGATTGAGCGGGACCCAGAAGGGTGCTCGGATAGCATGAGCTTGTACGGCTATGTTCAGAGCAGGCCGGGGAACCTCTCTGACCCCTCTGGCCTCCAGGTCGGCTACCCCTACCCGTGGGCCACGTTCGGATCGCATCAGAGCGCAGCGGATTGGGTTCGGGGGAAGATGCGCGAGCTGGAAGGCGTTCACAAGACGTATGAGTACTACAGGGAGGACAAGACGGGCCTCAAGCAGCTCATCAACGATAGGCTCCTCGCGGTGATACCCAGCATTGGCATTTACCTCCACTCGGGGTTCTCGGATCGTGATACGGGTGGGGTGTACAGTAGCGGCTTCGGGGGACTGGTGCGGCACACCTCCCTGCCGAGCACCGCGTCCGCTAGCAGTGTCTTCCATGAGCTCATCCACGCTTACGAAGATGTGAAGGTCCGCAAGTTTCTTAGTGACGTGGCTGCCGCCAAGGCGAAGGGCATTTCCACAGACGACTCGATGGCCGACAAGATAGCATACGGGGCGCAAAAAATGGTGCAGCGGCTGGAATGGCTGCGCAAGCTCGAGGACGAGATTAGGAACGCGGAGCCCGACCTGTCTACTGTTCGTCGTGCATGGCGCCAGGTATGGATAAATGAGGGTGAGGTGTCTTCAGAAGCCGGGGAGCGCATTAAGGAGGACCTTGGCTTTCATCTCGGGTGCGCGGAGTTAGCGCAGTTCTACAATGATCATCAAAAGTGGCCCAACGTCGAGGCAAACTGTATTAAGTTCATCTGCTCACCCATTGGGCGAGCCGGACCCGTCGGGGCGGTGGAGCCTGAGCCTGTTCGTGACTCTGATGGGTATTACCGCTTCGGTCCATCCCAGGAACTCCCATCATGGCAGCAATAGGGCGGCGTTCGCCAATCAGGTGGGCACATGTGGCCGTCGCTCTCTCCGTGGTGGCAGTGACCATAGCCGCCTACCTCGTGCTTACGGAAGGCATTGTGTCCACAGAGCACGGAGATGTCTATAAGCGCAGGGAAACGTATTGGGGGCTTGTTTCTCTCGCCAATGAGAACGACATGGCCACTGGGGTCTGGCACCGATGGCCGCCTACCACCCTGGAACAGTTCACGGCATGGGTGCAATCCACTTTCGCTAACTGGGATCCCGAGCCGGGTATCCGCTATGATGCCACCTCGGCGACCCTTCTCGATGCCTGGGGACGTCCGCTTGTGCTCATTGTCAGCTCAGGTGCACTTGTGGGGCTTGGTTCCTGCGGGGCCGACGGGGTTTGGGAGGGGGGGCGAGGGGACGACATCCAGGTCATGTTCGCCGAGTTGGGGTTTCCCACAGGTCCCGCCGGCGAGCCACTGTTGCAGGCCAGCGAGATTGGGTATTGGGCTCGTTAGGCTGGGTCGCGTGGTTCGGGTGGCGTCTTGCGCGCGGGTTGGCGGCTCGGGCGGCGGTGAAGAGCTGGAGCCGGACCATTGCCCAGACCTGCCGCGAGAGGAACGGCTCGATGGCCTCGACCATCTCCAGCGGCACTGGTTTGACGGCATCAGGCTCGGAGGCATCGCTGCGGCCACGCCTGAGTCCAGGGACGGCTTGAAGGGTGTAGAGCACCGACCCGGGAACAATCTCGTCACCGACGGCCCACTTGAACACGTGGCGGATGCGGTTGACCTGCTTGTTGACGTAGGGCCTGCACCAACGCATGTCGATCATCTTCAGCCGCACGGCTTTCAGGGCCCGCGGACCGAAGTCGGCCCCCGGCGTGTCGGCGTGCAGTTCCTTGAGCGGCCTCAGGGCAAGGCGGTACTGTTCAAGTTCCTTGATGCGGCCATCGATGAGGGTGCGGTAATACTGCTCGGCGTGCGTCCAGAAGCGGGCGAGCAGCTCCTTGACGGTGAGGGTGGTCGGGTCGGCAGGGAGTTGTCGTCCAGCCGCCAGCCACTCGCCGATGGCCTGATGGTATCGCTGCTCGGTGGCAGGGTCGCCGGGCCTGCCGCAGTAGATGGCCTTGCCGCTCAGAACGACGTAGTTCTGCCCGCTGGCCTTGTGGAAACGCAAAGAAGGCACACGCCGATTCCTGGCGGAATCTTTCGTGTGCCTTCTTCCCTGAAATTGGCTGCTCGCTACGTTGCTCATGGCCGTCTCCTTTCGGTTCCGGGAGTATCTACTCCCTTTCCTACGGGTTACGGCCGCTCCGGCGTCTCCGCCGGTATTCGCGCAACTCGCGAATTCAGCCAACGTTATGACTGGTAGCGGGGGCCCGCTATGTACCCCTTCACAGCAGGGCGGCGTTCTGGCAGAGGTTCAGGTTCGCCGCATGATGCAGGCCGACCGCTCCTGTTCGGGGATTCGCTGTTCTTGCCGCACAACCACGTCTGGCACGTGGACCTCACGACCATGCCTACGGCCAGGTCCTGGGCTCCGTGGCTGCCCTTTGCCTTCCGACAGGTCGGGCCCTTCCGCTTGCGGATCGCGGCCATGGGCCGGGGCGTCGTCTAAGGCTGCATTGCAGGAAGCCGGTCTTCGTATCAGGCGAAGAAGGCTTGTATGAATGCCGGCCTCACGTTCTAATCCACACATCAGTTCCTCCGACGGCGCAGTCGGCACGCTTTGGCCAGGGCCCGGAGTTGGCCCCATGTCGGCAGATGAACAGGCTGGCGGTCTGGGAGGCCAATAGGGGGTTCGACGATGGCTGCGATGCGGGACTTCTTTGCCAGCCTGTTCGGCGAAGACCCCAAGCCACAGGCCCCTGCCGGTGCGCCCGAGGATGGCGGCCCCGCCGCTGCCGGGCCACGCCGTAGGGCTCGGCCTGAGCCAACTCCGGCCTTGGTGGGACCCTACGGAAAGGGCGACCGGATTGGGGACAAGTACGTGGTCATGGGCGTCCTGGGGGCGGGGGGGTTCGGCGTCGTGTACCTGGCGCACAACTCGGACGCCAATGAGACGTGCGCCTTGAAGACGTTCCACGAGAGGTTCCTGGCCGATGCGGCAGCCCGAGAGGCCTTCAAGAAGGAAGCCCTCTTGTGGGTGCGCCTGGAGGAACACCCATTCATCCTGGCCGCCCGGTGGGTGGAGGAGGTGTCAGGCCGGCTGTTCGTCCAGATGGACTATGTGCCGCCGGACGAAGAGGGGCGAGTCACACTCCAGGACCACCTGACCGGCGGCGTCCCTGTGAAGGCCGAGCAGGCCCTGGCCTGGGCCATCCAGTTCTGTCACGGCATGGAGTACGCCGGTGCCAACAGCCTGAAATGCCATCGGGACATCAAGCCGAACATTATTCTGGTCGCCTCCGACCAGGCGCTCAAGATTTCCGACTTCGGTCTGGCGGCAGCGGCTGAGGGGGCGTGGCGTGCCGGAGGGCGGGTTGGGCCCTTGGTGTCGGCCAGCCAGGGCCGGGTGGGTCTAAGCCTCATCGAGACGGGAGGCAAGGGCTGCTGTGGGACGCCGGGGTACATTGCGCCGGAGGTGTATGAAGGCCGAGGGGCGGATGTGCGAAGCGACATCTACAGTTTCGGTCTGGTGCTGTGGCAGATGGCGTCGGGGAGTCCGGCGCCGCCCTTTCACGCCGCTGAGGTGGAATACCGGGGCGACACCGAGGCCTACGCGAGGGAGTATCAGGCGAAGGTGTATGAAAAGCAGAGGACGACGCCTGCGGCTTGGAGCCGCTTGGCGAAGCGGGCGCACTCGCACTGGGTCTTCTGGGTCAGCGTCGCGTCGTAGCCGAAGTCGAACCACGGCGGCGGCATCGCTTCATACACGCGCCGGCTGGCGCGGAAGCAGCCGCAACCGAAGTTCAGGTAGTGCCCCGCCGTCCCCTCACCCCCGAGGAGATCGGCAAACTCCTCGGGGGTGCGACCCCCCGGGACCGGCTCGTCTACTGGCTGGCCCTGACGACGGGCCTGAGGGCCGGCGAGATCCCAGACGTGTTGCAGGCTGTTTTCCACGTCGCCGACCACGATACATCCATGGGTTGTTCCCATGATGCGCCAGAAGTATCGGCCCTCGCCTGGCGCGGCGCCGCCCGTGGTGGCGAAGCCTTTCAGCTCGTAGTCAGCGGAAACGGCGTCCCAACTGCTGGCGGGGACGTCGCGGACGGCATGCAACCAGACTATCCTGGTCATGCGATGTTCGTTTCTATTACTGCTACGCGTTGCCTACTTCGCCTACTTCGCAGGCCCCTCGCCGCATCGGTAAATTTTCGTGCTCAAGCTCATCGGCTGGGCGAAAGTGCCGGCTTTCAGGGTGAAGGTGATGCCGCCGAACCAGTCGAACGCGCCCAGCGACTCGGGGATGGCGCAGGTGAACTCGCCATTGCTTCCCGGAACGGCTTCGATGCGGGCCCAGTCGCGGGCGTCCCAGCCGCGCGGCTGGTCGGGGAGCCAGCTCACGTAGAACCAGCCCGCAGCACGGTCGGGGCAGTTCTTCACGGTGAACTTCAGCACCTTGCCGTCGCGCGGCACTGCCACGGCGTTCGGCTCGGGGAGGGGAGGATTGCCGCCGGCGAGCACGTGCGCGAAGAACGCAGGCTCTATCTCGGCGCTGATCGGGTAATCCCAGCGCACCGGCCCGCCCGGCAGCGACATGTAGTGGCTCTTGTTCGGGCCGAAGCAGATGTACTTGCCGGCGGGGATTGCGTCGAGCGTTGCCATCACCGACGGCGGCTTGAAGAAGATGTCGTTCGTGCCGCTGTACAGCAGGTAGGTGGCACGGCAGCGATTGAGCCTGGTGCCCGCGTCGAAGCATTTCAGCCAGGTGTTCCGATCCGCCTCGTCCATCTTCTTCAGCTCGCCGGAGCCGATCGCCTCGAGCTGGTAGAAGCCCGAGCCATAGAGGTTGAAGGTGCCTTTCACGCGTTCGTCGAGGAGGCCGGAGAGCATGGTGACCATGTAGCCGCCCCAGCTGATGCCGGTCATGCAGAGCTTTTGCGGGTCGACGTCGGGCTGGGCCTCGAGGAGGTTGAACGCCCGCAGGCCCGCGGTGACCGCGTCGAAGAGCACGCAGACGTAGGGCGTGGGGTTGGGGGGGATGATCTGGTCGGCGCCGAACTGCATTTTGGTGACGCGGCTGATGCTGAGCATCTTGTCGTTGGCGCCGTAGCCGGGGAGGTCAGGGGCGATCGCCACGTAGCCGAGCTTCGCCCACGCGATGGGGCCGCCTTCGCCGGCGCACCCGCCGCCGCCGTGGCACACGAGCATGCCGGGCAGCTTCTTGCCGGCAGTATTCGCAGGCCGGGCAATGATGGCATAGATCTCGCAATCCTTGACCTCGCCCTCCTTGCTGCCTTCGGCGCTGGCGAACCGCAACTTCGTCACCTTCACGCCGTCTTTGGTTTCCTCCGAGATCACCGTCGTGACCTTCGGCACGCCCTTCGCGTAGGGGGCGAAGATGTCGTCCTTCTCCAACGCCGGCGCCGGCGCTGCGGCCGCACATTTCACGAGGAAGAACAGAATCCCAACGGAAACCACTGCATCACGAATGCCTGGTCTCACGGATGTCTCCTGCAAAGTACTGTCTCGAAACAATGTCGTGAAGAACACTCGAACACGGTGCGATTGCTCATTCGGTGAACAGGATCTGGCCCCAGTTCTTCGGTTCCATCTTCAGCTCGAAGACTTCATCGTTCACCAGCCCTGTTGCCTGGTTGTTCCAGTAGGTGCGGAGGAGGGTGTCGTCGCCGGCGGGCGTACCGTGGGTGGCCCCGAAATCGCCGGAGAGCTTCATCCCTGCGAAAGGCTTCAGGCCAAGCGTGGAAAGGGGCACCGCGATCTCGACCACGTACCACCGATCGCCCTTCTTCACCTCGATCTTCGCGTCCTGCAGCACCACGACGCTGTCCATCGTGTAACCCTTCACGATGCCGGAGCTGAAGGTCTTGCGGTTCTTCTGGTCGGAAACCTTGCGGTACAGTACCGCCGTCGGTTTGCCCTGGAAATTCCCGATGGAGAGGCGAAGATCGCCCTTGGCCGCTTCGGCGCGGTTCTCATCGGCCTCCGGATCGGTGCCGAGCTGGAAATCCACCGTATCGCCCCGCGCGTACATGAATTCGGGCGAGTCCGCACCATTGGTCCACGGCGTCGCATCGGCCACGCGCCAGCCGAGGTAAAGGAAGGCGTCGTCCCAGGCAATGGCCGATCGGACTTCGGCATCATCCTGTTTCTTGAAAACGATCTCCTTGCCAAAATCCTTCGCGAGGTCGCCCGTGAAGACCGGCGTCTTCTTCCGGACCTCGCAGCGGCGCAGGCCGGCGCTTCGCTGCACCAACTCGGCGCGAATTGTTTCGGCAATCTTCAGGTCTTTCTCCTCAATGCGGAGCTTGCCGGAGTCGAGCGGCTTGACGGTTTCGAGGCCGACGACTTCAACATTCCAGTTAGCAGTCTTGCCGGCGGTCAGGTAGAGCTTGCCGTCCTTGCCTTGGGCGGTGCTGCCGCCGAAATCCTCGCCCCCTTCGCCGCATGGCACGTTATCGAGCACTGCCCCCGGCACTGCCTTTTCGGGCCACTGCACTTTCGAGTAGTCGCCCTGGAACAGCCGCGTGAGGTAGAACCCATCGCGCGTCAGCATGTGCCACTCGCCGACGTTGGTGTTGATCACCCAGGCGCTGCCGATGGGATCGGGCAGCGTGGCGCTGCCCACGGTGCCGAAGGCCCCACGGATGAGGCCGGCCTGCGGCCCCGGTGCGTTGTGCGAGCCGTGCACGCCGTGGAAGGTGTTTGGGTAGGTCCATTGCAGCTTGCCCGCTGCAACGTCATAGCAACTGAACACTTGCTTCTCCGAATCGCACGAGAGCACGAGGCGGTTGTCGGGGGAGGGCATCGGCCCCTCGAGTGCCGGCAGCGTCTGCACATTGGCGGTATCCCACTTCGGGGCGCCGCAGGGAGTGAAGCCTGCCAGCTTGATGCAGGCGCCGCGGTCCCACCGGTTGGTCTTGGGGTCGAGCGCACCCGCGTAGAGCGTGAGGTCGGTGTTCAGCCCCAGCGACCAGTTGAGGTAGCCGTTGAACGACATCAGCGTGGGCACCACGTACTTCTCGTTGTCCTGGGGCTGCTCGTCGCCATTCTCGTCGGACCAGAACTCAGTGGTTCTGTCTTTGTCATTGCGGCCGAAAGTTGCCCGGAGTGTATAGGTGGCGTCGCCGAGGCGCTCCCAGACGTTTGTCTGGGTTCCCAGCGTCACTGCCAGGTAGAGCTTGCCATTGCTGCCGCGGCAGAAGCGGGCGAACTTGTGGAAGAGGCTGTTCCAGTCCCGGCCCTCTCCGTTCTCAAAGGTGCCGAGGCACTCGGCCTGCCCGGTGGCGGGATCGAGCCGCCATTCGCAGGCTTCGCCGACCATTATGTTCGGGTCGTCCGGGTTGATCGCGGCGCCGCTGGCACCGTAGTGCGTGGAGCCGAAGAACTCGCGGACGAACGCGCCGGTCTGGTTGTTCCACACGCTGAACCGCTTCGGGAAATACAGAGCTTCGGCCACCCAGAGCCTGCCCTGCGTATCGACGGCCATGCCGTGGATGTTCCACATGCCATCCTTCACCCATGGCCCGGTGCGAGGCCTGCCGCCCTGCCTGCCAATCGCCAGCACCTGCTTGCCGTCGGGCGTGAACACCTTGATCTGCACGCTCGGCTCGCCCTCGCCCACATAGATTCGGCCGGCAGCATCGACCGCAAGGCACCTGGCGTCGGTCAGTCGGGTCAGCACCGGCTTGACGGCGCCGGTTGCGGGGTCCACGGCGGCCACCGAATCGGTGCCGGAAAGGACGTAGAGGAGCGAGTCGCTCACCGCGGCAATCCCGCTTGGCGCGAGCACGGGCATCGTCTTTAGCACCTTGCCGTTCTCTGCGTCGAGTACGGCGACGAAATCGCTTTTCATCACGGCCACTTCCTGCGGGAACACGGCCTCGACCTTGCGACGCACTGCGGCCTGCAGCTTCAGCGAAGTCATTTCGGCCCCGCCCTCGACGAGCGTCTTGTCGTTGAGCATGCCGTTGATGGTCCCGGCCACGGCGTCGCGGACGTCCGGCGTGTAGTAGTTGGGCGCTGCGAGCGCCTTGCCTTCCGGTTCGTTGCCGGCCAGCCAGGCTGCGGCGCGCTGGCGGACGTTTTTGTCGGTCTTCTCCCAGATCGCCTTGCCGATGCCGTCGCCCGCGGCGGAGAGCTTGGTGAGGAACGTCCGCCAGTCGGTCACGTCGCTTCTGCGGAAGTTGTAGGACCGGAAGGTGAGGTAGAGCTTGCCGTTGCGGGCCGCCATCGCCTCTGCCTTGTCGGGCATGCCCGGCTGGTCCTTCCAGAGATCCTTTACGAAAATATCCCTGAACCCGCCGTTGTTTGCCTTGTCCCAGTTCTGATATGAGCCGGTGGCCGTGTCGAGGCGGAAGAGCACCTGCGGGCTGCCGGAGCCGTTGCCGACGTAGACGAGGTCGCCCTCAACTGCCAGCAGTTCGGCGCCGCCGAAGCCGCCGTATTTGTGTTTCCATCGGACGTTTCCCTCGAGGTCGCAGGCGAGGAGGCCCCGGCCCGCCTCGGCGGCTCCCCAGCCAAGGTAAACGGAATCGCCCTGTGCGGCACAGGTCCAGGGCACGCCGAGGTCGCCTCCCCAGTTCGAGGTGGGGCCGCTGTGCCAGGGTGCGTTGCCGCTGTTGCC
>Ga0315273_10002467_pt1 | contig 21871 bp, 18 predicted proteins | sample YL17G02_0_MG_FD_205753 | JGI IMG/M metagenome (GOLD analysis project Ga0315273, IMG submission 205753) | Sediment microbial communities from Yellowstone Lake, YNP, Wyoming, USA - YL17G02_0 | ecosystem: Environmental > Aquatic > Freshwater > Lake > Sediment | place: USA: Wyoming | collected... | reverse complement strand
GTGACTGCAATGCTCAGGATAAGGAAAATGATCGCGAGCTTTTTGGACAGCACTTCCAGGACCTCCTCTATGTGGGTCCTTCTCGGCAATGTTGACTGCGTGAGGCCTGCAATCCTGCCCAGCTCAGTATCCATTCCAGTGGCTACGACCACTCCCTTGCCCCATCCGTTTGTTGTAACTGTGCCAGCATAGCACATGTTCTTCCGATCCGGGAGCCTAGTACTTGCCAGAAGGGCCCGCTCGGATTTCCTGACAGGCAGGGACTCACCTGTAAGGGATGCCTCGTTTATCACCAGATCAGCGTTGTCGAAAATGCGCACGTCTGCAGGCACATCAAAACCTGCCTCGAGGATTATCACATCCCCGGGCACAAGCTCAGAGGCATGAACGATCCTGTCATGGCCTTTTCTTAGTACCCTTGCCTTCTTCTCGAACATCGCGCTCAGCGCCTCGATGGCCTTTTCCGCCCTCCAGTCCTGGGTCGAGCCGATTATTGCATTCAGGAAAACAATCCCCAGCATGAGCAGCGCATCGAATGTTTCATTTAGGATTAATGCGGCAAGGGACGCTGCCAAAAGAAGATAGATAAGCGGATTTCGCAGTTGATTTGCAAACAGCAGTAAGAATGATGGGCCTTTCTCTTTTTTCAGCTCGTTTGGGCCGAACTTTTTAAGCCGGTCTTGGGCCTCTTTCTCATCAATGCCATCTGGCGATGAACTTAGCTTTTCAAAAGCCTTTTCACCTGATATCGCGTGCCAGTTCTCCATCAAAACAGAATCTGGATTTAAGATTAAATAGCTATGTCTAATGCTGTTGCATAACCTGAGAAGAACACCCAACTGCTGGCGGCAATCATGTTCCGACATATCGGAACATGGTGCCCATTGTTGACTCATGTCAACAATAGGGAGCCTTATTTACCATGAGACGACCTATAAATCGACGTTTCGATTTATGGTGTCGTAATCGACGCTTCGATTACGATCATGCTCATGGTCGAATCGTCGACCATGACATCCATTGGTCATTGCGACGACCAATTGGAAGCCTCTGTTGTATGCCGTAAGAAAACAGCGAAAGACCGACTAATGAGTTTGTTGTTGTGCAACACAGCCTCTATGTCTTGCTGTTTGGATTTGAGCTGATGATTGACCTGACTGTTATCTCAAATTCAAGCTGCTTTCCAGCAAGCGGATGGTTCTCATTGAAAACAACTGTGTCATTGTCTGCAAATGAAACCCATGCTGCCTTCTTTTTTCCCATCTGGTCGCTGATAACGTAGGTTCCGTTCTCCACAACATCTACCCTTATGAGCATAGTTTCATTGGTCATGTTTACAACGCTCTCAGGTAATCCATCAATTACGAACTTATGGCCAGGAGAAAATACGTATTGTATAATCACTGTCTCATTTGTGAAGTTGGATACTGCAACAAACCCGTATTTTGTTGGGAATACCTTGTCTATTTTAGGAGTGATGTTCTGGGAAGTGAAAAACGACATCGGGACCTCTTCATAGACTGACATGTTGTAGTAGCGCGAAGTGTTCGATATTTTTGACGGGTCGGAAGCTCCGTAGCCGTCTTCTGGAGTCACAGTGATGTTCTTTGTCTCATTCACTTTCATGCCAATGATGCCCTTGATAAAGCCGTCTATCATCTTTCCGCCGAGAAGCACTGGCATTGTAAGGGGCTGGTAGGTCCTGTTTTCATTGTATATTCCTGCAGACTTGGCTACGTCCCCCATTGAGGTGTCAAGCACCTTCCCATCAACGCGGAGGGTATAATCTACGGTGACGTTGTCCCCGAACTGGGCAGTGACATTCTGCGTTCCAGGACCAAAGTCAAGGCAGCCGAAAAGGAAAAGCGACAGACTGATTACCAGCATTACCAATGGAAATTTTCTCATGGAAAGAAAGTTATGCGTAAAATTTAATTAACATAATGTTTTTATTAGGTATGGTAGAATAGATATTTATATGGTTGACACCTTAGGCTTGGTCCAGTCTATCAGGAAACCTAATCAGGAGCAGAGGGATTTTTCCAAAGCGAACTGGCAGAGGTACTGGAAAGAAGATGGCTGGGTTAAGGAGGTCGTCGGGAAAGACGGCAGGACAGTGGGCATATTCCAGAACTGGATCAGGGGAAGGGAAATACACGTGTTCAGGATGCCAGGCGTGAGGGAAGAGGTTGTGGAGGCAGTCATCCTTGGCATTAACGACATGATACGAGAGATCCGGCTATTGGACTTCCTCATAGACAAGCGAAGGAATTACTTCGGCCCTCACAAATCCGCGGTTATGCAGGTCAGGATGGCAATGACAAGAGAGGGAAGGCTGGACGAACAAGGGCTTGCAGAATTGATCATAGCAGAACGCTGGAGAAATCCCCTTCAGGGAGGTAGGCCGCACGCAGACGTCGTAATAACAGACCAGTTCCTGAGCCTCGGATACGAAAACTGGGGGCAGGCAAAGTTCGACTATGGTTATGTGCTGATAGCAGTTCCAGGCAGAAGGCAGAAATCGCTGGACTTTATCAGGAATGTCGCCAAGCATGAGGCAGGTCATTTGTTCGGTTTCAGGGAGCACCACGATTCCCATCCCGACATCCCAGGCTATGAAAGCATTGATGATTGCAACATGCTCTGGAGGGCATCGAGCTACGAAACCTGCGGAAAATGCCTTGATGCAATGGTGCATGTCTGGAAAGGGATTGAGGAAAAGTATGGGGAGAAATTCCTGAAATGAAACTTTTCGAGCACTGGAACAACACCGGATTACCGACGCAGCATATGTTTGCAGGAGACTGCGTCTTCATAGAAAACAGAAGAGAAGCCACGAATTACAGGATAAAGGGAAGACTTAAGAAAAAAAGAAACTGGGGTCGTTGTGGCCTCCATAGGTCGGCCACTTACCCCAATTTTCACTGAGGCAGGACATCGGACAAAAAACTCGATACAAATGGAAAATTGGGGTCACGGAGATTTGAACTCCGATATGCAGGTTACGGCCTCGCGTGCCTTCCGAAGAAGGCGGGATCTGGAGCTTCGGCAAGACGGTTCCCGGTTGTCCGTTTCCTGTTTCCAGGAATAAAACGAAACTGGAAACCCGAAACCGGAAACGCCTTTCTGCCGTACTACCTAGTTATACTATGACCCCGAAAAAAATTTCGGCGTTCTTTCATTTAGCCGAATTGTTTTATATTGGTTTCTCAATCGATCCAGCAGTTTGTTGTAAGCGTGCGGTCTTCCGGAAGCCCAGTCTCGCTGAACGTTACGTTCCTCTCCTCACCAGGAGGAATGTCAGTGCATCCACGGTTGGAGAAAAACTCCCTGCTCTGGTCATAGAGTGTGGCCTTAAGGCATCTTCTTCCAGTGTCAAAACCAGTGTTCTTGAACCTGTAATTCACAACAAACCGGTCTGATACTATGTAACAGTTCGTGGCTGAAGTCGTGATTTTTGAGGAGGGAACATCAATACCGGGGTTTATCTTGATTACGCCAACGCCCCATTGGTCACTGGGATAGATTATAGTTGCGGAATCAATGCTGTTGTCATACTCTTCTGCTCCTGCGGCTTTAGCGCTGGAGAAATTTCCTGACTCAATCTCCCTCATGTCAATTGGAACAAATGAGCCATTACCCCAAACGAACCCACTAAGCACTATGGCAGGCGTAACAATAAGTGCGCTTCGCACTCCTGCAGCTTCAAGTGATGCTGCCATAAGAACTGAAAGCCCTGCGCAGTCGCCTTTCCTGTCCTTGAGTATTGATGCAGGGAAAGCGAGTGAGTCTGAATAGCATTTGTCTGAACTGCCATTGAAGCGGATGGATCTGGCCTGAAGGTGGTTGAAAATCTGTCTTGCTGCCCTTTCCCTATCCTCATCCAGCCTGATCTGGGCATTATCAGTTGCATCCATTGCAAGGTCAATCACGCTGCGGTCAGTTGGATCCACCCAAGCTGTGACTGCCTCAGGAATCCTCCAGTCAAACTTTCCAGGTGAAAGGGGAATTTCTATATTAAAAGTATCTGTGTAATTTTGGCTTATTGCCCTGTACTCCAGGACAAGCTTAAGCCTCGCGCTGGTAATATTTGACTTCAAGGCCCTCGAATCGAACTTTGGTGTGAGATTGAATATAATACTCTGCCCTGGGTTAATGCTTCCGAGCTCGACAACCGTCACACCAGTGAATTCCTGAACCTCGTGCTTAAGTTTAACGTTGTATGCTTTTTGAGAGCCGAGATTCTTCATGACAAAGGTGACCATTGGGCCTATATCTTTTTCTATTGTCCTTGGAGGAATTGTGTAGAGGAACGCAGTGGGAATATTCTGGACTGTGACATTTGTAACATCTATCTGCGCGCCAGCAACAAGACAGGAGCCTCCTGGATCGCAGTCATAGCCTGAAGGGCACCCGCAATCCAAGCAGCATTCTGTTTCACCAGACTGGCAGCCAAATTTACCGCAAACAAGCTTTGGGATGCACTCATTCCCTACGCACTGGTAGTCTTCACTGCACGCAGGATTGGAATATGCACATCCCTGGGAAAGAGCTGGGGAAACACAAGTATTGTTGATGCAACTTTCATTAGCTCCCAGGTCGCAGGCAGGATTATTGTAATCGCAGCCCATCTTAAGTGAGCAGCTGTTGTTTATGCAGGTGTGGTTTACGTCGCACAAAGGATTGCTGTAATCGCAGCCCGTTTTTACGGTTACGTTCGCTCCTTCTGAAAGCGGCTTCGCAAGACAGCCGAAAAAAACCAAAAATACAGCAAGCAACAGCAGGAAATAACGACTCATGTTTGCACCATAGGTCATTCCATCCCAAGTATTTATAACGATTGATGCCCCTATTACGCTTATGCTCGATTTTCTAAGAAAAAGCGCGCAAGAACGGAAAACAATTCTTTGCTTTGGGATCGACCCGGTTTTGGAAAAAATCAATATTGGATCTCCGACTGGTGCAATCGAAGAGCGGATCGAACCCTTCTTCCATGAGATGACAGATAAGCTTCTTGAAGAAAATGAGATTGCGGCTATAAAACCGAATTACGCGTATTTCGCGAGATACGGATTTGATGGCCTCTATGTGCTAAAGGCCCTGATTGAGCGGTACAAAAACAAAATACCGATAATATTCGATGGGAAACGAGGCGATATCGGGAAAAGCAGCGAGGCTTATGCAAAAGAGGCATACGATTTCTGGGGCGCTGATGCCGTCACAGTCTCGCCATACATGGGAAGCGATTCCATCATGCCTTTCGTGAGGGAAGGCAAACTCCCATACGTGCTTTGCAGGACGTCTAACGAAGGGGCGAAGGATTTCCAGGAACAGAAGATCGGGAAGAAATTTCTTTACGAGCTCGTAGCTGAGAAGGCGAGCGAATGGGGATGCGGCCTTGTTGTGGGGGCGACGAGCGACTCCATAAAGCGCATTGTGAAGATTACAAAGGGAAAGAACGTGCCATTCCTGGTTCCAGGAATTGGTTCTCAGGGCGGCGACCTTGAAATGGTCCTCGAGGCTCTGAAAGAGGAACTTCCCATCCACAGGATTAACGCCAGCTCTTCAATTGCGTACGCATACGAGAAGAAAGGCGGGAAGCCCGTTGATGCTGCTCTTGCTGAGGCGAGAAAAACCAACGAGACTATCAGGAAATTCTTCAAATAGCCTGGCCGGACGGGAACAGCTTCGCGAATTCTAGGAAAAACTTCTTCTCCTCTCCTGGGCCAGGAATCGATCCGTTCTCCTTGTACCAGTATCTCTCAATCAGGGCCGCAGCTTCAGGCGATTCCTGATGCAGGCGCCTCATGAACCGTAGTTCCGAATCAACTTTCGCCCTCTCCATGGAAAACGGGGGGTCGTTGCGATGCGGTATTCCCCTTTCTGCAAGCCTTGGCAGCGAAAGGAAGACCATTGAGAGCCTCTCCTCTTTCGATTTCCTATTAAGCCTCATTAGCATATCGAGATCATCCACATACATCAGGCTGCTGACATTCGTGTTCTGGGCGATCTGGAGCATGCGCATATGGATCATGTCGTATGCTTCCTCCAGCCCCTCCCCGCCATCATAACGAGCCATATCCCGGATGTGATTGGAGATCATACGCCACCTCTGCTTGAGGAGGTTGAAATTGTTGCATCCGGAAAGGACATCAACGTTGGGATAGCGTGGCTCGAGCCATTTTTGTTCTACCTGGATCGTCTCGGCCATATCTCGATTCGCGAAATGTCCCACTGCGATGCCAGCTGAGAATGTGAGCGCCATTGCCCCAGAGAGCATGCCTGCTAATCTCCTGTCCGATAGGTATTGCCATCTTCCCAAGGATAGCTGTACGTTGCCCTTTTTTGAGTCGCCCATAGTATAATTATATGAAGACAAATGCTTTTAAAAGTGGTGGAGGCAACTGTTTACACATGGCAGGTGGAGAACCCCAATTGTTAGAGAGTAAGAAACCACCCAGGCTACCTCTTCCAGTGCCGAAACTGACTGCTATAGACAGGAAAATTCCCGTGGAGATCCAAAACCTTATGGGCAAGAACTGGCATTTCTTCAGATCAGACCTCCTGAACGTGCTTAGGGAACACAGTGCGACTGGAAAGGATGTGGGGGGATTCCTGGAGAGGACGCTGCCCTTGATGCAAAAAATAGTAGAACGGATGCAGAGCATACCGGACATCGCCAGAAGGAAGCCCGAGGACTATTTCTATATCGTAGCCAGCATGTTCGTTGCAGGCTATCTTCATGGGATCGACCCGACACTCCTGCTAGCTATAGCGCATAGGGAAAGCAGTTTCAAGCCAAGACCGAGGAGCTGGAGGGGTGCGCGAGGATATTTGCAGGTCACGGCATCTTCCGCATTGAGCGAGCTTCTTTCATGGGACAGCCACCACAGAAACAAGACTATGGCTGGATTAAGGCAGAAACTGGCAAAGCTGACAAATATAGAATTTATAGGAGTCAAAACCCCAATCGGGATCAGATGGGTGGGGAAAAAGCCGGTTCTGAAACATGAGGAAGCTATCAAGCAGGGGAACCATGCGCTGCATAACGCAGTGTGGGCTGCGCGCACATTCCTCTTGAAATATGCGGGCAAAGAAACAGAAATTCCCTGGGGCATTGGGAATGCGGGAGCCATAAAGGATGCCCTCAAGAGATACCAAGGCGGGAACGCCAGTTATGCGGAGCAGGTTTACAGGCTATATGTCAGCATCTACAAGCCGATAGAAGACGAAGTCAGGATAAGCGCTTTGCCTTCAAGGCCCAAGGCCCCGAAAATCTGAAGTAGCGCGGATCGTGGCAGTCATAAGAAGATATATAAAATAATCACCGAAATATATACTAATTACCAATTATCCTCCAGAAATATGAGGGACAGTAATGGGAGATCCAGCCGAAAGAAACAAACTGACCAGAAGGCAGCTTCTCGCAGCCTTAGCCGGAGGAATGGCTTCTCTTGCAGGGCACGCGCTTGGGATGCGCAATGTGCTGGGAAAATATCCTGTGCAGCACGAGTGGCTGTCAATTTCCGACGAACTCCCTAAACCCGCCATCCCTACCACCAAGAGCATGGTGCCGCAGGCGCTATTGATCATGATGGGCCCTAAAAACGCGGAATGCTTTGAGAAAGACGCGGAGAGGATCGCGGACGAATACAATGTCACAGGAGAAAAAATGCGCGCTTTTCTTGCTGAAAAAACCGATGCGATAAGCAGGGCGGCACAGCTCGCTGGCAGGTATTTCCCCTCCCAGAACCAGGAGCTCTGCTACATATCCTCGAGCCTTTTCGTTTCAGGATGGGTCCATGGCATAGACCCGTTGCTCATGCACGCGATAGCGCATGTGGAGAGCAACTTCAGCAACAACATGCGGAGCCGTGCTGGCGCCATGGGCTGCATGCAGGTCACTATCAACTCAGCCATATTCGAGCTGCACAGCATGAACATGTGGCGTAACGCAGCAGAGCGGATGCTGAGGAAGAACCTTACAAAGCTCGGCGGGATGGAGTTCCACGGCCTGATGGAGGAGCCGCGGATCGAGCGCATGAATGGCAGGCTCAGGCTTTCCAAGGAAGATGATGACATGCTCATGGCCAGGCCGCTGCCTAATGCGATATGGGGGGCGAGGACTCTGCTCCTAAAATATCGGGGCGGGAAGATGGAAACCAGGGACTGGCAGGCTGAGCGGGAGAAGGTCAAGGCCCTGCTGAGAAGGTACAAGGGGATAGACGAAAAAGCGGAGTGGTACGCTAGTAATGCCTTTTTCATTTATCAGAATGTCTACTGCAGGATCAACCAGCAAAGGCCATCGGATTTTTTCATCTAATTATTCGCTCAGGAGTATTCTCTCTAATTACTACGCTAATCAATTGAGCATATTTGGGTTCGATTCTCTTCTTTAGCTGATTAAGGTATTTCAATTCCCCCATCTTCCCAAGAGCTATGATAGCTGCTCCACGAATTAGCTCGTCTTGTTTCTTGTTTTCTGCTTCATCTTTCAATATTCTTGATTCGCTGCGGTCGAGGATTTCACTTAGCCAATCTATTGCACGCTTCTTCACAGAAATATCGGGATCTTGATTCAGCACTCTCTTGATATTTGGAATGAAAGTCTTTGCAAGATCGTTGGGAAGGCTCTCAATTCCGGTAATGATGTGTTTGCGCACATACGGTTCGGGGTCATTTCGAAGAGCAGCTTTGAGTTCTATCGCTATGAACTGAATCCATTTCGGATGTGATTCGGCAAAATCTATAAGATCTGAAATGGCATTCTGCCTTCGATGAATGTTGTTGTCAAATCTCAGAATTTTAATTGCACTTGTTATCTCTGCGGGTATTTGTCCTCTTTCTGCTCCAACAACTTTGTTTTGCGGTCCAGACATGAATTAAATTTGCCAGTGTGAGATAAAAAATCTTTCGTTTCTCGCAAGTCAGTTAAACTCCAGAGCACTGAAAAAATTCTGCAACAAAGCCCAGTTCACATATATGACGTATGCAAGTAGTAGGAACAGCAGGAGCCACAGTATCCTAGCCGGCTTCCTTATCAGCCACCCGAAAAATCTCTTAGCTGGCTTTATTATAACTGCCTCAAGCAGCATTCCCAGGGCCTTGATGATGAAATTGATCAGCTTGAGGAAGAAATTGAATACCGCATCCCAGATGCCCGGGCCTTTCTTCACGACCTTGACTTCCTTTATCTCGATCTTGCGGACTTTTTGTATTTTTTCCGTGGCTTGCACCGGAGCCTTGGGCTGTTCCTTTTTCGGTTCTGGTTTTTTCGCTTTTGGCTTTTCTGCCTCGTACTTCCTGATGAGTTCCGGATCCGTCTCCTGCTTCAAGGTCTTGTAATCAACGACCTCCATTGTGGTTGCAGGAGCGAACATCGTGACTTTCAGGGGCTTTGTCTGGTTCCCCTTCTCATCGAGAGTTGAGACGATCGCCACTCCTGGCGCAAGCGCTTTCAGCTCTTCCACGATATCGAACTCGGTTGTTTTGGGAAACGAGTGCGAGAGCGCTTTCAAGTCTGTCTCGCCTTTTGCTGTCGCGATCCTCTGGGCGAAGACGATCTTTGTTGCGAGTTGGGCAAGGATATCATCAGGAAGGTCTCCTGCATCCTGAGTAACGAAGAAGACGGAAACTCCTTTGGAACGGATCTGCTTCAGGATGGTTACGATCAGGTCGCGAAGGGATTTGTTCGCATCCCTGAAAAGGTAGTGCGCCTCATCAAAAAAGATCGCGTACTTTGGGATTTCCACATCACCGACTTCTGGTAGCTCATTGAAAAGCTTTTGTAGAAGGAATGCCGGCGCGATTGAGACAAGCATGTTCTGGCGCGAGTCTGAGAGGTTGAGGACGTTAAGTCCATCCAGGTCATCAAGTTCCACTGACGGTGAGCCGAACATCGTGTCGAGCCCGGACTCCTGAAGCGCGAGAAGTTTCCGTTCAATGACTGAAACGCTCGATTTCGCCATTCCGCGCTGTTCTGTTTTTATCATTTCTTCCAGAACATCGAGAAGGTTATCGATCGTATCGAGGTCGATCTTGTTTTTGCGCGAATAGGAAAAAGCGAGCGAGAGATGGCTTTCCTGCGTTGAATTCAGTTCGATAAGGCGCGAGAAGAGGACCGGCCCGATCTCTTTGATCGAGAATCGCATGGGGCAGAGCTCTTTGGATGCAGACCAGTAGTTCGCTTTGATTGCATGCGGCTGGAATGGTGCGAGCCTGTTGCGCTCGTTCTCTCTTCCTTGCATGCAGAAGCCAGATGCGTCGCCTTTCACATCAGAAACAAAAACATTCACTCCTGCATCGGAGAGCTGCTCGGCAAGAATCTGCATTGCACGGGATTTCCCTGTTCCTGTTGAGCCTGCGATTATTCCGTGGCGCGTTAAGTAATGGTTTTCCAGATAGAAGGGATTGGAAAGAGGAGCTAAACCAGATAAGCCAAGGGATGGACCGTTCATGGATTGAGATAATCATATGGGATTTTTATTATTGCTCCTTTCTCTTAGGTGTCATTGATATTGCAGCTGCATTAAGCCCCGCTCTTGCGCTATTAATTATATTATTGTAGATTTTTCTATCCTCGTCTAATATGGTGCCATCCTCGGACATATCATCGATTTTCTGTTCCAAAACCCCTATTCCTGCTTTAGTTTCGCGTAACTGAGGTAAGGTCATTGAACCTGCTGAAGCAAGGCTTCCGAGCGACTCTGCGGCTTGTACTTGGATTTTAACACTTGGATCTTTTTTCAAAACTTCGATTAATGGGAGGACTGCTTCCTTATTTCCTATTCGTCCGAGAGCCCAGGATGCGTTTTTTCGAATTTCCCCATCATTATTATACAGCGATCCTATGAGCGGCCGCACGGCAGGCTCTCCGATTTTGGCTAGCGCAAAAGATGCGCTTACACGGACCAAATCATTCTTATTGGAAAGCGCTTGGATAAGCGGCCGGACGGCAGGCTCTCCAATCCTTGCCAACTTTTCAATTGCATTCCAACGGGTTGCTTCTGTTCCGAGTTGCTTGACAAGATTATTTATCTCGCTCTCCCGCGGTTTAGGCTGAGCAAACTGCTGCAGTGCAACCACCGGAACCATTCCAGCGAACGGAGTAAAAATAGATAACGCAACAGCGCATGCAGCTGCGACCAGCATCCCCTTCCATTCGGATTTGTTGGGTTTCAACATACCATCACATGAATATATTCAAACGTAGCCTTTAAGTCGTTTTTCAAAAAGAAACTTCGTCATCCGCCATACCCCGATACGATAATTTTAAAGCATTAATCATCGAATGGATGCTCGCACTCTTCTTCAAAAAGTATAGGTGATACATTGGATCTCAGCATAAAAATCGGCGCGCAGGCAGGACAGGGAGTTATGGTAACCGGCAGGTCGCTCGCGAGATGTTTTACTCGAGGGGGACTCAACGTAGTTGCTTATCCGGAATATCCTTCCATTATCAGGGGAGGGCACAATACCTACCAGGTTGTTGTATCCGAAAAGCCAGTGCATTCACCAGTTATGCATAGCGACATTGTTGTCGCGTTAAACCAGGATGCGGTATTTTATCATAAGGATTTCATTTCCAAAGGCGGAGCAATAATCTATGACTCTTCAATAGATGCAGCAAAATTCAAACCAAAAAAGGACATCCTGCTTTTCTCCTTGCCTATTGCTGATCTTCTTGCGAAAAATAATGCAATTGCCAAGATGGCGAATACAGTGGCGCTCGGTGCGACGCTTGCTCTTGCGGATTACCCCTTTGATTTCATAGAGGGAGTTATGCGCGACGAGTTTAGCAGAAAGGGAGAAGAGATTGTAAAGCAGAATATCATTGTTGCAAAAGCAGGATATGATTACGCCAAGCAGAATTTCAAGGGCTTTGACAAGACGATTAAGCCAGTATCAAAAAAGCGGAAAATATTCGTGGCTGGAAACGAGGCGATTGCGCTCGGAGCAGTGAAAGCAGGGATGAAGTTCTACGTTGCCTACCCCATGACGCCCGCATCCACAATACTGCACTACTTTTTCGAGAACGAGCGGAAATTTGACATTGTTGTGAAGCAAACTGAGGATGAAATCGCAGCTATGTGCTATGCGGTCGGAGCGAACTTCGCTGGTGTGCGGGCAATGACAGGCACATCCGGAGGCGGTTTTGCGCTCATGGTAGAAGCCATCGGCATGGCAGCAGAATCCGAGACTCCGGTTGTCGTTACCCTTGTCTCAAGGCCAGGGCCTGGCACCAACATGCCTACCTGGACAGAGCAGAGCGAGCTTAGGTTTGCCTTGCACTGCGCGCAGGGTGAGTTCCTAAGGGTAATCCTTGCTCCTGGAGACGTAGATGAATGCTTCCATCTTGCTGCAAATGCATTCAACCTTGCTGAGAAATACCAGATACCTGTGATTATTTTGTCTGATAAATTCCTTGGGGAAAGCATATTCTCTACAGACAGATTTGATGAGAGCAAAATAAAGATCGAGCGGGGGAAAATTGTAACCAACCTCCCTGAGCTTGCGCCCAATACCCGTTTCAAGCGGTATGAGCTGACAGCTGATGGAATCTCACCACGATCGATTCCTGGAGAACCGAACGGTATTCATGTTGGGACATCATACGAGCATGATGAGACCGGCTACAGCTCAGAGGATTTCTCCACGCGCAAAGAGATGGTAGACAAGAGGGCGAGGAAGATAAATGCTCTCATAAAAGAGATTCCAGGACCGAAATTATATGGACCAAAAACCGCAGACTTAACTCTGGTGGCCTGGGGAAGCCAGAAGCTGCCATGCCTTGACGCGCTCGCATTGCTTGAGGAAAAGGGAATTAAGGCCAATCTGCTTCATTTTTCCTACATTTACCCTGTGAATGTGAAGGAAGTGAGTAAGGCACTGGCAAAATGCAAGAAGACCGTGCTCGTGGAAAACAACTCCACTGCCCAGCTCGCAGGACTGTTGAAAGAGCATGCTGATGCAACATTCGACTTCCACCTCCTGAAGTACGATGGAAGGCAGTTCTTCCCTGAGCAGATCGCAGAAGAAGTTGGAAAGCTGGCTGGAGCTGGGTATAAAGGGACCAAGGAGATAAGGATCGGGGACAAGGACTACGAATATTACAGTCCTCTGAGGTACGGCCTTTAGGTGATCATGATGGCGAACATCGAAGAATTCAACTTAAAAGAAAGGATACAATGGTGTCCAGGATGCGGTAATTTTCCATTACTCACAGCCTTAAAAGGTGCGCTCGCTGAGCTCGGGCTTAAACGCCACGAAACCGTGATTGTCTCTGGGATCGGTTGCTCGGGAAAGACCCCGCATTACGTGAACACCTATGGCTTCGAGTCTTTGCATGGCAGGCCGCTCCCTGTTGCATCAGGAATAAAGCTCGCGAATACCGGTCTTACGGTAATTGCAGAAGGAGGGGATGGAGACGGGTACGGGATTGGTGTCCAGCACTTTGTGCATATCATGCGCAGGAACTATGACCTCAACTATATAGTGCATAACAACCAGGTTTACGGTCTGACGACCGGCCAGGCTTCGCCTACATCGCTCCCAGGCATGAAGACAAAGACAACTCCTTGGGGAGTGATTGAGACCCCGTTCAACCCAATAGCATACGCAATCAACGGAGGAGCGACTTATGTGGCAAGAGGATTCGCAGGGGATCCGGTCCACCTCAAGGAACTGATCAAGGGTGCAATTGTGCACAAGGGATTCGCACTTCTCGATGTTTTCCAGCCCTGTGTAACTTTCAACTATCTGAACACCTACCAGTGGTTCCAGCAGAGGATTTACAAGCTCGAAACACAAGACCCGAAACACGATACCGGAAACCGGGATGCGGCCATGGAGAAAGCCCTGGAAGATTCGCGATCTGAGTATACCAAAGTGCCGATCGGCCTTTTCTATAAAGAGGAAAGACTGACATATGAGGAGCAGCTCCCGCAGATAAAGGACAGGCCAATGGCAAAGCACGATATCACAAAAACAGATATTTCTGGCGCTTATGAAGACCTGGAATAATCAGTTCGCAAAATTCTTTCTTCCTTTCTTTGGCGCTTGAGCAGATGGAGATCTTCTCTCTCCAAAACCTTTATCGAGAAGATCTTTTTTATCCGTCTCATTAAACCCATTTTTGGAAAGGCGGAAATCCCTCATGGCGCGTTCGTAATAAGGCTTGATCCTCTCAATTGCCTCTCCTTTGGCTTTACTAAGACACTCGGTCATTTCTTTTACAAGCTTCTCCTCACTAAGGACTTCCTGCATGAACCCATACGCAGTTTCCCTGGCTGTTTCGCATCCGCTGTTTAGCATTGTAAAAAGAGCGCCTTTCAGTTCTACTGCCTCGTACGAATTTACGGCGCTGTTTTTGTCCGCAAGAATGGAATTCAGCGTATTCCTGATAACCTGATGAACGGTCTGGCTAACATTAGAGCATGAATCTTCGACCATATTGGCAAGATATGATAAGAAAAAAGTATCTTCAGTCTTTCCGAAAACAAGCACGACCCATTTCCTGATGTTATCGTTCTGATCCATTCTCGCATTAAGGAGGTGCTGGTATGCCATTACCGGAAGCCGAATTAGTTTTTCGCATGCTGCTTCGCACTCTTCTTCGCTTCCGTTCCTGAATACTTCAATAAGAAATCTTGCATCCTGGGACTCCCGGATTTCTTCAATAAGTTCTCTTTCTACCTGAACCAGGTTTCCCCACCCCTTGTTATCATTTGTGTAAAAAAATTTAAAAAGGAATGCCGGATTAAAAAAACCCGCCCTGCATTATAATTCTGTGCAACTTACTCCCCGGGCCTACCAGCTCGCGATATACGAATCGATCATTGCAAGAGGCAACACGCTGGTTGTTCTGCCCACTGGGCTCGGGAAAACGCTCATTGCTCTCATGCTTATCCGGGAAAAAATGAAAGAAGGGAGATGTCTTTTACTCACGCCGACCAAACCACTCGCGAAACAGCATGCTGATTCCATAAAGGAGATACTCGGGCTGGATGACAAGAACGTGTCGCTGGTAACTGGAGAGATGGCTCCAAAGAAGCGGAAGGAGGAGTATGAAAAAGATGTCATCATCTCCACCCCTCAGACCATCCGCAATGATATGCTTCATGGAAGGTTCGGAACGAATTTCAAGCTCGTGATATTTGACGAAGCGCACCGTTCGGTCGGGGAGTACGCCTACACCTATGTTGCGGAAAAACTGAAGGATGAAGCGCTTTTTGTTGGTTTAACCGCATCGCCCGGAGGCAGGCAGGAAAGAATCAAGGAGGTGCTGGACAGCCTTTTCATAAAAAACATCGAGATCCGGACAACCTTCGATCCTGATGTAGTCCCGTACATCATGAAGAGCACAGTAAAATGGATTCCTGTGCAGCTCTCGCCAACGCTCAAACTCATGAAAAAAGAACTCGATCATCTTGTTTCAAAATACGCGAAAAGGCTCGGTGAGATGGGTTTTCCCCCGCCGATTAAGCACAAGGGAAAATTCCTTGAGCTGCGGAAGCGCATTCTCGCAATCCCCCACAATATAAAATATCCTGCACTTGTCCAGTACTCAGTACTTCTTCACTCTCTGCACATGTCCGAGCTATTGGAAACGCAGGGTGTTTTCTCCCTGATGCGCTATCTCGCAAAGATAGAGGAAAAAGAGACTAAATCAGCGGGCATCTTGCTGCACGAACCAGGCATAGCGAAAATAAGGGAGCTCGCGGCATCGGGAGAGGAGCATCCGAAACTAGCCAAGCTGGTGGACCTGCTGAAAGGCATGAATGGGAAGAAAGTAATCGCATTCGCCCAGTACCGCGACCAGATAAAAAAAATCGAGGATACGCTCAAAGAGAATGGGATCTCTGCGCACCAGTTCGTAGGAAAAAAGGACGGGGTAACGAGAAAGATCCAGGAGGCGACAATCGCGGATTTTCGGGATGGTAAGTTTGACGTGTTGGTAGCGAGCAGCATTGGGGAGGAAGGCTTAGATATCCCGAAAGTGGACTCCGTCATATTCTACGAACCAATCCCTTCTGAGATACGCTCAATTCAGAGAAGAGGAAGGGCGGCCAGGCTCCAAGAGGGTGAAGTGATAATCCTCATGACAGAGGACACCCGGGACGAGTATTATTACTGGTCTGCGCAGAGAAAGGAGAAGAGGATGAAGGAGATACTCGGCGCAATGCAGAAAAAAATGAGAGGCGAAAGGAACGAAACGAAACCCGAAACCAAAGAAATAACATCTGCAGACTCTCCCGGGAAGAAAGAACCACCGGCCAGCAAGCCTCCCTCCGGCCAGACGACGATGAGCGACTGGGACTAAGTATTTTCCACATCCAAGAAACCCTTTCGTTGTTGGCTTATTCGCTTATGACCAGTTCTTCCTTTCGATAAATGTTCGCGGTTCATACGTAACGCCACGGGCAAGGCGCTCCTCCTCCCGGCGGGTGGTCCACACAAGTACCGGACCGAGCAGGCGCGCAGTCAGGTAAGGAAGCAGGCCGAATTCCTTTTCGATTTCAACGCGAAGCGAACTAATCCTGGCTACCAGCGTCGCATCTCTGTTTTTGTAGCTGCGCTCCATTGCCCACAAGGCAGGATTTCCGAAGATTTTAAGAGCTAACACTCCCCGCTCAAAACGCTTGCGAACGCGTGGATCGGGAGTGTTCTTATGACGCATCCAGCCCTCGAAGGTGGTCCTGAATACCCGGTAGATGCTTGGGCCGTTTTGTTCAAAGTCAAGCCTAAAGGCCATATCCAGATACCTCTCAGAATCGTCGCGTGAGATGGCAGCATGGCGGAAGTTGAACTTGTACTGGCCGTGGATGTCGGCCAGGTCAACATTGTTCAGCAGCTCATCCCGGTTTTCAACCTCAGCGTAAAGCGGCGTGCCGGGTAATGGCGTGTAAAGCATGAACTGGTGGAAGTCCGTATTGTGGGCGATGGCACGCTCTACCTCATCGCGTATGTTTTCAGGGGTATGGTGCTCAAGGCCGATGATGGTCGAACCGATCAGAGCAATGCCGTGCGACTGCAATTCCCGCACAAGCTTCAGTGTATCCGAACCTTCCAGCTTCGCATATTTTGAACGAATCGATTCGAGGCCTATCCACACATAGCTCACTCCAAGCTCAACCAGTTCTTTCATGGTGTATTGCTGAAGCGCGTTTGCAGAGGAGAAAATGAACAGCGACCAGCTCTTGTTGTTTGCCTTCATCAACCCGAGCATCTCCATAGCACGCTTCCGGTTCAGAAGGAAATTCTCATCCATGATAAAAAAATCCTGAACTTTCAAAGAGGACTCTGCGTCACACATCACCTGGAAAATTTCGCTGCCGGTCTTGTAGAAATTCACGGATTTTCCCTTGCCACCGAAAAACGCAGATGTCGTACAGAAATTGCAGCCCATAGGGCATCCAACCGAAGGTATTATGGTGGCCGAAGGGGATCTCAGTATTTCCGGAATCGGAATGCCCATCACTTTGTTACCGAATGATGAGAGAAAGGGTGGATGGATCATCTGAGCGCTGTCATTTTCACCAAGATAGCGGCGCATCCACGATATCCCCTCTCCCTTGACGATATGGTCTGCATCGATCATCCTCTCCAATCCAGGAATGGCTGCCACGTGTCCACCGACTACGATCTTGGACTGGGGAGAGAGACGCCGTATGATACGGCACATCTCCCGAACCTTTCTAACGTTTACGATGATCGCGGAGATGCCGATGATGTCATAGCTGTGTGAAATCAATTCGTTCTCAAATGTCTTGAGCGTGGGATAGTCCAGAATGGCAGAGGGTGCGTTGATGTTTGCCTGGATCATTCTGATTCCCAAGGAGTGATAGAACATGCGGATAGAGTAGGCACCTTCGGCGCGCGTGACCTGGTTATGGAACAGCTCCATTGGATTGATTTTACGACTTCCGAATTCATCGTCTCTTGCAAAAGGACCGAAAACCGAGGTGAGCAGCACGCGGGGAGGGCGATTCCGAATTCCTGTCTCTTCCGCCCATGTCATTTGCGGTGCATGCACATCATTGGGAATCTTTTCGGGATTAGTATCGGTCATGATATATCGATATGGTTAATGGTCGATTATATTTTTAAAACAAATAGAGTCTGAAGAAATGAGTGGAGCCGCGTTCTGGGACTAATCCTTTACGAAACGAATGAGCAGGGGTGGCAGAAGGAAAATAGTTATCAGAAATACCAGGAAAATCGAGATTGCCGTCAGCATGCCAAACGACTGCGCCATGGGAAGGAACGAAAAACTGATTATACCAAACGCCGCGATAGTCGTCGCGGCATCGAGCCAGAGGCTAGCCCCAGTCTCCTCAAGCGCGATCCTCGCCGCTTCCTTTCTGTCCTTATTGTTTTTTAACTCCTCCCGGTAACGCTCAGCGAGATAGATGCTGTAATCAACACCCAGGCCTATGATGAGTGCGATCACGGTGGCGTTGAGCCAGGTAAGCGGCATGTTAAGCAGCGGCATGAGTCCGAGAGAGAGAAAAGATGCAAGCAGGATCTGCAAGGATACTAGAATGCTCAACACCAGCTTTCTGTAGGTCAGGATAAGTGAAACAAAGGTAAACAGGAACATCAGAATCGAAGACACGATCTGCAATTCTCTCAGATAAAGCTCAGATCTTGTGGCCAAAAAGCTTTTCCCGCCTAATTCCACAGTTATCCCAGGGATGCCCTCAAGCCCGCTAACCTTTACATCCTCCTTCAGCTCGTCATAAGCCTGACTAATCGATTCTGTTCTGTCGCCCCTCGTACGAACAAGAACAAGTATCGTGTCGTAATCATTCCCTGGAATAAACACCCTGGCCTTGTCAGCAAAGGTCATTTTGCTTATCATGTCTGCGGTTGCATTGTTTTGATAGAGCTTGTCGTATGCAGCCTTCGGTGTTATGTTCTCTGATATGTCCGCCTGCCTCAAAAGCGTATTCACGCTCTCAAACATCACCCGGTCCCCGATTTTCTCGAGCATCTCGTCGTCCTGCGCATTTTCTTCCAGGCTATCGAGAGCAGCCAGGACCTCTGGCCGGGTCACGTCACCCTCGATCATAATGAATTGGGATACATATTTGGAGGTGTAAGAATCACTGATCCGTATTGCCTCTTTAGAAGGAACTCCCTCTGGCACAAACATGTCTGGGCTGATGTTTCTCTCAATCTTGTCAAGGCTGTAGAGCGACAGTAAAAGCGCAATTACAAGGATGGAGATTATCACATAGGTATAGCGCATGGATGCTTCGAACACCCAGTTCATTACCTTTCTGATGCTCTTTGTATCTGCAGAAGCTGGTTTCTGGTCTTTCAGTGACAGCAATGCCGGAGTTAAGAGGCACTCGACCAGGAACGCGTAGCCCATCCCCATGACCACGACCATGGCGAAGGAGCTCAGGGCGAGCGGAGATGGGAGGATGATGTTCGCCAGGAAAGCGGCAATTGTTGTGAAAGAGGCGAGAAACACTGCTGGCAGCATAGCCGACATGGTCAGACGTACTGCTTTTCCCTGACCGCTCTTCTTTCTTTCTTCAAGAAATCTCTTCATGATGTGTATGCTCCCATCCACGCCAACGCCTGCGATAAGGGCGATAACAAACGGGTGCAGGATAGCAATCTTCAGGCCAAGAAGAACTGCGGTTCCAAATGTCAAAATGACTACGATTAAGGTTAAGAGGATGGGAGTGAAAACAAAGAACATCCTGCGGAAGCCTAAAAATAGCAGAACCAGCATTGAAATAAGGGTCAGGCCGCCCAGCATCGATGCGTCTCCCGAAATCTTCCCATCAATGTCTTTCCCTACCAGGAAAAGTGAGTAATGGACCGGCCGTATTTGGCTGAAGTTCTGCTTCTCCACTTCTTCCCTTATTGATATGGACAACTGCTTGCGCTCGGCATCGCCCATACTCCTGTTCTTCAGCACTACATCGATTATCGTGAGATCAGTGTGGGGCGGTTCGGCCTTATTCAAACCGAACAGTCCAAAAAAAGGAATGAACCGATCAAGAAGGTAACGCTTTTCCATGGGGGAGATGTTGTAATCTGCGGCCAGCATAGACCCTGCTGCACTCTTAAAGTCTTCGGGAGAGCTCGCGAACAGATCGTACATTATCTCGCCGAGCGCCTCGTCGTCTCTCACGTCTTCTATCGAGCGACCGTATTTTTGCTCAATCTCCTTATTGAGTACGTCAATTGCACTGACAGTCTCGACATCAAAGTTGTTTCGCAAGAACTTCACAAGCCTAGACTGATCCTTCAGCGCCTCGAGCGAGAGCATGGATCCGTTGTTTTTCGGGACCACAAGAATAGTGTGAAAGCCCCAGGGGACATCGGTTTTGTTCATAAGCCGATCATAAGGCTCCTGGATGAAGACTGGTGTAAAACTCCGTGGGGATGAATCGACCTGTATTTTCATTAGTGGGATAAAGAAAAAAGCCGTCAGGAGCAAAACCAGGAAAATGACTGTCTTTGGCCATTTCTGAACAAATCGTGTGTAGCTTTCGATTACGCTTTCCAGGTCCAAGTTTTCTCCTCCTTATTGAATAGGATAATTAGGATTTAAAATAAAGTACCAACTGTGAATGACATAAAGAATGCCACGAATTGATTTTTTGTTCTATACAGACCATCAAAGAAGAAGATCTTCCAGCTTTATTTCGTGCTTGATCTCCTTTTGTTCGAGGAACTGCTCATAAATATTTGGAAAATATGCGTATATTGGAAGCCATATTTTCCAATATCACGGCATTAATGATAGCCATATTTTCCAAATTATGGTGGGGGTTCTCTCTCTTCTGACCATGTTTGTTATAATTCAGTATGAGATTTGAAAGGATTTGCTATAGTACGATATAAATTTAGAAATTAAAATAAAAGAAAATTAAATAAAAAAAGGAAAGTTATTTCCTTTTCTGCTTTTTCTCCGGCTTCGCTTTTGCAGGCTTGTCTTCATGCGCTGGTTTGTATTCAAACCACATGGCTGGTTTACAAACCTTTACTAATAATTTAGGGGGTAAGATTTCCCATCCTTGCCAGAACTTCCTTACTGACCTGATCGAATTCGGGGACTTGTTTCAGCAGTTGGCGAAGGTCTTGACGCCATTTGACTTTGAAGTCATTGATCTTAGCCGCCAGTTTTTCGAATTCGAATCTTTCGTTGTAAAACTCGAATTTTTTATTAACGAGTTCATAATTTGTCTTTGCTCCATTATTGAGCAGGAACCATATATCGTACAAATCTCTCGCAACAGTTCTTGACATCACAGCATGGATTTTCTCTGCGAAGAGCTCTTCAGGATGCAATACCCGGACGATTGCCTTTCCAAGCGAATAGCTATCAACGACTTCCTTTTCCACAGGTTCCAGGACGATGTTATCCCTGAAACTGAAATCGAACCTTATTCTCTGAGGTTGTCCTAGGAATGAAACGGATTTCAGGGACAGGCGCAGGCCTGCGCTTGTTTTCTCCTCTTCCAGGCCGATGAACCTCACGCTTTGGATCTCTTTGTTCCCGAATAACGCCCTCAATTCTTCGACAATCTCTTTTTTGTCCAGATTGAAAACTGCAAAATCAAGGTCCTCGGAAAACCTGGCATTGGGGAAGTAAATTTTTTTGATAGCAGTCCCGCCCTTGAAAACCAGCCCCTGGCATATTCTGGATTTTGAAAGCTCATAGAGGACGACAGAGAGCACGTAATCCTTCTCTATCAAGGCTGTAGGAATGCCCTCTTTTGCCGCCTTTCTCCTTAGATCAACAGCGTCCATCAGTATCCCCCCATGAAACTAAGCAGATCAGATTCTGGTATGTTTATCTTGAGCCCCCATTTTTTCGAGTAACTGAAGGTTTTTTTCTGGAAAT
>Ga0315273_10002466_pt1 | contig 21876 bp, 37 predicted proteins | sample YL17G02_0_MG_FD_205753 | JGI IMG/M metagenome (GOLD analysis project Ga0315273, IMG submission 205753) | Sediment microbial communities from Yellowstone Lake, YNP, Wyoming, USA - YL17G02_0 | ecosystem: Environmental > Aquatic > Freshwater > Lake > Sediment | place: USA: Wyoming | collected... | reverse complement strand
GAACCTGAGAAGGAATACCACAACTGGTTCGCTACCGGCAAACCTCAGCTCGGGGACGTCCAGTTCGTACAGGTCGCTCCCGACATCATCGTTGCCAACATCATAGGCCAAGAAGACACTCACTGGAAAGGTGGTGTGCCTCCAATCAGGTACGCCGCTTTCACCAAGGGTCTCACCGCGGTGTTCCATAAAGCCAAACAGGAAAACCTCACGGTACACGCGCCTCGACTTGGCGGAGATCGGTCGGGCGGGGACTGGAGCACTATCGAGAAAATTCTCATGGGTACCATGACGGTAGAGACCTACATCTACACCCTACCCAGAGAGAAAAAAGAATGGCCCGGTACCGTATATGAGAATGATGTCGCTCCTGACACGACACCCACGACAGACATTGATCTCAGTTCGGTTTTCAAATAGAGGTGTGACATGAACATAATCGAAACAAAAACGCTACTCACCAGTAAGTTTCTCGAATTCAAAGAGACTTACTATGAGGCTGTGACCGGTGGGAAGATAAACCGATGGAGCTGGGTACAGCGGCCTAATAATACGAGTGCGGTAGTGATAGCTGCCACAGCGGGTGACAACTTGGTGCTCATAAAGGAGTATCGAGTACCCCTCGGAGGGTACATCTATGAGCTGCCTGCAGGACTCATAGACGATGGGGAGACCCCTGTGGAGGCTGGACTCCGGGAGTTTCACGAGGAGACTGGGCTGGTGATTACTAAGGTGTCAGAGGTATCCCCTCTGGTGTGTAACAGCCCAGGACTATCCGATGAATCGGTTTTTTTAATGTTCGCTGAAGCGGAGGGGTCTCCAAGCACTGATAAGAACGGGGCCTCCGAGGATATCGAGGTGATGATTTACAGTCGTGCCGCTGTGCAGGACCTCATGAGGGATCCTACTGTGAAAATAGGGGCCAAAGCCTGGTTAGTGTTTCGGGAGTTCGTGAAGTACGGGAAACTCTGATAGGACGGTACACATGCTTTTCGACATCAGCGGCGCACAGATCACCAGCATCCCCCACAAGGATGATTACGATCGCTGGGTAAAGCGTCTATTACAGGCTGATTATGATGGCGTGATAGAGGCTATCCACAAAGCTGTGGAGGGCGTAGAGATTTTCAATGCCAGTTTCCTCCCAGGCACAGACTGGACTAACACACCTTTTTGGCCCTTGTACATAGCCTGCGGTGAGGTCGAGGAACACGCTGGGTTTTTCTACGGTATCATGTGTTGGATAGCGGTACAGCGTCACCCTGCAGAGTGGGTGTGCTACAAGGATGAGGAGAGGAGCATAGGTCGAGGATGGACCTATTTTCGTAGGAAAAAAGTCAGACCATTGTCGTTTGGGAAATAACATACAAATCTCATCAGAAGGAGTTACGAATGGCTAAGAAAGTGGTACTACTGATCATCGACGGACAGGTGGATTTCTGCGATCCTACTGGCAACCTTTACGTCAAAGGTGCAGACAAGGACATGGAGCGCCTGGCAAAAATGGTCACCCGCTGTAAAGGTGATATCGACGACGCGATTTGTACGCTTGACAGTCACCACTATGTTCACATAGCACACCCAGTTTGGTGGGTTGACGAAAACGGAAATCATCCGAACCCGTTTACACTCATCACCGAAGCAGATGTCCTCGGTACTCGTCCCAAGTGGAAAGCTTTCAACCCTGGATATCAGCAGCGGTCGGTGGAGTACATCCAGAGCCTGCAGAAAAACGGGCGCTACGTGCTTTGCGTGTGGCCGCCACACTGCCTCATCTCGAGCAGAGGATACGGTTTACAGCCAGTGCTTTTTGATGCCCTGCTGGAATGGGAGAAACAGTTCGCTGCTGTAAACTATGTAACCAAGGGCTCGAATATCTTTACGGAACACTACAGCGCCGTAATGGCAGACGTCTATGATCCGGAAGACCCCTCGACAGGTCTTCAGACGGGTAAAGGCAGTCTTATTGCTACACTTGCCGACCCTGATGTTGCCCTTATCGGTCTTGCGGGAGAAGCCAGCTCACATTGCCTAGCCTCAACGGCGACCGATATAGCTAACAATTTCGGTGAGGAAAACATAAAGAAAATCACCTTGATAGAGGACGCTTGCTCGCCCGTGACTGGCTTTGAGAAGCTTGCCACGGATTTCATCAGCAACATGACCAAGCGTGGCATGAAAGTGACCACGTCTGATAAATTCCTGAGATAATCGTAGTACATTGTTCTAACGCTGGACCTATATCCATATCACAGATAACACAGGAGATCCCACATGCCAAAGTTAATGGGTCAAAACGCGATGCAGACTCACCAGACTCTGCACAATTTCAACTTCAGCGCTGTCGACGTGAAGTCGCTCGGTGCCTCGGAGTACACGATCGTCACCATCTGCCAGGACACCAGCAGCTCGGTCACGGATTTCAAAAAGGGCATGGAGGATACGCTCAAGCAAATCCTCGAGGCCTGTAAGAAATCGCCGCGGTCGGAGAACCTCCTGCTGCGCCTGATGGAGTTCAATAGTGATATCGGGGAGCTCCATGGTTTCCGGGAGCTGAAATCGATCGACGCCGCTGAATATGACAACATCCTCAACCCCCGCGGTATGACCGCCCTCTACGACGGTATCCTGAGCGGTACCGAGGCCATGGAGGTCTATGGCAAGCAGCTCGTAGCCATGGACTACAGGTGCAACGGTGTGGCTTTCATCATAACTGACGGTGCCGAGAACCAATCCATCAACAAGGACCCCGCCGAGATCAAGAAGGCGTTTGCCCGTGTGCGCACGAACGAGACCCTTGAGTCCCTCCAGACGGTGCTCATCGGTGTCGGCACGGACCCTATGGTCATGCAGTTGCTCCAGGACCTTCAGAAGGCCGCGGGCATTGACCAGTTCGTGGACATGGGTGCCGCGACTCCTGCGAAGCTCGCCAAGCTGGCGGCGTTCATCAGCAAGTCGATCAGCTCGACTAGCCAGGCTCTGGGTAGCGGGCAGGCATCGCAGCCGCTCACGTTCTAAACCAGTCTGATTCTGTGTAGCCAGTAGGCGAGCACCTCAATAAAGAGGTGCTCGCTATTCTCTTTAGATGATAGAATAGTGAAAGGAGACTCTATGCTAAAAAGATGTATAGGACTGTTCGGGACTTGCGGAGAATCTACATTCAGGAGAGACCTATTCATACCTAAATATGAAAGTCTCGGTCTGAAAAACGGAGTAGATTTCTTCAATCCTCAGGTAAAGAATTGGAATCCCAACTGTGCCGTACTCGAGGCGCAACACCTGGCGGAAGACAGCATCATATTATTCCCAATCACCCATGAGACCTATGGGTTGGGCAGTTTGTCTGAAGTGGGGTTCTCTCTCCTACACGCCATACGCCTGAACGGAGACAGGGATTTCATTGTGATGATAGACCAACATCTGTCCCCTGAGCTCATGCTCAGCGAGGTGCTGGCTAAAGAATCTCTTAGGGCAAGGAGGCTCGTCCTGGAGCACTCTTTAAAACTATGCCTGAGTAGCCTTTTTGTAGTCAAAACCCTACAAGACATGCTTGACCTAAGTGTTGAACTGTTTCATTGTCAGACCAAAAAATCCAATATCAGAGAAAAATACCAGATCAAGACTGAAACAGCGTGACCTATACAGACAAAGAGTACGAAGATTTTATGGAGTATATAAAAGTAGAGTATACTCCACGTATACCATTAGTGGACGGAGATGAGAAGCTACGGTACTACATACGAAATGCTTTAGGTGCCTATGACATAGATCTAGTCAGAGACGCTTTCAAGATACTTTTCGAAGAACCTTTAGAGAACATGCCTCTCTACATAAATCACGATATAAAAGTCGGTAATCTGGGTACACTGTACCTGAGCAAGATAGCCGCCTGGCGGCTTAGCATAGCGAAATAGCAAGTAGGAGGACCCTATGAGCCGCTGGATTTTCATCATAGATACTAACCAGTATGCAGGAAATTTCGAACGAGAGATGTGTGCCTACATTACCGGGCATGTGGGGGAGTGTGACGTAGGCGAAGAGCTGGCTGGGTGCCTCAAAAAAGAGACGGGCCTAAATCCCGGCACTTTTTTCAAAAACATTCTACAGGTCCCGGACGAGCACGGCTGTCACCGGCCCGTAGAGATACAGCCCAATCCCAACTGGTTCAATGATGGACATGGTAACGAGTGGAAGATAACCGACAATGACGTGGAGAAGCAGCTCAAAAAGTATGTGAAATCTGTCACAGACTACTGGACTCCTATCATAAAACAAAAAAAGGGCTACATACCTAAACTTCAGGCTGGTGAAAAAATATCAAACTGGACAGTAGAGTCGGTTCATCGGGAAATAGCGGAGCACAAGGAAGCGATTGAAAAAGCCGAGAGATTGAAAACGGTAAAACGGTACCCAGCGTGCAACTCAGTGGGTATCTGGTTCAAATCGGAGCCGAATAGAGAGCAGATAGAGTTGATGAAAGATCGCGCCAAGAAGTTCAAGACAGGTAGACACAGCAAGCAACCAGAAATAGAAGGTTTCCGTCTCGTGTGTGAGAAAACGACTACCACGACTAGTGCCATATAAAAGGAGCTATACGAACATGTCAGTACCCCATGAGTTCACACAGACAGACATCATCAAAGCCCGGGACTTCCTCCGGGAGAGAGTTCACACCAAGAGCAAAATCGTAAATGGTGCCCTGACTGGGAACCCGTTCGTATCCTACGGCGAAGTAGCCAGGCACATGGGCTATGAGATAGAGAGCGAGTGGGATGGCGATCGAATCGGCGATTTGGTGGGTGCTGTGTCTCACATGGAGCACGCGTGCGGGAACCCTCTAATCTCTGCTGTGGTCGTGATAGCGGCTACGCAGACGCCAGGCAAAGGGTTGTATAACCTTGGGCGTGAACTACTATTTCTTAAACAGGATGCGGATCTCATAGCTGAGCTTACGTTTTGGAAAGATCAGACGTTTGAAAGCGTGAAACGCTGGGGCGGGCACAATACTCTATGAAATACGATTTTTTCCTCCTACTGCTGTCAGGGTCACAGGCTGTTTCTACTGTGCGTATGCTAAGAGTACTTGAGCAACCTCCCTCACTCTCAGTAGCAGTCATGATATTTGTTCCTTGTGCCGTTTGTGGTGTATGTGCCGTCAAGTTGTGCTATAGATTCTATCTTTTATCCCGGAAAGGAAAAGCACAGTAACATGGCATTCGTGAAGCATGAATTTTATTGCTCCGGTAGCTGCAGAAAGTACTTCGATTTTGTGCTCAACGTAGAGCTCAACGGTAGCTACCGCATACACTGCCCGAACTGTGGGCATATACACTACCGCAACGTGGTCAACGGTGTGATCACAGAGGGCCGATTCACCGACAGCCCTGAGTCACTGCTGATAGAGGACATCACTCCCATGAAATCCTCCTGCAGAGACACACCCAAAGAGAGTATGCTGGACGCAGAGCACAACGCGGAAGGATTCTTACACCGGCTCTGGAGAGAATACTTTTCAGCGGAGTGTGTATGAGCGACAAACATCCACTGGTCTGTGTAGACACTGAGACGAACGGCCTCCGTTTAACAGATGACGTCCTGTCTATATCTATACGTGCTCTAAACACTAACGGTACTCCTACTAACCTGGAGTTTTACTCCCTGATACGGTCAGAGCAAGAGTCCAACCCAGAAGCATTCAAGGTAAACGGTATCACCCGGGAAGAGTTACAGGCTGCTCCCACCAGAGATGTGGTAATAGAGTCTCTGAAATACTGGCATATGAAGAATTTCAATGGTAAAAAGCTGTCCCCCATGGGGCACAATTTCATAGGTTTTGACAAACCTCGAGTGGAGAGGCTCCTGGGCGAAGCCTACGATAGGATATTCCATTACCATGTAGACGACTCTATGATAATAGCGCGGGCTCTTCAGAGGAACGGGCTACTGCCGGTAGAGTCTTGCGGACTATCGAATCTGGCAGAGCTTTTCAAAGTCGAGCTTAAAAAAGGCGTCCTACACCACGCCTCCGCAGACACATATGTGTGTGGCATAGTATACTCGAAACTTCTGAAGATACTAAAACCTAATATATTGACGAGGGCAATACGAGTATTCAATTCTCGCTATCTCGGAGTGCTATAAATAATAGAAAGGATAATTATCTATGTTTAAAAAACTAACGTGTCTCCTATGGGGACATAAATTCACGGAAAAAGCAGTTACCGGAAACACTATGGAGATAACAAATCTTTTATATGGCGAGCTGGACAAAATCTGTTTATATAAATGGGAGTGTTTGAGGTTCTGCCCGCGCTGCTGCAAACCTAATCCCTACTATGAAGAGCTGAAAAAGAAAAATGGTGAGATGGGTAAGCCGGAAGCAAAACCTGGTATGATCTTGAATGAGGGATTTTAAACACAAAGAAAGGCTATACGCCCTATGCCTAAAACACTTTTCTGTGGGGAAGACCTGTCGAAAGTAGTACGTAGGTTGCCGACTACTAAAAAACAGCGCTCCTGCAAACATAGCTGGGATCATGTGGAGTTTGCTCGACACAGAGATTACAATACGCGCCAAATACGCATTTTCTGCACTAAATGCGGTGTCAATTTTCAAAAGTACGAAATAAAAGCATGGGGGCCTTGGGAAAGCCTGCCGAGCATAAAGATAGGTCATACTATCAAGGAACTCTCGTAAAACCACAAATAACAAAAGAGCGATACGAGTACACCGATATAGATGAGCTAAACAAAGGAGAGCAATAAATGGACAGTAGCCGTGTAGTTGGTGATTTCGTAGTGGTCTCAGCTTCTGATGACAAACTCCTGAACAAGATAAGTCGACTGGATGACGCTGAGTATATGGCCTCTAAAAAGTGCATGGACGAGAAAGCTCCTGCACGTGTGTACAGGCTGGAGTTAGTTTGTACAGTGACACCACGAATGACGTCTGTCCTCCAGCCGGTGAAAGATTATCCTTGCAAAGGATAAGTTACTAAAAGGCGTACAATGAGTGAAAAAGTAAATAGAACAGAAAAAGAATATCCTTTTTTAGTAGGGGACATCGTTACTGGAGGATACTATGATTTTGAGTGCCTTACAGGAGTTGTCCCCGGTGATTGCCCTACAGGAGCTAACTGTATAACTTGTCCGATTCGTACAAAAATAGATGCACAAGAGACAATTCTTATAGGATCAATAACCTACGTTGGCTCAGACACATCAAGTGGCTACCTTATAACTACGCACAGGATAAATTACGGGAGACCCTATTTAAACTACAGATTTGATGACGGTATTTTGAAATATGATAGGGTACCTCCAGTTAAAGTAGGATCAATGACTCCACCTGTATATTACTCAGAAAAGTTTAAAGGGATTTCTCATGGGGCTAAATTACGTGTAGTATTTCCTGACTATGTCTCTGAAGAAATGATTTCAAAAGCTAAAAAAATAGAAACTGAAAACCCTATCCCATACTGGATAAAAATAAGAAACAATAGATATATGAGGAACAACCTATGAACGTTGACTCCTATTTCGAAATAGGTCACTCCCATAAGGTATGTGAAGACTATGCACTATCAGGAGTACAGGATGACCTAGCCTACGCGATCGTGTCGGATGGGTGCTCATCATCCAAAGACAGCGATGTAGGGGCACGCCTCCTGGCACATATCAGTCGAGACGCACTCCTCTATCTACACCGTAGAAAACTCCTCTACGACCCCAATTTCCTGGAGAGCTCCTTCAGGGCTACCTTCGAGGAGATCGTCATAAAGAAATGCCTGGAGGTGAAAGACACTCTCCGATTCCCGTGTGATATCTTTGACGCCACCCTATTGATGACTGCAGTAGTGGGCGACACCTGGAAACGTAAAATCCTTTTCTCGTGGGGAGACGGGTATTTCATTCTAAAGAGGCCCAGCGGTGCGGTAGACGTGATATCTCTGAGCTATGAGTCCAATGCCCCGTACTATCTGTCCTACGAGCTGTCTCAAGACAAACACGACGCCTACGCCACAGAATACGGGTCCGTACCCCTACACAAAAACATTGACCGTATAAGTGTAGATGGTGTCGTGGATTTCGTAGATGTCGACGTGATACTCACGGTCATGCAGAGATCTTATTTCTCGGTCATGGGGGAAGGCACTGATGTCACACAGATAATCGTGGCTAGTGATGGTATTGGCACGTATGAAGATGATACCAGGATACCAATATACCCGCCAGGTACGGAGCATATGAAATACACTGCTCTCAATGTCATACCCCAGATAGTGTCGTACAAAAATCCTGTGGGTGAGTTCGTAACACGCCGTATGAATCGTCTCAAAAAAGAGTACGCAGATACTCACGTCATCCATCAAGATGACGTGTCCTGTGCTGCTATCAATCTTGTTTAACCTCTAAAAATTCCGAGGAGAGAAATCGCTATGCCATACGAGAAACATGACGTCGATTTATCCTGTGACGAGACTGGGTGTAAAAACAACGAAGATGATGAATGTATCTGTGATGAGGATGTGGAGGAGTTGACCCCCAATGACAGTGACCGCTGTTTTATGTACTCGACTGATTTCCATGACGGAGCTCAGTTTAAATTCGACAGCGAGAGTGCGTTTGAGGAGTTCGTGTATGATCACAAACAGCTAGCCCCTCTGGTAGTATACGACGATAGGGTTTTGAACCTGGTGTATGTAGATCTCAAATGCCCAGAGAAAAACCCGGTACACGTACACAAAGCTCTGGTCCAGATATCCAAAAAGGATGCAGAAAAAGTGGCGTTCAGGCCCTCCGTAGATGGATCGGTACTGGTAATGTCCCCGACTATGGCTCAGTTCGAGATACCGGACATCTATTTCAAACAGAGTACCTGATTGTCGAATTCCAAAAAAGTATATTCTCTGAGTCATCAAACAAAACCGATCACCCCAAGAAGGAGGCCGTCGTGTCAAAGAACGTCCCTATTTTTATCTTCTCCGGAGTAGTAGCAATCGTGCTGCTCATCGTGTTCCTGATGAGCATGACGTACACCAACCAGGAAGTAGGGCTGCGCAACCAGGCTACTGCACAAGGGAAAGCCAACGAGATCATTTATGACGAGGTCTGGAAGGTCCTACAGCAGAAAGCGGGCATCCTCGAGAAGTTCGCAGAAGATTTCAAAAATGTTTACAGTGCTATCATGGAAGACCGCTACCAGGGAGAGAAAAACGGCCCCGGTCCTACGTTCAAATGGATCCAGGAGCACAACCCCAATTTCACCCCTGAGATGTATAAGGACCTTTCGGTAGCCATCGAGGCCTACCGCGGCAAATTCTCCAGGGTACAGCAGAAGCTCGTTGACATAAAGCGAGAACACGATAACCTGCGTATGATGGTCCCGAGCAAGTGGTTCGTGGGGAAAGTCCCTGAGCTGGAGATCATCATCGTGACTTCCACCAAGACGAGCAGCACATTCGCCACGGGCAAAGAAGATGACATCAACCTTTTTCAGAAGAAATAACACATGCTCACAGTAGTAAAATGCGTCCAGTGTGGTAGCGAGTCCAGTCTATGTATTGAGTTCAAATTTTATGTAGAGGTCAAATTATGTCCTACGTGTCATGATATAAACCCCTACACCTGGAGTTTCCATTTCTGCAGCCTAAAATGCTTCAAATCATGGTTCAAGAAAATCAGCTTGAAAGGAATCCCTTGCCAGGCATGTCATGAAACCGGTTATGAATTCGGCTTCAAATCTAGCGGCAGATGCCCCGTGTGTGATGGAGTGAGCTTCGTAACCAAGAGCAAACAGGCATGCTGATCTATTTCTGCCTCATAATACCGCTCATAGCGGTGTGCGTACTCGCCTGGAAATTCCACGCCAAAATGGCGTGGTGGGAGTATATCCTGGTGTTCGGGGTCCCTGTTATATGCATCGTAGCCACCAAAGCGACCTCTTCTTTTATGCAGACCAGCGATACTGAATACTGGAACACTCAGCTCGTCAAAGTCACCTACTATGAAGACTGGGACGAGTGGATACACAAAACATGTGAGCGCTGTCATGAAGACTGTACGGGTAGTGGGGAAGACAGAAGATGTCACGAGGACTGCACCAGCTATGACTGCTCATACCGAGAGTACCACCCTGAGTACTGGGAGGCAGAAGACAACACAGGGCACAAAATAGGCATCAGTAGGGAGTATTTCGAGCAGCTGTGTAAACTATGGGGTAGTCGGTCTTTCGTGAATTTGAATAGGAACTTTTACCGGGATGACGGAGACGCCTACACATCCACGTTTGATAACAATTTCGAGCACACCATCCCCTACACCTCCGCGCACATCTACGAGAACCGAGTAAAGTGCTCCCGGTCCGTGTTCAATTTCGCGGAGGTAGACACCGAGGACGTGAACGCCTATGGGCTCTACAGCTATCCCCCGGCGAACGGTTTCTGGTACGACCCTATCCTCGGAGGGGGCGATCCCGTGGCGTCCCGTAGGCTCCAGATATACAACGCTCAGCTGGGGGCCTGGAAACAGGTGCACATGATGATCCTGGTATATAAGGACCAGCCTGTGAAAGCTGCTATCTATCAGGAGGGATACTGGAAGGGTGGCAACAAAAACGAGTTCATATTGTGCATAGGGGTCCGGGATAACAAAATAGCCTGGGCTAAAGTGATCTCGTGGACCGAAGAGGATATGCTCAAGGTAGGTGTAGAGAAAGCTGTCGTGTCCATGCCTCTGGATTTGAGTGCTATCTCGGACTATATGGCGAAAGAAGTCAAAAACAAGTTCGTACGGAAACAGTTCAAAGATTTCTCGTACATCACTGTGGAGCCCACCCTAACGGCTATCTGGATAGCTTTTGCCATAACGCTGCTCACGACTGTAGGGCTATCAGTATTCGTGGTGCGTAATGATTTTGACAGTACAGGATATCATAGAACATACCGTTTCAAAATCAGAAAGAGGTTATTTTGAAAAAGTACAGGTGTGATCACACAGGTAAATTCGGTCGGTGTACTCGTGCCGCACGGTGGACGTGGGAAGACGATAGTATGAAACTCCATCATGTCTGCACACAGCACCGAAACATCATAGTCCCTCAGAGCGCTCTCGCTATACCTACGATACCCAGGTGCTACGCCAACATCCGGGATTTAACCTGTGAGTGTGACCGATATCAATGCACGTTCACGAAAAAAGAGACTGTGAAAAAAGGTCCTATTCTCAACAAGGGAAAAGGTATATGTTCGACACCACAAAATACTCGAGCATAGATTTTTGTGAGCATATTCTGACTGAAGAAGATTATATCATAGAAAGTATGCTAAATAAAGGTCACACGTTACGTGGACCTACTATGACTGAAGAAGAGTGTATCATAGAAGACATGCTAAAGAAAGGCTACATGCTCCGCGGACCTGATAATGAGAGTGACTTTCAAGAGATAGCCCCCCAGACCGCGAGCAGCAAAGAGCTATTGAGATATCTGGTCTATATAGATGACGATCTAGATAAGCCTATTATCGTAGATTCAGGCCTCATGAAATTCGCGGTGACAGTGGCGCTGCTCACAGATGAGTCCAGCGTGTATGATTTCGATTTTGAGATTGATTTTGAAAAAAACTGTGTGAAACACAACACAGACAGAGCCGTGATCAAAATCCAGAAAATCTACAAAATAGATGTGAGCGACATAAAAGATCTCATCATATACAAAATCCTAAATAGGATAAAACGTGAACATCCCTCCAAATAGATCTACCATGCCCGTAGGTGACAGCCCCACGGTACAAAAACTGTCAGAGTACGCCCTTTTATACGGGGAGCACGGGTACTTGCCATGCCGTGACTCTGTCGGGGACTATGTGGTAGAAGTACGCACTCTAAATTTTGCATCCTTGAATTATCGTGATGGAGACCCAGGAAAGTGTCACAGACAATGCACCGCCATCCCAGAGGACGTCAGAGACGAATACAGGTCCCTACTCTACACTATCCCAGTTATCACATGGGTATGTGAGGGGGTCGACTACAACGTACCGGTGACAGGTAAGAAAATTTACAACGACAGAGCACTATCATGATAACAAAAGACACGGTCATATCAATCAAATTCTGTGCTGACCAGTTCGCGGTAGATCCTACCCGCGGCGTGCGTTTTATAATATTTGATGAGAACAATGTGCCACTATCAATAACCTATGACACACAAGGTCTCTGTAGTATAGACGACGAGTGTCTTACCAGCCTCCGTATATCTTTGGACTGTATCAAACATCTTTTTGATAAGATAGTCGAGCACCGCAACGAGCAACTGAAAACCCTGGCTTTTGAGATGTCACAGCTAACAGGAGCTCCCGTACAGTGCACCCAGATACCAGAGGTCCTGGCTCCCACGGGCATGAGTTACAATATGCCTCCTGAAAAAAAGGATATCTGATATGCCCTCTTTCGTAGTAAGAAAGAAATTGAAACCGGGGGCGATATTCAACATCTATCTCGAAGTTAGTTTCGCGGGGTCTGAATTGAGGCGTGCTCTCGAAAAGAAAAGGATAAACCGAAAAGCAGTTGAGAACGCATTGAGGTTTATTCGGAAAGCGGACAGTCTATTACTAATTCGATTGCCTCCTGGGCCTAAAAAATGACAAAATACAGTATTATTAAGAAAGCTGAGCAAGATTTCTATGATAACGTAGGAAAGAAAAGAGGCTCTTGTGGGCAATGAGTCTTACATTATAGATATGCGAGGATTTGCGGTATATCATAAAACAGAGGATATATGTAATTCCGGTATATCTCTTTTTCTTAATTGTGCAATGGGAGAGTGTGACCGAAATCGTATCAATGAGATAGAAGACAAAGATATCCGTAAAACTGTCTATAAAGTCTTTGATAAAATAGGTGAACTTGATCCCGACATAGGAAGCTGTATGAGCGACCAGTGTATGGGAGAACCTCCTATGGCGATAGGGTGGAGAGATATGGAAAAAGCTACTCCGGAAAAGCTATTAGCATTGAAAGCAATCCTGGAGGAAGCTGGATTCATCGTAGAAGTGCTAGAGAAAGATAGATTCATTACATACGGGTGAAAAATGACAAAATACAGTATTCTTAAGAAATTGGAAGAATTTCGGGACAACATGCACAAAAAGTCCTACTTGAGAAAAGTGTGCGGCTCTGTTGCTTTGTTCGACAATATTGATTTTGTCCTGTATATAGCTAGCGCAACCTACTACAACGAAAAAGCTGAGATTTTAGAGAAATTTCACGGGATCATATTTAGGATAAGTTCAAGATTCTTAACAAGAATCTTCAGAGACAGCTACCCCAAAAAAGACTATAGAAAAATAGCCAGAAAATTTAAAGAGCTGTGCGTAATAAAAAACCGTTACTGGAGAGCATACCAGAAACTTACTAAAACTGTCTAATAATACGGGGGATTATGCCTAACAGAAAATCTCAAAAAATAGTAGCGTACCATATAGACACGATAGGATCTACCGCGTGCTACTACAACACGCCGGGACCTGTGTTTTTTTACTATAAACCTAAAGGCAAAACGTTTACTATTTTTCCTGGACCATCAGATAGCGCGTGGGTAGAGGTACGCCCAAAGTACAGAGACTCGATAAAAATTTCCAAAGAACAAGGGGCCTGCTTTGGCGGAGACTACGGCCTCATGAAAATGCCCCGTTATCCGGTATCTACAACGATCACCGGAGTACCTGTATCAGAGAAAAATGCACGTACTCTCCTGTGGCATGCCGCGCACGAAAAAATGAGAGATATGGCCAGATATATAGCCTCTACAGCAATAAAGATGCTCAATAAATCAGGGTATCTCATAGTAAGCTGCGGTGATTTACAACTCACCTATATCTCTAAAAAAGAAACAAAGATACGGTTCAATCTGGGCATGGTCCTGAACGTCATGTCTCACGAAAAAGTAGTCCAATCCTATACGCAAGACGCATTCGTATGGAAATCTACCAATACAGATAAACAGAAGGACTCTACTAATGAACCTCCCCTACAAAATAGCCGTTAAAGGCAAGGGAACAGAAACCCTAACTAAGGGTGACTACATCGCCGCGGGCGGAGAAGGTACCGTCTGCCAAAAAGGCGGCACCGCCTACAAGATCTACCACGACCCCAAACGGATGATCTCCGTGAGTAAGATCGATGAGCTGCAGTGCCTGGCACACCTCAATAACGTGCTCGGTCCACGAGACATCCTCCTGGACGCCAAAACGAATACGCCTGTAGGGTTTACCATGCCCTACATTCATAAAACCGAGTTCTTGACACGCTTATTTGCTAAAGGTTTCAAGCAGGACAACAACATCTCCCCTCAGATGGTCGTTGAGCTCGTCCGTGCCATGCAAACTACAGTATCGGATATCCATAAAGAGAAGATCCTCGTTGTAGACATGAATGAGATGAATTTCCTGACCGATGAGGCCTATGCCATCCCCTACTTTATTGACGTAGACTCCTACCAGACCCCCTCCCACAAGGCTACCGCCCTAATGGAGACAGTCAGGGATAGACAGGCTCCCAAAAATCAGTTTAACGAGGGCACAGACTGGTTCTCATTCGCTATAGTATCGTTCCAGTTGTACATGGGATATCACCCGTACGTCAAAGGGAAACACTCGAAATACCTGCCTAAAGACTGGTCCGATCGTATGGACGCCGGGATATCCATATTTGACCCCAGTGTCACCCTGGCAGACGTATGGAAGGACTTTAGTGTGATCCCTAAACCACACCTGGAATGGTACAAGCGCGTTTTCCACAACAAAGAGAGGTCAGCACCCCCACTACCCGAGGGTACTCTCCTGGTAGGTACCATACAGCCTATCATGGTAGCCGGGAATGCGTCTTTCGAGGTCACAAGGCTTTTCTCCTACAAAGAGAAGATCCTTGGTCATTTCTACTACAACGGACTCAACTATGTGATCACTGAGCATGGGGTCTACCAAAGTGACCGCATAGCCCGTACGCTCAATAAGAAGTATCGTAAAATGAGCCTGGCGGCTGTACCCGGCTTTGACCCTGTCTTCGTGCACAAAGAAGGTTCTACAGTCTATTTCGAGGATCTGACGGGCACCCAGATAGGCGTCATAGCTGCCGCGGACGCTATGCAGTACGGTGGGCGGATCTACACGGTCTACAATGGTAAAATGACCGAGAACACATTCCGGAACATGGGTAGTAAAGTGCTCCACCTCACAAAAGAGGTCAGCAATATATTCGAGCCTGCCACCAAGCTATTCCCGGGAGTAGCAGTGCAGGACATCCTCGGTAAATGCTGGCTGGCGATGCCCTACGCAGAGGGCAAATGTGCCAGCATAGCGATACCAGAGCTCGATGGGGATAGGATCCTCGACGCCAAGTTTGAGGGTGCTATCTGTATCCTCATATCCGAGAAGAGCGGCAAGTACAAACGTACTGTGCTGCACTTCAACGACAAAGTGAATGCCTACTCCATACGGGTTGAGGATGATGTAGCCTATGAGGGGGTGAGTTTCACCTATCTGAGCAGCGGGGTGTGCGTGCATGTCCCGTCGGATAGTATGGTGGAGCTTTTTAGGGACAACTCCAAAGTGAAGACAGTGGCGAACCCGCCGTTTACTACTGACATGAAACTCTCCAATGATGTGACAAGCGTGTTGTTCGTGAATGATACGGGACTGTATACAGTTAAACTCAAATAGGAGGTACTATGGTCGAAAAAATCATGAGCCCAGTAGCAGAGGCCGAGCAGAAATTGATAGAGGGCGTGCGAGAGTTAAAACTCGACACACCTCTCATCAGGTCCTTTTTGGAGAAAACCGCCAAAGAGTATATGAGAGTTTTCAAAAAGAAAGGCAGAGTAGTGGCAGTGTACCCATCCGAGTTTATATTTGTGGTGCACGCTAGGGATTGGGGAAAAAAGGTTCGAGTTCCTATTGCTGATTTTTTTGCAGGTAAATCAAATGTTGCCCAGAGAGACCTACAGCTAAACTACGATGGCCTGATGCCACACCCTGCACGCTCTGCGCTCGCCAGGCCTAAAAAACATAAACTATCGAAAAAAGGTATGACGATCGGTCAGTATCTAAAAAAAAGCTAAGGAGCTACGCTCATGAAAATCAAGCTTAAAAAAGAACTGAGTGTACTTATGGGAGAACACCATGGAGTGAATATCCCTGCAGGCACTACAGGATCTCTTGTAGCTCACGTAGTAGTTGGCGGACCACCTTATTTTGTATTTGACCTACCAGGATTCAAGGTATTCATAAAATCAAGGGACGGGGATGATATGCCTGAATACGAAGAACTCGTAGATGAAAAGAGTCCTCCTATTGTACATAGCAACGAAACCGACTGGACCAAAGCCAAAGAAGAGCACTATGCCAAGCTAAAACCCTATCAGATAAACGGCGTTTGCCCAAAATGTAACAGTGCTAACGTATCTACTCGCTTCAAAAAAATCTCCTTTTTTGGTAACTGGTTTAGTAGTAGCCCCACTATTAATAAACTATACACAGACAGCTGCTATGAAGTCATAGACAGGCAATGCTATAATTGCACGCATTGCTGGCAAGAAGTGCCCCTGGATGCCTGTAAAAAATCGTTGGAGCCACCTGCCGGTGCTGCGTGGTCGTTAGAGGAGACTAAAAAGGCCTTTGAAAACGGAGCGGACTATGTCTATTGTACCTGGGCTGATGCGCAGAAGTTCAAAAAAGTAACTTCGATTAAAGAAGCGATAGAGTTCTACACTGATGGCAGGTACAGATCTACAGCAGAGCCCAACTGTGAAGCTACATGGAATCTTACAAATGCCTATCACGCCTTCGAAAGAGGCGTAGCTGGTGTGTTCTGTCTAAAACCAGATCGGTTTCACTTGGCCAGGACTATTGAAGAAGCTAAACTGTTTTTTTCTAATGACATCATCAGACCAAATAGGAGTTAGCATGTCTGCAGACCGATCGGATGAGATACGAGTGATAGTCCTTAAACAACGTATAGGCAAATTCCTGGCGTATCTCCAGGAAGAAAAGCGGCTCTCTTCAGCGGCGGTAACAGACGCTGGAACTCCGCGGGCTCTATCCCAATTCCACACCGTAACAACGGTCCTGGATAAAGCCGCTGAGATCTTTTCAGGAGACTGTGATGAGCCTGTAGTGCTGGATTAGCTCTGGAGGAATCTGAGGACGACTCTCTGGGCAGCCTCTATGCTGGAGGCTGCTTTCTTTTTCTTAGGCTTGTTCTTGGTGGTGTTCTTTTTATTGGCGGGGCTTTTGTTCCAGAAATGGTTGCCGCGTTCCGTATGAGATCGCTGGTGATTGCCCAGATTCGACAGCTCCAGGTTTGACATAGCGTTATTGGACTTGTCACCGTCTTTGTGGTCTACCTGCTCACCCTTTTCCAGATACCGACCGAGGTGTAGCTCCATTTTGGCTACATGCTCGTAGAGATACCGTTTTTTCCTATCAGAAAGCTTCATTCCATGACTATCTGGTTTACCATCGCTATCTACGATAGCAACATAAAAATATCCGCCACCGGTGGCTTTCACACGACTGTCGGGCTCTATTTTAAAAAGCTTTGTCATATACAGGAGTAGCAAAATTAGTAGGTTATCAACATAAACTACTTTATCAAAGTCACTCGAAATAGTATATTATGGAAGGGGATACGACAACCATGGACCCCATAGAGCGCGTAAATAGCCTACTGGAAACGGTGCGCCAGCTGCAGGACGACCTGGAGGCCCTCAAACAAGATCTCGTAGGGGATACGCCAGCTAAGTTCAACCCGAATACCATGGATGTACTCAGTCACATGAAGGATATAGTCAAAGATTTAAAAGGAGGATAGCCGACCTAACATGCCAGTAGAAATACAGAAGACCGACACTAAAGAAGAGAATGCTTTGGCAGTGAAGGACCTCAGTGCAGTCGGTATTTTGACGGAACTGAAGCATCTGCTGCGTAACTCCATCTATGACGATGAGGATTTCAGGGTCCGAAACGGGAAAGTGCATGTGAATCTCTGCTACGATACTAAAGGTGTGATAGACAATTACAAACTGAAAATACGAGATATGTTTTCCGATATCGTGTCAATGAGAGGTACCAGAATACAAGTCACCATCCAAAATAAGAAAGGCGAGGACCATGGCAAAAGCAACGTGCTCAACATCAAAGAAGATAGGCAGCTTGGTCAGGGCAAAGAAAGCCCGAGAAGAAATGCAGGTGATACTATCAGACGAAAATAACCCTCTGTATTTTTCAAAAGACATCGAGTTCGCCCGTCGCTACGACATTAGCAGGCTCACCGTGTACCATATCAGGGACGATCTGGGAGCACCGTCACGGTATCAGCGAATACTCAAGAAGCTCAAGAGCCTCGACCTCAGCCTGTATACTATCAATGACCTCACCAAAATGCTCAACGTGAAGTACCAGAATGTTTACAAGATAGTTCTGGAAAACAAGCTTAAGGTGAAAGTGGACGATACCCGCAAAACTACCGACAAGCCTAAAGTTAAACCTGCCCCGAAAATGACTAAAACACTCAAAGGCACCAAGGTCAAGACAGAACCTCAAGAAAAGCGAAAGAGAGGTCGACCCAGGAAAGTTAAGGCGTAGAACCGATCTACCGTTAGAGACAAGAAAGAGCCGTTAGAGAAGTCACTCTCTATTGGCTCTTTTACTATCGATCGGTAGATACTATGCTATTATGCCAGGGTACCGTCATCCGTTACTTTGACACGTTTCCAGAGCTGCTTCACTGTGTCGTACCCATACATCTGGACAGCGTTGTACTCTTCACGCTGTGCTGCCAGAGACGGGATAAGGCGTACTGCACCTGGAGTATCCTCAGCACCTCCAGCGAGAACCCCTTTAATACGCAGATAGAATTCTGTATCGTTGCTCACCCCTATGGCTGAGCGCCTGAAAGCGTACGTGACGTGTATCTTGCTGTAATACGTGTCTGGTACGTTGGGTACGTTGGCTACCAGGCTCTCACCCCCCATGCCTACGACAGTGTCATAGTACAGGTTGTAGGACATATGAGTCCCTGTGATATCAGATATCCACATGACTTTTACGACTTCATCATTGAAGCCTATCTGAACGTTTGGTCCTACCATGGTAGGGGCTCCTTACTTTTTGTCGGTTTTATTAACTTCTACAGATTTCTTTGTTGTGTCTATTTCCACTGAGTCTTTCAGGATCGTGGCCACTGTATCCACTGCGGTGGTTTTTACAACCGCGGTAGGAGTTTTCTTAGTCACTGTGAATACGTACCGTTCCTTCAAACCTATACAAATCTACCCACACGAGGTAAATTTGCCGTTGAATTCCTGCTTCTAGGAAGAGCACCATCTCCCGACGCGATAGCGGCAGGAAACTGTGACCTCTCTTCTCCACAGGCTTTTTGTTTAGAGAGACTCCGATGGAACTCACCGTATCTCTTTAGATTCAATGCCGCATTTAAATCTCTGTCAATAATATTTCCACACTCGCATTTGTAAACTCTATCCGACAAAGTTAGATCCTCCTTTAATGCCCCGCAAGCGGAGCACAACTTTGAGCTCGGAAAGAACTTGCCTGCGAACGCGACCTCAGAACCATACCACGCAGCTTTGTACTCCACTTGACGTCGAATCTCTCCGAAAGACGCGTCAGACAGAGCTCCTGCGAGTTTGCGATTCTTCAGCATATTATTTACAGATAAATCTTCTAAAACTATCAAACTTGGCTTGGTTCTCACCAAATCTGAAGTCATTTTATGAAGATTATCTTTGCGCACATTTCTTATTCTATAGTTTATATCCTGTAGTCTCTGGATACTCTTTCTTCTGTTAGATGAGCCTTTAACTCTCCTACATCTTTCTCTCTGCGCCCTACTCAGGGTTCTTTCTAACTTCTTATAAGATTTTGGGTTAGAGTATGTAACTCCGTCTGATGTCACAGCCAGAGTTTTAATCCCAAGGTCCACGCCCACGACCCGAACGGGTCGTGGGCCGGGCTCTGGAAGCCCCACCACACACTGTACAGAGAGGAACCATCTACCTGCTTCTTCTGACACGATAAACGAGTTATATTTCACGCCCTCTGTAGGGACGTATCCTTTTTCTTTCAGCCTCAGTTTACCGGGTATCATCGGTAATTTTATGGTGGATTTGTTTACGTATATAGCTCCGGTAGAGATTCTGAAAGAGCTTTTTGACCTGTGTTTAGATTTGAATTTAGGGAACCCTGTTTTTTTGCCGGACTTTACACCGCGGAAAAAATTTTTGAAAGCTTTGTCGAGATCTCTCAGAGCTTCTTGCGGAGCGCATTTTGAGGACTCGTACATCCACGGGAATTGTTCTTCTTTTATAGCACAAAGATCTTTGTGCTGATTAATAGCTGTAGTTGATTTCTTTTCTTTTTCGTAAATATTTATGCGTTGAGCGAGCCCCCAGTTGTAGGCGAAGCGAGCGCACCCGGCGCTACGCGCCATAGCGGAGCGCTGTTTGTTGTTGGGTTTGAGTTCGACTTTGTAGGCTTTATTGACGATCATGATAGTTAATATAGTACAGGATTAGGTAGATTTTTACAATTTTTAGGCATACAGTTCAGAACCCTACTGCGAGCACGGCTGCGATAACAGCACCTACGACTACCAACTGAATAGTTTTCTTACTAACCTTAAACATGATACGTCCTTTGAAAAATGATTGAATGTATCTGCGTACCAAATTTTGATGAACAGATTATTAACTAAACCAAATTACTCTCATTGATGTAATATTAGTTGATAGAGGTTCTGGAGTTCCTGCTTGCATTTTGAATGTTCTTGCTATAGAGACTTTTTTATTTGTAGAAGAAGTGCTCACAGTAACCGAATAAGTACCCGTAGAGGATACAATTTGGTCTACCACGCAGGAATAATAGTCGAATGGATTAGTCGCTCTTATTGTATATGGTGAAGAAGCAGAATAAGCGTAGGGCAAAGAGTTTCCCAAGTTGAACCAACCAACAATTACTTCATCAGCTACTGAAGTTACAGCGGTATTAGTAGTATGATCTGTAGTAACAGAAGTTTCTTCTTTACCAGTACTCCCGGCATCATAAACATTACTTGTAGCTAAACCAGAGTATTGGCAAGCAGCTATATGTCTATTAGATGCAGTATCAGAAAATGTGGCTGTAACTACATTAGAAGCATTACCAGTTATGTTAGTAGCTACCCATATTTCCATGTCTCTACTACTATCCGAATTATAACCTGCACCACATATTGTATAAGTATTTCCTGCAGTATCTGTTATCCCAGTTACAGTCTTGTAACCTCCAGGAGTATAACTGGCAATACTTACAACAATAGTGTTGCCAGTAGTTACACTAAATGCAGCACAGGCAATAGTAGTAGAGCTGCTGGCATCGAAGGCAACTGCGCTATTTACAAATGCAATAGCCATTAATTATATCACATTAAGTTGTGAAAATAGCTTAACTACATAGGATGGATCATCCGAGTTCAGAGGAGCTTGATTACGATATCTTAGCTCCAAATTGAGAATAGCAACCCGTAAAGTGCTTAAATAGGATTGAAAGGTAGAATCAAAACCTAATGCAGTCAAATCTTCTGCTGAAATTGTATTGAGTTTGTCAGCAAAATATTTCCATCTAATCATAGCTCTCTCAATCTCATTGGATATTCCACACGCTGATTGCTGGATGTCATTTTTTGTCACATTGTTGTAAATGGCCATGGTTTCCTCCTATTATGTTAAAGAACAGTTATGTTAATTGCAATAACTTTGATTTGTGATATATATAAAATTTATTTTCCTTCCTATTTTAGGTTTTATAATAATCTAGAGCCATT
>Ga0315273_10002465_pt1 | contig 21876 bp, 17 predicted proteins | sample YL17G02_0_MG_FD_205753 | JGI IMG/M metagenome (GOLD analysis project Ga0315273, IMG submission 205753) | Sediment microbial communities from Yellowstone Lake, YNP, Wyoming, USA - YL17G02_0 | ecosystem: Environmental > Aquatic > Freshwater > Lake > Sediment | place: USA: Wyoming | collected... | reverse complement strand
GCGCGGGAGACGTCGATGCAGGGGAAGCCGGCGATGACGCAGTCGACGCCCTGACGGGAGAGGGAGGCGAGAGGGGGTCGGCGGCGCCGCGCGCGCGGCCCGCGCCGGCCCTCCCTGCCCCGCGCCCAACACCACCGCGCACGTCGGGCAGGCGGGTCAGGAACCGGATGTCGGGCGCCATGTGGATGCCGGGGAAGTGGGCGTTGAGGACCTGGAGAGGGAGGGGGGTGACGCGTCGGCGGGCATTGGTCGGCGCGGCGGGTGGGACCGCGGCGGCTGGGTCAGCGGCCCCGGGCGCGCTCGTGCGATGCGCGGGCGACCGCGCCGGGCAGCGCCGATTTTAAGGCCATCCTCCGGGCCCCAATGAGGGCCGCAGCGCGCGGCGGGCGGCGCGCTGCGGGCAGCCGAATCCGCCGCCCGCGCGCCGCGGCGGGCGCGGCGGGCGGATGAGCGGCGCGGCGACCCAGGTCTCGCCGTGGATGGGGTCGCATGCATAGAATACACGTTCCTCGAGTCGGAGCGCCGGCCGGCGACGCCGCCAGCGCGCGCGGCGCCGCCCCCGCGTGCGCCCCCCGCCCCGCAACCCGCCGCCCACCACCCTCTCTCACCTGCTGCGCCCCCGGGTCGCTCTCGCATTGCAACACGATCTTATGCCCCGCCTCGTGAAAGCCGAGGTCGAGGCCGCCCGCGCCGGAGAAGAGCGACGCGACGGTCAGCCGCTTGCCGCCGCCCGGCGTCGGCGCGGCGTGGGGCGGCTCTGGGGCGGGGCTGGGGTCGCCGTCTGATTCGGACATGGTGGGAGGGGTTGGAGGAGCGGTGTGTGTGCTTTTTGTTTTCGCTCGGCGACGGTCGCCGCGCCACTCCCCGGCGCCGCCGGCGTCCGGAGCCCGCCGCCGTCGCCGCCGCCACAAAATAACGACACCATGCCGCGGCGATGGCGGTCGGCAGGGGTCGAGCGATCGAGGGGCCGAATCGGGCGCGGGGCGGCTGGCGCGCCGCGCCGTTGAATGCGATGGCGGCGCGGCGCACTGTCGCGCCCCCGCCGCGCCCCACCGCACTCGGCACCCATTCGAAGCACCGCCCGCGCGCGCCCCACCCGCCCGGCGCTCGTGGTGAGGCTCGGGAGGGCGGCGGCGGCCGTCGTGCCAATCGCGCTCGCGCGCGCGGGCGTGTTTTGGGTGGGCCGCGCGGCGCCCGCCGCGACCCTGCACCCACCCCGCACGCACCCAGACTCGGACCCCGGCCGCAACGATGGCGCCGCCCACCACCGCCGCGACCGTGCTCGCGCTGCTCGCGCTCGCGACCGGCTGCCTGGCGGTCGACTTTCTCAAGGTGCGGGGGGCGCGAGAAGGGCTGCGCGGACAGTGCGTGTGGCGTGCGTCGGGAGCGGGCGCGCGGGCGCCGGCGGCGGCGGGCGGCGGGCGACGTGTGCCCCCCCTCCCCCCCCCAGGTCGACCCCGCCACCAACACCTCGCTCGTCGACGGCTTCCTGACCAAGATCGACGCCGTCGCCGCCGTCGCGTCCGCCGACAAGGCCGCCGCGCGCGCTGCGTTTCCGGGCGTCGCGGAAAAAGTGACCGTCCTCCAAAACGACGCGACCGCGGCCCGCCTCGTCAAAACAAAGCTGCAAGCGGTGTCGGCCAAAGATCCGGCCGCGTGCAGCGCGGTGGGCGCATGCCCCGCGGTCGCGGCGGGCGCCGTTGCGCAGACCGAGGCATTGACGCTCAACGCCGTCTTCACCCTCTACAATTTCAACCTGGAGGTGAAATGGAGGAGGGGGAGGGCGTGGGGAGGGCGTGCAGATCGGCGGCAAGGGCCGCCGCGTCGCGCCGACGCGCGGCCGCCCCTTCGTCCCCAGGTCAACGAATACTTTTCCCCGTTACCCGGCGCCACCCCCGTCAACGCCAACAACGCGGTCAACGTGGACGATTTCAACCAGTCCGACTGCCTGCCCCGGACGATCACCGCCTTCAAAACGGGGACGACCGTCGTCGGCACGACGAACCCCGTGACCACCTATGGCGAGTGGCTCTTTGTCGACCCTGCCCTCACCGACTCGGCCTTTGCGTCCGCGTGCAACCCGCAGGCCACCATCGCGGAGTCGCTCGGCACCGCGCCCACCTGCTCGACGCTCTGCGCGCGGCGCAACAAAAAGTGCGACCCCTGCGCCATCGCGCTCGCCTCGTGCCAGGACGGCCTGTACTACGCGCTCGGGCAGGCGGGCGTCAACACGGCCCAGATCGCGAAGAAGCAGCAATTCATCGCGACGGCGACGGGGCAGCCCGTCGAAAACCAGGGCCAGTTTGCGTTCCCGCCCGTCCCCGTCGGCCCGTGGTCGCAGACGACGTGCCCGTCCGCGGCCGGCGGGTCCACGTCGTCCTTACCCGGTCAACAGTGGGGCCCTTATCCGGGCGTTGCGGGGACCTACTACTGCGTCAACGGCAAATACACAAATTTGGCCGGCGGCGGCGCGACGGGCGCGGACGACTACCAGGCCTACTACGGACGCCCGCCCAACTTTTGGCAGCCGACGCAGCCGAACTACGTGAACCCGGCGACGCTGTGCGAGACGCCGGTGTGGAAGGTGGTGCCCACCGCGGCGGGTCCATTGATCGGCGCGCCCGTCGCCAACCTGGGGGCGCTGTGCTACTGCGTGACGCCGTAGGGGCGCCGGTGTGGGGGGTGGGGTAGGGCGCCGGGCGTGGCGCGCCGATCAAGTGGGCGGGCGGGTGGCGGCGGCGGCGGCGCGCGCGGCACGGGCGCGTGCCGGCGGCGTGTGCGCTGCCCCACCGCAAATAGTGCGGCCGGTATGTGTGCAAATACGGAGACAGCCGCAACCGCGGGCGGCGATACGGGCAGGCGGCGCTTGGCGGCGAGGCGGGCGGTCTGCGCTCGTGGCTCCCGGCTCCTCACACAGCACAAATCAACCGCCCCCGAGCACCTGAAACCCTTTGCCGTCCCCCAGCGCGCCCACACTGCCCTTGGCGGAGACGGACGCGCCCGCCCAGCGCGCGGCGTCTTTCTCAAAAGTGGTCGCGCCGCCGCCCGCGGCCGGCCGGCCGCCGCCGCGCGCGCGCTTGGCGGCGGTGGCGTCGCGGGCGAGGGCGGCGACGCGGGAGGCCAAGGATGGTGGGAGCGAGGCGGCCGCGGCGGTGGCGGCGGCGAGCGCGGCGTCGGCGGACGGCGCCGCCCACGGCGCCCCAGGCCGCCCCGCGCGCCCTGAGAGCCAGGCTATGGCGTCGATCAGGCCCAGGGCGCGCAAGGCGACCGTTTGGCGGGCGCCAAAGGCGCCGGCGGCGTCAAGCGCAGCACGCGCGCCGCGTGGCGCGGCGGTGGCCGCGGCGGCCAGCCGGCCGGACGCGGCCTCGCACTCGACGTCGGTCAGCCGGTCGGCACCCGTGGGGAGGCCGGCAACGTCGGCCTTCCACGCGCGGACGGCGGCCGCCAGCTCGAACGAGTCGTCGGTGGAGAAACGGGACCGGTGCGCCGCGGCCTCGCCCAACACTCCTACCGCCGCCCCGACGGCGATCCCTGCGTCTTTGACACCCGAAAACAGCCTGCCGACCTCTTTGGCGGTCGCCGCGTCTGCCCCGGCGCCGAGCGGCGCGGCCGTGCCGCCGGCGAGGGCCAGCAGGCACCCCGCCACGGCGTCCGGGTCCAGGGCGCTGGCGCCGCTCTCCCGCACCAGGCGCGCCAGCAGGGGCGCCGCCTTGGCGGGGCGCGTTGGCAGTTTGGAGGCGAGGCGGTCGAGCGCCGCGGTGGCAGCCGCGGCAGGGACGCCGTCGCCGTCGTCGGCGCGGGCGCGCTTGGCGGGCGGGGAGGCGCCGTCGTCGCTCATCGTGGGCGAGACTGCGGCGCTGCGCCACTCTCTGCCCGCAGCTGCGCCCTCCGGCCCGGCCTGCCCGCATGCGTACCACGCGCATCTCCTGCCTGCCCCCCCAGGCGGCGACCGGCGCCGCCCGCCCGCCTCCCGCCGCCCCGGCGGCGACGCGCCGGTGCGAGTTTTTTTTTGGGGTGGCCGTTGCTGCGCTGCAGCCCCTCCGCGATGGGCGCCATCATCGCTGCATGTTGTGGCGGCAGCGGAGTGGCGGCCGGAAATGGCGCTGCCCCCAGCAAACGCCGCGCGCTGACTCAACCCCCGACCCCCTCCAGCGCGGCCCTCGCCACCGCGGCCGTCCTGCTCGCCGCCGCCACCGCGCCCGTGGCCTGGGCAAAAGACCCGAAAGCGGCGGCCGCAGCGGCGGAAGCGCGCAAGGCCGCGCTCAAGGCGGCCGCTGTCGCCGCGCGCACGACGGGCGTCGACGGCACCGCCTTCCCCGGCTCTGAATACTCGGTCCCCGACGACCACTCGCCCAACTCGCACTCGCACCAGGAGGAAGGGAAGAAGACGAGCGGCGGCGGGTGACGACGGCGCGCGGGGGGTGCGGGCCGCGGTGTCGACCCTCGCCGGGCGCGCGTTGCAGGACTCGCCTCTCCCCAAACACAAACCAGAGCACGCCGCCCCCCCCCCCCCCCTCCGTCACAGAAAGTAGTCGGGGGCCGGCTTTTTGGCGGGCGCGCCGCGGCCTTCCCCTGAGGGCGCCGCGTCAAACACTTTGAACGTCGGGGCCAGGGCGCCGTCCAGCTCCATGATCGCGGCCACGTTGCCGCAGCTGCGGGGGGTGGGGTGGTGTGTGGGCGCGGCGCGGCGGCCGCGGGGTCGCCCCTCGCCACCCCCCCCGCCCCTCCCTGCGCCGCCCCCCCGCACCGGTAGCAGTAGTTGGGCGCCGACCACACGGTGACGAGGCGCCCCCCAAACATCCACCGGTACCCCTCCATGACGAGCTGGTGCGCGCGCGCGACGCGGGTGACGCCATTGGCGCCGCAAAACGCGGCGGCGACGTCGCCCCCGAACACGTACCCCGCGCCGCGCGGGGACAGCCCCCACCCGGCCACGTCCTCGGGGTCGGACCAGAGCAGGTCGCACATGGGCCCCTCGTGCGGCACTTCCTGCTTGCGGTCGAGCGCGCGCGCGGCGTCGAGCGTCGGGACGCCGGGGGAGAGGCCGCCGTGCACGCAGAAGACGGAGCCGCCCACGAGCGCGGCGAGGGGGGTGTAGTCGAAGACGTCGGTACACAGGCGCCAGACCGAGGCGGAGCCGTACCTGCGCGGGAGGGGAGGCGGTGGGTGGGGTCGAGGCGGCGGCGCGCGCGCGGGCCCTGCCCCCCTCTCTCTCCCTCTTTCTTACTTGCGCACGCATTCATCATAGAAGCCGTACACCTGCGTGATCTGCCTCGACTCATGGTTGCCCCGCACGAGCGTCACCCGGTCGGGGAAGCGCACCTTGAGGGCGAGGAGCAACAAAAACGTTTCGACCGAATAAAAGCCGCGGTCGACGAAATCGCCCAGGAAGAGGTAGGCCGTGCGGGGGGCGTCGTCGCCGGTGGCGAAGAGCTCCATGAGGTCGTGAAACTGGCCGTGGATGTCGCCGCCTGAAGAGGAGAGCGAGGGTTTTCGGGGGGTCGGCGTCGGGACGCGCTCTCGACCGCCGCGCCGCCGGCCGCCCTCCCGCCGCCCGGCAGCGACCACCGCACCCTCCCTCCCACCCCCTCCATCGCCCCTGCACTCACAAATGGTGACTGGCGCGTCGACCGCGACAACGTTTGGTTCCTCCACCAGCAGCTCCACCGCCGCCCCACACAGCGATTTGACGGCGGCTTCGGGCAGGGGCTCGCAGGAGCGCAGGGTGGCGATCCAGGCGTCGAGGTCCATTGCGGAGGCGGCGCGCTGGCGGCCCGTGCGGGCAAACGGCGCGCGGCGGCCAGATGCGGGGCCCTGTGCGGCCCGAGCGGTCGTGGATGCGACCGCCGGCCGGCTCGGGCGGCGCCGGGCGGCGTCCGTTGGCGCGGCGCGGCGCCCGCGGCGGGGCGGCGCGGCGCGCTGCGGGCGGCGCGCGGCCGGTGCGAGCCCCGGCGCGCGGCGGCCCGGCGAGCGGGACGCGGGCGGGCGGGGCGCCCAGCAGTGTGGACGGCGTCGCCCGCGCGAACGCCCCTCCACACCGCGTCGCACACGATGCGCGCCCGCCAACCCCGCCGCTTGTGAGTGACGCGCTCGCGTCCATGGCCGATGACGCGGCATCGGCCGCGCGCTCGTCCGCGCGGGCGCACGGCGCGCTCCACCCCGCGGCCGCCACCGCGCGCGCCACGCTGCAGCGCGCCGCGGCGGCCAGCATCGTGCTGGCCCCGGGCCGCCCCGAGGCGGACGCGGCCGCGGCGGCCGCCTGGCGCGACGGGTGGAGGGCCGAGGTGGGGGCGCGCAGGGCGGCGGCCAAGGCGGGACGCGCCGGCAGTGGCGGGGACCAGGTACGGAGGCGGACGGGAGGGAGAGGGTGTCGAGGGCGGCCAGGCGCGTCTCTCGCCTCGACCACCGCGCGACGCGCGCGCTGGGCCGACTCTCACCTCGCCTCCCCCCCTGCAGGCTCGCGCCGCGTTCGACGCCTGCCTCGACGACGCCGCCCTGTACTACGACGCCCTCGCCCTCGCGCTCGAAGCGGCGCACGGCCCGCTGGCGGCGCGCGTGGCGTGGCCGCTGCCGCGCGCGGCGGCGCCCGCGGCGCGGCTGGCCGCCGCCGCGAGAGCGGCGCCCGGCTTTAAGCGCGACCCAGGGGGCGCGTCGCGGGCGGCTGCCGTCGCTGCGGTGGCGTCGGGCGACGTGGCTCGTTACGCGGCCGCCCCCCGGCGACGCGCCGCCGGCGCGCCGCCGCGCCCCGGCCCCGACGCCGCCGCTTCCCGCTACCGAGCCGCCTTCGACCTCGACCCCGGCGCCGGCCACGCGCACAACCAGCTGGCCGTGCTCGAGGCGGGGCCGGGCGGCGGCGGCCGCGCGGCGGCGGCCGCTGCGTTTGCGCGCGCGGCGGGCGCGGCGCGGGCGCCGTTTCTGCCGGCGGCGGCGGCCAATCTGGCCGACGTTTTGAGGGCTGTCAGGCGGGAAGAGGTGGCAGCCGCCGAGGCGGGCCCGGGCGGGCGCGCGCCGGCGCCGGCCCGGCCGCGCGCCGGCTCCTCCCGCCGCCCCCCCCTCTCCAAAGCGCTCGACGAGCTCCAAACCGCAATCTTGCTCGCATGCGGGGACGCGCTGCTGCCGCCAGAGCCGGCGTCGGGCGACGCCGGGAGCGCGGCGGCCGGTGCGCCGGCGCCGCGCGCGCCGCCCACCGCCCCGCCTCCCTCCACCGCCCGCCTGGACGCCGCCCTTGCCGACGTCCTACGCCGCGCGCCCGTCGCCGCGCCCCGCGACGACGGCAAGAGCCAAGGACGCGCCCCGCGCCTTCTCGCCGCCGCGGCCACGCTCGCCCTTGCGGCCGCGGCGCCGCCCGACGCGCCGCCCGACCCTCCCGTTCGGCTGGCGGCCGCGTTGATAGCGGCTGCGACGATGGCGGCCGCGCAAGGAGGGCGGGAAGGGGGGGGCGTCGGGGCGAGCCCCGCGCTCGCGCCCGCTGTGCCGCTCGTCGCCTGGGCCGCCGCGTCCGCCCCCGCCGACGCGCCTCTCACCGACCTGCTACACTCTCTGGCCGGCTTCGCCCGCCTGGCGGCCGCGACGGCGGCGCCCGGCGCGAGCGCGGCCGCGGTGGCCGCCGCGGCGTCCGCGCCGCGCCCGCCGCTCGCGGGCGACGCCGCCCTGCGCGGCTTTGGCCCGCTCGCGGGCGCGCACGCGGGCATCGACTGGGGTGCGCCGGTCGACGGGACCCGGGGCGGGGCGGTGGCCCGCCTGTTGGCAGACGCGGCGGCGCTCGCGGGGAGAGCGCGCGGCCGCGCGGCGGCCGACCTGCGGGCGGCGCTGGCTTGCTTGCCGCCCGGGAGGAGAATGGAGGTGGACGATGGCACGTGCAAGCGGGCTGCGCCGGAGCCCGCCGGGGGCGGGGCGCGCCGCGCGCCGCCACCGCCGCGCGCCGAGCCTCCTCGGCCCGCGCCGCCACCGGCCCCACGCCCACCGTCGCCACCGCCCCCTCCTGCCGCCCCCCCGCGCCCCGTGGGCGACTGGGGCTGGCTCGAGGCGGTCGCCGCGCGCGTCGGTGGGCGCCGCGGAGAGTGAGAGGGAGAGAGGGGGAGGGGCCGCGCCGTCGCGCGGCCACCCCGAAATGGAAATTCCGGAGCAGATGACACGCACACCAACGCGCGCGGGCGGGGCGGGCCGGGAAGCTGCCAGCCCCCCACCCCCACGTCTCCTTTTCACGCCTCGGTCGGCGCCACCTCGAAGCTCGCCTCCTTGCCGGTCAGCTTCTTGTACACCGCCGCAAACGTGTCCACCCGGGCCTCGGCCGCGTTGCGGTCCTTGGGGTCGAGCAACACTTTGAGGACGCGGCCGCCGTCGGCGCGGAAGCGCACGCGCTGGCCCACGATCTCCACGGGGTGCACCAGGTCGTGCAGGATCGCGGCCTGCACCGCGGTCAGGGTGCGGGACCGGGGGCGGGACGTCGCCTTGCCGTCGGTCGGCGGCCGCGCGACGCGGCGGTCGGCGACGACGACGACGTCGCGGCCAGAAAACTTTTTCTCGAGCTCCCGCACCAGGCGCGGCTGCACTTTTTGAAACGCCTTGAGCAGGCGGTGCGGCACGCGCAGGACGACCGCCTTGCGCGCGGCGGCGGTGTCGACCTCGGCCGCGCCCGAAATGGCGAGGTCGCGCAGGTCGGCCTTCAAGTCGGCGTTGGTCGCCTCCAGGTCGAAGAGGGCTTGGGCGACCGTCTTCTCAAACTCGGTCGGCTCGCGGCCGCGCTCGGTGACGAGCTTCTTGCGCGCAGTGAACGACATCAGGGGGGGCTGGGGGGGGGGGCGGGCGGGGGGGTCGGCGGGGCGGTGGCGGCGGGGTCGCGCGGCTCCCGCCACTTCCGAGCGGGCGAGGGAGGGCGCCACGGGTCGCGCGGCGCCGCGCACGGCGTCCGCGGGCGGCGGCCGCCCCGCCGCGGGGCCAATCGGGCGTCGCCGCCTGCCGCGCACGGCGCGCCCGCACGCGCCGGCCGGCGCGGCGGCCGCCCGACGCGGGCGGCGACACATAAACGTGCAATCGCCTGGGGCGGGGCGCGGGCCGCCCACGCGCCGCCGCGGGGCGGCGGCTCGAGCCGCCGCTCGGCGCGCCCGCGCCGATCCGCCCGCGCGCGCGCCGCGTGGCGCCGGACGGGCGCGTCCGATCGTCCCATCAAGCGCCGCACCTGCTCGGGCGGGAGCGGCGGCCGGCGGCGGGGGAAGGAGTGTGGCGGCGGCTGGAGCAGCGGGCGCGGCAGGGCTCGCTGCCACTCCTCGCCCCGCGCCGCGAGACCAACCCCCCCAGCCTCCACCATGGTGAGACCGTGGCATGGAGGCGCCGCTGGTTGGCGCGCGCCGGCGCGGGCGGTGCCCGATCGCTCCCCGCGCCGGCGCGGCCGGTGCGGCGCCGCGCGGGCTCGTCCGCCGCTGCCCGCGCCCCCCACCGCATCGTCGCGCCCGCTCGCGCGACGCGCGCTACGTCGCTGCGCCCGGCGGCGTGCCGGATGCGTGGCGTGGGGGGCGTGCGGCTCGCGCGGCTGGGAATCGCGCCGGCCGCCGCGCGGCGCCGGCCGCCGCGGCCGCCCGCGCCCTCCGCCCCTCCGTCACCCGGTTCATCCGTGCTCTCGAGCGTCGATCGGGGGCGCGGCGAGCGGTGGCCGGCGCCGCGTCCGGCCGATTGCCGCGTCGCCCGCGCTGAGCCCCCGCCGTCCGCCTCGCCCGCCGCCGCTTCCTCCCGGGGCGCCACCAGCGCCCGCACACACCCCGCACACACCCACACACGCCCTTCTCTCTCCCCCCTCCTTCCAGGGCATCGACCTCGAGGCCGGTGGCCGCAACAAGAAGAAGCACCGCACCGCGCCCGCGTCGGACAACGTGTACATCAAGCTGCTCGTCAAGCTCTACCGCTTCCTGGCGCGCCGCACGGAGAGCAAGTTCAACGCCGCGGTGCTGAAACGGCTCTTCCAGTCCCGGACCAACCGCCCGCCCCTGTCGCTCTCCAAGCTGGCCGCGTTCATGGCGGGCAAGGAGGGTAAGACCGCGGTCGTGGTGGGCACGATCACGGACGACGTGCGCTTTTTCGACGTGCCGAAGTTGCGCGTCGCGTGCCTGCGCGCGACGGAAACCGCGCGCGCCCGCATCGTCGCCGCCGGCGGCGAAGTCCTCACGTTTGACGCCCTCGCGCTCGCCGCCCCCACGGGCGCCAACTGCGTGCTCCTGCGCGGCAAGCGCACCGCGCGCGAGGCGGTGCGCCACTTCGGCGCCGCTCCCGGCGTCCCTGGGTCGCACACCAAGCCGTACGTGCGGTCCAAGGGCCGCAAATTCGAAAAGGCGCGCGGGCGCCGCAACTCATGCGGGTACAAGGCGTGAGGCGAGACGGGAGAGGGGTGGGGCGGGGTGTGGCGGGGGCGCGGGCCGGCTCTCGGCGCCGCCCGGGCGCCCACGTGCAATCCCGGGCCCGTTTCACGCGGTGTGGGGGGTGGGAGGGTGGCGGCAGGGAGGGTGGAAGAGGGCGACGGCTTCAGCAGCGCGCGCTCTGGCGCGCCGGCACACACATCTGCGCCCGCGCGCGCGCTCGCGCTCGTGCGCCTAGACCGCGGCAGGCCTCCCGCCCCCCCGGCGGCCATGCCGCGCGCCGGCGACCAGCCCGCGCCCGCGCCGCACGTGGCGCCGGCGGACGAGCCGCGGCACGCGACCCTGGTCAAGGAGCTGCTGCGTTCGATGGTGTGAGAAGGGGAGGTGGAGGGGTGGGGGCGGGATCTGGGGACGCGGCGGTGCGGGCCGCGCCGGCGCCGACCCCCCTCGCCCTCTGTCCTCTCCTCTCCTCGTCAGGGCGCCGCCGAGTACGAGCCGCGCGTCGTCAACCAGCTGCTCGACTTTCTGTACCGCTACGTGAGCGAAACGCTGGCCGACGCGGATGTAAGGGAGTGGGAGAGGCAGAGTGAGGGAGGGGCGGGTCGGCGCGGTGCGCACACCTCAACCCCTCCCCTCCCCTCCTCGCTCGTGCAGGCCTTTGCCGAGTCTGCGGGCCACGCCGCCACCGGCCCGACGGCGGACGACGTCGCCCTCGCGTCCGCCGCGCGCGACGGCGTCGCGGCCGGCGGCCCCCCCCCCGCCGCCCTGCTCGCCGCCCTCGCCGCCGCCCGCAACGCGGCCCCGCTGCCGCCCCTGGCGCGCAAGGCGGGGCTGCACCCGCCGCCCGACGCGGACGCGCTGCTGGGGCAGGCGTACAGCGTGCCGCCCGCGCCGCGCGCGCCGCCGCCCGCCGACGAAGGCGCGGTCGCGCCGCCGCCGCGGGGGGGGAGGCGGCCGGCGCGCCGGCCGGCGGCGGCGGCGGCGGGCAACCGGCTGCGGGAGGGGCGCGGCGGCGAGAGCGGAGAGAGTGGGAGCGAGTGAGGGCGTGGGGGCGGCGGCACCGCTTTGTGTGTGTGTCGCGGGGTCGTCATTGTTACTGTCGCGCGTGCGCGCGTGATGGTTTTGCGGGCGGCGAGCGCGGCCAGCGCGGCGCGCGCCGCCGCCCGCGCCCCCCCCTCCCGTCCCTGTCCCGCTGCCCGCCCCCCCCGGGGCGATGAATCGATGGCAAACAAAAAACTGAAACCCGGCGCTGCTGCGGAAAGCAAGGGCGGGCGAGACAAGGGGGGCGCGGGCGCGGCGCGCGCGCGCGCCGCCCCCGCCCCGTCCCTCCACCCCCCCTCTCGTCACCCGCGCGGCGTCGTGTACGGCGTGGAGTCGGCGCTGCCCGCCGCGCTCGCCCGCCGCGACCCCGCCCAGGACGCGCGCGACGCGCGGCGGGGCCGCGGCCGCGCGGCGAGCGCGGCCGCGCGCGCCGCGACGGCCGCGGGCCACGCCCCCGCCGCCCGCGCCTCCCAGTAGCCGCCCGCGTACACCCAGCGCGTGTAGGGGCGGCCCCAGACGTCGGTGCCGGGGACGGGCTTGAACCACTGAGGGGTCGCCCACGCGGCCGGCGCGGCCGCGCGCGCAGACCGTTGCGCCGCCTCCAGCGCCGCTTTCTCTTTGTCCGCCGCACCGTAGCAGCCGAGTTCAAAGAGCGCCACGTCCGCCCGCAGCCGGGCGTCGGTGGGCGGCACGCGCGCGACGAGGCCGGGCGGCGCGCCGCCTAGGCGCGTCGCCCACGCGGAGAACTGCCACCGGCCGCCGCCCTCGTGAGCGGGAAAGGCGGTGTACAGTGTTGTGGACGCGCCGTCGGGCGTGGTGGCGACGCAGGCGCCGTGGAAGCGGCCCGAGACGGTCGCCTCGTGTGGGGGGCGCCCGGGGCCCGCCACGTACGCGCCCCGCAGCTCCGACATCAGGGGCGGGCCGCCGGCCGCCGCTTGAGCTCTGGCGGCTTTCCCCGGGGCCTCGACAGCTGTCGCGCGCACCTCGTCGCCCGTCGCCATGCACTTGGCGAAAAATGCCCCCCTGTGCGCCAGCCGCAGCTTTCCCGACATGACGTCGCGCACGTAAAACGCGGGCGTGTTCCACCGGTACTCGCCGCCGTCCGCAAACGTGAGGCGCAGGGAGCCGGTGGGGGCCAGTTTGATGCCGGAAAATGTCACCTCGACGTGGAGCTCGTCGTGCGCTTCAAACGTCCACGCCGCGCCCTGGGCGATGACCGCCACTGCGGGCGGTTTGTGGGCCACTTTTTCGGCGAGCACGCGGACGCGGCGGTCTGGCGCGATGAGGTCGACCGTGCCGCCCATCACGTCCTTGAACGGCTTGCTCGTGCGGCGCACGGTCGACACGACAGACACCGCAAACCCAAACACGGCCAGCAGACGGGCGGGGGAGCGGGGCGGGAGGAGGGCGGCCGCGTCGAGCAGCGCAGAGTGTTCGAAAATTTCAACGTGCCGCTGGGCCTCGGTCAGGGGCTCGTTAAAGTGGGCGGGGACGGAGATCGAGTGCAGGTCGATCGAGGCCTGGGAAGAGGGGGGCAGCGGGTGTCGGCGGGGGTGCCCGCGCGCGCGCGCGCGCGGGCGGCGGCCTCGCGGCCCCCCCACCCGACCCCGGGATCGGGCCCGCTCCCCCCCCCAAAACCTTGTCCACCTACCTTGCCAATCAGGGACCGGGCCAGGCCCCACACCGTCGGCCGCGGCTCGTCGCGCAGGGGGACCGGCATGCGGGCGCGCGCCGGCGTCGCGCCCTCGAGCCAGTCGGGCGGGCGACACACCCCAGTCGACGCGCTTTCAATCGCGACGTCGATGCCGATGAGGGAGGGGACGCGGGAGGGGGGGGAGGTGGTTGCGACCGCCGCGCATTTGGCCGCGACGGTCGCCGCTGCCAGCAGCTTGCGGGGGGGGCTGCGGCTGGTGCACGGTTCCGTGGCGTCGGCAACGCGGCGTCGCTGGGACGAAAATAGGCTGGAGAGAGGGAGGGGAGGGGGCGTGGGCGGGCGGTCGCGGGCGCGCAGCCGGGCGCATGTGCGCCCGCGCCCTCGGCGGCGCACCGGGCCATGGGCGGCGCCTCTAGTGTAAGGCGAGTGACAACAGCGGGCGCCCCGCGACGGCGACCGCGGCGCGCTGGGGCCGGGAGTGGAGGTTGAGGGGTGCGTCGCGCGCTGCCGCTCAACCGCCGACGCGCGCGGTTCTTTTTTGGCGCCCACCGACCCCGGCCGATCGGTGCGGGCCCATAGGCGCGGTCGTGGGAGCCATGAAGACGCGCGATAGGCGCCGAGGGCGGTGTCGAGGGCCGAGGGGTGCGAAGGGCGGCGGCGGGTCGCTCGAGTCGACACCGCCCGAGACATTCAAAGCCGCCGCGTCGCCGCACATGCGTGGTTGAATACCTTGGATCGATTGGGGATCGATCAAGGCGCGCTCGGCGGCGGCCAGCGCCCCCAGCCCGCTCGGCCGCGGCCGCCCTCACACCTCCTCGGGCGGCCCGCCCCACCCCACGCCCACGCCCGCCCACCTCCCGCCGCCAGACTCAGTGCCGCACCCGCTGTCGGACGCGCCCCCCGCACTTCGCCTCGTTGGCGCCAATGGACACCGATGCAGCGCCGGCGGAGCGGCGGCACGCCCTCCACGCCTGGCTGCCGCCGCCGCTGGCCGAGGCCGCGGCGCAGACGGATCTGGCTAATTGGGAGGCCGCGCTGAAGGCATTTTCTGCGGCGTGGCGCGCGTCCGCGTCCGCGCCCGACGCCGACCGCGCGCTCGCCACCCTCCCCTGGGTCGCCATTTTCAATAAGTGAGCAGGAGGGAGGGCGGGGGGGGTGGTCCGAGGGGGGGAGGGGTGGTGGGCGGGCCGAGGGTCGACAACCCCACCGCCGTCTCTGTCTGTCGACCCGCCTCCTCCTCTCTGCAGCTACCACCACGTCCTCCCGCGCGCCGCGGTTCCGTCCGCGACCGCGGACGCGGCGGTGGCACTCATGTTTGAGGTCGCGACGGACCCCTGCACCGCGTCCGCCCCCGCCGCCCGCGCTCGCTGGGCGCAGCTCGCCGCGCGCCATGCGCGCGCGCTGCGCGCGAGGCTTACGCTGACGCTGGACTGGGAGAAAGTGGCGGTGGCGATTGAGGAGAGCCTGGAGGCGCCGCCGACGGTTCTCGCCGGCCCTGTCGTCAGCCAGCAACTCGCGGCCGGCCTGCACGCCCTCGCCGCCGCCGCCCGCCCCCGGTTCGCGCCCGGCGCGGCGACCGCCATCTGGGCGCGCTATGGCCGCCTGGTGAGCACGGCCGACGGGGCCGCCTTTGGCGCGCTCGCGTCGCTCTTGACCCTCCTCCCCGCGCACGGCCCCGGCGCGGCCGGCGCCGACTGGGGGGCCATCGCGACCGGTATCACAGTCGCCGCATCCGGTGTGCGTGGGCCGCAGTGGGACGCGGCAGTCCTTGCGTTGCTCGCCCGCGTCGCGCTCGGCGCCCCCGCGGGCGCCGTCCCGTTTGACGCTCTGGCCCCCGCGTGGCTCCAGCGCTCGCTCGACGCCCTGGACCTCCCCCTCGCCTCCGACCGCGGCGCCCGCCCGGCCTCCCGGCCGCCGCCGCCGCGCGCGAGCACGGCGTTCTCGCTCGCGGGGGCCGGGACCGGGCCAGGGGCCGCTGGGCGGCTGGTGGCGGCCATGGTGGGGACGGGGACGCAAGCAGGCCCTGTCGACTGCGGCCTGGACAGACTCTTGGCGGCGGTGGAAGTGTGCGCGCACCCGTCCAACGTCGCGCGCGGCGGCGACGCGGTCGCCGACTTCCTTCGCGGCGCCGCGCGGTCCCTGGCCAAGCGCGTGGCGCGCGACGCCGACTCGCGCCCCGACCGCGCCCCGGCTCGCGCGCCCCCTCGCGCCGGCGCCGCGCGCGCGGCGGCCGCCCGGCTCGCGGTGGTCGCCGGCGCCGCCGTGTTTTCCAAAAACGATGCCCTCGCGGGCGTCGCGCCCGCCGCCTTCGCCGAGCTGGCCTGGCTCGCGCCCGCGGCCGCGCTGCCGCTGGCCGCGCGCCGCTTTGCGCGCGCGGCCGCGGCAGGCAGCGACGCCACATTTCAACTGGCGGCGGCCGCCGACGTGCTCGCGGCCGTCGTGCGGCCGATGGTCGTGCTGGGGCTGCCGCCCGATTTTGACCCTATGAGCGCGGCCGGAAGGGCTGATGCTGCCGACGCCTCCGCCGACGCCGCGCTCGACCCCGAACGCGGCGCCGAGTTTGTGCGCGACGCGCTCGACGCCCTGCTCCCCGGTCTCGACGCCAACGACGGCGCGAAAACCCTGGCCTCGCTGCGCGTCGCCGTCGCCGCGCTCTCGTCCGCCCCCTCCCCCCTCCCCGACGACGGCGACGCGCCCGGCGACTCGCCCGTCCCGCCCGGCTTTGTGCACGCCCTGCTCGACCGCGTGCTGGCCTTGCTCGACGGGCTGGCCGGATCCGATTCGGCGTCCGGCGACCGCGCGGGCGGCCGGGGCGGCGGCGCGACGTTCCTCCTGGACGCGTCCTCTGCGCTGCGCCCGGCGCTGGAGCGCGCGTTTGCGCTGGCGGCTCCGGTCGCTCGTGCGGCCGCGTCCGCCCGGCTGGCCCGCTGGGCGGCCGACGGTGCGCGCGCGGGCGTGGGGGCGGAAGCGGCGCTCGTGGTCAACGCGGCGGCGGCCGCCGACCCCGGCGCTGCAGGGAAAACGCTCGTCCCCGCGTTGCTCGCCGCGGCGGAAGCCGCCCTGCCGCCTCCGGGCTCGGCGCCGTCCAAAGCTGGCGAGGCTGCCGCGACGTGGGCGCTGTCCCTGCTGGCCGCCGCGCTCTACCGAGCCGGGCCCGCGGCCGCCGCGCACGCGGCCCGCGTGCGCGCGGTCGCCACCGCGGCCTCTTCCTCTACTTCCGACGCTATGCAGCGTGCCGCGTCTCGCCTCGTCGCGTCCGCCCTGGCCGGCCTCGTCGGCACCTACCCCGCGCCCTCGACCGTGGGCGCGGGCGCGTACGTCGACCTGGCCGACGTGTCCGGCCCCGACGCGCCGCCCGCCCCGGCGTGGCACGCGCCGGGCGAGAGCGAGCGCGCAGCGGCGGCAGTCCTTTTGGACGACCACCTCGCCGGCGCCGCGACCGACTTGACCGTCGCGCTCGCCGGCGGCTCGCGCGCTTCCACACGCGGCGCCCTCCTGCGCGCCGAGGGCGCGCTGCTGGGTGGGCGCACCGCGGTGCCCGACTTTGAGCCAACGCCTTCCGCGGCCGCGCGCTGCGACGTGCTCGTCGTCGCGGGCGCGTCCCGCCCTCCCCTCGCCCCACCCGGCGCGCGCGCCGCTTTCGCGGCCGCGCTCGTCGCCGCCGCCGCGTCTACCGCGCTCGACCCGGAGACTCTGGAGCTCGTCGCGCGCGTTTCTGACGCCGCCCTCAGCCACGGTGCATCTCAGCACGGAGAGGGCACCGCCCAGAGTCGCGCGGCCGACGCGGACGCGGCGTTCCTGGCCGAGCCCGCGGTCGCGGCGTCGTGTCGCGCGCGGGGCCCGGCTATCCCCCACCGCCGCCTCCCCTGCTGGCTCGCCGTCGAGCGCGTCGCCGCCGCGGCCCACTGGCGCGAGGGCCAGCGCGCGTGGAAGGGCCTGTGGGGTGGGCCGACGGCCAGCGCGCCTGCACCGGCGCGCGCCGACCTGCCTCCGGCGTGGCTGTCGTTGCTGCACGCGATGCTGCCGCTCACCACGGGCTCCTACGCGCGCGTGCGCGCGGCGTCGGTGCGCTGCGTCGACGACGCGATCAAGCGGGCGCCGCCGGCCCTCACGCGCCCGCTCGCGCACGCGCTCGCGACCCTGGCCCGCGTCGGGGATGCTGGGGAGGACGGCGCGGCCACCATTGGGTATGCTGGAGAGGACGGCGCGGCCACCATCTCACCAGCACTGGCCGCCGCCCTCCTTCACGCGGCCTCCGGCGCCGCCCCGCCGCCCCCGGACCTCCCGTCGGCCGCCGAGGACGGCGCGGCCGCCGGCGCGGCCGGCCTGCTGCGTACACAGACACTGTGGCGGGCGGCTTGTCGGTCGCCCGACGTCGCGGCCGCCACGCTGGCCGCCCTGGTCGCGGGCGCGTCGCGCGCCGCCTCGCCCGGCGCGGCCGACGCCGTGTCGGCCGCGCTCGGCAACCACGCCATCCGCTTTGTGCGCCCGCCGGGAGCGGACGGCGATGCTGCGGCGGCGGCTTTGGACGCGGCGCTGGAGGCAGCCGCGGCGGCGGGCGGCGGCGGCGGCGGCCCGCACTGGCGCGCCGCGTCGACCGTGGCGGCCGCGCGGCTAATGCTGGCGCCGGTGGCTTCGCCAGCAGCCGCCGCGGCGTCCGCGGCCACAGTCCTCACTTCCCGCTTCCGCGCGCAGCGCCTCACGGCGGGCGCGACGCTCGGCCTGCTCTGCCCCCGTTCCGCCGCCGCCACCCCCCCCGACCCCGCGCTCGCGGACGCGGTCGGGGGCGCGCTCTCGGCCCCCGGCTGGGGCGAGGCCCTGCTGCACGCGCTCGCGTCGGACAAACCCACCCCGGGCGACGCGGGCGCGCCGTCCGGCGCCGCCGCCCGTGTCGCGGCGATGATGGCTGCGGGCCCCGACGTGCGGCTGGCGGAGCTGTTGTCCATGGTGGCCGACGTCGATTACCCTCCCATCACGCGCGGAGGGGAACCGGCGTGGGCGGGCGTCGGCGACGGCACGTTCAACCCGCGCGCGGCGGCGGGCGTCGCCGCGGCCGCGCGCGCGGCTCCCGCAGCTGCGGCGGCCGCGCTGCGGGGCGTGGTGCCGGCGGCCGCGATAGCGGTCGGCGACTCCGATCGGCCGCGCTCCCTTGCGGCGGCCGACGCGCTCGCGGGCTTGGCCGCGGCGGGGGTCGGGCTGACCGGGGGCGACGCTTGGGTCGCCTCTGCCCTCACTGCCGCCTTTGCCGCCGCCCCCCTGGACTCTACTCCCACCTGGGCAGCCGCCTTGCGCTTCGCGCTGTGCGGCGTGGTGGCCGACGGAAGTGTCGACGCGGTCTCGGCCTTGCTCGCCGCGGTCGGCCCCGCGCCCTCGGCCGGGCCGTCGCTCGCGCGCACGCGCTGGCTGCAGCTCGCGACTGCGGCGGCGGACGAGATTGCGTCGTCGGGCGGTCTCCCGCGGTCGGCGCGCGCGCCGGCCGGGGGCGCGGTGGCGGCCGCAACCGAGCCGTGGCTGGCCGCCGCGCTCGCCGCCGCCTCGACCGCCCTTGCCGGCGACTGCGAGCCCGCCACGCGCGCGGCCGCGGCGTCTCTCGCGGTCGCGGTCGCGGGGCCGGCTGTCGAACTGGGCACGCGTCTCAAGGACCCGGCGCGCGCGGCGCTCGCGGCGGCAGCGCAACGCGCGGCCGCCGCGGTCGACCGCCTCACCGCCGCGCGCGCCGCCGACGCCGCCAGCTCCCTGGAAGCCACCGTGGCCGACCCCGCCGACGCCGCCGCCGTCGACGCGGCCGCCCAGCTGGTGCTCTGCGCGCTGCGCGCGCGCGGCGGCGCGTACGTTCGCGCGCTCGCGCCGTGCCTCGCGACCCTCTCGTCCCGCCTCGGCGCCGTCACCGACCTGCAAGGCATGGATGCTCTGGCTCGAGACGCTGCGTCCGCCGCCGCGGGCGCCCGCACGCTTGCTCTGGCGCCCTCGGACGCAGCGGCGTTTGCGCGCATTCTTGCAGCCGCCGCGTCGACCGGGCCCGCGGCGGCGCGCGCGTTTGCGATAGGGGGCGCGTCGTCACTCTGGTACAGGCACGCGTTCCTGCTGGGGGCGGACGATGGGGGCGCCGTGGTCCAGGCCGCCGTCGGCGCGCTCGCAGACGCGCGCCGCGAGTGCGCCGACCTGGCGGCCGCCGCGCTCGCCGGCTACCTCCAACTCGCCCCCGCCGACGTCGCCACGTCGTTGCGGAACCAGCTCCTGGCGGCGGAGACCGCCACGCGCCCCGCGCGCGCGCGCGCGCCGCCCCCGCCCGGCCGCCTCGCTGCGGTGCTCGGCATCTCCGCCCTGCTCGCCGCGTCACCCTACGCAGCGCCGGAATCATTACGTCCCGCCATCGCCGCTGCTTGTGGCGCGGCGAGCGAGGCCGACCCCGTGGGCGCCGCGGCGCGGGCGGCGGTCGCCGCCTTTCGCAAGTCGCACCCGCGCGACGCGGACGACGAAGGGGCTCTCACGGCCGACGACTGGGACGCGCTGCGGGACGCGGCCAGCGCCGGCGGGGGTGGCTACTTTGTGTGAGGGAGGAAGCGAGGAGAGCGCGCACGTGTTTTGGAGGCGGAGCGGAGGAGGGGGAGACGGCCCGCTGTGCATCACACCCCCGAGCGCGCAGCCGCTTCCCCTGCCCCGCCCGCCCGCTGGGCAGGTGCGTTGGGTTCTTGGGCATCGTGTGGGCGGGCGCGAGCGGGCGCGAGGCGCGGGCGGGCGCCGCGGGCGCGCGTACTAGTGGGCGCGATGCGCCCATCGACCCCCCTTTTGCTCCTTCTTCCAGTCGGCGGCCGACACCAGACACTCTTGGAAGCACTTTGCACTCCAACAACTGCATGGCACCCCCGACAAGCGACACCCTGGCCCGCCTGGCGCGGCTCGAAGCCGCACTCGATGCCGCGGCTGCGCCGGTCGCCTTCGCCCCAGCACTCGCTCCTGCCGCGTCCCGCGGCGCCCCCACGGTGGATGCCGCGGACGACGAGGGCCCTGGAAGAGCGGGAGGAGGGCGCACGCGTGCGGGCGCGCCGCCCACGGCCGTCGCCGTGCCGCGCGACGCGTCGTCCGACGTGGAGCCAGATGGTGACGATGATGCGCGCCTGGTGTGGGAGCTGGAGCCGGCGGTGAGCGCAGGGGCGCCCCCAGCCCCACCGCCACCGCCGCCGCGCCGCGACGCAGACGCGGCCACCTCTCTCTTGGCCGCCCTCGTCGCCGGCGGCACCGCGGGCGAGCGTGAAGCGGCGGCGTCCCAACTGACGGCCGCGGTGGCGACCAGCGCGGGCGTCGCCGCCCTCGTGCTCGGTGACGGCCGCGGCGCGCTCGCCGAGGCGCTGCGCGACTCACCGCCCGCCGACGACGCCGCGCCCGACCCCGCGGCTGCCGTCGCGGCCGTCGTGTGGCAGGCGAGCCGGCACCCAGGGGCGGTGGCGGGCGCGACGGCGGCCGCGCTGGTTGCGCCGCTTGTGGCGGCCGTCGCGGGGGGGTCGCCCGCGGCGGCGTGCGCCGCGGCGGCCGCGCTCGGCAACCTGGTGCGAGGCTCGGCAACCGCGGCGGCCGCGTGCGTGGCTTCCGCGGCCGCCGAACCCTTGGTCGCGCGCGCCGCCGCCGGCGCGGGCGCTCCTGCCGCGGCCGCGACTGCCGCGCTCGCGGCCCTCGCCGCGCGCGGCGGCGCGTCGGCCGCCGCCGCCTCGCGCGCGGGCGCCGCCCCCGCCCTGGCCCGCGTCATCGCCGCGGGAGGGCCGAGAGCGGGCGCTCTGGCGGCGACAGCCATGGCCGCGCTGCCGCTCGACGGCGCGTCTGCGGCCGCCGCGCTCGCGAGCGGTGCGGCGGCGTCGCTGGTGGCCATGGTGTGGCGCCCCGCGAGCTCGGCTGCTGCATGCGGTGCCATCGAAGCCCTGGCCGCCGCCGCACCGGGCGCGGCGGCCGCGCTGGCGGGCGGGCCCGACTGCTTTGCCGCGCTCGCGCGCGCGGCGCGCGGCGGCGCGGGGGCCGCCGCCCGCGGCCCCGCCGCGGCCGCCCTGCGCGTGCTCTGCCTCTCTGCGCCCGCCGCCAAGCGGGCCGCAGCTTCCGCCGGCGCGGCAGAAGCCCTGGCCGCCCTCGCCGGCGACGCCCTCGCCCCCCCCCGCTCCCGCGCTGCCGCCGCGCGCGCCCTGCTCCCCCTGTCGGCCGACCCCGACACCCGGCTCGGGGCGTGCACGGCGGCGAGCCACTCGCTGCTGGGGCTGTTGGCGGGAGGCGGGGGGTCTGAGGGCGCCTCGGCCTCTGCGCGCTGCCTCTCAAATTTCGTAGCCGGCGGCGGCCGCTGCTGGGCCCACATCGCGGGCGCGGGCGGCGTGGCGGCGCTGGTGGCGGCGGCGGCCACACTGGACGCCGAAACGGGCGGCGCGGCCGCCGGCCGCGCGCTCGCCGCCGCCGCCGCGCACGCGCGCGTGGCGGCCGACCTGGAAGCGGCCGGTGCCGCCTGGTCTTTAGCCCGTCTGGTGCGTGAGGGCGGGCCGGACGCGGTGGAGGCGGGGGTGCGCGGGCTGGCGAGGCTTGCGCCCGCGGCTGCGCTCGCCGCTCTCGACGCCGACGCCGCCGCGCGCGGCCTCGTGCTGGCCCCCACCGCGGAAGCCCGGGACAACGCGCTCACGCTGGCGGCAGCGCTGACGGCGCGCGACGGTGGGGAGGCGTTTGCAAGGGCTGCGGTGGCTGCCGCCGCGGCGGCGGGTGTGTGTGTGTGGGGCGGCGCCTCCAAGGCGGCGGCGGCCGGCTCCCCTCGTCTGCCGACGAGCGGTGCGGGCGCTGCGATGTTCTAGAGACGAAGGTTTGGCGGGC
>Ga0315273_10002464_pt1 | contig 21881 bp, 9 predicted proteins | sample YL17G02_0_MG_FD_205753 | JGI IMG/M metagenome (GOLD analysis project Ga0315273, IMG submission 205753) | Sediment microbial communities from Yellowstone Lake, YNP, Wyoming, USA - YL17G02_0 | ecosystem: Environmental > Aquatic > Freshwater > Lake > Sediment | place: USA: Wyoming | collected... | reverse complement strand
GGCGGCACCTTCGTCCTTCGGATCGAGGACACCGACCGCGAGCGTTCCACGCAGGAATCGGTCGGCGCCATCTTCGACGGGCTCCGCTGGCTGGGGCTCCACTGGGACGAGGGGCCGGACGTGGGGGGAGCCCACGGCCCCTACTTCCAGAGCGAGCGGCTGCCGCGCTACGCCGAGGCGGCGAAGCGCCTCCTCGCGGAAGGGAAGGCCTACCGCTGTTTCTGCTCGCCCGACGATCTGAAGGCGCGGCGCGAGGCCGCCCTCAAGCGGGGCGAGCCGCCGAAGTACGATCGCAAGTGCCTCGCGATCCCCGCCGCCGAGGCCGAGGCCCGTGCCGCGAAGGGAGAAGCGCACGCCATCCGCTACCGCATGCCCGACGAGGGCGGGACGACGTGGCTCGACGCCGTGCGAAGCGACGTCACGTTCCAGAACGCGACGCTCGACGATCTCGTCATCTTCCGCGGCGACCAGCATCCGACGTACAACTTCGCCGCCGTGGTCGACGACTCCGCGATGGAGATCACGCACGTCGTGCGTGGCGACGATCACATTTCCAATACGCCGCGCCAGATTCAGCTCTATCACGCGCTCGGTCTCGAGCCGCCGATCTTCGGGCATGTCCCGATGATCCTTGGACCCGACGGGACGCGCCTCTCGAAGCGCCACGGCGCCCAGGCGGTCACGGAATTTCGAGACGTCGGCTATCTCCCGGAAGCGCTCGTGAACTTCCTGGCGCTGCTCGGCTGGGCCTACGACGGCGAGCGGGAGATCTTCACGATCGAGGAGCTCGCGAAGGTCTTCACGCTCGACCGGGTCTCCAAGAATCCGGCCATCTTCAACTACGAGAAGCTCGACTGGATGAACGGCGAGTACTTCCGCGCGCTCCCGCTGGAGAAGCGCGCCGAACTCGTGGTGGAGCATCTCCGCGCGGAGAACGCGCTGCCGCCCGAGGCGTACGCCGATCGCTCCTACGTGGAGCGCGCCGTGGAGGCGGTGGGGGACCGGATGAAGCGACCCCAGCATTTCCTCGACTACGCGGCCTATCTCTTCGTAGACCGCGTCGAGCCGGAGCCGGGGCCCTGGGGCGAGCTCCAGGCGAAGGCGGGCGTGGCGGGACGGCTCCGTCGCTTCGCCGATCTACTCGATGGGAGCGTCGCGTTCGAGCACGACGCGCTCGACCAGGCGGCGCGGGCCCTGGCCGGGGAGCTGGGCGTGAAGTTCGGCGACCTCGTCATGCCTGCGCGCATCGCGCTGACGGGCAAGAAGGTGAGCCCCGGCATCTTCGACGTGATCATGCTCCTTGGCCGCGAGCGGACGGTTCGTCGCCTGCGCGACATGGCCGACCGCCTGGAGAGCGCGTCGCCGGCGGCGACGGCCTGAGCGCTGCGGCGGAAGCGGATGAATCGCGCGTGAGCGCCACGGAAGGCGTCCCACCGGCCCTGGCGGGGCTCCGCGTTGCGCTCGTCCACGACTGGCTGACCGGGATGCGCGGCGGTGAGAAGTGCCTCGAGGTCCTGGCCGAGATCTTTCCCGCCGCCGATCTCTACACCCTGGTCCACCAGAAGGGGACCGTCGCGCCCGTCATCGAATCGCGCCGCGTGACCGAGTCGTTCATCGCGCGCTTCCCGGGAGGACGGAAGCACTATCGCTGGTACGCGCCCTTCTTTCCGCTCGCCGTCGAGACGTTCGATCTCACCGGGTACGACCTGGTCGTCTCCACGAGTCACTGCGTCGCGAAGGGGGCCGTGACGCGGGCCGACACGCTCCACGTCTGCTATTGCCACACGCCGGTGCGCTATTTCTGGGATCTCTATCCCGACTACTTCGGCCCCGGGAAGGGGGGCGTCCTCTCCCGAGCCACGGCCCCGCTTCTCGCTCATTACTATCGCCTCTGGGACCGTGCGAGCGCGGACCGGGTCGATCTCTTCATCGCCAACTCCGCTCACGTTCGAGACCGGATCGCGAAGCATTACCGGCGCCGCTCCCGCGTCGTCCATCCGCCCGTCGATACGGCGGCATTCGTGCCGGCGGAGGGAGCCCCGGGTGTAAATGCGCCGTATCTGGTCGTCTCCGCACTCGTCCCTTACAAGGGCGTGGAGCGGGCGATTCGCGTCTGCGCGGCGCGCGGGGTTCCGCTGCGGGTGGTCGGGACGGGTCCGGACGAATCGAGGCTCCGCGGCATGGCCGGCTCCGGGGTCCGCTTCGACGGCTGGCTCTCGGCGGTGGCGCTCCGCGAGGCCTATCGCGACTGCCGGGCGCTCATCCAGGCACACGAGGAGGATTTCGGAATCGCGCCCGTGGAAGCCCTCGCGGCGGGGCGGCCGGTCGTCGCGCTTCGGAGGGGGGGCGCGTCGGAGGTGGTGACGCAGGAATGCGGCGTCCTCTACGACGAACCGACCGACGCGGGGCTCTCGGCCGCGCTCGACCGATTCGAGTCTCGGTCCTTCGATCCGGCCATCCTTCGCCACCGGTCGCTCGACTTCTCTCGCGAGGCCTATCGAGCGCGGATGACCGACGTGCTGACCGGAGCTTGGCGGCTTTTCCAGACGCGGGACGGAGCCCCTTACCCCCTCGACGCGGCGATTGATTGAAGGCTTCAATCTTCTGTGCTATAATTGGTTAACGCTTTTTCTTAACCTGCCACCCGACGTCGTGTCGACCCGAGATCATGCGCATGCGAACCGAGACCCGTCGGTTACCGACCTTCCTCATCGCCCTCGCGGCCACCCTCTCGCTCTTCGTGGCCGCCGTTCTGGCGGCCCTCCTCGCGAAGCCGCTGGAGAGCCTGCCGCAGGCGACGCCCGACTACGTGAATTTCGAAACGCTGCAGGTGCGGCCCCTCGCGCTCACGCCGTCGGGCGACAAGCTGATCGCCGTCAACACGCCCGACTCGAGGATCGAGGTCTTCCAGCCCGGTGCGGGGACGCTGACGAGTCTCGGGGAAGTGTCGGTGGGCCTCGAGCCCGTCGCGGTGTCGGCCATGAACGACTCGATCGTCTGGGTCGTGAACAACGTCTCGGACGACGTCACCGTCGTGAACGTGAACCGACTCCGGGTCGAGGGGACGATCCGCGTCGGCGACGAGCCGACCGACGTGGTCTTCGCGGGGACGCCCGCGCGAGCCTTCGTCTGCGTGAGCGGGGAGGACGCGGTGAAGATCTACTCCCTCTCGGGCGTCGCGACCGCGACCCTCGATGTCACCCGCCCGATCTTCGCCCGCCACCCACGGTCGCTGGCGGTGAACGGCGGTGAGGTCTGGGTGGCCGCGCTCGATGCCGGAAATCGCACCACGGTTCTCTCCGCGGCGGAGGTCGTGGCGGGAGGAGGCCCGCCGCCGCCGAGTCCGGCTCGGGTCGAGGGGAGCACCGCTCCAAACGTCGGATTGATCGTTCAGAACGTGGCCGGCAACTGGGTGGACGAACGGCCCGCCTCGACGAAGACCTGGAACAGCTCCATCCCCTACACGCTGCCCGATCAGGACGTCACCGTGCTGAGCGCCGCGACCGGCGCGGTCCTGCGAACGGTGAGCGACGTCGGGACGAATCTCCTCAATCTCGCCGCTGGGGCGAGTGGGGATGTCTACGTCTCGAACACCGAGGCATTCAACCGGACCCGCTTCGAGCCGAACGCCAAGGGACGCTTCGTGCAGAATCGCGTCACGCGAGTCTCGGGCGCCGTCGTCACCCCGTGGCATCTGAACAGCCACATCAATTACAGCGTCATTCCGGGGCCGGCGAGCGAGCGCGATCTGAGTCTCTCGCAGCCGGTGGGGCTTGCCGTGAACGCGGCGGAGACGAAGCTCTATGTCGCGGCGCTGGGGTCGGACGAAGTCGGCGTGGTGAATCCGGCGACCGGGTCCGTGACGAACCGCATCCCGACGAGCGCGGCGTCTCCCTCGACGCGGAGCGGGCCGACGGGCCTCGCGCTCGACGGGGCGCGCGGACAGCTCTACGTGCTGAATCGTTTCTCGAATTCCGTGGCCATTCTCGGCACCGGGAGCGAGACGCCGGTCTACGAGCGGGCCCTCGCTGTCTCGAACGCGCGCGCGGTGGTATCGCCGTTGTCGGGGTTCACGCCGGAGGGCTCAGAGATCCTGGTGGGGCGCCGCTTCCTCTACGACGGGCGCCGATCGGGGCACGGCGATCTGGCCTGCGCCTCCTGCCACATCGCGGGGAACTTCGACAACATCGCCTGGGATCTCGGCGACCCGACCGGTTCGCTCCAGCCGGTCCCCGCGTCCCTCCAGCCGCCGCCGCCCATCCCGCCGATTCCTCCCTTCGATCCGATGAAGGGTCCCATGACGACGCAATCGCTTCGTGGTCTCGCCGACACGTCGCCCTTTCACTGGCGCGGCGACCGGATCGATTTCACGCGCTTCAACCCCGCGTTCGCCGGGCTGATTGGAAGTCCCGATACGCTCACGTCCCCCGAGATGCAGGCGTACAACGATTTCATTCTCACGCTTCGCTATCCGCCCAATCCGAACCAGAACCTCGACCGGACGTGGCCGAATCCGGCGGCGCCGACGCCGAGCCCCGAGCGCGGCAGGCTGGAGTTCACCAACGTGGCGCATGACGGCGGCGTCCCGTGCGCCGGCTGCCACGCCTTTCCGAACGGAACGAACCGGACGCTCATTCCGGCCCAGGCGCTCCAGGAAAGTCAGGCGATGAAGGTGCCCCAACTTCGAAACATGTACCAGAAGACCGGCTTCACCGACGCGCCCGGTGCGCAGAAGCGCGGCTCTGGCTTCATCCGCGACGGCTCCATGGACAATCTCTTCGATTTCCTCCGCCTCCCCGTCTTCAACTTCTCGGGCGATCAGGCGCGCCGCGACGTGGAGGCGTTCCTCCTCGCGTTCGACACGGGGCTGGCGCCTTCGGTCGGGAGGGAGGTCTCGGTGACGGCCGCCACGAAGAGCGACCTCGCGACGGTGGCGCAGCTCGATTCGCTGGGCGCGGAGGCGGAGAAGGGGAACTGCGATCTCGTCGTCACCTACTACCCCGGGGGAGCGCCGGGAACCGTGAAGCGCTACCTGCGGCGGAGTGGCGGAAGTCTGGAATCGGACTACAACCCCGAGGCCGCCGTGGCCGAGGCCGCCTTCCGCGCGTCGCTTTCGGGCGCCGACGTCGCGGTCTACCTGGGCGTTCCGCCGGGGAGCGGCGCGCGCATGGCGCTCGATCGAGATCGGGACGGGTTCAAGAACCGCTACGAGCTCGCGCTGGGCAGCGACCCCGCCGATCCATCGTCGGTGCCCTACGTGACCGCGGTGCAAGAGACCCCGCCCGCGGCCTTCACGGCGCGGCTCGGCGCCGCGCACCCGAACCCTTTCAATCCCTCCACGACGATCCCATACGAGGTTGGTCGGCCCGCGCGCGTGAGGCTGCAGGTCTTCGACGTATCGGGGAGGCGCGTCCGAACCCTAGTCGACGCGGTGACGTTGCCAGGCAAGTACGAAGCGCGCTGGGACGGACGCGACGCTTCGGGGCGCACCGTGGCAAGTGGACGCTACTATTACCGGCTGGACGTGGGCTTCCGCGTCCTGACCCGAGGCGTGGTTCTCCTGAAGTAACCGCCTCCGATTATTTCGGAACCTCCTTGTGATCTCCGGCCACCACGAGGATCATCCGATCCGGGTGGATGTGCTTCCGGATCGCTTCGTTCACCTGCTCGCGCGTCACGGCCCGAAAGCGGGCTGGGTAGTCGTCGAGATACTTCGCACCGAAGCCGAATTTCTCCGCGTAAGTCAGCTGCGTCGCCACGCCCGCGTTCGTCCCCAGCCGGACCTGGAAATTGCCGGCGAAGAAGCTCTTCTGCGACTCGACTTCCGCCGCCGTGATCCCGTCGCGCGCGTACTGCTCCACCACCTCGCGCGACGAGCGGATCGCCTTCGCCGCGTTCTGCGGGGCGACGGCCGCGATGACGGCCCAGGCGCCGTCGATGTCGTCGGTCCAGAAGAAGCGCGAGACGATGTTGTAGGAGAGCCCCTCGGTGTCGCGCACCCGCTTTCCGACTCGCGAGGAGAGTCCCGACTGCCCTAGTGCCGCGTTCGCGATCAAGCAGGCCTCGAAATCGGGATCGCGGCGGGATAGAGCGCTGGCGTGGCCGAGATAGAAGTCGGTGTTCGCCTTGCCGGGCAGATTCTCCACGGTTTCGCTCGCGGCGCCGGCTTCGGTGCGCGGAGGCGCGACGATCGGTGGCGCGCCATGCGGCATCGTGCCGAAGAGGGAGCTGACGAGCGCGATCGCGGCGTCGGGATCGACGTCGCCGACGATCGACAGGATCGTCCCCGCTCCGACGAATCGCCGGGCGTGGTAGTCGCGGAGGCCGGCCACGGTGGCCGCGTCGATCGAGGCGAGCCATTCTGCCTTCAGGGGCGCGGCGTAGGGATGCCCAGCGGGATAGACGAGGCGCGAGAGACGATCGGCCGCCCGTTGCCGCGTGTCGTCGTCGCCCTTCAGGATTTCGGCCCGGAACTCCTCCTTCGCCTTCGCGAGCTCGTCGGCGCCAAGGGTGGGGCGGAGGAGATCGTCGGCCAGAGTCTGGAGCAGGAGTTTGAGATCGCGCGCCATGCCGGAGCCGACGATGGAAGTCTCCTGCATGTCGGAGCCGATCGCCAGCCTGGCGCCGGCATCGTCGAGACTCGCCGCGATCTCGCGCTTGGTTCGCCCGGCCGCGCCGCGCGTCAGCATCTTGGCGACGAGACCCGGCAGGGCCGGCTGACCCTCCGGAGCGTGGATCCGTCCCGAGCGGACGATGCCGTGGATCGCCACGGTCGGGACCGACCGATTCGAAAGGACCTGGACGACGAGCCCGTTCGGAAGCTCGGCGCGGACCGTGCGAGCGGCGAACGACGAGCCCTCTCCCGGCTCCGATGCGCCCCCGGCGCCGGACCGCTTCGACTTCCTCTTCGTCGCCGGCTTGGCCGGTTCCTTCGCCGGGGCCGCGGCTGCCTCGCCTCCGAGCGGAACGAACCATCCGACGGTCGCCTTGTCGGGCGTGAGATAGGCCGCGGCGACTCGCTTCACGTCGTCGGCCGTGACCTTTCGAACGCCGTCGAGGTAGCCGACGAACCACTTCCAGTCGGCCGAGGCCACCGCCTCGCCGATTGCCGACGCCATCTCGTACGTTCCGTCGCGCCGCCGCACCGTCGCGACCTCGACCTGCTTCTTGGCGCGCTCCAGTTCGTCCGCCGTCACTCCGTCCCGCGCCACGCTCGCGAGGGCCGCCTTGAGCGCCGCTTCCGCTTTCTCGTGCGTGGAGCCCGGCGCCACGGTGGCCTGGACCGAGAAGGGGTAGGGATCGTGAAGTGTGTAATTCCAGGCGTCGACGTCGCTCGCGAGCCTGGTCTCCACGAGCGCCTGGTAGAGACGCGCGTTCACGCCGCTCGCGAGGATGACTTGCAGGAGCTCGAGCGGGAGGAAGTCGGGGTGGAGCGATCCGGGCCGCAGGTAGGCGATCTGGACCACCCCGAACGTGCCGGGCCGCTTCAAGATCACGCGGCGCTCGCCTTCCTGCGGCGGCTCGACGGTGATCACCTTTGGAATCGGCTCCTTCGAGCGCGGAAAGGGCCCGAATTCGCGCTCGAAGAGGCGGAGGGCCGTCGCGTCGTCGAAATCGCCCACGACGACGGCCGTCGCGTTGTCGGGATGGAAGAATCGCCTGTAGTGCTCCCGCAGGGTTTCCGTGGAGACGCCTTCGATGTCGCTCCGGTATCCGATCGTGTCCCAGTGGTAGGGATGCGCCGTGACCGAAGCGGCGACGACGGCCTTGTCGAGCGCGCCGTAGGGATTGTTCTCGCCGATTTCGTACTCGTTTCGAACGACCGACATCTCGGGCTGGCGCTCGCTGTCGAGGAGGAGCGCGCGGCCGAGTCGATCGGCCTCGATCTTCATGGCGAGTTCCAGCTTGTCGGATGGGAGTGTGGAATATCCGGTCATGCGGTCGTTCCACGTCGTCATGTTCGACGAGCCGAAATCAGCCCCCGCCTCGTAGAGAACTTCCTGAATCGTCTTCTTCCCGCTCGCCCTCCCGTAATTCTTGGTGCTCTTGTTGAAGAGGAGATGCTCGAGGAGGTGGGCTGACCCGGTAGCGCCGGGCCACTCGTTGCGCGAGCCGACGTGGTAGACGACGAGAAAGGTGACGACCGGAACGCTTCGATTCGGCACGAGGAGGACGTTCATGCCGTTCGACTTCAGGCGGTACTCCGTGATGCCCGCCATCGAGTCGATCCGCTCGACGTTCGCGGAGAGCCGTCCACGCGGTCCGGTGGCCTCGCGCGGCTGGGCCGTCGCGAATTCGACGCAGGTGGCGCTGATCGACGCGGCCAGGAGCGCGCCGAGAATGGCGCGGGCGAGGCGAAGAGTTCTCAACGAGTCGCGAGTGAAGGAGAAGGCTGACATGGGCGTTCTGGCCTTTCCGGCTTGGGGGCCTGGGAACTCGGGTGATTCGGAAGTCTGGCGGGGTGGGTGGTGCAAAGGCGGAAGCCGGTTGGTAGCGCTACGGGGATTCGAACCCCGGTTTGATGGCTGAGAACCACCCGTCCTGACCCCTAGACGATAGCGCCCCATCCGGCTTCCGCTCGGATCGTTAAGTTGGCTGGGGGAAGAGGATTCGAACCCCTGTACCGTGGTCCAGAGCCACGTGTCCTACCACTGGACGATCCCCCAACGGGCTGAAAAAACTATCACGCGCCGGACGGCCGGTCAACCGGCCCGGCGCGCTCCGCGGAAGTGCTGTCGGAGGAAGAGCGCGAAGAGGAGGAGGAGTCCGGCGACGACGAAGAGGTCGAAGCCGTGCCAGAAGGTCTTGATCTTCTCCCAGTTTTCCCGGAAGAGGACACCGACATAGGCAAGCCCGAAGGCCCAGGGCGCCGAACCGAGGAACGTGTAGAGCGTGAAGCGCCAGAAGGGGACCCTCGCGGCCCCGGCCGGGAGCGACACGAACGTGCGGACGATCGGGAGGAGCCGCGTCCAAAACGCCACCTTGAGGCCGTGCTTCCGGAGCCATTGCTCGGCACGATCGTACTCCTCCATCCGGATCAATTTGAATTTCGCGAGACCCTCGGCGGCGGCGCGACCGCTCTTCATCCCGGCCCAATAGGCGATCCAGGAGCCGAGCACGTTGCCGACGGCGCCGGCGAGGGTCACGCCCCAGAGGGTGAATCGCCCCGTCGTCACGAGGTACCCGGAGAAGGGCATGATGATCTCGCTCGGGAGCGGAATACACGCGCTTTCGATCGTCATGCAGAGCACGATGCCGCCGTAGCCGAGGGCGGAGATCGTGGAGAGAATGAAGGCCGACAAGGGCGAGACGATCTGCTCTAGAAGATGCACGGGCGAACCCTACCCGGAGCGATGGGAGGGCGACAAGCGGAAAGACTTCATTCTTGAGAGGGTTAGGGCGGCGTGATAGCGTCGAGACGAATGCGACCCCACCCGCGCCGTAAGCCCTTCCTCTTCGAGGTCATCCACCCCTTGTACGCTCGGATTGCGCTGCTTGGATTGATTTTGTCCGCGGCCGGAGCCTCGGCCGCTCCCGAATCGTTGGGCTCCCGCCAGACCCCGCTCGCGCATTCCCCGGAGTACGGTGATATCGCCTTCTCGGAACCGGGCACGGGGACCGGGACGATGGTCGTCTCGACCCGCGAGGGGGTGGAGGTGCGGCTCGCGACCTCGCCCGGGGGTGATCCCGTCGGAATCTACCGCGCGCCTGGATCGGTGAAGGGGATCGCGGTCCGGGGGGCCCGAGCCTATCTATTCCAGGGCGACCGCGGCATCACGGCCCTCGACCTTTCCGACCCTTCGAGCCCGGCCGTCACGGCGTCCATCGGCACGCCGAGTTCGGTTCGAATGGGCGCGATTCTCTCGGACGGCTCCTGCGTCGCCGCGAGCGATTCCTTCCTCCACGTCTATCGGCTCGAGAGCGGCGGCGAACTCACGCTCGCGCAGACTCTGTCCTACGGCGATGGCCGGCTGATCCGCCGCGTTCGCTGCCATGGCGATTCCATCCTCGTCGTCGCCGCTCGTCCCGGCGTCCTGGCGAGGCTCTTCGTAACGGTCTACCGCTTCCCGGCGGGCGTCACGGGGCTGACTCAACTCCACGAATGGATCTCGAACGGGAAGGGGGCCGACGACGCCGCATGGTCGCCTCCGATCGCCTTCATCGCAGACGGGAACTCGGGGATCTACGCACTGAACACCGCGACCGGGCTCTTCACGTCTACGACCCTCTACCAGGGCGGACTGTTCGTGCGCGCGCTCGACGTGACGCCGGCCGATCTCTTCGCGGTCGGCGAAACCGGCACTCTCCAGCGATTCTCACGCAGCGGCGCGCTTGGGGAAACGCTGCAGCCTCAGACGGGGGAAGCACTCGAACTGGAGCCGGTCGCCGTGGCCGCGGATGGCGCACGCGCCTACACGACGACACGCGACGTCTTGACCGCGTCGGATCCGGACGAGGTCGGCCGATCACAGATCGAATTTCCCATCTCGAGTTCGATCGCCCAAACACCGATTCCACCGATTCGCTCCCTGGGACGGTCACGGCGAATCGTCGTTCATTCCGGCCTCGCATACGTCGCCGACTACACCGGTGGACTTCGCATCTATCGCGCCGGCGGCGCCGACACGAGCCTCGTCGGCGCGCTTCCTCCGACGGCGAACGGCCGGCCGGTCGATCTCGCGCTCGACGTGGCGCAGTCGAGGCTCTACCTCGCGTCCGGGGCCGCGGGGCTCGAAGTCGTGGACGTGGCCGATCCGGCCGCGCCGCAGCGACTCGGAGCCCTCACTCTCCCGGGGAGCGCGAGCGCCGTAACGATCTTGAATGCGAACACGGTGGCGGTGGCGCGGAGCGGCAACTTCGGCGCGGGCGTCACGCTCGTCGACGTCTCGACACCGACTTCGCCATTCCCGCGAGGTTCGGTGAATTCGCCGTCCGTCCTCGATCCGCGTGCCCTCGCCGCCCGCGACACGATCCTCTTCGTCGCGGATCATCAGCTGGGGCTGCTCTCGATCGGCTTCGGGAATCCGGACACCCCCGAGGCCGTGGGAATTCCGACCGGCGCGGGCGCCCGCGATCTGGAACTCCAGGGCACGATCCTCCTCGTGGCCACCCGCTCGCTGGGGCTCCAAGTCGTGGATGTCTTCAACCCCGCCATTCCGATCTTCCGATCGGAAGTTCCCCTCCCGCCCGTCCTCGGCGTGGCCCGAAACGGATCGACGGCGATCGCTTGCCTCGGGGACGAAGGCGTGGCCATCGTCGATGTCTCCAACCCGGCGGCCGCGCGTCTTCTCTCGACCGTCGCGGCCGCGGGCGTTCCGCGAGACGCCGCTTGGGCGGGGGACTCGCTCCTGATCGCGGGGGGAACATCCATCGATCGGTTCCTGCTGGCCCCTTCGATCCCAGCGATGGGGGGGCTCTCCATCACGCTCGACCCCGAGTCGGCTCTCCCACGCGCTCGTCTCGCGTGGACCGTCGCGGCCACGGCGGGCCAGGTCGGTTGGAATCTCTACCGCGAGATCATTCCAGCCACCTCCGCGTCGCAGACCCCTGGAGGATCGCGCATCAACGGCGCCCTCATCGATCCAGGCGCCCAGAGCGCCACAGACAACGGAGTGGTCCCCGGCGTCGAAAACCGTTATCGGCTGGAAGCCGTCTTCGATGACGGCCGGCTCCTCACGGTCGCCGAAGGCTCCATCGTCGCCCCGGCCGAATCTCGTCTGGGCCGCCCCTACCCGAACCCCTTCCGGTCGACGGATGGGGAAGTCACGATCCCATTCCAGACGACGATCGCAAAGGCCACCGTAACCCTGGCCGTGGTCGACGTGAGAGGCCGATCAGTCCAGGAAATCAGCCGCCCCGGCCCGGTTTCCGGCGGTTTCGGCTCGATCGGGTGGGATGGGCGCGATCGCAACGGGCATCGCGTTCCAGGCGGCGTCTACTACTTATATGTGCGGGGAGCGGGGATCGACGATGCGCGCGCGGTCGTCCACATACCCTGAACCGGGCCGCGCCGGCCCGGCCTCACGCCTTCCGGGGCTAACCCTCGCGATCCTCCTCCTGACCCTTGGGCTGAGAGCCGGAACAGGGCAGGCCCAGTACGGCAACCCTGGGATGCCTGGTGGGTCGGATCCCGTGCCGGGAACGAGTATCGGCCGGCCCCGGTTCGCGATCGACGCAGCGCTTCAGCCTGGGGACGGCGCCTCGGAGGTCCGCATCGACTACCGCATGGGGCGCGACGAGCTCCTCTTCGAACGCACGGGAGGTGGCTACTCGGCGGCCTACGAGGTCCGGGTGATCTTCTACAAGGCGAAGGGGGGAGGGCAGGTCACGGGCGACGCCTTCGAGAAGAGCCTTCGGGTGAAGAACTACGCCGAGACGCGGCTCCGGGGCGCCGACATCATCGATCATGTTTCCATGCGCGTCCCGCCCGGCAAGTACAAGGTACAGGTGGTCATCACCGATCTCGTCGCCGACCGAATGTCGGGAGCCGAGATCCCGTTCGAAGTTCAGGAAGGGGCACAGAGCCCAATTTGGTTCAGCGATCTCTCGCTCGGCACCGTCACGGACTCCTCCGGCACCGGGGGCGATCCGAGGGATCGCTTCACCCCGGTGCCGGCCCGTCGTTTCGGCCTCGATCTTCCCCATATCGGCGTTCTCGGGGAAATCGTCGACGGGCGGCCCGTCCCGGCGGAGGGGGCGCAGGAGAGCTACCGGATTGGGGTGAGGGTCTCGAACGATCTCCAGGAGGAAGTCTGGAAAGGGGATACGACGCTGGTGCGTGCCGGTGCGCGGACCCCGTTCCTGCTCCGCCCGCGCTTGCGGGGGCTCGAGGCCGGTTCCTATAGAATCGCGCTCGAGCTGCTCCAACCCTCCGTCACGCTTGAAGGCAAGAAGAAGCCGGTGGCGATCCGCAGGGAGCGAAACTTCGACGTGGAGCAGACCTCCGAGAATCTCGCCTGGGATTCGCGCACGTCGCTCGAGGTGCTTCGCTATGTCGCGTCCGAAGGTGAGAAAGCCGAGATGGACCGGCTCGAGGGGCCCGATGCCCGGAAGGCGTTCTGGGAGTCGTTCTGGCGCCGGCGCGACCCGACTCCCGATACGGACCGGAACGAGCAACAGGAGGAGTTCTATCGCCGGGTCCAGTACTGCAATCAACACTTCAGCGCCGGTATCGCGGGATGGCGCACCGACATGGGACGTATTTACATTCGACTTGGCGCGCCCGACGAGGTCGTTCGGAATCCCTTCAACTTCGATCGACCGCCGGAAGAGATCTGGTACTACTACCAGAGCCAGCGGCGCTTCGTCTTCATCGATCGCGATGGATTCGGGCGATTCGAAAAGGACGACAAACTGAGCAGTGCGGAAGAATAGTCTCGTAAGTTGTTGATTCACAATAAATTGTGATTATATTCACAAGATTCTGTTTGACACGGTCCGCTGGTTCCCATACGGTCCGGCCGGATTTGGAAAGGGCGTCGCAACCCGAGGCGCAAGGCTCTGAAGGAGTTGTGCGCCACAGGATTGTGTGAACAGCCAGGGCAAAAAATAAACGGAAAGGGGGTGGGAAGCGGAAGGTCCAACGAGCGGGAAATGCTCCATCGGATCTCCCCGGGTCTCCGTACGCCATCGCAGTTCAAGTGACCCGGGCGCTAGGACCCCGGATGGGCTGGGGTCCAACCAACCAAGGAGGTTACAAAAGATGTTTCAGCGCAAGCTGATTGCGGTTCTCAGCGTCGTCGCCCTTCTCGCCGTGACGGCGGGTACGGGCCATGCGTCCCTCTCCCGTGTCGAGAGCATGGGGCTCGGCAGTCCGGCGCTCAGCCAGCTTACCGAAGACTACGTGAACATCTACGCGTTCCCGGCTTCGGTCGTTCGTCAGAACAACCTCGTCTTTGCGGAATTCGGCGCCAACGATCCGGACGGTGACGTTAACCCGGTCCGTCCGTTCGATCAGAGCTTCACGCTCGTCAGGAACTTCCCGAAGCTCGGCGTGATTTCGCTCCAGATGAAGCAGAGCGCGCAGAATCTCAATTCCGGCTCGTCCTCCTCGTCGAGCAACCTCCAGGACAACGCGAACAACGAGTGGTTCGACCTGATCTGGGGCAAGGCTTTCTCGAAGATGGACTTCGCGCTCCGCCTCGACGTGACGAACTCGTCCTTCGAAGAGACCGACGTCACGGGCGGTGTCACCAACAGCTACAAGGCCAAGGGTGCGGACTTCTCCTTTGATCCCTATCCGTTCGGCAGTGGCAACTACTTCCAGGACGCCATCGACGGCACGGGCGTCGAGCTGAACACGATGGGCATTACGCCGTCGATCGCGCTGCACATGGCGAACGACAACCGGCTCGACCTCGCGGCCACGTATCGCACGTATGACCTCAATCGCTCCAACAACGACACGCCGACGGCGCAAAAGTGGGAAGACAGCGGCAACGCGTCGTACTCCCTGAACGCCCGCTACTTCATCAACAAGAGCGACGCCAGCCAGTGGTACCTCGCCGGCTGGTATCGGAACGACGATCTCTCGTATAGCATCACGGGCTACGAGACGGCGGTCGTCACGGCCGACGAGACCTACAAGAGCTACGGGATCGGCGTCTCGAACAACTTGAAGGTCAACGACAACAACCTCCTCGTCTGGGGTCTCTCGGTGTGGGAGGCGAAGCACGACTACTCCCGCGGCGACACCCAGGGTGGCGCGTTCGACATCCGGGAAGAAAGCGACAAGACGACGATGCTTCCGGTTCTCTTCGCGGGCATCGAGACGCAGGCCACGAGCTGGTTGAAGCTCCGCATGGGCGGCACCAACTCGATCACGAGCTTCGAGCAGGATCAAAGCGATTTCATCACGCCGGCGAACTCGTTCAACGAGAAGGAAGACTTCACGAACTTCGAGCTGTCGCTCGGCGCGGGCATCAAGTTCAACAACCTCGACGTCGACATGACGCTGAACAACCAGTTCCCGCTTTCCGGTGGCTACATCCTGTCCGGAAACCAGGCGGCTCCGTTCAACCGCGTGTCGGCCACGTACCACTTCTAGAACCAGGCGAAAGACTCCCGGGGCCTTCGAGCCCCTACGAATCGAGGGCCGCTCGGCGAATCAGCCGGGCGGCCCTTCGCCATTTCCGGCGCAGATACCCTTGGCAGCCCATCGAGGCGTTCATACTCCGGCCCACAAAAGGGTGCAAGTCGCTGTGGCATAAGGGGGCTGCCCGCCTCTCTCGGAAGAGGGCCTCGACGCGAAGGAGGTTGGTAGAGAGCGAGAGATAAAGTTCTCGTGGATCAGAGCCGAATGAGGGGGCCAGGGATGGGGCGTCGAGCTGAACGGCGGGGACCGCCGCGAGGCGAAAGCCGTGAAACCAGGGAAGGAGTGACCCTCGAATGGCGCTTCCACAGCAGTTCCAGGGAGGGCGAACAATGAATCGACCTCGAGCGCGGCGTTGGCTAGGCGTCGCCATGATGTCCATGGCGGTCGCCTTTTTCATGACCGGCGTCGCCTGGGCGGGGACCACGGGGCAGATCTCCGGGACCGTCCGTGACGGGAAGACCGGCGACCCGCTCCCCATGGTGAGCATTTCAATCCCCGAATTGAAGCGGGGCGCGGTCTCGGACGCCCAGGGAAACTTCTTCATCGTCAACCTTCCGGCGGGGAAGTACAGCGTCCGGTCCTCCCTCCTCGGCTTCGTGCCGCAGATGCGGCAAGAGGTCCAGGTCTTCCCGGACTTCGTCACGAAGCTCGACTTCGCCATGGAATCGACCGTCCTCCAGAACGTGAAGGAAGTCGAGGTGAAGGCCGAGCGCCCCCTCATCCAGAAGGACGTCACCGGAACGACGAAGTTCATCGGCGGCGATGAGATCCGCAACCAACCCCTCCGCGGTTACCAGGACGCGGTCGCCCAGCAGTCGGGCGTCGTGAACTTCAAGCTCAACATCGACAACGAAGCGAACAACCAGAACACGCTCATCATCCGCGGCGGCCGCCCGAACGAAGTTGCCTACTTCGTCGACGGCTTCTCGCAGCAGGATCCGCTCACCGGCAATTCCACGACGAAGATCAACAATGACGCCATCGAGGAAGTCGTCGTCCAGGCGGGCGGCTTCAACGCCGAGTACGGCCGCATCAATTCGGGTGTCGTGAACGTCGTGACCAAGGAAGGGGCCCAGCAGTACTTCGGATCGGCGGAGGCGGTCTCCGATTTCCTTGGATTGGGATCCAAGAATCGCGACAACAACATCTATTCATTTTCGCTAGGCGGCCCCTTCGCGCCGAACTTCAAGAAGGGGAGTTTCTATTTCTCTGGCGAGCGGCAGTACAACGCCGACCGAAATCCGTCGTCCGTCACCGAGGACATGGTCTATTCGCTGGATCCGAATTCGATGTACGCCGACGGCGTCCTTCCGGGGAACAGCAGCAGCTCCTGGTCGACCGTGGGCAAACTGACCTACAAGCCCTCGCCGCTCCAGACCTTGAAGCTGGGCGGGACCTGGAACCACGAGGACTGGCAGCAATTCGTGAACTCGTACCGCTTCGATCTGAATCACACGCCGCGCTACGAGGACAACAACCAGTCGCTCTCTGCGACTTGGAATCATGGCCTGAACAGCTCGTCCTACTACGAGGTCAAGGGGAACTACTTCCTGACCGAGCGGAAGCGCGGTGACGGCGTCTATTTCGACAATCTCCAGGGATACTCCCGGCCCTCCAGCAACCCGGCCTACGATTCGAACGAGGCCCTCTTCTGGTACGGCGCGAACGATCTCGACTCGGACGGAAATCCGATCGGAGAGCACGTCTTCGACGACTATCTTCATCGCAAGTCGTCCTACATGGGCGTCGCGGTCAACTACGTGAACCAGACCTCGAAGGACTTCCAGTTGAAAGCGGGCGGCGATTATCAGAAACACAAGCTCCGCTACTACGACCACTATCGCCCGGTGAAGCTCTACGACGAGTACAACGGGACGTACGATCCGGGTGAGCCGTACGCGGACGACAATGGAAACGGGAAGTTCGATGCGGGCGAGACCTTCACCGACACCAACATCGACGATAGCCGTAACGCCGACCGCTACGGTTACGACGCGCTCGGAAACGAGATCGATGGAGGGGATACATTCACCGACACAAACGGAAACGGCAGCTACGACCCAGGCGAGCCGTTCACCGACCAGAACAAGAACGGAATCTACGACAACCCGCTCGACAAGCCCAAGACCCCCACGGTCGCCTCGCTCTACGTGCAGGGGAAGTACGAGCGGCTGGGGTTGGTCCTGAACGCGGGGCTCCGCTACGACTACCTGACGCCGGAGACCCAGGCGCTGAGGAGCGAGACGGAGCCACTCGACCCGGACAATGTGGACGACTCCCGGCTCCAGCTGACGGACCTTCAGGACTCGAAAGTCTACAACCGACTCAGCCCGCGCCTAGGCGTCGGCTTTCCGGTCAGCGACCAGACGCTCGTCCACGTCAACTACGGCCAGTTCTTCCAGCAGCCCAACCTACAAGATCTCTACGTCAGCTACGCGTTCCTGGAGCACAAGCTCCGCACCGGTGGCTACTTCGTTGGGTTCGGAAATCCCAATCTTCCGCCGGAGGAGACGACGGCGTACGAGCTCGGGATCAGCCACACCCCGACCGACCACTCGCGGATCGAGGCGACGGCGTACTACAAGGACGTGAAGGATCTCGTCGAGATCACGAACATCCCCTCGTCGCCGAACGCCTTCTCCTCATACCGGAACCGCGATTTCGCCACCATCAAGGGGTTAGACCTCGCCTACACGCTTCGGCGCGTCGGCCTCGTCTCGATGACCGCGAACTACAGCCTCTCGTGGGCGATGGGAACCGGCTCAGTCTCCCAGACCCAGCGAAACATCGCCTGGACCGCGAGCGAGCCACCCAAGATGTCCCAGCCGCTCGCCTTCGACCAGCGGCACAAGTTCGCGATGAACTTCGATTTCCGGTACGACAAGGGGCAGGGACCCGCGTGGGGCGGCACGAAGTTCCTCGAGAACGCGGGACTCAACATCCTCTTGAATGCCGCCAGCGGCACGCCGTACACCCCGACGGATGTCTACAACGAGGTCACGCTCGCGAACGTGGCGGCGCAGCCGATCGGCCCGATCAACAGCCGTTACGGCCCCTGGACCTTTCAGATCGACGCCAAACTCAACAAGACGGTTCCGCTGGCGGGACAGAATCTGGAGATCTACGTCTGGGCGCTCAACATCTTCAACCGCGACAACGTGACCAATGTCTACACGGGGAGCGGGAGCGCCGCGACGACGAATTTCATCAGCACACCGCTGGGGGAGGCCTTCTTGGCCCAGAACGCGGGGACCTACGGCGAGGACGTCGCGAAGGAACGCTATCGTCTCGCGGAGACGGACCCGACGCTCCACTCGATTCCGCGGATGGTTCGCTTCGGCGCCCGGGTCAACTTCTGACGACTGAACTCGCAGGCTAAGGAGGGCCGATAGGATGCACTCGATGATGTGGTGGGGAAGGTGGCTGGGCGTGGCCGTACTCGCTTTCACGCTCGCCGCCCCGGAAGCGATCGCGGCGCCGCGGAGCGGCTATGCGCACCGGGCTCGGATGCCAAAGCGGGCGGCCGCCCTGATCGACAACACGGGCCACATAGACGTGAACAACCTCGACATGGTCGTGACGAATCACGGTTCGATCGCGTACGACCTCATCAGCGAAGAGTCCGGCCTCATTTACCCGAAGGGCGGCACGCGCACCGCGGTCTTCGCCGCCGGACTCTGGGTTGGGGCCAAGGTTGGCGGCGAGACGTTGTTGGCGGTCGGGGAATACGATCAGGAATTCACGCCGGGCCCGATGGCCGACTCGACCTACCAGTCCGACAATCCCGAATTCAAGAACTTCCTCATCGTCCGCGGCGAGACCATGAGCCCGGCCGACACCACGCTCTACTTCGCGCAGGGGGGGCCTCGCGACAGCACCGGAAACCCGCTCCTCCTAGGCGACGCCACGATCTGGAGCGTCTTCAACGACGCTGACCCAGGCGTGCACACGAACCTAGCTGGGAGTACGGCGCCTCTCGGGTTGGAAGTCCAGCAGACGGTCTTCGCGTTCGACCGGCAGGGCAGCCTCGGGAACGTCATCTTCGTGAAGTGGAAATTCATCAACAAGGGCGGGAAGACACTCGACAACACGTACGCCTCGGTCTGGGTCGATCCCGATCTCGGAGGGTTTACGGATGACTTGGTCGGGTGTGACACGACGCTCAGCCTCGGGTACTGCTACAACGCCACCAACTCGGACGGGCAGTACGGAAGCAGCCCGCCGGCCGTGGGCTTCGACTTCCTGCGGGGGCCAATCGTCTTCAACGGTGCGACCTACGACACGCTGGGGATGAGTTCGTTCAATAAGTACATCAACGGCACCGACCCCGCTTCGCAAGACGAGACGTACAACTTCATGCAGGGCCTCCAGCGGGACGGCTCGCCGCTCCACGTGAACGACGATCCGCTTCAGCCCATAACCACCTATCAGGTGTCTGGGGATCCGGTCACCAACACTGGCTGGCTCGACTCCAATCCGAACGACCGGCGTCTGATGCTCTCCGCGGGGCCGTTCACGATGCTGCCAGGGGATTCGCAGGAGGTCGTTACGGCCATCATCATCGGCCAGGGCTCGGACCGACTCGCCTCGGTCACGCAGCTGAAGCAGGCCGACGACGCGGCTCAGAAGGTCTTCGACCTCAACTTCAAGATCTGCCCGCCGCCCCAGTCCCCCCTGGTCTACGCGCAGCCGCTCGACCGTGGCGTTCGGCTCGTCTGGGGATCGGAGCCCGTGGGATTCCAGTGCGCTCAGCCGGAGCTGAATCAGGATTACGCGTTCGAGGGGATTCGAGTCTGGCAGATGTCCTCAAACAATCCGAACGCCGATCCGAGGGAGATCGCCACGTACGATGAAACGAACGGCACGACGAACCTCTACTCGGACGAACTTGGCCCGACGGGGAACTTCGAGCGGCGTCTGAAGGTGGTCGGAACCGACGGAGGTCTTTCGTTTCAGCTCGACATCACGGACGATGCGATCCAGGGCGGCCGGCTCGTGAACAACAAGGATTACTTCTTCGCCGTGACCGCGTATGCGTACGACCACAACAAGGTCGATCCCTACATCACGGGAGGGGCCTCGGTGGGGCTCGTCACCGACGTCCTCGAGAGCGCGCGAAACGTCATCACGATCGCGCCCAAGACGAGTAGTGCGGTCTTCACCGTCTCCACGACGGCCATCGCGACGGGGCCGCTCAACCCCTCCGGCACGGTCGACGTGAATCAGTTGGTCCAGAACGACATCACCGGCGGTACCTATCGCGTGACGTTCGACGGCCAGGAACGCTGGTCGCTCTTTAACGTAACCGCCGACTCCACCGTGTTCCCCGAACCGCTCGTCGACACGAACTCGAACGGGACGTGGGACGATGCGGAGCCCTTCGTGGATTCGAACGGGAACGGCGTCTGGGACCTGAGCGAGCCCTACACCGACACGAACTTCAATAGCCAATACGATCCGGCGGAGACGTATCGCGACTTTTCCAAGAACGGTCGGTGGGACGATGTCCAGAGCAACGTGAGCGGTGATTTCGACAACCCTGTCTCGCAGGGAGTCATGGTCCGCCCGACTGCGCCCAGGGGCGTGTCGACGTTCGGAGAGGCGACATCCGACACGACCCAAACGGACATGACGGCGGGACAAACTGACGGCACCGGCTCGTGGCACTTCCGCGATCGCGGAGGAGTCGATGCCTACACCTTCGTCGCGACGACGAATCATGACTACGAGATTCGAGTGCTCGCGGACACGACGACGGAGTACGCCTGGGCCTTTGGGAGCGGCGAGGTCTCGTTCGTGGCGAGCTACAAGGTACCGTTCGAAGTCTGGGACCTTGGGCTCAACTCACTCACGAACACGGGCGACGACGTGAAGATGAGCGTCATGGTGCGCGACCGCGATATCTCCGGCACGTGGAACTGGGGTGACCAACTCTATATCCGCAACATTCCGTACGCGTCCATCGACTGGGACACGACGATATCCCTGGTGACTCTCCCCAATCCCCTCACGAAGTCCATCGACTACGTTCCCGACGGCTCCGATCAGGTCTGGGGTGGGTTCCGTCCCGACAACGACACGTATGGAGCCGGGATCGATTGGCCGGCGCCGACGACGATCCGGGTCATTTCGCAGCGATTCTCCAGCGCGGACGAGTACGAGTTCTCGACCGTGGTGGTCGGGGCGACGCCAGGCGACGTGGTCGGTCGCGACGTGAGCAAAATCCTCGCCGTTCCGAACCCCTACTACGGGCATTCAAAGTACGAGCTGACACAGTTCGACCGGGTGATGAAGTTCACGAACATCCCGGCATCGCACAAGGTCACTATCCGGATCTTCAACCTGGGCGGCGACCTGGTGCGCGTGATCTCCCGCGAGGCCTCGACACCCGATGAACAGGCCGTCGCGACCATCAACTGGGACCTCAACACCGACCGTAGCCTGCCGGTCGCGAGCGGAGTCTACATCTACCGAGTGGATGTGGACGGCGTCGGGACCAAGACCGACCGCCTCGCGGTCTTCGTCGAGCAGGAACGGCTCGACAACTTCTAAGGAGGGGAGCCGCCATGAGAACGAATCATCGGATTCCTTCCAACGGACGGAGGCGCAGGGTGATGAAGTCGTGGGTGACGTGGGTCCTGGTAGCGGCTGCCCTCTCGGGCTTCGCCGTCGACGCGGCGGCGGGCGGGCTCGATCGGGTCGGGACCGCGGGCGCGCAGGAACTCCGCATTCCGGTCGGGGCCGCGGGGATCGCGACCGGCGGCTCGACGGTTGCATTGGGATCTGG
>Ga0315273_10002463_pt1 | contig 21881 bp, 36 predicted proteins | sample YL17G02_0_MG_FD_205753 | JGI IMG/M metagenome (GOLD analysis project Ga0315273, IMG submission 205753) | Sediment microbial communities from Yellowstone Lake, YNP, Wyoming, USA - YL17G02_0 | ecosystem: Environmental > Aquatic > Freshwater > Lake > Sediment | place: USA: Wyoming | collected... | reverse complement strand
GCGTACCTTCAGTGGTACGCTTCCGGCATGGCCGTTGCCGTGGTAACCGAGTATGGATGCGACCGGGAGATCGAAGCGCTAGGGCGCGCCGGGGTACGCGGGGTCGCCGTGTCACTACGAGGCGTGGAAATGGATACGGGGCTTGCCGTCCCGTGGAAGCTTCCAGGGTTTCTCGCCGGGGAGGTACCGGACGGAATTCTGGTTCGGTCAACACCCGCGGAGCCATCGCTTCAGCAATGGGGCTGGGACGTACTGTGCGGCCTCCAGGACTACGGCGTGCTCGTATGGAACGCTCCGCACGCAGCTGCCCTATCTCGGAACAAGGCGCGCGCCTCCGCAGCGCTCACGTCACGTCGGGTTCCAACACCACGGGCGTGGTGTTCCTCCGGCGTTGTGCCAGACGAGTACGGGTCGCCCAGAGTGGTGAAGCCCGTCGTAGGCTCGAACGGAGAAGGCGTGGAGATATGGGACGGGATACAGGGCGTAGGCGGAGTAGGGTGCTGGACGACGGACATCGTGTACCGGCAAGCGTGGGTGGACACCGGAGGATCCGTCGAAGAGGGATGGGTCGACTACCGGGTGCTCGTATCGGGCGGCAAGGCGCTGGCCCAGATGCTTCGGAGATCGAGAATCGGATGGGTCGTTGGACTCTCGTCAGGAGCTTCGGCAGAGCGCTCGGGCCGGTCAGACGTGAACGACTTGGCGGTGCGGGCGGTGAAGGCGCTCGGCCTGAACTACGGCGGGGTGGATATTGCGGAAGGGGCAAACGGCCTGGAGGTCATCGAGGTCAACGCTTGCCCACAGTGGAACGCCGGTCAGCAGTCGACGTCGTCGGTGAATCTTGCCGCGGCTGTCGTCGCCGACTTCCTGGACAGCATCCGGCTACGCTAACGGCGCGAGGGTCAAGGGCATCCGTTCCCGGTTCAGCCCTCCGCGCGAAGCCCGTCTTCTCATAGGAGGACGGGCTTTCGCGTTAGCCGGGCCTCGACGGGGCGGTAGACTCCTGGCTGTGAGCTACATCCAGCTGATCGAAGACGGTGACACCCGAGCCTTCCGCGCTGGAGACTCCGGCTCTGCTTACAGCTTTCGCACCGACGAGGACGGCGAGCTTCTTTCGGCGTACCGCAAGGCGGTCGGCGAAGCGCTCCTGGCTGGGGCGCTCGGCTCGCTCTCCGAGGTCGAGCGTGACATGGCGCGGGTCATGGCCGACGAGGTCGGCATCCGCAAGGACGCCTCCGGCGGCGTGTACCTGTACTGGCGCGTCCCTCCGGGCCTCGCAGCCTCGCTCGTAGACCTGACCGGCGGAGCCGAAGGCACGCTGGCAGCCGAGGATCTGCATCTCACGATCCACTACCTCGGCCAGGCCGACGACACATGGGATCTGGATCACATCGCCGCGGTCTGCAAGATCTTCTCGAAGCGCTCCTACTGCCTCGACGGCACGGTGAGCGGCATCGGCAGGTTCGTTGGCGCCGAGGAGCAGGACATCCTCGTGGCGCTCGTGGACATCGAAGGGCTGATCGACTGGCGCCGGTGCCTGGAGGACGAGCTTCTATGGTCGGGCGCCGTACCCTCGTCCAGCACCCTGTTCGATCCCGACCACGGATACGTCCCGCACATCACGCTGGCGTACGTTGCCAAGGGAGAAGACGTCAGCGTCAAGTTGCCCGCCGCGCTTCCGCTCTGCATCGACTGCCTGAGCATGGGCGCCGGTGACGTGAGCGTGGACTTCCCGTTCCCGATGTACGAGGAGGACGACGCGGCGGAGGACGCCGCTTCGTTCATCCCGTATTACGCGTCAGTGTCGGGGCGCAGCATGGATCACCTTTCGGACGCAGTGCTCACGTCTCCGGCCGAGGTCTTCGCAGACATGGCCGAGCACGGCACGAAGTCTGCGGGAGACACCGCAGCAGGTCTGTCGTACGCAGTCACGAAGTCTGAAGACGAGAAGCGCTACACGCTCGGGCCGCTCTACGCACCCGACCGGAAGGATGCTCACGGCGAGTGGACAGACTCGGACACGCTCCAGAACGCGGTATGGGAGTACGTCCGTGAGTCGTCCGATAAGGGCCGCAGGCTCAACCTCCAGCACGGCGACTTCGGCGACATCACCGTAGGCGAGTGGGTCGAGGTCATGGCCTGGCCGTACGAGCATGAGATCACGCTGAAGCAGGCGGACGGTACGGAGGTGCAGCAGACGATGCCCGCGGGCACCGTCTACCTCGGCGTCGTATGGGACGAAGCGGCGTGGCCTGAAGTCAAGAAGGGCAACCTGTCCGGGTACTCGCTCGGCGGCATGGCCGTCAAGGTCGTGGATCCCGACACCGACCTGGACGTCATGGGCTGGGCCGCGAAGGCAGCGGCGAAGGGCGAGGCGGATGCGAAGCCGATGGAGCCGCACGCCTACGAGGACGGCGGGGATGGCATGTGCAAGCTCTGCGGGAAGACGAGCGGAGCGGGCAACCACACCACCGCAGCCGCGGACGCCGCAGCCAAGAAGGCGCGGGACGAAGAGATCGCAACGGCCGTCAAGCTGGCCGTTGCAGAAGAGCGTGAGCGCTTCGCAGCCGAGCAGGCTGCCGAAGAGGCACGCTCGGAAGACCGGTCGCTGATCGCCAAGCTGGTGGACGGCCTTGGCCGTATGGGCGAGCGACCGCTGCCGGACATGCACGTGCATCTGCCCGAGCAGAACGTGACGATCCACGAGGCGCTTGAGGAGCTTCCAGACGTGGATCCGGCCCTGGAGGAGTAGGAGGCGCAGCAGCGCCTCCTAAAGCCTATGAGCGACATCGAGAAGCAGCCTGACGGCTCGTTCGTTCGTCGCAAGGCCGCACCCCCGAAGGGTGCCTCGGGCGCAACCGGGCCGAAGGGCGAGAAGGGCGATACAGGGCTTCAGGGCTTCCGCGGGCTGGACGGCAAGGACGGGCCGTCAGGGCCGACCGGGCCACAGGGGCCTCCCGGCAAGGACGCAGAGCTTCCGGCAGAGGCAGCACGGCTCATCGAGACGGCGGGCCTCACACAGGGCGGCGGAGGTGTGCTTCAGGTCACACCGAAGCCGGGCTTCCTGCTCATCGGCGAGTCGTTCACGCCGAGCGGTGCGCAGCCCGGAGAGGTTCACGGCAAGTGGGGATTGATCGACCGCAACTCGCTCGGGTCGGGCGGGACGGGCAGCGGAGGCACTGGGCCTACAGGAGCAACCGGGCCTGAAGGCGCGACGGGGCCTGGTGGCGGAGCCTCGGGAGCAACAGGATCCACAGGGCCGGACGGAGCAACCGGCGCAACCGGTGCGGGGACTACGGGTGCAACAGGTGCGCTAGGGCCTCCCGGCGTAGACGGCTCAGACGGTGCTCCCGGAGACATCGGGCCGCAAGGATCCACAGGCGCTACCGGGGCAGGTACGACAGGAGCGACGGGCGCAACCGGGTCTCCCGGTTCTACCGCTGGGCGCCTGCTCTACTTCCAGGGCCTGCCCTCGGACATCGCCACCTACGACCAGCTGAACCTGTATCCGAGCGACCCGACCGAATCGGACGAGGACTCGGGTGCGATCACGGTAGGCAGCGGCGAGGTGCTGATCGACGCGTACGTCTCCGAAGCGGCGCTCGGACTCAACAACATCCCGCCTGGCCTATGGGAGTTCTCCTTCTGGCGCTACGTCTCGAACGCCGGTGGGATCTCGCAGATCCGGTTCCGCGTCTACCAGCGCGACTCCGGCGGAACCGAGACCGAACTCTTCAACCTGCTGTCCGGCGACATCAACGACCTCACGCTCACCCTCCAGTCGGATCTCGACTACGTTCTCTCCACCGACACTCCGGTCTCACCCGGCGACCGTCTCGTCGTCAAGGTCTTCGGACTCACCGACTCGGCATCTGCGAAGACGATCCACTTCATCCACGGCGGGTCGACGCACGTCTCGCACCTCCATACCCCGCTCCCCGCAGCCGTAGGGCCTTCGGGAGCGACCGGCCCTATCGGCCCTCCTGGAGACGACGGGGACGACGGACAGCCAGGGCCTCCAGGTGCAGCAGGGCCTCCTGGCGCAACCGGAGCAACAGGCGCTGGTGTAACCGGAGCGACAGGTGCCGTAGGGCCGCAAGGGCCTCCCGGTGTTGACGGCGAAGACGGTGAGCCAGGCGTGGTCGGCACGCAGGGGCAACAGGGGATCCCCGGAGCAGACGGCCCGGCTGGAGCGCAGGGGCCACAGGGCATGCCCGGCCTCGACGGAGACGACGGATCGGACGGAGCACAGGGGCCACAAGGTCTGTCGGGGAGCACAGGGCCTACCGGGCCTCAAGGCATTCAGGGATTCGACGGGTCGGTCGGGCCTCAAGGTGGGCAGGGCGTTCCGGGCGTGGACGGGGAAGACGGGCAGGCAGGTGATCCTGGCCCTCAAGGTGCGCCTGGGTCACAGGGAGCACAGGGCAACCAGGGGTTCACGGGGCCACAGGGCTACCAGGGCGCACCCGGAGACGACGGCGAGGACGGGCTTCCAGGCACGCCAGGGCCGCAAGGTCTACAGGGCTTCACCGGCGCAACCGGCGATGTAGGTGCGGCAGGAGCAACAGGGCCGGTTGGCCCTCCCGGCGTACCTGGCATAGACGGTGAGGACGGTACGGACGGTACTCCTGGGTCGGCTGGCCCGTTCGGTGCTACCGGAGCAACTGGGGCAGGCGTTACAGGAGCCACTGGCCCTCCCGGCACGGATGGCGACGACGGTGAGCCAGGGTCTCCAGGGCCTCCTGGGCAGCCTGGCCCGCAAGGTGCAGCAGGATCCCCAGGGGCCAACGGCCCTGCCGGTTCTCAGGGCCTCGACGGAGTAGACGGAGATGATGGGCCTCAAGGGCCACCCGGTATTCGGGGCGTAGACGGGATCGCTGGTGTCGATGGTACGGACGGCGCTGATGGATTCACCGGTGCAACAGGGCCACAGGGATCACAAGGCGGTCAGGGCGTACCCGGAGTTGATGGGGAAGACGGCAACGACGGCCCGCAGGGCATCCAGGGGACGACCGGGCCAACTGGCCCACAGGGCAACCAGGGCATCCAGGGATTCACAGGCTCGATGGGGCCAGCTGGCGTGCGCGGCCAGGACGGCGACGACGGTGACACCGGAGACCCAGGCCCACGCGGTGCCGAAGGCCCGCTCGGCTTCACCGGCCCGCAAGGCGTACCCGGAGACGAAGGCGACGAGGGGCCACAAGGCGCACCCGGCCCGGTAGGCGCAACCGGCGCTGGTACGCAGGGTGTGCCTGGCGCCATCGGAGCCACCGGGTCTACAGGGCCTCCTGGCCCGGCGGGCTTTGACGGAGATGACGGCGACCCCGGCCCTCCGGGCACAGCAGGCCTTGCCGGTGCAGTCGGTGCAGCAGGGCCAGTAGGAGCACAAGGGCCTCCTGGGCCTCCGGGAGCAGATGGTGAGGACGGAGTTGCAGGGCCACCCGGCGCGGGTAACACCGGAGCAACTGGCCCAGGCGCTGGAGCCTCGATACCGACGTTCGAGTGGGTTCCAATCAAGCCGCAGACGTCGCAGCCCGAACTGATCACCACGATTGAGCCGATCCGCACTGCCTGGTCGAACCCGGCCTTCACGATTCCAAACTTTGTAGCGTTCCAGGCGCTCGGTTACCGGCTGGAGTTCAAGGCCACCTGGCTAGAGGAGGCAGACTCTGGTCGAGGAAACATCTTCCTGCACGACGGCGCGAGCGACATCGCGCTCGGGTCTTCGTTCGGCACCGAGACCAACTTCAACTGGGTAACCTCATCCGTAGTAATCACACCCTCAACCGGCACGGGCCTAACGCTCACCGGCTCGTGGGATGGGGTTGCCACACCACTGCGCGACGGATCCGGGCTGCTCGCCACGGGGATCAACGCTCAGGGCGTCCAGGTGTGGTACCGCTGGATTGAGCCGCAGAACACAGGCGACTCGAACATGTACCAGTTCGTCATCGGCGGCGAGATCGCTGTTGCGCCTGGTTTCACGATGGGAGCCGGAACGATCCGTCGCGCGGCGCAAGGGTATAAGGCCTCCTTCGACTATGCCCCGTTCACGGCCACCACGATCCCGGTGGCTGGCACTGACCCCGGCTCCGATATGCTCATCTGCGACATCGACGCAGGGGCGCTCGGGTTCATCCTGCGGGCACGGTACGGCCCGGTAGTTGAAGGGGCCGGGCTGGACGCGACCTTGGACGGGAAGACCTACACGTTCAAGCGGATCGGCACCGGCACGTCTAAGGTCACGATCACGTCCGAGAACCTCGCCGAGACGTTCGACGGTGAGCGGGAGCTTGTCCTGACCGAGGAGAACGAGTCGGTCACCATCGTCGGAGCCGCCAACCCGGACGGCGACGAGTGGGGTTGGCGCATCGTGGAGAGGTACATCCCAGCTGTCGAGGATGCCGACATCGACCTGCTCGGGATCGTCGCCACACTTGGGCGCCTGAAGCTGGGCCTACTGGCGCTCGGCACCAACCCGGACAAGTACGACACCGACGACGCACTGATCATCCTCGAAGACAGCCCCGAGAATCCTCTCGCGGCCCTGGAGTAACACGATCCCGCTACGGCGGAGAAGGTAGGATCCCACGCATGGACGTACTCGCACAAGGACGAATCCGAAAGCCGCTGGAGGGCATCGACGCAAACTCCCTCGGCGACACCGAGGAGTTCGTCCTCTCGCAGCAGCTGGAGCTTCTGGTTGCGCCCGGCAAGTCTCCGTACACGGAGATCACGCGCCTCGGCCGCGCCTACCACGTCACCACGACCACGGCGGTTGCCGCGGCTGTCGCGGTGCCGACCACGACCGCCGGGCTTCAGCTATACAACGGCGAGCCGGACGGTGGGCGCTCATACGTCATCGACTTCATCTCGGCCAGCAACGTGGTCTCCACCGCGGTTGCCGCACAGGCCTCGCTGATCTGCCTGGTCGGGCAGGTGCGCGAAGCCATCCCGACGAACTCCGCGCTCATCGCCAAGAAGCTCAACGGACTCGGCGGCGGCACGAACGACACGAAGGCACGCACGGTGCTCACCGGCACCACGCTCCCGGCGACCACAGGGATCGCAGCCGACTGGTTCTTCGTCGGCGCCTCCGCGGTCAAGCCCGGCGTAGCAGCGACTCCTGGCTACTCGCTGTACTGGCAGTCAGATGGGCGCATCATTGTTCCGCCCGGTCGCTTCTTCGCGGTGCAAGCCATCGCCAACGTGGTCGGCGAGACGTTCCAGTTCTGTATCGCCTGGAACGAACTTCAGCTGACGCTCGGGTAGGCTGTCCGCATGGACGCCGTTCTCTCGGGAGTCACGCGGGATCCTGCGCTGGGCGTAGCGGGCACAGGCACCGGAGTCATCCGCAGGCTTCACCAGACCGAGCAAGGCGAGCTTATCGTTGCGGCGGGCAAGGCCCCGTTCACAGAGATCTCGCGCCTGGGGCGCATGTTCCAGGTCACGAACACGACCACCATCGCCGCGGTCGTAGCCATCCCTACCACGGCGGTCATGCTCGCGCTCTACAACAACGAGCCGGAGGCAGGCCGCTCCTACGTCATCGACTTCGTCAGCGCGGTGAACCTCGTATCCACCACGCTGATCGCAGCACAGGCCAGCCTGGTCATCAACGTCGGCCAGGTGCGTGAAGCAGTCCCGACGACCGCAGCACCTGTCCAGAAGAAGACGAATGGCCTGGGCGGCTCAGGAGACTCGCGCGCCCGCACGATCATCTCCGGCACCGCGCTTCCGTCCACCACTGGAGCAGCGGGGTTCTGGATCCCGGTCGGGCAGAGCGCAGCCAAGTTCGGCCTGGATGTCACGCCTGGCTACGGCCTCTATTGGGACGCTCAGGGCCGGGTCATCGTTCCGCCGGGCAGGTACTTCGCCATGCACGTCGTTGCCAACATCGTCACCGAGACGTTCCGCGCCTGCATCGGCTGGCACGAAGTCCAGCTGACTCTCGGGTAGGCATCCGGCTGACCGGCGACGGTAAGCGTCGGCGGTATGATCAGAGTGTGCCCACCGCTAATCGCCATGCCCACGAATGATCCTGTGAACCTCCCGCAGATCCCCGGCGGCGGCTCGCCGGATGAGTCATACCTGGCGCAGGACGACGACCACCTTCCCGTCACCCGCGGAGAGATGCGAAGGTTCTCCTCGGACATCCGCAAGGATCTCAAGTGGTTCGCGCTCGTAACAATTGTTGGCGGTCAGGTTCTTAGCCACGCTCACGTGGTTCTGCCACCGGTCGCCGGGTTCGTCGGCGCGGTCGGCGTGGTAGTCGTCGGCCTGATCAAGCTCTCCGTCGTACGGTAGACTCCCCGTAGCGGGATAGAGAAGCGGCCACCTCGCCGGTCTCATAAGCCGGAGGCCTGGGTTCGAGTCCCAGTCCCGCCATGCCGGGTGGTGCCGTTGTAGGAGGCGGCACCACCCAGGCAGTTGTCCGGGCGGCACGCCACATGCAGCACGCTAGTCCGGGTACGCGACGTAATACGACACAAAAGGCGCGGTAACGTGCGGGCGGGTAAGCTCAATGCATGACCCGTTTCGACCAGAGCAAGGGAGACACACCACTGGTCGTCCCCGAGACGTTCGGCACTATTGATCCCGTTAGGCTGAAGGTTGAGGGCTGGCGCATGCGTCGGCTCGTCGCTGCGGGCCTCGACGTCGAGGGCGCCAAGGCGCTCGCCGAGCGCACCGCAGACGAGGGGCAGGGCTACCAAGTTGACCTGCACCGGTTCGACCAGATGGTTGCCGCAGGATGTCCTCCTTCTCTTGCCGCAGCAGTGCTAGGCTGAGGCCAGGTAAAGGGCTGCGCGAAGGTTGTACGCGCCGGTCGCCGCAGCCTCCGGCAGGGACGTGGTCGATAACGGGCATGCCGTTAGTGGTGCTGAACCTCCTTACTTCAGCACCGGAGCACCGTGCGTCCCTCCGGCCTGTATCCTCCTAGCATGGCCATCCTCCGAATCGACAAGGTGGGCGAGGTAGCAGCCCGCACGCAAACCTGGCTGGAGAGCGAAGTCGACAAGCAGGATGAGGCCGACCAGATCACCAGCGTGGGTCACGTGCTGGTGATCGTAGAGCTTCGTTCACGAGCGGAGGACAAGAGTGCCGCGGATGGGAGGTCGGTTCGGGCGCACATCGCGTCGTACTGCGACGACTCGCGTGAGTGGGTACAGCGCGCGCTACTGTCCGAGGCATCGGAACTACATGAGGCTTCGGCCATCCAGATATTCACAGAGGACGAGGATGAGGACGATGCGTGAGACAGCGGTTGTGCTTGCCAGCACTGCAACCATAGTCCTGATTGCGATCTACGCGATGCGCGTCAAGCGCCACCTCGACCGCGAGGCTGAAGCGCTGGTCGACTGGCTCCGTGACTACGAGGAGCAGATCGGGTTCCCGAAGCTTCCGGTTAAATCGGAACTTCGTGAGTTGGATGTCGCCAGGCTGCTCCAACGCGCCGCGGAGAACCACGCCGGTGTCCCTGCCGAGGATGATCCGATCCTGCGAGTCACCGTGGACGAGTTCATCGAGCGCGCGGTCACGAACAACCTGCCTATCGACCGGCCAGGCGAGTGGGCCGACGACTACAAGAGCACGCTCGACCAGGCATACCAGTTCGAGGATCCTCCGCCCGACCCTCCGGCAAGGCGCCCGCTGCATCGCGCGAGCATGGTTGACCCGAAGCAGGAAGGGCAGAGAGGACTGAAGCATCCGATGACCCGCATGCTCTGCCTCAAGTGCAGCAACCGCTGGGACTGCTGGGTGACCGAAGACGGCCAGGCCGAGGATCCGCGCGACCTGCTATGCCACTGCGGCGGCACGGTCGTAATCGCACTCCCCGAAGACCAGCCGTAGCACCTTGAGCAGCAGAGCAGCATTGCTGCCGATCCCCGGAGACCCGTTCCTGCTTGAGGAGTGGCTACGCCACTACGCGGCCATCTGGAAGGCGGAGGTCGACAGGCTGTACATCACCGTGTCCTGGCCACAGTCCCACGAGGTGCGCGAGGCGATTCGGTGCGCGGTGGACACCTACGATCCCCACGCGTTCGTTCACTTCGTGGCGGGCGGGCCAACGTACGACGGCCTGATCGGGTACGGCGTGAAGGTCGACCACGGCTACGCGCTCGACGCACTGCTTCAGCACGTCGAGGAGGACTACGTCGTGCTCATGGAAGACGACCTGTACGTTCGGGTGCCGGGCGAGGTGGATCGAGGGTTCACAGAGGTGGAGCAAGGTGAGGTGGATCTGGTTGGCCCCGCTCGTGGGTCGGCAAGCTGGGAGATCCTGCAGGAGTGCAAGCGGCAGTGGGGCACCGAGATCGCAGCCTTCTGGCCGCACCTGCTGTTCACGCGAGCGGGTACCCTACGCGGCGTCGGCACGATGAATGCCAAGCACTGGTACCCAGGAGAGTACGTCCCTGGTCTCGGACTAACCGTCCCTCCTGCGCCGGAGGGAGCGCTGCATGGTGGCTGCTGGTCGGCGGATACGTTCTCGGCGGCGTCGTACGAGCTACGCGCGCAGGGTAGGAGGTGCCGTGACTCCGGCCAGGTGCCTCCGTTCGCAGCGGGCGGTCGAGCCTTCCACGTCGGCAGCCTATCCTCGGGGCCTCTCACCGGGGACGCGGTCATCACCTACGACGGGACGTGGCCGTACCGAGTCGCGTGGTGGCGCCGGTGCGAGCGTGGGTGGGGCGGTGGTGGCCTGGAGGAGTATCGCGCGGCCTACCAGGAGGCTGTCGCGCAGCATGCCGCACGTTGCGGCGAGGCGCCTCTGGAAGCAGCAGCGATGCTGCACGACGCCTCAGTTACTTGGTAGGCTGCGAGCCGGGTGCCCTGTTCACGAAACCGGCGTTATTCACAGCGGGGTGAATAACTACTGCAGCAGTAGCGTATACTCTGCCCGAGGGGCCGTACTGGTTTCGACGTGGTCGGAGCGGGTGCGTTCTTGCAGCGGGTGACGGCCTACCGTCCCGGCCCGGAGGGCAACGTCAAGTGCGATCAACGCGATCCACTCCAAGATCTCCCAGGCCCTAGCGGCCCGCGAGACCCTGGCACTCGCCTAGCCAGCACCAATAGGCGCGGACAGCCGGAGAGACGGCGGACGCCGGGAGAGACCGGCAACGAGTACCGAGCCGCGGGACAGCGGCGAAGCTGCTAGACGAGGATGCTCAGCGCAGACGGCGGACGTGGGTTCGACTCCCACCGGCTCCACTGCAACACCGGCAGGGCGCACCTTGGCCGACGAACAGAACGAGTGCGGAGGCACGGCGGGTAGGGCAAGCAGTACGGCAGCCGCAGCCGAGGGAGAAGCCTCCTCCCGACATAAGGATCCCGAGTAGTCGCAGTAGTGTCCGGTGCTCGGCGGCGATCCACCTGATGCCGGTGGTGGAGTGGACAGCACCCAGGGGCTACCTGGAGGCCGGGTTCGATTCCCGGATGCGCGAGGTTCCTATCGCCTCACAAGGGTAGGTGGTGGAGGCGGAATATCCGCCCCGAGAAGCCCAGGGTCACACCTGGGCTTCTCTTCGTCTACGATGCGCGCACCACGACGGAGGGAGGGAACGGATGCACGACAACACGCTCAGTCTCGACGCGTACCAGGCAGCTGCTGCGCGCACCGCCATCTACAAGCGCTCCTACCCCGAGCGGATCTTCTACCCGACCATGCTGCTTGCCGGGGAAGCGGGTGAGGTGTCGAACAAGGTCTCGCGCCTGCTCCGCGGCGAGAAGGCGCGCTTCGACCGGCCACCGATGACCGAGCACGAAGCCGACGAGATCATCGATGAGATCGGCGACGTCCTATGGGCAGCCGCCATGCTCGCGCACGAACTGGGCTACAACCTGTCCGAGGTCGCAAGCGGCAACCTCGACAAGCTCGCAGACCGTGCCCGGCGCAACGTGCTGGACGGATCGGGTGATACCCGATGAGCGTGGAGCACGACGGCTTCGGTGACCCGGCCTTCTGCACCGGCTGCATGAAGTACGTCTACGAGTCAGATGACTCGGGGCCATGCCCGGTGTGCTTCCCCGAGACCGGCGCCGACGCTCAGGAGTTCGAGGCGCGCTGGTGGGGCAACTGCGCGAACACCTACGGCGAGGAGACGAAGCAGCACGCCTATGCCGCGGTGCTCGGGCTTGACCTGCGCGACCGCGGCGGGCCTGGCCCGACGATCAACCTGTCCGGGGCCTCTATCCTCGACCTGGGTGGTGGGCCTACCAGCCTGCTGCTCAAGACCGAGAACCGCGGCCAGGTCTCCACGGTAGTCGACCCGCTGCCTGTACCCGACTGGGTCAAGGCGCGCTACGAGGCGGAAGGGATCGCGTACCTCCAGCGAGCAGCCGAAGGATTCAGCGACGGCGTGCGCTACGACGAGGTCTGGATCTACAACGTCCTCCAGCACGTCTACGACCCGGTCGAAGTGCTCAAGACCGCGGCACGGCACGCCGACTACATCCGGATCTTCGAGTGGGTGGACGTCCCCGCTCACGAAGGACACCCGCACGAGTTGAAGGCGGCGCAGCTGGACAAGTGGCTGGGCGCATCCGGTAACGTCCTGGGCATGAACCACCACGGAGCATCCGGCAAGGCGTACGTCTACACGGGCGCGATATGACACAGAAGGTCTGCCCACCACACGACTTCGTGGGGCCAGACAGAGAGCAGGTCTGCAACGTCTGCGGCGAGACCTGGCTGGAGACGGTGCGCGGATTCGGCACGAACGTGAAGCCGTCCAAGCAGCGGCGCTACGCGGAGCAAGCACCTACCGAGGCGGAGCACGCCTCCGCGCGCGTGCGCCCGAAGCCGACCGGGCTGCTGAAGCCCGTCTATCAGAAGCCGAAGGAGTAGGCCATGAGCACCGACGAAGAAGTAGAGCTGATCGAGGGCTACCCGGATCCGGGGCGCGCCCACCGCGAGCGGCACGAAGCCCTCTTGCTCGACCCGGTCTACCGCGAGGAGTACACGCGGGTCAGGGCTGAGCTAAACGTCAAGCCCGTGCTCGATCACGATGCCATCAAGGCGCGGCTGCTGGCGTACCACAAGTACTACGGGTGCCTGGAGTGCGGCGACCGTCTCGGCATCTGCTGGGCGCTGCGCTGCAACCGGCACCACTAGGCTCGCGCTACCGCGCTTCCTCGACGTAGTCCCGCCACTCGGCCAGCCCGGCGTTGGCCGCGGCGACGTTCGGGTACGAGATGTACTCGACGCGCGGGCCTTGCACGATGGAGAGCACCAGCCCGTTCAGGAGTAGCTGGTCGATCTGCACCGCGTTGATCCACACCCCGGTGGGAGTCTGGTGTAGGCGGTCATGAGATGGAGGAGGCATACCATGTCCTGTCGGCGTTCCACGGTAGGAAGCCTATACCCCGTTCGAGGGAAGCGAATGGACAATGGCTCACCTCACCTCACCTGGGAAGACAACGCAGCCATGCGGGGTTGCGACCGGCGGCGCGCTCGGCGCACGGGCGTGCGGCTGGAACATGGACATCCGATGTCCGCAAGCTTCCGCAGGAGGCACGGGCTGTAGACTCCTTCGTGTGAGTATCGCACCCTCGTCGCAGATCCTTTCCCCGCCGACCCCGGCGAACTCCGGCACGACCTTTACGGTCACCGAGGATCAGGGAGCGCGGTTCCCCGATGCACCTTTCGCCCGGTACACCGCACTGATCTGGCCGACGAACACGATCCCGCAACGCGGCGTCAACGCCGAGGAGGTCACCGTCCTCGACCGCGTCGGAGACACGTTCACCGTCGAGCGCGCACCCTCGCCAGTCGACATCCAGGCGGGCTGGAACTTCGCGCTCCTGAGCGGGCAACCCGTCATCGACATCCTGGAGACCTACACCTTCGCCTACGACTTCGGGGCGCACGACCCGGACTACCGCGTCGACCTGCACCTGCCGAACGGCCACATCGTGAGCCACGAGGGCACGGCGTACGTCAGCGACAACGGATCCGGCTACGTCAGCTACCCGGTCACGGCAACCCTGAGCGGGCAGTGGTTCGCGCGGTTCACCTCCGGCAGCGACGTTGTAAGCCCGGAGGCGTCCATCTTCGTCGTGCCCTCCGACGCGGTCGACAGCTAGGCTAACGCCATGCCTACCTTCCAGCCACTTCCCGAGGACACCGAGATCCTCCACTCGTTCGATGACGTCACGCCGGACGAGCACGACCCGAACGACGACGGCGACGACCAGCTGGCGAGCGCCTACGCTCCCGGCCTGCTTGAGCGCCTGGGCAACCGACTGAAGGGGCCGCAATGAGCACCGCAGTCGTACCGTTCATCGACGCCTCGCTAGGCGCCGGGAAGACCGAGGCTCGGATCATCGGACGCGCGCTTGCGCGCGCGGGCTACGGCAACCTCCGCTGGGCAACCCGCGGGCGCAAGCAGTGGGATCCGCGGCTGTCGCAGCTGCTCGGCGAGTTCGAGCACGACCACGGCCTGAAGCCGAACGACACCCCGCATCACCACTACTCGCAGGCCACGCACGCGAAGCTCGCGCGCTGGTACGACCGCTGGAACATCCAGCAGGCCGCGCTGCTCACGGCGGTGTCCGAGGAGGACAAGCTGCGCGCTCGGGTGCTCGGAGAACTCATGTACTTCTACAACCACCGCTTCGGCACCCCGTACAAGCAGTGGCGCCCGTACTCGCGCAAGAAGCCCGCGACGTACAACGACTGCTCCGGCTCGAAGGCATGGGCCGACGAGCAGGCCGGTGCGCCGCAGTGCGGATCGCCGTGGGGCTACGGTAACACGTGGACGCAGCTGGGCTACTACAAGCGGATCGGCCGCGTGCTGGTCACCGGCCACGGCTGGAGCGACCGCATCAAGGTCGGCGACCCGGTCTACTACGGCAGCCCGTCCCATGTCGGCGTGATCGTCTCCGTGAAGCAGCGCCTCATCTTCAGCTTCGGCTCATACCCGGCCAAGATCCTCTCGGTGGACTACCGGCCCGACCGTGGCTGGATCTGCTCGCTGCTCGGGGAGCCGGTATGAGCGGCAAGGTCTACTGGATCCCGAACCTCGGAACGGCGCTCCTCTTCAAGGTCACACCGGAGTGCCGCAGCCTGCTCATGTCCCAGTGGGCATGGGAGGGAGGCAACGGCGGGCCGAACCGGAACATCTCACCGAGCGCGAAGTACAACTGGCTCAACTCGATGACGAAGGTACTCGGGTCGAGCAAGTTCAACGCGGTGGGCGTGCAGAACTACCCGACCTACCTGAGCGGCATCTACGCCACGGCGAAGACCCTGCGAGACCCGCGGTACAAGGGTTACCTCGTGGCGCTACGCAGTGGCACGCCGTTGGCCGACGCGTACGCATGGGGCCTGCGTGCAAGCCTCTCCACGTGGGTAACGGGCCAAGCCGCGAACGCCGAGGGCCTGGCATACGCCGAGCGCGTCATCGCCAAGGCCGAGCACGACCTTCCGCTGTACCTGCCTCCCGCGGTCTAGCCGCCGCAGCCCTCGTCGTCTTCGCAGGCGCCCAGCAGGGCGGAGCCGCAGTCGCACATGACCGGGTCTTCGCGGTCGCAGGAGCGACAGACTCCGAAGGGGTAGCCGCCCTCGGTCTTCACGAACTCGACGGCAAGCCAGCGGTTGCGGAAGCAGCGCTCGCAGAAGCCGAGCAGGTCGAAGGCGCACTCGGGTATACGCCGGGCGCCTGTCATGACGGCACCCGCAGGTTGACCGGCGTGAAGCTTTCCGCAAGCTCCTGGTCAAAGTAGCCGGAGCGCCCACCTCTCCAGGTAGGCTCATCGACTATCCGCTGGTCTATCGCACCCTTGGCCGGGTGCCAGCACCAGCCGCACTTCTTGTCGACGGGCCGAAGCTCGTAGTGGCAGGCCGAGCAACGAAGCGGAGCCGGAGCCGGAGCCGGAAGCCGCTCTTCCCAGCCGGTGCTGGTCATCATGCCCGCACCCGGTGCTTCTTGAGCGGCGCGCTCAGGGCGGCAAGCATCTCGTCCAGGCTGCGGGGCGTGTAGTCGAGGGTGGCCTCGGCCTGGTCGTAGGCGTCGGCGAGGCGGGAAGCCTCCGCCATGCGTGGGTCGTACTCGGGCGTGCTGGCCTCGACTGAGGCGCGCAGGTCTCGGGCCTTCGGGTAGTTGATCATGCTGCCTCCTTCTGTCGGGCCTCGACCGCAACCAGGGTGGCTACGTCGAGGTTCAGGATCAGGGTCTCGGTGTCCGAGAGGGTTACGAGGTCGATACCCTCGCGGGCGCTGTCGGCGATCTCGATGATGGCGAGGTGGCTGCGGCGCCCGGCCCAGTGGCCGTGCTGCCAGCGCGTGACCTCCGGCGCTGCGACGTAGAGGACTCCGTACATGATCTCGCAGGGCGCGCAGTTCTTGGCTCCCCAGCCGAGCACCGGCGCTTCGGGATCCAGCTGGAAGTCGGCGTTCTCGGTGAGGTGGTAGAAGGTCATCGTGCCCTCTTCGCGGCGATCTCGCAGGCGAAGCCGTCAGGGCCGCGCCGCGTGGTGTAGGTGCCGCGCTTCTCGCTCCAGCGCTGGCCGTGGTCTACGTTGCCGTTCGCGTCCTTCAGGGCCTTGCGGCAGGAGCCGCAGGTGCAGGTGCCGAGGAAGCTGGTGCCGTTGCTGAGTTCGTAGTTCTGCATGGCCATAGTATCGGTCGGGTACGCCGGAACAGCAACCCCTCGAATGGGGGATCCGCTACTCTGCCCGCAACGCCGCAGGAAGCCGGTTGTGGGTGGCCACCCGAAGCGGGCTTGCGCCCGCCGCTGAAAGGCCGGATCGCGGGGAGGTAGATCCCTCCCCGCGGCGGCGGCTACAGACCCTGCTCCCAGCAAGCCTCGACGGACTCCTTCAGGATCTCGCAGCCGAGGTACTGCCGGTTCATGTCCCGAGCGGCCTTCGGGATCTCGCCGCGACCACAGAACGGGTCGACCACCAGCGCGCCCTCGGGAACGTACTGCTCGATGATCCAGGAGTAGAGCGGCATCGGCTTCGAGGCGTGCAGCACCGAGGTGCCCATCTGGAGCAAGTCCGGCGCGTGGTGCCCGCGGTAGATCAGGTGGAGATGGTGCGCCGGGACGTTCCTCGTTGACTTCCCCGGCTTGAACGCCGGGTGCGTCCACACACGGATCTCGTCTGGCATGGCGCAGCCGATGTAGCTGGCAAGCTCGCGCGGGTCGGCACCGCAGGTCAGGTAGACCGTGCCCGCGCTACCCACCGCCCGGATGGCCTTCGGCAGCCACGAGTCGGTGAAGGCTTCGTGCTCCAGATCGACGTCGTCGCCATCGCCATACGTGTCCAGGTGAGGTGGATCCGTCAGGATCAGGTCGGCCCGCAGGTCGACCAGGAAGTCCCGTGCGTCCCCTTGCTCGATACCGCTCATCGCTCCTCCTTCAGTTTGCTTCGGCACTGGCGTACAGCGCGGCTACCGTCCACTCGTCCTCGTCGTACGGCAAGCCCATCGTCTCCATCGCCTCACGCACACCCTGGTACAACGCCCACTCCGCTCGCTCACGTGTCGGCTGGATAATGCAGAAGACCATGAAGGTAGCAGGCCGCAAGCCTACCCCTGGGATCTCGACCTCGGGGCCACAGATAGTCCCGTTCCAGTGCGGAGCAAACGAGAGGAGGTTCAGGATTTCTGATTCCATGCGTACATCCTACTCGGCGCTGTTGCTATTCTCCCCGCCGATACTGAAGTCCCTTGACGCGCGCCGAGGAACCGTCATGCTGAGGGAACCCGAAGGAAGGAGCCTGCACATGAGCACACCGATTTACGTCACCCAGCCGGTCGACATCTACGCCGACGAGCAACGCAACAAGATGCTGGCGATGGGGATGTCCACCGAAGCCGCCGACGCCAGGCGCGCCGACATCCTGAAGCGCGGCGTCCAGGTCAAGAACGCGTTTGAATCGAACGCGCTGGCCTCCGGCAAGGTTCCGCAATGAGGGGAGCGCCATGACGTACAAGTGCAAGTAGCCTGCCGGGCGCGTACCAGCGCCCGTCGCTACAGCCCGCCGCGCTGCGCTCCTTCCCCGGTGCTGGCAGCGGCGGGCTGTAGGGACGGATACCCCGGCCCAACGACCTCACGAAGGAGGTACTGGTATGAAAGGCAAGATGATGGTCATACTCGCGGCTGCGGTGGCTTCGCTCACCGTCGCCGGTATCGGTCTCGGTGCGGGTGGAGATCAGGGCCGACGTTTGTCCGGCCCCTTCTGCGTCGATCTCTCAGACGGCACGGTTCACGCGGTTCCCAGAGGGTTCAAGTGCGCCGCGAATCAGATCGCCAAGCCCGGCGTAGCGGTCTCCGGCCCGGCAGGCCCGGCCGGTGCGAACGGCGCCGTAGGCCCACAGGGCAACAGCGGAGGAACCGGCGCGACGGGTTCCGACGGTGCGAGGGGCGCGAACGGCCAGTCGGTCACGCTTACCCCGATCTACCAGCAGGACGGCGAGGAAGAGATCGCGTACCCCTGCGAGGGCGCATCGGCATACGACGGGCAGGTCGGAGTCACCTTGACAGTCGGTGACGAGAGCCTGAACGTCTGCAACGGTCGGCCTGGACGCAACGGCTACAAGGGCGACAAGGGCGACAAGGGTGACCAGGGCGACCAGGGCGACCAGGGCGAGGATGGCCAGCAGGGCGAGCAGGGCGAGGATGGCCAGCCGGGTCATGACGGCTCGAACGGCGAGGACGGGAAGCCCGGAGCGGATGGGCAGAACGGCCACGACGGAGAGGACGGAGAGGACGGCCACGACGGAGAGGACGGCCACGACGGCGGAGACAGCGACAGCTAGACCTGCCCTGATCTGCGACCGGGGCGCCTACGGGCGCCTCGGTCGTTATGCTAGGAGGCGTAATGGACTGGATGGATGAGAGCACCTGGATCATCAGTGACACCCACTTCGGCCACGCGAATATTTCTAAGCTCTGCGACCGACCCCCGAACGTTGACCGGCTCATGGCCAAGCTCTGGCACGAGGAGGTACGCCCCACAGACCACGTCCTGCACCTCGGCGACGTCGGCTGGAAGGGACAGCGGATCCCGTACCTCCCAGGAGTCGTCCACTACATCGGCGGTAACCACGACCGCCGCAAGGATCACGAGATGCTTGCGGCCAAGGGATGGGAGCGGATATCCGATCTGGTGCGCTGGAAGCTGGTCATGTTCAGCCACTACCCACTGGCCGACTCGCAGTGGGGTACGAGCACGCGCACGAACATCCACGGCCACATCCATAACAACGGGTGGCCCGAGAACCTGATGTTGCGCGACCGGCGCAACGTCTCAGTCGAAGTCATCGGCTACCGCCCGGTGCGGCTAGGGCAGGTTCTCCGGGGCCAGGTCGGCCAGATGCAGTAATCCCCCATTCGAGGGGTTGCTTCTACCACCCAGGTCACCGATACTACGGGTACACCCACTAGCAAGGAGCGCAGCATGCAGACCAAGGCCATCATCGAGATCACCCTCTACGGCGAGACCCGCGAGATCGAGTGCTGGGTACGCGGGAGCGCCCGCATCGACACGGTCGGCACCCAGGTCGCAGGCCGGTTCCCCACCGGGAACAAGCTGCACCTGAGCACCCTCACCCTCTGGAAGCGCGACCGCGGCTTCCACTCGGTCACCGGCGCGAAGCTCCCCGACCTGCGGGGCGCCACGGCAGCCACCTACGACGGCGACGAGTACATCGCCGACAGCACGCTCTACACGCACAACAGCAACCGGGGCCGCATCGTCTGCTGGGCCACCGAGGCGCCGGAGCCGGTGATCGCAAAATGGTAACCGCGGCCACCACCTACGCCGAAGCCAGCGATCACCAGCTGGCCGAGATCTTCGATAACGGAACGGAGTCCGAGAGCCACGCGGCGGTGACCGAGATCTACCGGCGCCTGGGCCTGGACACGAACCCGATGCGCTGGTGCGAACTCCGGTTCATCGACGCCCTCGACAACTTCCTCGCCGGGCAGGGCTTCTGATGGAGCGCCCCATCTGGACTTCACGCCGCGACCCGCGCGTCGGTCTGGTGAAGTCGCCCTACCGCTTCGCGGTACGGCACATCGCCCTGAACGACGAACCCGAAGACCTCGACGTCGAGTCGGTCGCCGGGTACATCTCGACCTGCCTGGTCGCCGACCTCTGGCAGAAGGAACCCACTACGGTTGCCCGCGCAATCGTCCGAGTAAGGAGGCAGCAGGCATGACGGCGACCGACCTCATGGATCGAAGCTCCGCGGGGATCCTCATCTCGCTGCACTGGGTCAACGGCAAGGTCGTCATCTCGGTCTCCGAGCCGGGCGAGGAAGTGAAGCAGGCCGAGGTACCCGCCGAGCACGCGCTGGACGCCTTCGCACACCCGTACCCGTACCTCCGGCTCCCAGCGGTCAAACCCAAGGCGGAGATCAAACCAGACAGCCGCCACTACGACAAGTACATGAAGGGGATGACCCAGACATGATGAGAGGCCTTGACGCCTGGATTACATCGGGCTGGTACTCGAAGGATTTGCTCCGCGTCCGTTGCGAGAAGTGTGACGAGTGGATCCCCGTCACGTCCGAGACCGAGTACGGCACGAGCGAGTGGACACCGTCCGAGTGCCCGAAGTGTAGAACCGAGTTCGACGCCGACACCGCGTGGGAACAGGACGAGCCGCCGGATCCCGAGCCGGACGACTTCCCAGGCGGCGACCCGGACGGCCCCTGGTGAAAGGGCCGAGCCGGTACAGCGCCGCGCGCCACAACGCGCGGCACGCCGCGTTCGAGCAGGCGCTGGCACGGCAGGCCGAAGATCGGAAGCTTGCCGCGCAGGGGACGCTACGCGCGCTGGGGCTGGGCGCCGTACGGATCAGCGCCTCCGACCTGAAGCACGACAGCGCCCTACGCGCCACGCTCCGGCAGATGCAGAGTGACCATATCCGAACACTTGTCCCGAACCGGGAACGGGTCGAGGCCCAGCTGGCGCGCGAGGCCGCGCGCGCTGCTCCGCGGCTCGCGCACTGCGGCTGCGCCGAGGGCACGATCCTCTGTCCTCACTAATCCCTCGAACGGGGTATGGCGCTTCCGCGGCAGTTGATCGATACTTAGGTCATGCAGCACACACCCACACCCGAAGGAGCCACCATGCCCGGCACGCACACCGAGACCCACTGCCATTGCGGAGCGCACCGGAAGGGCAGCGACCACTGCCCCGAGTGCTACTGCGAAGAGTACGAGAGCACCTGCGACCACGTCCACGAGGACGAGACCCACGGCGAGACGGAGGAGTCATGACCGTTACCCGCACCTACGAGTTCCGCATCGACTACTCGACCGCTGGGACATGCGGCAGGCCGCTCCCGACCGACTGGAGCGTTACGGTCGAGGTAGACGTAGACGAGAGCGTTCGGAGCTTCAGCATCGGCGACCTCATCAATGAGGCTATCGAGCAGTACGACGCAACGTACGCCGAGCGCACGACCTTCAAGAGCATTACGCTCCTCGGCTCCATCGACCGGACAGCGCAGCGCGCGCTGGCCTTCTCATGACACCGGCCCGCGTCGAGGTCGGTTCGCGCTGGATGCTCTGGCACAAGCCGTGCACCGTCTTCGCCATAGACGAGAACCACCAGCGCGGCTATCCCGGCAACCCGTACGCGCTGGTTATCCCCGAGCGCACACCGGAGGAGGCTGCGGCCCTCCGGCTGGTCAAGCACCCTACGCCGCACCACTGGACAGACTGGATCCCGCTTCGGAGCCTTGAGAACCACGGGATCCCGCTGCCCGAGTCCGGCGAGGTACCGGCCGAGGTACAGGCTCTGGTCGACGCCGACGCCGCTGCGCGCAAGGCCCGCTCGACCGACGCGGTCGTCGCCAAGGCCAGGAAGCAGGCAGTCATCACCCCGGAGAAGCGGCTCAAGAACCGCATCACCTCTGCACGGCAC